>Ga0187809_10000743_pt1 | contig 16527 bp, 11 predicted proteins | sample NC_wetland_sal_i_8_FD_132415 | JGI IMG/M metagenome (GOLD analysis project Ga0187809, IMG submission 132415) | Wetland sediment microbial communities from Neuse River Estuary, North Carolina, USA - ASW_4 | ecosystem: Environmental > Aquatic > Freshwater > Wetlands > Sediment | place: USA: North...
CGCGCTCGGTGAGATACAGCGTCGCCTCGGCACCCATGCCGCAGCCCTGATCGGTGAAATTGTCGGTGCCATAGATCGCGCCCGACTGGACGAGCACGATGTCGAACGGCTGAAGGGTGTGGCCGATCCGCGCCAGTTCGGCCTCCACCTCGGCCGCGCTGACGACATGGCCGGCGGGACGATCCGAAAAGTCGAGTTTGACGCCGGGCCGGAAAAAGAGGTCGAGCGGCGCCTCGTCGATGCTGGGTGCAGGCGTGGCGCCCGCATCGGTCGTCGAATGGAAATGCCACGGCGCATCCATATGCGTGCCGTTGTGCGTGCTCAAAGTCAGGCTTTCGACCGCCCAGCCTTCGCCATCGGGAAGGTCCTCCTTCACGAGTCCCGGAAAGAACATCGCAATCTGTTCCCACGTCGTCTCGTGGGTCATGTAGCTGATTTGCGGGCGCATCACCGGCGGGTCGGAGATGACGTCGTTGGTGATCGGGATCGAAAGGTCGATGAACTGCATGGCCCGCAATCTGCCACCGATAAGCCGCCGCGCCAAGCGAAGGCTTGCGCGCCGTCGGACGCCCGCTAGAAACGGTGGCAAGCCCGAACCGGGGCAGGGGAGAGTATATGACCGACGCAGCCGCCGTCGCCGATCATGGTGCGGTCTATGAGCCGACCGCGAAGGATATTCGCATGGTCATCGCCGCATCGTCGGCGGGCACCATTTTTGAATGGTATGATTTCTTCATCTACGGTACGCTCGCCGCGATCATTGGCAAAGCCTTTTTCCCCAGCGACAACGCCACGCTGGAGGTGCTGCTGGTGTGGGCCGGCTTTGCCGTCGGCTTCGGCTTCCGGCCGCTCGGTGCGGTGCTGTTCGGCTTTCTCGGCGACCGGCTGGGGCGCAAATATACCTTTCTCGTCACCGTCACCCTGATGGGGATCGCCACCGCCGGGGTCGGCATGATCCCCTCGGCGGCAACGATCGGCATCGCGGCACCGATCATCATCATCCTGCTGCGCATATTGCAGGGATTGGCGCTCGGCGGGGAATATGGCGGCGCGGCGGTCTATGTCGCCGAACATTCGCCGCCCGAACGGCGCGGTTTCTATACCAGCTTCATCCAGGCGAGCGTCGTCGGGGGTTTCGTGCTCAGCCTGATCGTCGTGCTATCGTGCAAGGCGGCGATGCCCGCCGATGTCTGGGAAAGCTGGGGCTGGCGCGTGCCATTCCTGCTGTCGCTGCTGCTGCTCGCGATTTCGCTGTGGATGCGGCTCAAACTCTCCGAAAGCCCGGTGTTCCAGGCAATGAAGGAAGAGGGGGAGATCGCCAAGAATCCGCTGAAGGAATGCTTCACCTATCCCGGCAACCCCAATCGCATCTTCGTTGCGCTGTTCGGGATTGCGGCGGGGCTGACCGTCATCTGGTACACTGCGATGTTCTCCGGCCTCGCTTTCCTGAAGGGCCCGATGAAGGTCGACGATACCGCGGCCGAGGTCATCGTTGGCTTAGCCGCCGCGCTCGGTATGGGATTTTTCATCTGGGCGGGCAAATTGTCGGACCGGATCGGGCGCAAGAAGCCGATCGTCTGGGGCTATGCGGTGACGCTGTTCGTGCTTTTCCCGCTCTTCTGGATGATGGGCTCAGTTGCCAATCCTGCGCTCAAGGAGGCGGCGGCAATGGCGCCAGTCGCCGTGACCGGCAGCCAATGTTCCTACAATCCCTTCGAACAGAAGCAGCAGACGACGGCTTGCGGCCGCACGATTGCCGAACTCACCAAGCTGGGCGTGCCCTATAAGGTGCAGCCGTCGGGAAGCGGCTTCGACAGCGTGAAAATCCATATCGGCGGCCGCGAGGTCGCCAGCGAAGATCCGGCGCTACTGCGGCCAGCGCTCGAGGCGATGGGCTATAGCTTCGACAAGCAGGTACCGGGGGTCGGCAGCCTCGCGGTGATCCTGCTCGCGCTGCTCGGCCTCAGCGCGCTGTCGGGCTTTACCTATGGCCCCGTCGCCGCCCTGCTCGCCGAGATGTTCCCGCCGCACGTGCGCTATTCCTCGCTGTCGATCCCCTATCATATCGGCACCGGCTATTTCGGGGGCTTCCTCCCGTTCATCGCCAGCCTGATCGCCGCAGTGACGGGCAATGCCTATGCGGGCCTGTGGTACACATGGGGCGTCGTGCTCGTCGCTTTCCTGGTCGCCGCCTTCATGCTCAAGGAGCCCGTGCCCGGCGAATGGGACAAGCGCGCCGCCGACGCCTGAACGGCCATTGGCGGCGGGTTCGTTCCCGGCTAGGGCGAAGCGATGATCGACATTGCTTCGCCGCTCCGGCTCCGTCTCGATTCCGCCGCGCTCGTCCATAACTGGCGCTGGCTGGCCGAACGCAGCGGCCCGGCGGCGTGCGGCGCGGCGGTGAAGGCCGATGGCTATGGCCTCGGTGCCGGCGCCATCGTGCGCCATCTTGCGGTGGCGGGATGCCGGCATTTCTTCGTCGCGACCTGGGCCGAAGCGGCGGCGCTGATGCCCTTGCCTGCGGGCGTGTCGCTATCGGCGCTGCACGGCGTTGGCGCGACCGACATGGTCGCCGCGCGCACGCTGCCCGCGCGTCCTGTGCTGGCGAGCGTCGAACAGGTGATGCGCTGGCGCGCGGCAGGCGAAGGCCGTCCGTGCGACGTGATGATCGACACCGGGATGAACCGGCTCGGCCTGCGTGTCGAAGAGGCGCTGGGCGGGGCGCTCGACGGGCTCGGCATCGTCAATCTGCTCAGCCATCTCGCTTCGGCGGACGAGGACAGCGCGCAAAATGCGCGGCAGCTTGCGGCCTTCCGCGCGGTGCGCAGCCAGATTCCGGCGCAGCGTTATAGCCTTGCGAACAGCGCCGGCATTTGCCTCGGCCTCGACTATGCCTTCGACCTGACGCGTCCCGGTCTTGCGCTCTATGGCGGTTTACCGCGCGGCGAGGCGGCCGGGCACATCCGGCAGGTCGCCTATCCCGAAGCGCGCGTGCTGCAGGTGCGGATTGTCCCGGCGGGCGAAACGGTGGGCTATGGCGCCACCTGGACCGCCCCGCGGCCCACGCGGGTGGCGGTGGCGAACCTCGGCTATGCCGACGGCTATCTGCGCTGTCACGCCGGAACCGGCGGTGCGACATGGGAGGGTAGCGCCCTGCCACTGATCGGCCGCGTCTCGATGGATCTCACCGCCTTCGACGCAAGCGCCGCCGAAGGCATAGGCGAGGGCGACTGGCTGGCGCTGGACTATGACCTGCCGGCAACCGCCGCCGCGAGCGGACTGTCGCAATATGAACTGCTGACGGGGCTGGGCGCGCGGTTTGCGCCAGCTTAGGGGCATCCGTCAACGCTCGGAAGCATGCCCGGTGCTTATCTAAAAAAGGCTCCCCGGTGTAGCCGGGGAGCCTCATTGTTTACGGAGAAGGCGATCAGAACTTTACCGTCGCGCCTGCCCGCACATAGCGTCCAAGAAGCCCGCGGAAGTAGGTAATCGTACCGCCGCTCGCTGGATAAGGGTACGGCGGCTGCTTGTCGAACACGTTATCGACGTTCACCTGAAATTCGAAACGCTCATCCACATCGAAGTTGACGCCCATATTTACGAAGATCACGCTCGGAATGTTGTTGAGGCCATCCGGATAATAATCATCCGGTACCTGCGTATCGATCTTCGCCTTGCCGATGTATGACAGCTGTGTGAACAGGTTGAACGCCGGCTCCGAATAATTGATGGTCAGAACACCTTTGTGCTTCGAATAGCCGATGCTGCCGTCCGTACGCGACTTGGCCGAATTGGCGTCCGCGCGGGTACTCAACTCGTCAAGATATTGATACGACAGGTTGATCCCGATTTGACCGTCCGACGAGATCGCAGGGACTGGGAGGCGATAATCGATAGCTGCCAGATAGCCTTTGTAGCGAAGCTGCGCGGAATTGAAGTAGCCCGTCTCGATAAAGGTTATCTGGCCGTCGTTCTGCGATCCATCGCCAACGAACGGATTACGAGTGACGCGGTCGCAGAACTCATTGCTCGGAAAATCGGCCGAATCGTAGCAATTTGCAACGACTTGGTCACCCGACAACTCGCTGATCACGTCCTTGAGCTTGATATCGACATAGTCAACGCTCGCACGAAAACGCGGGATGAAGGAGGGTTCGAGAACGACGCCGACAGTCCAGCTGTTCGCTTTTTCGTTGTTGAGCGACGGATTGCCGGCAATCGCTTGCTTGAACGATCGGCTGCTCGACAACGAGCTGAAGTCGCCCGGCAGGCCTAGCGCAGCGCAATTTGCTGCGCGGGTCGCCGGATCCGGGCCGTTGTTCACATTGGATTCGTCGCACGGATCATCAGCAAAACCGAAGAAATCACTCGACGGATTAAAGGCCTCGGTGATTGCGGGCGCGCGGATCGACCGCGTGAAGTTGCCGCGGATCGTGAAATCCTCGATCGGCTTTACGCGACCGCCAAGCGTCCACGTGAAATCACCGCCCGCGATCGAGTGATCGACCCAGCGGCCTGCCGCTTGAACTTCAAGCAGGTTAATAAAAGTTCCGGTCGAAGGGCTGATCAACTCGGCACGGATTTCACCGGAAACTTCGTCGGTATTGAATTTACCGATAACGGGCTGGATCGGAACCGAACGGCCGTAGCTTGCATAGGTGCCATCGCTCTGAAGCTCGCCACGGAAATAGGCTCCTGGATCGAAATTCTGTGACTCCTCGCGATGTTCATAGCCAACGGCGATTGAGAAATCGCCCCCCGGCAACCTGAACAGCGGACCCGAAAGAGAGGCGCTGAACACCTTCTGCTTGTTCAGCGATTCCGGCCTAGCGATCGCCGAGATATAGTCCAGCGCCGCCTGCGACGCGCGACCGGTTCCGAACAGATTCAGCGGTGCGCAAGTGCTGCTGACGGTCTGGATCGACGCGTTGGTGTGGCCCGGGCGGCAGATGATGTTGCCATTGCCGTCGAGGACCGCATCGACCGCATTCTCGAAGTTTTTCTGGACGAGTTCGCGCGAATAGCCCGAGGTCTTCGAACGACCATAGTTGCCGACGACTTCCCAGTTCCAGGTGCCCGCGAGCGCGTCGAAGGTGCCATCGAAGCCGGCGACGAAGCGCATGACCTCGACTTCGCCCGTGGAGTTACCCGTCGCGAGGTCGGTGTTCGCGCGGCCGAGGTAGAAGTAATCCTGTACGGCGACGCGTCCGAGATTCTGGTCGGACAACGGGTTGTTGTCGATCGAATCGATGATCGCCGCACGTGCGGCAGCAGACAGGAACGGGTTGTTGACGTTCATGATGATATTGCCATCGGGGGTACCCGCTGAATCGAACAGTGCCGAGTTGTAGACGGGCTGGTCTCGCAGGTTGCGCCCCTTGCTATTCGAATACCAGGCTTCGCCAAAGAAGCGGATCGAGTCCGACAGTTCGTATTTGGTCGTCACGATGCCGCTGTAGCGGCGCGTTTCCGAAAGGAGGTTGGACGTCGGGACGAGGCTGAAACCGTTGCCGCCTTCGAAGTCAATGCCAAACGAGCCAGGGCGTCCAGCGTACCGTCCAAATTCGATGGGAATCAGGTTGCCATTGGCGTCGAATTTAAGTTGAGTGCTCGTTCCGGGAACTTGGACACCGAAGTTCAAACCGGGACCGAATACCAGCGGTTCTTGTTCCGGGCTCAAAGGGAAATCGAGATCAAAAGGATCTCCAAAAATTACAGAGCCACCGACTAGCGGAACGCCGGTTTCTGAGATCGCTGGAATGCGGCGGTCACGATAAAGTTCCTTAAGAAAACCCGATGCCGGATTGCTGGCATCGCGGAAGAACAGGCCGCTCGCGAACAGCGGACGGTCGACACCGGTCAGACCCTCGCCCTTGTTGTATTCCCCCGAAAGCGTGATGTTGCCGCGACCATCGGCAAAATTATATCCGGCAAGAGCGCGGAAGCGATAGTTGGCCGCGTCGCCACGCGTGGTCAAACCGTATTGGCCGTCGATTTCGAGGCCTTGGTAATCTTGCTTTAGGATAACGTTGATCGTGCCAGAGATGGCATCCGAACCATAAATTGGCGCGCCTCCGACGGCGATCGTTTCAACCCGCTCGATCAATTTGGTCGGGATTACGTTAAGGTCGACTTGGCTACCGGCGCCGGTCGGACCGAAAATGGAAGCGGTGTTCGAACCAACGAAACGACGACCATTGACGAGCGTCAGGGTGCGTTGCGATCCGAGCCCCAGGAAGTTTACAAAGCTTTGGCCTTGGCCGAATCCGGACTGGCCGCCGACAGGCGATGAGCCTGGAACACCGAAGGAGGGTTGTTCGTTGAGCGCTTGACCCAGCGTTTCGAATCCGCGAGCCTCGATATCCGCAGACGAAACGACAACCGACGGTTCTACGGTGTCGAAATTAGCGCGCGCAATGCGCGAACCAGTAACGATGATCGCGCCGCCGTCATTGGCTGGCGTCGACGCCTCATCCTTGTCGCAGACTCCGTTATCGTCGGTGTCAGCGCAATTGGTGGACGTTTCCTGTGCGAAAGTGGGCTGGCTTGCAGAAATGGCCACTGCAAAGGCAGCGACACCCATAAGCAGGTGCGACTTATTCATAGATGACTCCCCGGTTGCCCGTTCAAAAATTTTGATGAACGGCTTGCGATCAAGAAAGACGGAAAGAGCAGCATGCACAAGCCCTTGAAGGCAATTTTCTTACACCCGCGGGGGGGAACATCATTAGTTGTGTCTTTTCAGCAACAGGCGCGCACGCATACACGATCCCGTTGATACTAATTTGCGTATCCGCGAACGAAATTTATCCCGCGCTTGCGGGAGCAAATTGGCGAATGATGACGAAAAATACGTAACTTTTGAAACTAAGTTGCCAATGGCGATCACGCGATGGATATAGGCGTAGTCGCACAATGCTGCGTTCTGTATCGATTTTTCAGCTATTAGAAACGGTGATGCGGCACCCTGACCTCGCGGCGTGTGACCGAATCATCCCCACCGACTGCACTTATGTTGCGGCGCGTCATGGATTGATGCTAATGCCGGACTTTGTCACATCGGTGCCGCGGCAAGCGATCGCGCGCCGCGCCGGAAGAGGAGCCGCCGCAGCATGGCCAAGTCCAAAACGACCGCCGAGGGCGACGTCGTTACGATCAAGAAATATGCGAACCGGCGGCTCTATGACACCGAACGCAGCTGTTACATCACGCTCGACGATCTGGGCGCCATGGTGCGCGAGGGGCGCGAATTTCGGGTCGTCGATGCCAAAAGCGGCGACGATATCACGCATAATGTGCTCACCCAGATCATCATGGACACCGAAACGCGCGGCGAAACGCTGCTGCCGGTCAATTTCCTGCGCCACCTGATCGGCATGTACGGCGACAAGATGCAGTCGATGGTGCCCCAATATCTGGAAGCGTCGATGACCGCGTTCCGCAAGAACCAGCAGGATGTGCGTGCCGCGTTCGAGGGCGCGCTGGGATCGAGCCCGCTCGCCGAGCTGACGCGCCGCAACATGGAAATGTTCCAGCAGGCGGCGGGCGCCTTCATCCCGGGTGTCGGCGGCGGCAAGGCCAGGGATGCCGAAATTGCCGCGCTCAAGGCCGAAATCGCCGACCTCAAGGCCGAGCTCGCCAAAAAGAAGTGACACATCGGGGCCTCTCCCGCCCCCAGCACAGAAAACAGGACAGATGATCAAGCATGCGCTCAGCGTAACCCGTCAGGCCGACTTCGCGGCCTGGTATCAGGATGTCATTGCCGAAGCCGACCTTGCCGAGGAATCGGGCGTACGCGGCTGCATGGTCATCAAGCCGTGGGGCTATGGCATCTGGGAACGGATCCAGACGGTAATGGACGCCGCGATCAAGTATGCGGGGGTTCAGAACTGCTATTTCCCGCTTTTCATTCCCTTGAGCTTCTTTGAGAAGGAAGCCGACCATGTCGATGGTTTCGCGAAGGAAATGGCGGTCGTCACGCATCACCGCCTGATCGGTGACGGCAAGGGCAAACTGGTCCCCGACCCCGAGGCGAAGCTCGAGGAGCCGCTGATCGTTCGCCCGACCTCGGAAACCGTGATCGGCGCCGCGATGAGTCGCTGGGTGCAGAGTTGGCGCGATCTGCCGCTCAAGGTCAATCAGTGGGCGAATGTCGTGCGCTGGGAAATGCGCACGCGCATGTTCCTGCGCACCAGCGAATTTCTGTGGCAGGAAGGCCATACGGCGCACGCCGACGAAGGCGATGCGATGGCCGAGACGCTGCGCGCGCTCGAAATGTATCGCAGCTTTGCGGAGGACGTCCTCGCCATGCCGGTGATCGCGGGTGAAAAGCCTGAGAACGAACGCTTCCCCGGCGCCGTCGCGACCTATTCGATCGAGGCGATGATGCAGGATGGCAAGGCGCTGCAGGCCGGCACCTCGCATTATCTCGGTACCGGTTTCGCCGAGGCGGCAAATATCCGCTATCAGGACAAGGACGGCGGCCACAGCCTTTGCCATACGACGAGCTGGGGTGTGTCGACGCGCATGATCGGTGGCGTCATCATGACGCATGGCGACGACGATGGCCTCCGCTGTCCGCCGCGCATCGCGCCGCACCAGATCGTCATCGTGCCGATGCTGCGCGACAATGAAGAGGATGCCGCGATCCTTGATTATTGCCGCGACCTCGAGATGAAGCTGAAGGCGCTCGACGCGTTCCGCGAACCGGTGCGCGTGCTGCTCGACACCGGCGCGAACAAGGCGCAGACCAAGCGCTGGGGCTGGGTCAAGAAGGGCGCGCCGATCATCGTCGAGGTCGGCCCGCGCGACGTCGCGGGCGGCAATGTCGCGGTCATCCGCCGCGACCGATTGTATCAGGAGAGCGGCAAGCTCGACACCGCCTTCGTCGCCAAAGACGCCTTCGTCGCCGAAGCCGCGACTATACTTCAGGCGATCCAGCAGGGGCTTTATGCCGACGCGAAGGCGCGCCTCGACGCCAACATCCGCCGGGACGTCACCGACCTTGCGGCGCATTTCGGCGGTGACGACAAATTCGTCGGCTGGGCCGAGGTGCAATGGTCGCGTCCGACGGGCGCCGCGCTCGAAGGGATCGTTGAGCAGTTGAAAGCGTTGAAGCTGACGATGCGTAACACTCCCCTCGACGCCGCGCCCGCCGACGGCGCCTGCTTCTTCACCGGCGAGCCCGCGGTCGAACGCGTGCTCATCGGGCGGACCTATTAATTGGCAAAGGCGCCGAAGCGGCCGCAGCCGACAGGTCTGCCCTCGCGCGAGCAGATATTGCGTTTCATCGAGGACAGCCCCGGTGCGGTGGGCAAGCGTGAGATTGCCAAGCATTTCGCGCTGCGCGGTGCCGACAAGATCGCGCTGAAGGCGCTGCTCAAGGACATGACCGACGAAGGCGTCGTCGACATGGCCCCGGGGCGGGCGTTCCACAAGCATGGCGGCCTTCCCAAAGTCACCGTGCTGCGCGTTGCCGCGGTCGAGGGCGATACGGTCTGGGCGGTACCCGACCGCTGGGAAGGCAGCGGCACGGCGCCGCGCCTGCGCGTGATGGAAAAGGGGCGCCCCAATCGTTCAGGAACGCGCGCGCTCGGCGTCGGCGACCGTATCCTTGCCCGAACCGAGGAGCGTGGCACCGGTCATGTCGCGCATCCGATGAAAAAGCTCCAGTCGGGCGGTGAAAGCGTGATCGGCGTGCTCGTTGCCGATACCGGCCCCGGCGGCAAGCCGATGACCTGGCTGCGTCCCGCCGACAAGCGCGCGCGGTTCGACTTCGCCGTGGCCGACATGGGCGATGCGGCAATCGGCGACCTGGTCCGGGCGGAACTGTCGGGACGCGGCCCGGCGACCAAGGCGCGCGTGATCGACCGCATCGGCGACCCTTTCGCGCCGCGCTCGCTCAGCATGATCGCGATTGCGAAGCACGATATCCCGCATCTGTTCGGCGACGAGACGCTTGCCGAGGCCGAGCGCGCCGCGACGCTGCCACTGACGCCCGAGGGGCGCGAGGATCTGCGCGATCTGCCGATCGTCGCGATCGACCCCGCCGATGCGCGCGACCATGACGACGCGGTGTGGGCGATCCCTGACGAGGATCCCGGCAACAAGGGTGGGTGGAAGGCGATCGTCGCGATCGCCGACGTCAGCTATTATGTCCGCCCCGACGGTGCGCTCGACCGCGAGGCGCGGCGCCGCGGCAACAGCGTCTATTTCCCTGACCGCGTCGTTCCGATGCTGCCCGAAACACTGTCGGCGGGCGTCTGCTCGCTGAAAGCAGGGCAGGACCGCGCGGCGATGGCGTGCCACCTGACCGTCGACAAGCATGGCAAGGTGACGTCATGGCGTTTCACCCGCGCGCTGGTGCGGCTGCGTGCCAACATCGCCTATGAACGCGCGCAGGCGGCCTATGATGCGGACGCGCCCGACAAGGACTGGGACGCCGACGTGATGCCGGCGCTCCGCCACCTCTGGGGCTGCTGGACCTGGCTCGCCAAGGCGCGCGCGGCGCGCTCGCCGCTCGACCTCGATCTGCCCGAACGGCAGGTGATTCTCGACGCGCAGGGCAATATCGCCGAAATACGCGTGCGCGAACGGCTCGACGCGCACCGGTTGATCGAGGATTATATGATCGCGGCCAATGTCGCGGCGGCGAAGGCGCTCGAGGCGAAGAAATCGCCGGTGATGTATCGCATCCACGAACCGCCGAGCCGCGAAAAGCTGGTCAGCCTGAAGGAATATCTCAAAAGCTTCGAACAAAGCTTCGCGCTGGGACAGGTGATCACGCCGGCGGTGTTCAACCGCCTGATCGACGGCTTTTCGGGCGACGACCGATTGCCAGAAATCATGGAGGCGATCCTGCGCAGTCAGACACAGGCCTATTATGGCCCCGCCAATGCGGGCCATTTCGGCCTCGCGCTTGGCAGCTACGCGCATTTCACCTCACCGATCCGCCGTTATGCCGATCTGCTCGTCCACCGGGCGCTGGTCGACAGCTATCGTCTCGAAGTGCCCGGCAAGCCCAAGGGCCTGCCCGAGCGCAGCGGGCTCGGCGAGGCCGACCAAAAGGGCTTTTCGCGCATCGGCGAGGCGATCAGCGGGCTCGAACGCCGCGCGATGGAGGCCGAGCGCGAGACGGTCGACCGCTATGTTGCCGCCTATCTTGCGGGCAAGGTGGGCGAAATCGTGCCGGCGCGGATAACCGGGGTGCAGCCGTTCGGCTTCTTCGCGACCGTCAATGGCCTCGGCGGCGACGGACTGGTGCCCGTCTCGATGCTCGGCAGCGAGCGGTTTTTCTACGATGAAGCCGCGCGCACGCTCGACAGCGAGCATGGACGGGTCAGCTATAGCGTCGGCCAGCGGCTCGATCTCAGGCTGATGGAGGCGAACCCGGTCAGCGGCGCGCTGCGTTTCGAATTGCCCGACGCGCCCGAAGGCGGCTTCCGCAATCGACCGCCGCGCCGCGACGGTGTGAAGAAGGCGGGCAAGCATGCGGTCGGTAAACGCGGACGGCCCGGCAATATCCGCCATCAAGGCAAGCGCCGATAATCGTCCCTCGTCATTGCGAGGAGCGCAGCGACGAAGCAATCTCCAGCGTGCCACCTTCCGCAACGCGGAAAGCCGGAGATTGCCTCCTTGCCTTCGGCTTCTTGCACTGACGAAGCTTATGGCTCCGTCGCCAGTCGCTGCAGCAACGCCGCGCTCTCGGCATCGGCAGGAAAAAAGGCCTCGATCGCCAGTTCGGACAGGGTGATATCGACGGGCGTTCCGAAGATCGTCACGGTCGAGACGAGGCCGATCCGCCCGGCGGCGGTGTCGACGATTAGCGGGACCGCGATGCTGCTTGCGGGCGGGGCGGGCTGATCGCCCGGCCGCGCGGGGTAGCCGGCGATTTCGTCGCGCAGCGCGGCGAGCTCCGCATCGGCGCTCGCCTCGATCTGCTGATCCAGCCGGTGCAGGATATGCGCGCGCCATTCGGCATGGTTGACGATCCGCGGCGCCAGCCCTTCCGGATGGAGCGCGATGCGTAGCACGTTGACCGGCGGCTCGAGCAGGGCAGGGGACACGGCGGCGGTCAGGATCGCGATGGCATCGTTTGCGGCGACCATGTTCCAGTGCCGGTCGACTGCGAGCGCGGGATAGGGCGCGTGCCCTTTCAGCACATGGTCGACAATGGCCTTCATCCCGGTCATTTCGGGGCTGTCGAGCGGGTGCTCGCGATAATCGGGGGCGTATCCGGCGGCGAGCAGCATCGCGTTGCGCGCTCGGTGCGGCACCTCCAGACAATCGGCGATGCGCTGGATCATCGCGGCGCTCGGCTTCGAGCGGCCCGTTTCGATGAAACTCAGGTGGCGGGTCGAAATCTCGCTGTCGAGGGCGAGGTCCATCTGACTCATCCGGCGCCGCGCGCGCCATTCGCGAAGCTGCTCGCCGAGCGGCACCATCTGCATCGCCTGTCTCCTTTTGCCTCTGGTTAGCGATGGCAGTGCGCGATTTCCATTACCTGACGCATAATCGACGCGATGACGTCGCGGCGCCATTCAGGAGGGGTTCGAAAGGAGAATCCGTCATGTCCTATTTCAATCTCAAGAACAGCCTCGTCATCGATGCGAATACCTGCAGCATCCTGTTCCTGGCGTGCGTGTTCGCGACCGCGCCGGTCGCGGCGCTGCTCGGTCTGCCGACCGGGCTTGTCGCGGCCGCGGGCTGGATCGGGTTGCCGTCGGCGGCGCTGATGCTGTTCGTTGCCGGGCAGAAGAACCCGAGCCGCGCGCTCGCCAATCTAATCGCCATCGGCAATCTCGGTTGGGTCGCGGCGAGTTTTGCGGTGCTGGCGATGTTCGCGGGCCAGATGAGCTGGACCGGTATCGCAATCCTGATCGTGCAGGCGATTGTCGTTCTCGAACTCGCGCTGTTCGAAGCGAAGGGCGCAGCAGCGCTCCCGCGCGCTGCTGCGGCCTAACTAAGCGCGTCGAGCCGGGCGAGGTCGATCGCGCCCGGAACCAGCATCACCGGGCATGGCAGCGTTCCCGCGTCGTGCCCGGTGAAATGCGCCACCAGCGGGCCCGGCGCTCCGCTCGCGGCGGTGGCAAGGACGAGCGCCGCTATCTCGTCGTTCGCGCCGATCACGTCGCGCACGATCTCGGCGGGCTTGCCTGATTTGACCATGATCTGGGGCGTCACATTCGCTTCCTGCGCGATCGCATCGGCGGCGGCGGCGACCAGTTCTTCGGCATGTTCGCGCGCTTCGGCCTCGATCGTCGCCTGGACCCCGCCGAAAGCGACGAAATCCTGCGGCGGCACGATCGCCAGCACCATCACGCCGCCGCCCGTGCGCGCGGCGCGCCGCGCCGCAAAGCGCAGCGCCAGCGTCGCCTCCGGACTGTCGTCGATAACCACCAGATAGGTGCGCATGCCCCGGCCCCCGCTATGCCTTTTGCGGGCGGACAGTGCGTCACATTCGTATGAAAGGCAAGTTCCGCCCGATAGACCTTGACCCGCGATGCGCTTATGACGAGGACGAATCCGTAGCGGCAGGCCTGCGCCTGCGAGACTGACAGGGACAAAAGCGACGATGCCGATTGAACTGAAGATGCCCGCCCTTTCGCCGACGATGGAGGAAGGGACCCTCGCCAAATGGCTGGTGAAGGAGGGGGACAGCGTCCAGTCAGGTGACCTTTTGGCCGAAATCGAAACCGACAAGGCGACGATGGAATTCGAAGCGGTCGATGAAGGCACGATCGCGCAAATCCTGATCCCCGAAGGCACCGACAATGTGAAGGTCGGCACCGTGATCGCCGTTATCGCCGGCGAGGACGAGGATGCGGGCAGCGCCAAGGCTGCGCCTACGCCTGCACCTGCACCGGCGCGCGCCGCCAAGGCCGACCCCGCGCCTGCTCCCGCGGCTGCACCCGCCCCGGCGCCGACTGCCGCCCCGGTCCCTGCCGCGCAGGGCGAGCGGATCAAGGCGAGCCCGCTCGCCAAGCGCATCGCCGCTGACAAGGGCATCGATCTCGCTGCGCTGACCGGCAGCGGACCCGGCGGCCGCATCGTCAAGGCCGACCTCGAAGGCGCTGCTGCGTCGGCCGCCGCCCCGGCAAGCGCGGCCGCGCCCAGCCCCGCGCCCGCCGATGCGCCCGCCCCCGCGCAGCCGTTCGAAACCGACATTCCGCACAGCGCCGAAAAGCTCAGCAATATGCGCAAGACGATCGCGCGCCGCCTGACCCAGTCGAAGCAGGAGGTGCCGCACATCTATCTGACGGTCGATGTCCAGCTCGACAAATTGCTCAAGCTGCGCGGCGAACTCAACGCGGCACTCGAGCCGCAGGGCGTCAAGCTCAGCGTCAACGACCTGCTGATCAAGGCGCTGGCAAAGGCGCTGATCCAGGTGCCGAAATGCAATGTCAGCTTCGCCGGCGATCAGCTCATCAGCTACGAACGCGCCGACATCTCGGTCGCGGTCAGCGTGCCGGCTGGCCTGATCACCCCGATCATCGTCGGCGCCGACGACAAGTCGGTCAGCAAGATTTCGACCGAGATGAAGGAACTTGCGGGCCGCGCCAAGGAAGGCAAGCTCCAGCCGCACGAATATCAGGGCGGCACCGCCAGCCTGTCGAACATGGGCATGTTCGGCATCAAGCAGTTCGAGGCGGTCATCAACCCGCCGCAGGGCATGATCATGGCGATCGGCGCGGGCGAGAAGCGGCCTTATGTGGTCGACGACGCGCTCGCCATCGCGACCGTGATGTCGGCCACGGGCAGCTTCGACCACCGCGCCATCGACGGCGCAGACGGCGCGCAGTTGATGCAGGCGTTCAAGCAGATCGTCGAAAACCCGCTCGGACTGGTGGCGTAACATGGCTGAAAATTACGACCTCATCGTTCTAGGCTCCGGCCCCGGCGGCTATGTCGCGGCGATCCGCGCGGCGCAGCTTGGGTTGAAGACCGCGATCGTCGAGCGCGAGAATCTGGGCGGCATCTGCCTCAACTGGGGCTGCATCCCGACCAAGGCACTCCTGCGCTCGGCCGAGATCTTTCATTATATGAGCCACGCCAAGGATTATGGCCTCGCCGCCGCCGGCATCAGCGCCGATCTCGATGCGGTGGTCAAGCGGTCGCGCGGCGTCGCGAAGCAGCTCAATCAGGGCGTCACGCACCTGATGAAAAAGAACAAGATCGCGGTTCATATGGGCGACGGCAAGCTCGCCGGCGCGGGCAAGGTCGAGGTGAAGGGCGACAAGGGCAGCGAGACGCTGACCGCAAAGCATATCATCGTCGCGACCGGCGCCCGCGCGCGCGACCTGCCTTTCGCGCCAGCCGACGGCAAGCGCATCTGGACCTATCGCCATGCGATGACCCCGGCCGAAATGCCCAAGAAGCTGCTCGTCATCGGATCGGGCGCGATCGGGATCGAATTCGCGAGCTTCTACAACGATATGGGGGCCGAGGTGACGGTCGTCGAAATGCTCGACCGCATCGTCCCTGTCGAGGATGCCGACGTGTCGAGCTTCCTCGAAAAATCGCTGAAGAAGCAGGGCATGACGATCCTGACCGGCGCCGGCGTCGAGGAGTTGAAAGCGACCGCGAGCGGCGTTTCGGCGAAGATCAAGACGAAGGACGGCAAGGTTCAGGCGGGCGACTACAGCCACGCGATCGTCGCCATCGGCATTGTTCCCAACACCGAAAATATCGGCCTCGAAGCGCTCGGCGTCAAAACGACGAAGGGGCATATCGACACCGATCCCTATTGCCGCACCAATGTGAAGGGTCTGTGGGCGATCGGCGATGTCACCGCGCCGCCGTGGCTCGCGCACAAGGCCAGCCACGAAGGCGTGATCGCGGCCGAGGCGATTGCGAAGGAACTCGGCAACAAGGACGCGCACCCGCATCCGATGGACGCGAAGAACATCCCCGGCTGCACCTATTGCCACCCCCAGATCGCAAGCGTCGGGCTGACCGAGGCGAAGGCCAGGGAAGCGGGCTATGACGTCAAGGTCGGCAATTTCCCTTTCATCGGCAACGGCAAGGCGATCGCGCTCGGCGAGGTCGAGGGCTTCGTGAAGACCGTGTTCGACGCCAAGACCGGCGAACTGCTCGGCGCGCATATGGTCGGCGCCGAAGTGACCGAAATGATCCAGGGCTATACCGTCGGCAAGACCGCCGAGCTGGTCGAACAGGATTTCATGCACACCGTCTATCCGCACCCGACGATCAGCGAGACGATGCACGAAGCGGTGCTTGGCGCCTATGGGCGGGCGCTGCATATCTGATCGCGCTTGAACCCGTCGATCCTTCACTATGCGCGCGGCGGCAATAGCGGGAAGGCCCTTCTCTTCCTTGCCTTTGCCGTTGCGGCTTTCCTTGTGGCCGGGTTGATGTACGACGACGCCCACGCCCCGCCGCCGCCGACAGTGCCTCTCGCCGGCGGCTTGTGGCCGGCGTCGGCGCCGCGGCGCGATCCGTTGGTACCGTTGCATATGATCGTGCTGATCGGGGGCGGATGCGGCTGCCTCTTCTATGCGGCGCGAC
>Ga0187809_10000744_pt1 | contig 16521 bp, 11 predicted proteins | sample NC_wetland_sal_i_8_FD_132415 | JGI IMG/M metagenome (GOLD analysis project Ga0187809, IMG submission 132415) | Wetland sediment microbial communities from Neuse River Estuary, North Carolina, USA - ASW_4 | ecosystem: Environmental > Aquatic > Freshwater > Wetlands > Sediment | place: USA: North...
ACCGGCGGCGAGGAAGCGATCGTCGGCGCCGTCACCGACGGCAGCTGCGGCAAGCTGGTCGCCTTCGGCATGGGCAGCGTGCTGGTCGAGGTGCTGAAGGACATCACCTTCCGCCTCGCCCCCGCAACGCGTGAAGACGCGCTGTCCATGCTGGACGGCATCCAGGCGGCGGAGATGCTGCGCGGCGTGCGCGGCGGCAAGCCGGTGCATCGCGACGCGCTGGCCGACGTGATCGTGCGCGTGTCGCAACTCGTCAGCGATTTCCCGGAGATTTCCGAACTCGACCTGAACCCGGTGTTCGCCACCGAGCACGGTGCGATCGCCGCCGACGTGCGCGTGGTGGTGGATTTCGCGCCGAAGCAGGCGCGGCCGCGGCCGAACCAGGCCGATATCGTCACTGCGATGAACCGCATCATGCGGCCGAACGCGGTGGCGGTGATCGGCGCGTCGTCGGAAGACGGCAAGATCGGCAATTCGGTGATGAAGAACCTGATCAACGGCGGCTACCAGGGGAAGATCTATCCGGTCCACCCGAAGGCCGAGGAGATCATGGGGCTGAAGGCCTACAAGTCGGTGAAGGACGTGACCGGCACGATCGACGTGGCGGTGTTCGCCATCCCGGCGAAGTTCGTCGCCTCGGCATTGGTGGAATGCGGAGAGAAAAGGATCCCCGGCGCCGTGCTGATCCCGTCCGGCTTCGCCGAGACCGGAAATGTCGAAGGCCAGGAGGAAATCCAGGCGATTGGGCAGAAATACAACATCCGCCTGATGGGGCCGAACATCTACGGCTTCTACTACACGCCGGCGAATCTCTGCGCGACCTTCTGCACCGCCTATGACGTGAAGGGCCACGCCGCGCTGTCCTCGCAGTCCGGCGGCATCGGCATGGCGATCATCGGGTTCAGCCGCTCCGCCAAAATGGGTGTGTCCGCCATCGTCGGCCTGGGCAACAAGGCCGACCTCGACGAGGACGACCTGCTGACCTTCTTCGAGCAGGACGACAACACGCATGTCGTCGCGCAGCACTGCGAAGACCTGAAGGACGGTCGCGCCTTCGCCGAAGTGGCGAAGCGGGTGACCAAGAAGAAGCCGGTGATCGTGCTGAAGGCAGGCCGCACTTCTGCGGGTGCCAAGGCGGCGAGCTCGCACACCGGCGCGCTGGCGGGCAACGACAAGATCTACGAGGACGTGCTGAAGCAGTCCGGCGTGATCCGCGCCCGCAGCCTGCGCGACATGCTGGAATTCGCGCGCGGCGTGCCGGTGCTGCCGACGCCGAAGGGCGAGAACGTGGTGATCATCACCGGCGCCGGCGGGTCCGGCGTGCTGCTGTCCGACGCCTGCGTGGACAACGACCTGAAGCTGATGGCGATGCCGGCTGATCTCGACGCGGCATTCCGCAAGTTCATTCCGCCCTTCGGTGCCGCGGGCAACCCGGTGGACATCACCGGAGGCGAGCCGCCGAAGACCTATCAGAACACTGTCCAGCTCGGGCTGGAGGATGAGCGCATCCACGCGCTGATCCTGGGTTACTGGCACACCATCATCACGCCGCCGATGGTGTTCGCCAGGCTGATGGTGGAGGTCGTGGAGAAGATGAAGGCGAAGGGCATCCACAAGCCGGTCGTCGCTTCGCTCGCCGGCGACGTGGAGGTGGAGGAAGCGTCGGAATACCTCTACCAGCACGGCATTCCCGCCTACCCGTACTCCACCGAAATCCCCGTCGCGGTGCTCGGCGCGAAGTACAAGTGGGCGCGTGGTGCAGGATTGGTGAAGTAACACCGACCGTCGCACCCCACCGTCATGGCCGGCGAAGGCCGGCCATCCACGACTTGTCCGTGACCGTCGCTGCAAGGACGTGGAGGGCCGGGCCAAGCCCGGCCATGACGCGGGAATGCGTGTCGCTTCGCTTCTCCAACACGACGCGGGAATGCGTGTCGCTTCGCTTCTCCAACACGACGCGGGAATGCGTGTCGCTTCGCTTCTCCAACACGACGCGGGAACGCGTGTCGCTTCGCTTTTCCAATACGACGCGGGAAAGCGTGTCCGCCCGACTCTCCAACACGAAGAGCAAGCGTCCATGAACATCCACGAATACCAGGCCAAAGATCTGCTGCGCGGCTTCGGGGTCAGCGTCCTCGAAGGCCACGTCGCGCTCACCCCACAGGAAGCGGAAGCCGCCGCGCGCAAGCTGCCAGGCCCGATCTACGTGGTGAAGTCGCAGATCCACGCCGGTGGCCGCGGCGCCGGCCGCTTTGCCAACGACAAGCAGGGCAAGGGTGGCGTGCGCCTCGCCCGGTCCCCGGAAGAAGCGCGCGACCACGCCGCCGCCATGCTTGGCAACACGCTGGTCACCAAGCAGACCGGCCCCGCCGGCCGCAAGGTTGGTCGCGTCTACGTCGAAGCCGGTTGCGCCATCGCCCGCGAACTGTACCTTTCGCTGCTGGTCGATCGCGCTGCCGGCCGCATCGCGATCGTTGCCAGCGCCGAAGGCGGCATGGAGATCGAGGAAGTCGCCGCGACGCATCCGGAAAAAATCCTGCGAGCGCATATCGATCCCGCCAGCGGCCTGTCCGGTTTCCACGCCCGCCGGCTGGCATTCGGTCTCGGCCTGCAAGGCAAGCAGATTGCCGCCTTCACCCGCTTCGTCACCGCGACGTACACCGCCTTCACCGCGCTGGATTGCGCAATCGTGGAGGTGAACCCGCTGGTGGTCACCGAAGCCGGCGATGTCGTCGCGCTGGATGCCAAGGTCAGCTTCGACGACAACGCGCTGTTCCGCCATCCGGACCTGGCAAAGCTGCGCGACGAGGCGGAAGAAGATCCGAAAGAGCTGGAAGCCAGCAAGTTCGACCTGAACTACGTGGCGCTGGACGGCACCATCGGCTGCATGGTGAACGGCGCCGGCCTCGCCATGGCGACGATGGACATCATCAAGCTGTATGGCGAATCTCCAGCCAACTTCCTCGATGTCGGCGGCAACGCCACGACGCAGCGAGTCACTGCGGCCTTCAAGATCATCCTGTCCGATCCCAACGTGCAGGCGATCCTGGTGAACATTTTCGGCGGCATCATGCGCTGCGACATGATCGCCGAGGGCGTCGTTGCCGCGGCACGCGAAGTCAGTTTGAACAAGCCGCTGGTGGTGCGGCTGGAAGGCACCAACGTCGCGCGCGGGAAGGAGATCCTCGCGCAATCCGGCCTGCCGATCATCGCGGCCGACAATTTGGCGGACGCGGCGCAGAAAGCCGTCGCCGCGGTGAAGGGAGCAGCGTGACATGGCGATTCTGGTGAACCGCGACACGCGGGTGATCTGCCAGGGCTTCACCGGCGCCCAGGGCACCTTCCACAGCGAGCAGGCGATCGCCTACGGCACGCGCATGGTCGGCGGCGTCACGCCGGGCAAGGGCGGCAGCACGCATCTGAACCTGCCGGTGTTCGACACCGTGGCGGAAGCGGTGCAGACCACCGGCGCCACCGCCACCGCGATCTACGTGCCGCCGCCTTTCGCGGCCGATGCGATCCTGGAAGCGATCGACGCGGAAATTCCGCTGATCTGCTGCATCACCGAGGGTATTCCCGTGCTCGACATGGTGAAGGTGAAGCGCACACTCAGCGGCTCGAAGTCGCGGTTGATCGGGCCGAACTGCCCCGGCGTGATCACGCCGGAGGAGTGCAAGATCGGCATCATGCCCGGACACATCCATCGCCGCGGCAAGGTCGGCATCGTCAGCCGCTCCGGCACGCTGACCTATGAAGCGGTGGCACAGACCACGGCGGAGAACCTCGGTCAAAGTTCCTGTGTCGGCATCGGCGGCGATCCGGTGAAGGGCACCGACTTCATCGAGGTGCTGGAGATGTTCCTCGCCGACGCGCAGACCGAGGCGATCATCATGATTGGCGAGATCGGCGGCGAAAGTGAAATCCAGGCGGCGGAATTCCTCGCCCGCGAGAAGACGAAGAAGCCGACCGTGGGTTTCATCGCCGGTGCCACCGCGCCGCCGGGACGGCGCATGGGCCATGCCGGCGCGGTGATCTCCGGCGGCCGCGATACCGCGGGCGCCAAGATGGAGGCGATGCGCACAGCCGGCATCCACGTCGCCACCAGCCCGGCCGAACTGGGCAGCACCATGGCGCGCGTGCTGCGCGGCTGATTCGGTGCGGCGGGCGCGTGTCTCCCGCGACATGGCCGGACCTGGTCATGACGCGGGAGGCGCGCGCCGTTGCAGCCAGGCAGCGCGGCCATCAGCATTGCCACCTGGTGACAGCTGCTCGCAAAACTGTGATAGCCGTTTGATCTGGATCAAGGTGTTAACTGCACGCTTACCTATGATGCGCTCCAATGGGAGAGAAGCGATGCTGCGGAAATACCGGGTAAGCTTCTTCAAGCGGTTGGCGGACAGCACAGGGCATCCGGTGGATGCGTGCCAGGCAATCCTGGAAATCCCCGCGTCCGACAAGCAGCGTGCCATCGAGGAGGCGCGCCGCCGCTTCGCCGAGCAGCAACGCATCGCGTCGTGGTCGCTGCGCGCGGACTATGCAACGGCGGAACTGGCAAACATGCCGTTCCCGGCTGCGTTGCCGCGCAGGCTGTTCGATCCCACCGTCTTGCGCCGCTAGCGCGTCAGGCGGCCAGCCGCACCGGCTGCCGTTTGCGTCCCCAGTTGCCCGGCTGCGCCTCGAACACGCCCGCTGCCGGCGTGCCGCACTGCTTGCAGCATCCCGCTGCATCCATCCCCCAGCGGCCGAGCTGATACCAGTCGCGCTCGATCAGCAATCCGCCGCAGTGATGGCAGTACGTGCTGCCGCCCGCGGCGTCGTGCACGTTGCCGGTATAGACGTAGCGCAGCCCACGTCCCATCGCGATCGCCCGCGCGCGCGTCAGCGTCGCCGGCGGCGTCGGCGGGTGGTCCCGCATGCGCCAGTCCGGATGGAAGGCACTGAAATGCAGCGGCACGTCGGGGCCGAGTTCCGCGGCGATCCAGCTCGACAGCGCGGCGAGTTCCGCATTGCTGTCGTTCTCCCCGGGGATCAGCAGCGTGGTGATCTCCAGCCACACCTGCGTTTCGTGCCGCAGCCAGACCAGCGTATCCAGCACGTCGCGCAGATGTCCGCCGCACAGCCGGTGATAGAACGGCTCGGTGAAGGCCTTCAGGTCCACGTTCGCCGCGTCGATGTGCTGGTAGAAATCGCCGCGCGCCTGCGGTGTGATGTAGCCGGCGGTCACCGCCACCGTCTTCAGTCCGGCGTCATGGCAGGCGCGCGCGGTATCCGCCGCGTATTCCAGGAAGATGACCGGATCGTTGTAGGTGAAGGCCACCGACCGGCAGCCGAGCTGCTGCGCCACCGCGGCGATCTGTTGCGGTCCGGCATCCTGGTTCAGCCGATCCATTTCCCGCGCCTTGGAGATGTCCCAGTTCTGGCAGAACTTGCAGGTCAGGTTGCAGCCGGCGGTGCCGAAGGAAAACACCGGTGTTCCGGGCAGAAAATGATTGAGCGGCTTCTTCTCGATCGGGTCGATGCAGAATCCCGACGACCGCCCGTAGGTGGTCAGCACCAGCCCGTCGCCCTGGCGGGCACGGACGAAGCACAGACCGCGCTGGCCGTCATTCAGCTTGCAGAAGCGCGGGCAGACGTCGCACTGGATGCGGCCGTCCTCCAGCCGGTGCCAATGCCGGGCCGGGACCACGCTGGTGTCGCGTTCGATGTCCATTCGCTGCGCTCTGGCCTCCAAACCAAGGAGGCGGTGTCCTATTTGAGAGGTTGCAACCAATTCACGTCCCGGCATTGCCGGCCGAAAGCACACGCCAATGACCGAGCTCCGATCGCCCGCGGTCGCGGGAACCTTCTACCCGGCCGATCCTGCCGCGCTGCGCCGGCAGCTCGCCGGTTTTCTGGCGGAGGCGGGCAACGCCCCGCCCGACGACACGCTGCCGAAGGCGATCATCGGTCCGCATGCCGGCTACGTCTATTCCGGTCCGGTCGCCGCCCGCGCCTATGCTCGCCTGCTGACCGCGCGCGGCAGGATCCGGCGTGTCGTGCTGATCGGCCCGTCGCATTATGTGGGGTTCCAGGGCCTCGCCGTCGATACCGCGCAGGCCTGGGACATGGCGAATGGCCGCGTCGCGCTGGACACCGATGCCATCGCCAAGCTGCGGCAACTGCCGATGGTGGGCACGCTGGAGGCCGCCTACACGCGCGAACATGCGCTGGAGGTGCACGTTCCATTCCTGCAGCATGTGCTGGGAGAGTTCCGCCTGGTGCCGGTCGTGGCGGGCGACGCATCGCCCGAAGCGGTGGCTTCGGTGTTCGATGCGCTGTGGGGCGGCCCGGACACTCTTTTCGTCATTTCCACCGACCTGTCGCACTACCTGGACTACGCCGCCTGCCAGCGCACCGACGCACAGACCGCCGCCGCGATCGAGCGGCTGGACGTGGACGCGTTCGGCCCGTCCCAGGCCTGCGGCGCGGTGCCGACCCGTGGCATGCTGCTGGCCGCTCGGCGGCGCGGGCTGCGGATCGAGCGGCTGGACCTGCGCAACTCCGGCGACACGGCCGGCGGGCGCGATCGCGTGGTGGGTTACGGCGCCTGGGCCTTGTACGAGCCCGCCTCGGCCGCCGCCGCCGTGGATGAGGAGCATGCGGCGGTGCAGGCGGCCGGCCCGACGCTGATCCAGCTTGCGCGGCAGTCCATCCTGTTCGGGCTGAACACCGGCGCTGCGCCGCAGGTGGTGAGCGATTGCGCCCTGCCGCCGCTGCTCGCCGCGCCGGGCGCCGCTTTCGTCACCCTGCACCGGCATGGCGCATTGCGCGGCTGCATCGGGTCGGCGGTGGCGTCGCGCCCGCTGGTGGTCGACGTGGCGCAGCACGCGTTCAACGCAGCGTTTCGCGACTGGCGCTTTCCGCGCCTGGGCTGGGACGAGCTGGCCGGCCTGGCACTGTCGGTCTCCGTGCTGACCCCGCCGGTGGCGATCGAATTTTCCGGCGAGACGGATCTGCTGGCGCAACTGCGTCCCGGCATCGACGGGCTGATCATCCGCGATCCCGGCCACGCCGCGCTGTTCCTGCCGAGCGTGTGGGAGGAGATCGACCGGCCGGAGAGGTTCCTGGGTGCACTGAAGCAGAAGGCGGGGATTGCAGACGGGCCCTTGCCGGCTGGGTTCGTGGCGCAGCGGTTCCGCTCGATCGAGATGAAGGGGCATATGGAAGTTGCCGGGGCGGCGCCCGTCCCGGCCGCACCGGAGCAGGCCTGGGGCTGGCGGCTGGTGCCGGGATAGCGCGGGCTTTCGCCTGTTGCTAACGCCCCTCGACCCCGTGCAGCCACGGTGGGAAGGTCGGCTCGAACGGCCGCAGATGCTCGTCCATCGTCGCGTGCAGCCGTTCCAGGAAGCGCAGCTTGTCGTAGATCGCGGCGTGGAATGGATATCCGGCCCGCAGCAGAACGCTGGCGATGGCGGTTTCCGCCAGGCGGCAGATGTCGCGGTCCAGTTCGCGCCGGCGGGACCCGTCCGGCCGCACCAAACCGGCAATGCCGAGGGCCTGCACGAGCAGTATGACGAAGGCGCGGCGCTCCGGCGTGGCGGGCGCAGCCGCGGCGGTGTGGATCAGCTCCGGCAGGGTGACCCCGGCTCCCGCATTCAACCGCAAGGCCTGAACGCCATAGCGGGCCAGCAGCGCCCGGGCCGCCTGGTGCCGGCGGCCCGGCGGTGCCAATCGGTCAGCCTCCACCGCCTGGGAGAGTTCCTGGCGCGCCTGTTCGGTCTCCATCACGCATCCATGCTACGCGATCGACGGATGCCGGCGTAGCGCGGCCGACCGCTTGCCGGACTTGATACAAGTCATGGTATTCCGCGCTCCCGCCGGGCAAGCTTGTGGCGATGCTGCGTAACCCTCACCCCGGCCTCCAGCCAGAAGCGGGCAAGCCGGAAAAGGCTGAGACAATGAATAACAAACTGGTCCGGCTTGAACGCGCGGACGACATCGGCCTGATTGTGGTGGACCATCCGCCGATCAATGCGCTCACCCAGCCGGTTCGCCTGGCGCTGCTGGAAGCGCTGGGCGAGTTCGAGGCGGAAGCCGGCCTGCGCGCCGCCGTGCTGACCTGCGCCGGCCGCACCTTCATCGCCGACGCCGATGCGCCCGATGCCGAGGACGGACCGCACGAGAACACGCTGCATTTGTTCCTGCGTGCACTGGACGGCTGCCGCAAGCCGGTGGTCGCGGCGATCAACGGCGCCGCGTTCGGCCGAGGCTTCGAGACCGCATTGGCCTGCCACGCGCGGGTCGCCGCGCCGGACGCCGTTTGCGGCCTGCCGGCGGTGCGTTTCGGCCTGATCCCCGGCGCCGGCGGCACCCAGCGGCTACCGCGGCTGGCCGGTCCGCTGGTCGCGCTGGACCTGATCGCCTCCGGCCGCACCATCGGCGCGGACGAGGCGATGACCCTCGGCCTGGTGGACGAGGTCGCCACCGATCTGCGCCGAGCCGCCATCGCGTTGGCGCGCCGGCTGGCCGATGCCGGATCGCTGCCGCGGCTGACCGACCGTGCGGTGCCCAGCTTCGACCGCGCCGCATTCGAATCCGCTGCCGCGTCGCTGCAGCGGCGGGCGCGTGGCGCGCTGGCCCCGCTGCGCGTCCTCGAGGCCATCCGCCTGGCAATCGAAGTGCCGCTGAATGACGGCTTGCGGCGGGAGGAGAGCATTTCCCGCGAGCTGCGCCTGGGGCCGCAGACCAAGGCGTTGCGTCATTTGGCGCATGCTGAACACGTTGCCGCCCGCTCGCCGGTGCAGGCCGCCGCATGGCCGGTGCGCCAGGTGGGCGTGGTCGGCGGCGGCACCATGGGCTCCGGTATCTCGGTGGCGCTGGCGGATGCCGGGCTGGACGTGACGCTGGTGGAACGCGACGCCGAAGCGGAAGCCGCCGCGCGGGACCGTGTGCGCGGCATCTACGGCCGGCAGCTCCGCAGTGGCCGGCTGGCGGAGCAACTGTTCCGCGAGCGCAGCGGCCGCATCGCCTACAGCACCGACCTGCATTCGCTGCGCCACGCCGACCTGGTGGTCGAGGCGGTGGTAGAGGATTTGGGCGAAAAGCGCCGCATATTCCGTGCGCTGTCCGGCGTGGTGCGGCGTGATGCGCTGCTGGCCAGCAACACGTCCTATCTCGACATCGACCTGCTCGCCGACGAGGTGGATGCGCCGGAGCGCGTGTTGGGCCTGCATTTCTTCAGTCCGGCGCACGTGATGCGGCTGGTGGAGGTGGTGCGCACGCGGCGGCTGTGGCCGGAAGCGCTGGCCACTACGCTGGCGACGGTGCAGCTTCTGGGCAAGCAGCCGGTGGTGACCGGCGTGTGCGATGGTTTCATCGGCAACCGGATCCTCGGCAAATGGCGGGCGCAGGCGGAATACGCGCTGGAGGACGGCGCCTCGGTGGAGCAGGTGGACGCCGCGCTCGAAGCCTACGGGATGGCGATGGGCATCTTCGCGGTGTTCGACCTGGCCGGGCTGGACGTGGACTGGCGCGACCGCCAGCGCAAGGCGGCGACCCGCGATCCGCGTGAGCGCTACGTGCCGGTGTTCGACTGGATCTGCGAACTTGGCCGCTATGGGCAGAAGACCGGCCGTGGGTTCTATCGGTATGAGAACGGCAAGCGACTGCCCGATGCCGAGGTGACGGCGCTGGCGGAACGTGCCTCCGCGCTGCGCGGCATCGCCCGGCGTGCGGTGAGCGCGGAGGAAATCCAGCAGCGCGTGCACGCGGCGATGGTGAACGAGGCAGCGCGCGTGCTGTCCGATGGCATCGCCGCCCGTCCGTCGGATATCGACGTGGTGCTGGTGCATGGCTACGGCTATCCGGCCTGGCGCGGTGGGCCGCTGCACGAAGCGGACGCGATCGGCGTGGGCGAAATGCTGCGGCGGATCGAGGCATTGCATGCGGCGAGCGGCATCGGTTGGGAGCCTGCGCCGCTGCTGCGGGAAATGGCAGCGGCGAACAAGCGATTTGCCGATCTGAACCGGTAGCGACTTGCCTCTCCGCCCCGCTGGGGCGGAGAGGGTCAGGGTGAGGTGGGGGAAACCTCCGCCATTGGCGCCTCCCTCGCGCCCCCGCGAATCACCAGCTGAGGACAGGGCGTCGCTTCCCCCACCTCACCCCAACCTTCTCCGCCCCAGTGGCGGATGAGGCAGGTCCTGCCCGATTCGACAACCCGCGCTACCGGTGAGTATCCTCCCGCAATCAAGCGACGGAGGCCAAGGAATGAGCGTGGCGTGGACTGATTCGACGCACGAGATTGCCGGCACGAAAATGCACCTCTCGCGCGCCGGCAGCGGACAGACGCTGCTGATCCTGCACCACGACATCGGCACCCCGGACCGCCTGGCATTCTACGATTCCCTGGCCGGCAGCTTCGACGTGCTGGTGCCACATCATCCTGGTTGGGGCAAGTCGGAGCGCCCGAACTGGCTGCGCCATCCGCGCGACATCGCCGCAATGCACGCATGGCTGCTTGCCGACCTTGGTCTCAGCGAGGTGGCGCTGGTGGGGCTCGGCTTCGGCGGCTGGATCGCTGCCGAAATGGCAAGCCAGGCCCCGGCCACCTACCGCAAGCTGGTGCTGGTCGGGCCGATGGGCATCAAGCCGCCGGAAGGCGACATCATGGACCAGGCAATCGTGTCCTACATCGACTACCCGCGCGCCGGCTTCCATGACGAGGCCGCCTTCACGCGCATCTACGGTGACGTCACGGTCGATCAACTGGAACAATGGGACATCTGCCGCGAAATGTCGTTCCGCACGGCGTGGAAGCCATACATGTACAGCCAGACCCTGCCGCATTTGATCGGCGGCATCCGGGCGTCGGCGCTGGTGGTGTGGGGCGACGACGACAGGCACGTGCCGATCAGTGCCGCGCCGGTCTGGCAGCACGGCCTGCGCAACGGGAAGCTCGAGACCGTGGCCGCATGCGGCCACTACGTCGATATGGAAAAGCCGGACGAACTGGCGAAACTCGTGACGAGCTTCGTCAATGCCAACTGACGCGCCTCGTGCAGGCGTGCCATGGCCGGCGCAGCCTGGCCATGCACGTCCTGCCGGGGGATGCTGAACAAGTCGTGGATGTCCGGCCTGCGCCGGTCATGACGGGATAGGGAGCGAACCATGCACCTGATGTATTTCACCGAACAGCCGATGGCTGCATACGACGCGCAGGAAGGCCTGAAATACGGCGCCACCGCGCTGACCTTCTCCAACAAGCACTACGACCCGGTGGAAGGCAGCCGCCTGTACAACGAGTACCTGGAAGAGTACATCCTGGCGGACGAGTGCGGTGCCGACGGCATCATGCTGAACGAGCACCACAACGCGCCGTTCTGCATGCAGGCCCGCACCAACATGTTCGGTGCGATCCTCGCCGCGGTGACCAAGAAGACCAAGATCGTCTTCCTCGGCAACCCGCTGCCGCTCACCGAGAATCCCGTGCAGCTCGCGGAAGAGCTGGCGATGATCGACATGATCTCCAAAGGCCGCGTGGTCTCCGGTTTCGTGCGCGGCGGCGGGCAGGAGCAGCTCGCCAACGGCGTCAACCCCGCGTACAACCGCGAGCGCTTCGTCGAGGCGCACGACCTGATCCAGAAGACCTGGACCACGCCCGGCCCGTTCCGCTGGGAAGGCACGCACTACCAGCAGCGCGTGGTGAACCCTTGGGCGGTGCCGCTGCAGAAACCCTATCCGCGCGTGTGGATTCCCGGCGTGCTGTCGAAGGAAACCGTGATCTGGACGGCGCAGCAGCGCTATCCCTACATCGCACTGAACACCGCGATCGACGCCACCAAGGTGATCTGGGACACCTATTCCAAGGCCGCGGCGGAAGTCGGCTACACCGCCGGCCCGGAGAATTTCGGCTACCTCATCCGCGTGCACGTGCAGGACACGGAAGAAAAGGCGCTGCAGAACGCGCGGCAATTCATGTGGATGCAGGGCGAGTTCACCGGCCTGGCGCATCCGGTCTGGGCCAATCCGTCCGGCTACTTCTCGCCCTCCGGCCGCCGCAACTTCGTGCAGTTCGCGGTTGGCCGGGCGAAGAACCCGCGCGGCAACCCGACTTTCGAGGAGCAGGTTGCCAGCACGATGATCATCGCCGGCACGCCGCAAACGGTGATCGCCCGCCTGAAGACGCTGATCGAGCAGACCCGGCCCGGCATCATGGGCATCTGGGCCAATGACGGGACGGTGTCGAAGCAGGACCGCCGCCGCTGCATCGAGCTGCTGTGCAGGGAGGTCATGCCCGCGGTGCGCGAGCACGGTGCGAAGCTCGGCCTGAAGGACCCGTGGGAAGCCAACGCCCCGGTGCACCTGCGCTACTCCACCGACATTCCGCAGCAGCGCGCCGCTGCGGAGTAGCCTGCAAGAAGCTGCCGCCCTCGTCTTTCGCCGGCAACGGGAGAGAGAGGGCGTCCGCTTCAACCCTGCACTGACCGAAAGCGCGCCGGCCCCCCCGGAGTGAAGGCGGACGGTTCCGTCCGCCCGATCAACGTTTTTTGAGGGCCGGTCCTACGTCCTGAGCTGGCATGGAGGCTGGCATGGGACTACAAACGGTGCGATGTCCCCTGCATCAGCCGAATCGCACGCGAGGCAGTGTTCGCCACGCGTGTCCCTCGCCTGCGACCCAGTTGGGTTGTGGGGGTGGGTATGAGTCCGACCCATAAGTCGGATCCAGCCAGCACCGCTGTCAAGCGGCGCTTCCAACTGCTGGTCGAGTCGGTCACCGGCTACGCCATCTACCTGCTCGACCCGAATGGCTTCGTCGTCAGCTGGAACTCCGGTGCCGTCAATATCACCGGCTATGAGAAGGATGAGGTGATTGGCCAGCACTTCTCCCGGTTTTTCACTGACGAGGACCAGGGCAGCGGCCTGCCGCTGAAATGCCTGGAACTCGTACGCACGGAAGGCCGCTTCGAAGTCGAAGGCTGGCGGATGCGCAAGGACGGCGCACGGTTCTGGGCGCTCACCGTTCTCGAAACCGTGCACGACGAAACCGGCGCCCTGATCGGCTTCGCCGAAGTCACCCGGGACATGACCGAGCGCCATGCCGAGCAAGAGGCGCTGATCGAAAGCGAGCGCCGCTTCCGACTGCTGGTGCAGGGCGTGGTGGACTATTCCATGTTCATGCTCGACCCCAGCGGCATGGTGGTGAACTGGAACGCCGGCGCAGAGCGCATCAAGGGGTACAAGGCCGGCGAGATCCTCGGCCACCATTTCAGCGAGTTCTATACGCCCGAGGACCGCGCCGCCGGAAAGCCGTTCAACGCCATCGAAACCGCCACGCGCGAGGGCCGGTTCGCAGGCGAAGGCTGGCGCGTCCGCAAGGATGGCAGCCGCTTCTGGGCTTCCGTGGTGATCGATGCCATCCGGGACGAGACCGGCCACCTGCTCGGCTTCGCCAAAATCACCCGCGACATCACCGAACGGCTTGCCGCGCAGCGGGCGCTGGAGGACAGCGAGCGGCAGTTTCGTCTGCTGGTCGCCAGCGTTACCGACTATGCGCTGTTCATGCTGGACCCGAATGGCATCGTTTCCAGCTGGAATGCCGGCGCGCAAAAGATCAAGGGCTACCTGCCGCACGAGATCATCGGCCAGCACTTCTCCCGCTTCTATACCGAGCAGGACCGTGCCGCCGGCATGCCGGCCCGCTCGCTGTTCACCGCCACCAGGGAAGGCCGTTTCGAGGCAGAAGGCTGGCGCGTGCGCAAGGACGGCAGCATGTTCTGGGCCAATGTCGTGATCGACGCGATCCACGACAGCGATGGACACCTGGTCGGTTTCGCCAAGATCACCCGCGACATCACCGAACGGCGCGAAGCCCAGCTGGCGCTGCAGCGGGCCCATGAACAGCTGGCGCATGCGCAGAAGATGGAAGCGCTCGGCCAGTTGACCGGCGGCATCGCGCACGACTTCAACAACTTGCTGACCATCGTCGGTGGCCAGGCGCAGATACTGAAGCGCAACCTTACCGATAATCCGCGGGCATTGCGTGCTGCCGAGGCGATCGAGTCCGCGGCAGTGCGCGGCGAATCGCTGACCCGCCGCCTGCTCGCCTTCTCGCGCCGACAGCATTTGCGGCCCGAGCCGATCGACCTGCGCGCGCTGGCGGACTCGCTGAGCGTCATGTTGTCCACCTCGCTGACCGCCAACATCCAATTGGTGGCCGTGCTCGGAGAGTCCGTCTGGCCGGTGCACGCCGATCCAGGCGAGCTGGAACTCGCGCTGGTGAACCTGGCAATGAACGCGCGTGACGCCATGCCAAATGGCGGCATGCTCAGCGTGACCGCGGAGAATGTCACGCTGGAGCGGGGTGACCGCAATGTCGAATTGAAAGGCGACTTCGTCGTGCTGACGGTTGCCGATACCGGCACCGGCATCCCCGAGGATTTGCTGTCGAGGGTGTTCGACCCGTTCTTCACCACCAAGGCCGTGGACAAGGGCACCGGCCTTGGCCTGTCTCAGGCCTACGGCTTCGCGCATCAGAGCGGCGGTGCAATCACGATCGACAGCAAGATCGGCCAGGGTACCCGGGTCAGCCTGTTCCTGCCGCGTGCCACGCGCGCGCCAGCGTCCGTCGCGGGTGTCGGCCCGGAACCTGCTGCCGGCCGCAAGCGCATCCTGCTGGTGGAAGACAATCCCGACGTCGCCACCGTGACCGTCGGCATGCTGGACGAACTCGGACACAGCAGCATCCTGGTGCACAGCGCCGAGGCAGCGTTGCAGACGCTGGAACGCAATTCCGCGTTCGACCTGGTGTTCAGCGACATCGTCATGGCTGGGATGGACGGGTTGCAGCTGGCTGCGACGCTGCGGCAGCGCTATCCGGAGCTGCCGGTGCTGCTGACGAGCGGCTACACCAAATCGGTTGAGGTTGCGCAGTTGCAGTGGCCCTTGCTGCGCAAGCCATTCAAGCTGGCCGAACTGAACCGTGCGCTGGCGCACGTTACAATGCCGCGCGAGCAGATCCAGAATGACCCGAAGCTGGTGCATTTGCTGGACGAGCGGCGGAACCGGGCGGCGAAGAACAAGAACCCGTCCTGAGGTTGTGAATGCGGCCTGCCGGCGAGGGGTGGCAGCGTTCAGTGCAGTCGTCCAGCGCCACGGCCGGCGAAGCTGGGCCTGGCTGTCCGATGCTCGGGGCGATGTACGCGCCGCATGCGCGGCGCGTCAGTTTGTGGGGCCGTTCCAGCGGCTGACAAAGCTATCCTTGTGGCGCAGGGCAATATAGCGGTCGGGGTATTCCCGGGTTGCCGCGAAGTAGGCGGCGAACCCGATACTTCCGCTCGCAGTGACCGCGAGCACCATTTCGACACCGGTCTTGCTCTCGGTCCACAGCTCGACCCGATAGGGTAGGTCCTCACGCTCGACCGGGGTGATGCCGAATGGCGCGTCAGGTGTAGCGCCGCCGGAGGGCGGATGATCGGATGGTAGCAGACGCTGAACTCCGCTGAGCACCGATCTTCCCTCCCTGGCATGCTGCGCGGGTATCAACGGTACCCATCATTTCCACCAACGGCACACAGGTTATGAGCGATCGAGTACAGGAACTCAAGCCGCACCGAGCACAACTGATGGAATTTGAACAGACCGCCTGTCTCTAAACAGAACCTGATACTTGGAGGCGCCCGCGACAGCTTTGCTTTGCGCTGCCGCGGTTTGCCCGGGGCTTCAGCGCGTCTCGCCGGCAAATCCACGTTGCAGCGCACTCAGCCGCTCCAGCGCTGCCGCGGGCAGCGGGCCCTTCAGCACGGCCGCCAGCGCCTGCTCGAACTGGTCCGGCGTCGCCATGCCCACCAGGATGGTGCCCATTGCCGGATGCGAGATGGCAAACCGCACCGCCGCTTCCGCCAGCGATCCGGCGAAGCCCTCGCTGACCACCGGCATCAGGCGCCGAGCCCGGGCCAGGTCGCTGTCATAGGTGCTGGCGGAGCCGATCGGCTCCGGCGGCGGGCTGGCGATCGGGTGGCGTTCCGGCGAACCCGACAGGGCGCCGCCGGCCAGCACGCGGATGCCGATCACGCCGACTCCGGCCGCCCGCGTGTGGTCGAACAGCCGGCCGTAATCCTGCGCCGGATAGCCGGCCGGCAGTTCGGCCGCAGCGCTGGGGTTGAGCATGTTGTAGCTGACCTGCGCGCTGTCGAACACGCGCGCGTCCACCACCTGCTGCAGCGCTGCCGTGTCGCCCACCGCGGTGATGCCCAGGAAGCGCGTCTTGCCGGCGCGCTTCAGCGACTCGAACGCGGGCACCACCTCGTTCAGCACCTGGCGCGCGCTCAGTGTCTCGCCGCCGCCATCGACCGTGATGGCATTGTGCAGGTGGAAGATATCCACGTGATCCATGCCGAGGCGCTGCAGGCTGCCGTCCATCGACGCCGCCACGGCGGCGCTGATGCGGCCGAAATCCGCGGCCGGGAGCCGCACCTTGGTGCCGACGATCGCATTGGCCGGTTTTAGTTTCGCCAGGGCCCGCCCTAGGTTCTTCTCGGATTCGCC
>Ga0187809_10000745_pt1 | contig 16495 bp, 10 predicted proteins | sample NC_wetland_sal_i_8_FD_132415 | JGI IMG/M metagenome (GOLD analysis project Ga0187809, IMG submission 132415) | Wetland sediment microbial communities from Neuse River Estuary, North Carolina, USA - ASW_4 | ecosystem: Environmental > Aquatic > Freshwater > Wetlands > Sediment | place: USA: North...
TCCTCTTCATCACCACCTTCGTTATGACCACCACGCCCAAACAGGCGTACGCCACCCCACCGAACACCTTGAACTTCCAGGCCCGGCTGGAGAATGCCAATGGTTCCATCGTGCCGGATGGGAACTACTCCATTGAATTCAAGCTGTATGACGCCAGTAGTTCCTCCGGCTCATCTCAGGGGTCCTGTACTGGTGATGCAGACTGTCTATGGACCGAGACGCGGATTGGCGCCAATCAGGTCCACGTTGCCAACGGCTATCTGAGTGTGAACCTTGGCTCTGTCACCGCGTTCTCCGGTATTAACTGGGACCAACAGCTGTACCTGACTATGAACATCTACAACCCGAACACTAGTAGCTGGGATGGTGAGATGAACCCGAGGCTTAGCTTGACCGGCGTGCCGTATGCCTTCCAAAGCAAACAGGCGGAGAACTTGTACTACGATGGTACGAATGGCTACACCAGTACCTTGAACTTCCAAGATGCTACCGGCGGTGACCAGATCTTCCAGATTGCCGACCAAGGCGCGACCGGCACCTACAATCTCCTGACCGCCCCGGCCGGCGGCAGCTACACCGGCGTCGGTGTCGAACTCCAGAGCGTTCCTCCGGGAACGGCCCAGACGGGGAGCTTTAATGTGAGCGGGACAGGGATAGTGGGAACCGAGCTCGAGACACCAATTGTCGACGCTACTACTTCTGGCGGCACACTCTATCTAGGCAGCGGTAACGCAGCTAGCGGTTCCATCACGGTCGGCTACGGTATGGGAAGCGGCACCATTAATATCGGTGGCGGGGGGCAGACCGGGACAATTAACCTGGGGAGGTCGACGGCTACGAATACCGTGAATATCGGGGCAGTAGCGGGCAATGGCAGCACCCAGACGATTAACATCGGCACGAGTAGTACCAGTGGGTCGACGACGAATGTGACGATAGGGTCCACAATCTCAAGTAGTCAGACGAAGCTGCAGGCTGGAGGCACAAGTGAGAACATAACAGGCACCGGCATCAACGTCGTCAGTTCCTCCACGAGTGCAGTCGCTATTGGCAACGGGGCGCTTGGCACGTCGAGTACCTTAAATGTAGATACGACTGCAGATGTTAACAATCTTGCCCTTGGCCTTAGCGGTGGCGCTGACAATACTGACTTCGAAGCGGGCAGTGGTTCATGGATCGCTCGTGGCGGGGCTAGTCGTACCTATAACGGTAGCCAATATCTTTATGGTGCACACTCCGAAAAAGTTACCACCACGGCTACCGCAGGAGATGGCATAAATCTGCCTATTACACTTACGGCTGCTCAGGAGTACACGTTGAGCTTTAATGTATATACTGGGACTGGCAACACTGTCCCACCCCATGACTTAGTGTTCGGCTATGCCTACGATGGTAGTAACGAGACAACGGATGCTTGCGATAATGGTGCAAGTGCTACGACCAGTGGTGGCTGGGAGTACGAATCGTGCACCTTCACGCCCGCTACCGTTAGTGGAAGTCCGTATATATTCATCAAACAGGCTGACGCTACTGCTCGTAGCTTCTTTATCGACGGCGTAGATCTAGCAGCAACTACGAGCATTAACCAACCTGTATACCATGCAGGCACAGTACAATTGGCTGGCACGCTTACATCGCCATTGGTTCTACAGCCTGCCAGTAACTACACTAATGCACTGGATATCCTGAATGCTAACGGCCAGGAACAGCTGGTCGTTGACACCGTTAACAATCAGGTACTGATTGGCACCCAGACCGGTTCGGCTAAACTTACGGTTGCAACGAGTAATTATGTCGCAGGTAAATTCATCCAGAACGGTACCTCAGACATACTTGATCTAGCTAATGGCGGGGGGAACGTGCTGACTGTCAGTAGTACTGGCGTCACCTTGTTGAAGACAGGCACGGACTCTACGACTGCGTTCCAAGTAGAGAATCACAGTGGTACAGCGGCACTTGATGTGGATACTTCAAATGGGTATGTCGGCGTTGGAACGGCGAGTCCAAGCAGAACTCTGGATGTTGCGGTTAATAATTCACAGGTTGCCGCGCCTATGACATTGTTAGAACAGGCGGGTACAGGTGATAGTAGTATGGAATTTAAGGATCCAAGCAACAGTTATTATGTAGGCCAGGATGCAAGCAACAGTGATGCGCTGGTCTTGAGTTCCGGGTATGCTGCTACCCATGATCGGAGCAGTGGTTCACCTTATGTGTTTGGCTACGATAGCATTACCCATAGTTTTGAAGACGGAAGCAACAACGGACTTATCACATCAATGCCGTTCACGACCTCATTAGCAGGTACGCTTTCTCAAATTAGCGTCGACCTTGCTGCAGACAACCCGGGTGATCACTTCGCTGTAGCTATTTATGCGGACAGCGGCAGCAACTACCCGGGGACGTTGCTTGCTTCGAGTCCTTCTACCGCTATAACGATTAACACGGTAGATGGGGATAACTGGAATACTGCAACGCTATCGTCATCCGTAAGCCTATCCGCGAGCACGAAGTACTGGCTGGCGTATGAGACAGATGATAGTGGCGTGGCGTACTGGCTTGATGAAACAAAGGGCGATGTCTGTTGGCAGACGATAAGTGGTTCATACGGGTCTTGGACTCCCGCCAGCAGCACATCGTGTGATAGCGGTGTCGCCGCAAATACATACGGTATCTACGGCATGGTTACTCCCACGGGCAGCTCGCACTCGCTTACGGACACGTTCAGCAACCCGTTGTTCACTTTGGCACAGAACGGATCTGCCACATTCCAAGGCATGAGCGACTCTTCTGCCGCCTTCCAGGTTCAGGATCCTGCGGGAGATAGCGTGTTCCAGGTCGACACCACCACGCAGTCAGTGCAGATTGCCTCCAGTCTTGATACCGTCAGCAATAACAATCTGGCTATCGGCAATGTTAATGCAACAGGGGTTGATATCGGCAACTCCGGTATAGATAACCTTACGACTATCTATGGCTCGGGGCTTGTGAAATCCGCCACAGGATTGGATTCTACTACTGCCTTCCAAGTCCAGGATGCGGGGGGTACAGCAATATTCAGTGCTGATACGACGAATGCCCAAATAAACACTTATGGTGGTAGCTTGAGTGTTCACGGAATCGCAGATCCGGATGCACCGACATTGGCTACGACCGGGACGGGGGGTTCGTTGACTGCGGGGACGTACTACTACGAAATATCTGCGACCGACCCGGCCGGTGACGAGACAGTAGCAGTTGCCTCCAGCCCGAATTCGGTGACGACGACTGGCTCTACCAGTAAAAACACCCTGACTTGGACTGCGGTTACAAACGCTTCTGGGTACAACATATACCGGTCGATTGACGGCGGCAATACTTGGTACGAGAACACCGTATCGTCCGCCACAACGAGTATTACGGATAATGGCAGCAACTTTACCTGGGCGACTCAAGGCTACCCTAATATAAACACTAACTCGACGGGCGGAATCGTTCTACAAAACGGCACAGCACTTACGCTCGACGGTGGCAATGGTAACTACGGTGGTTTCTTGGTCTACGACCCAACGTATAACTACCTATCGATCAACAATACGAACTCTGGCGGCGGTATTTACCTGCAATCCGATAGCTTCCTGGCTTTCCGCGATACGGGCACATACACCACACAATTTACAATCGACGACACTGGTCAGACACTCTTCCAGAATCGTGTCGATTCTACCAACGCTTTCCAGGTAGATGACCACTCGAACAACACGGTGCTTAACGTCGATACTTCGAATGACAGGGTAGGTGTCGGAACTGCTAGCCCAAGTCGGACGCTGGATGTAGCTGTGAATAATACTTCTTCTACTGCGCCCGCGTTCTTGCTTGAGCAGGCAGGCACCGGCGATGCTAGCGTTGAGCTCAAGACATCGGGCCAGAGCTGGTTTACGGGCGTCGACCAGAGTGATTCGAACAAGTTCAAGATTGCCTCGTCAAGCTCGGACAACACGAGTAACAGCTTCGGCTATCAAACTCAGGGAAGTCAAACAGACACGAACGATAATAACAGTATGGAATGCTCAGTGTACTCGGCCGTTGCTAGCGGAACGGTGACTTCGCTGCATGTGTATATAGCCAATGCGAATAGTGGCGATTCCTTCCAGATGGCAATCTACGATGCAACGGGCACAAGTGGTGATCCGGGATCCAGGCTCGGGTTCAGTTCCAGCAGTACAATATCTGGCGATGGGTGGTACTCGGTCACAGTATCCGCGACGGTCACTGCCTCCACGAATTACTGGATTTGCTACAACTCGAATGGCACTACTAGCACCAACAACATAACGGGTGATAACGGGTCTACCAACCAAGCGACGTGGAAAGCGCAGACCTTCGGTACATGGCCGGCTAGCTTTGGCAGCACTGCTGGCCATGCCAACATAAAGGACTCTCTCTTTGCTACGGTTAGCGCTAGTGCCTACGATTCGTTTGGCACACCCCTCTTCACGATGAGTAGCAGCGGTCAGGCGCTGTTCCAGAATAGTACGGACTCTACGACGGCATTCCAGATACAGAGTACATCCGCAGGTACTGCATTCGATGTTGACACGGCCGACGGTAGGGTTGGTATTGGTACTTCCTCACCGAACGCCCAACTTGAGGTGGGCGGTACTACCTACCTAGGGACACAAGTACTGACGGCTAATGATCAGGCGGATGTGTGTCTATTCACAAATAGCAGTTGCTCGGCAGCCCAGTCAGGGGCGTTCAACAACCAGCTGAATATATTCGGTGGGAGTAGCCAGACCAGGCACCTACTCCTATATCAGGCAGTTGGAGGTAACGCATTCATCGGAAGTAGTTATGCGGATCTGGTTATTGAAACGACGAGCAATAATGCGAATATCTGGCTTGAGCCGAACGGAACAGGAAAAGTTATTTCGAGTACGATTTACGCGGTCAACCCCAGCAATGGCAGTGCGGAGTCGTGGCACAAATGTAGTATCCCGAGCGGGTGGTCTGACAATAGTACGACAGGAACTAATGGCTTCCAGTACCGCTTGTTGCCAGACGGTGATGTCGAGATGTCCCTGAATATGATTGGCCCAAGCGGTGGCGCCCACGGCACAACCGTGTGTACGTTGCCATCTGGCTACTATGACAGCACAAATGACCAAAACGCCATTTTGGCTACAAGCATCTATGCAGCTTCGGACGGGCAGTCAGCTCACTTTAATATCAGTACAACCGGAGTAGTCAAAGCGTTCGGAATTGCTTCGGGGGGCGCAGTCATTAGCGGAACCACCGTATTCCCGACAAACCAGTAGTCTATATAGGGGCTTGATGGCTCTTGTCAGGCTGAACAGCCCAAACTTCGCGGTATGCTAAATACTCCAAGCATAGGCTTGGTGGGCTGTATCACTATCGCTTGATGGTAAATGTGGGTACAGACCCAGGGGCATACACCTTGAGGGCAACGGCTACAAGCATCAACAGCAACACCTTATGCCTCACCTATCTTCGGCCAAACGGCAACCTGCAGCCAAGCAGCTCAGCGCGCAACGATAAGACCAGTTGTAATTTCTGGCTAAATAGTACGATCGTTGGCATCGATAGCTAGGGGGCTATTAGGTGTAGAAACATCGGCTCACAAAGCAGAATGACTAGGAGCGAAGAACCTACGGTACAGATCATCTCTGTAGGGATGCGGAGTGTCTTTACATTATCGAAAACTGATCAGTAGTTAAGTGTTAGGCTTTTCATCATGTTAGTTAGTTGATTAAGAGGGATGTTGGCAGTTGTGTTGCTGAGAATCCACGTTTTGTTGTTGGCGCGGCTGGCAACTTCAGTCTGGCCGCTGTTGACTCTGCCGACGGCAACGGCGCCGTCGCTGACACTTGTCTCCTTGAGGTTTTGGAACTTTTGGTAGAATCCGCCAAGATCGAAAGTACTTGGCCGCGCCTCCTCACTCATGTACAGTTTGCTCCCCTTTGGACCGACCATGTTGAACACGACGACACCTTGCTGGGGTACGTTGACGGATTTTGTATCGATGCGGTAGCCGGCCGGTAGCTGGGTCGGGTAATAAAGGGGAAATTGCATGGATGACGAAATGTGAGAATTGAATGGGTTCACCACCGCTGGCTGCCATACGAACAAACGCCAATAGGCGATCCCGCCCCCGAACAGTAGCAGGGATGCAAGTGCTCCGGATACAAACAGATGTTTCTTGCTAGGTCTGTGCTTAGATTTGCGTTCCACGCCACTAGCCTGTTGTTCTGGGATCTCTGCCGAAGCGTCCGGTGTCAGTATGTCCGCTGCAGTACGTTTGCGATGAATAGCCATAAACTTAATCTAATGTAGTTTTCCGAGCAAATCAACTGGCAGAGGCGTTGCCGGGTACTAGTGATAGTAGGGCTAGCAATATAGAGCTAGCCGTATCGGCGTATTTTCTGCTTTGGGTAGTTTTGCGGCTTAAGTGGTATACTTGGTCTAACGAGAGGGTATATGACAAAAAAGATAATTGCTGTAGTAAACCAAAAAGGCGGAGTAGGCAAGACTACGACCGCTGAAAACGTTGCAGCACAGTTAGCGTTACCAGATCACCCGGTTTTGTTGATTGACCTTGATCCACAAGGGAATTCTACGAGCGGACTCGGCCTACCCAAGAATGAACTAGTTGCCAGCACGTATGATGTTTTGTGCGGGGAAACTCCTTTAGCCAACGCGGTGCACGAGTCGCGTGTGCCGGGGCTGTATGTATTGCCGACAAACACCAACCTAACAGGGGCAGAAGTTGAATTAGTAGACCAAGAGCGACGTGAGTCTAAATTGAAGCAAGCGCTAGCGACGGCGAGTTACGACTATATTATTATTGATTGTCCGCCCTCACTTGGCTTGCTGACCGTCAATGCACTAACAGCTGCACACGCCGTGCTCATTCCTGTTCAGGCCGAGTACTATGCGCTCGAAGGATTGGGGCAGCTACTGCAGACGATTCAGCGCGTGCGCCAAGGGCTGAATCCCAGTCTCGAGCTGCTCGGAGTCGTGATTACTATGTACGATAAGCGCACCAGTTTATCTGAGCAGGTATTGCAGGAGATCAAAAATTACTTCGGTGATAAACTTTTCAAGACGGTCATTCCACGTAATGTACGATTGGCGGAAGCGCCGAGCTTTGGCAAGACAATTTTCGAGCATGACCGATGGAGCAAGGGCGCGCGGGCGTATAAACAGTTGGCGAAGGAGGTAGCGAAACGTGCCGAAGGGTAAGAAACTTACAGGATTAGGGCGAGGGTTTGATTCGCTTTTACCCCAGGACTTTGACGATAGCCTACTATTAGCTGCCACTGATAAGGTTGAGAAAATACCTGTCGGCAAGCTGGTACCCAACAAATATCAGCCGCGCCAAGAATTCGATGCAGATGGGATCAAGCAACTGGCGTCATCCATCAAACAGTACGGCATTTTGCAGCCGTTGGTTGTCACGACCACAGATGATGGGTACATGATAATTGCCGGGGAACGGCGCTGGCGGGCGGCCCAGGTTGCCGGGCTTGAAAGGGTGCCTGCAATCGTGCGTACCGCCAAGGAACTCGAGCGGTTAGAGATCGCCCTTATCGAAAATGTACAGCGAGTCGACCTTTCTCCTCTCGAACAAGCGGCGTCAATCGAGTATCTACACCAGCAGTTTGGCGTTAGCTATGACATAATCGCCGAACGGTTAGGCAAGGCAGGGTCGACGGTCAGCAATATTGTGCGACTCTTGCAATTGCCCGAGCGGGCGAAGACTGCACTACGTCAGCAGGATATAGTCGAAGGTCATGCACGTGCTATTTTGGCTCTCAAAGATTGGCCAGACAAACAGGATGCGCTACTTAACAATATCTTGTCGCACGGTTGGACGGTGCGGCAGGCGGAGCAGTTTGTCGTTTCGGTGAAGGAAGGATTCCGCGAAGCAAAGGCCACCCGCGAACGCATGCGTACCGAAACGCCCGCAACCAAGAAGCTTAGTAAGCGCATTGGGGTGCCGGTGCAGATTCGCCGCACGGCAAAGGGTGGCAAGTTGGAGATCGCATTCAAATCTGACGATCAACTTGAAAAAATCTTAGAAATCCTAGGAAGTTGAATATCCTAGACCGGATACTAGCGGGTACATACGCACTGTGACGGCAGTGGCCGCTATATCTCGCTGACTTGTTAGTTAGTAGTCAGCGAACCTAGAATACCTTGGCACCACTGATGGGTAGAACGCGTATGACTAGTTTACCAACGATATTGTTGACGTTTACAGGACCGAAGACACGTGAGTCAAGTGAGTCTGGCCGGTTGTCACCGCAGACGAATATCTGATCTTGCTTAAGTGTGATATCGATATTGCCGGAAGTCGTTGGTATGACTTTACCGTAGCTGAGTGTCTTATCGGGGTCAAAGCCACTGGGGTGGGCTCTATTATAGATAGTTACGAAGCCATCCTTGATGACTACTCGATCTCCTGGCAAACCTATGACACGCTTGATAAGTTGTTTGTCTGAGCCCTGACCGTAATCGGCGAGGCTCGGCTCGTTAAAGACGATAATATCACCACGGTTTGGTACGTAGGGATGGCCGGTGAGTCGTGCCCAAGTGCGCGGTACTTTCCAGACTACGAGATGATCGCTGTTCTCCAGCGTTGTTTGCATACTAGGTCCGTCAACTTGATATGACTGAAACACGAACGATATAAGCCCCCAAGCCAAAATGAGCGCAGCGAATAGTACGGCAACGATCGATAATGTATCGCGCAACCCCTGGTGGCGAGATGAATTCGATGTATCGCCCGTTGTCTGCGGCTCTGGCTTTGACGACTGGGACATGTCTGTCGTGGGTTGTTCGTTTGGATTCATTCAGATTCTAACTATACCGTATTTTCTATTACGGGGCTAATTATAATTACCATACATCCCGAGATCCTTTTTAGCTCCAGCTCATCGCCAGGTTTGTGTCTTTATGAAGGTTGATAAAACAGCGTAGCTTCAGTGTCCGATAGCTTTTTCCACGTGACTTCTAAAAACCTGCCAGTATATTTGGTATACTTGAGTCTGTAATGAGGCCGTTTGTAAAGAAGATAAAACCTGCTAGCGGGTTTTCGTATATCACGCACCTGGCGTTGTTGGTATTGCTGCCGTTCGCGTTATTCGTATTGGTAAGGATCTATTTTATCCAGCTGGCATTCATACTAATTTTGTTAAGTAAGTGGCGTATGTTTGCAGTACGACCACGATTTTGGGTAGTGAATATCCGGGCTAATTCGGTCGATATGATCGTTGGCTTTTCGGCGCTAACGCTCATGCTCCAGACAGACAGCGCACTATGGCAAGCTGTCTGGGCGGTCGCCTATGCGGCGTGGCTGATCGCCGTTAAACCACGATCCTCTCTGTTCATGACGGCAGTGCAGGCGGGTATTGGCTTCCTGGCGGGCTTAAGCGCCTTGTACATCTCTTGGTCTGATGGGCCACTAATTGGACTTGTATTTTTAACAGGGCTTATTTGTTACTTGGTGGCGAGGCACTTCTTCGACAGTTTTGAAGAGCCATATGCCAAGCTGCTTGCCTACCTATGGGGGTACTTTGGCGCGGCGCTTATGTGGGTGCTTGGGCATTGGCTGCTATTCTATGGTGCTATCGCACAGCCGACTATACTGTTGGTGGCGATCGGTTATGGCCTGGCGGCGTTGTACTATCTTGACCACTTCGACAAGTTGTCGGTAACCGTCCGTCGACAGCTCCTCTTTATTATGATTGCAATCGTAGTAATCGTGCTGTCGCTTTCGAACTGGGGCAACAAGGTCGTTTAATGTTTACGCGTTAGTAAGAGGGGGTAAAGAAAAAATGGAATCAGATGACACTCCACAGAAGTCAGAGGTTGAGAAAGAGCAGGATAAGAAAGCGCGTCCACCACTAACGCTGCCGCGGGTCACTGCGCCAAAAGTGAGGATGCCAAAATTCAATATTGACCGGCATAAGATACAGTTACTAAGTGTAGCGTTCCTACTTATCGTCAGCATGGCGATGGGTTTTCTAGGGGGTTGGCTCGGCGCCAGCAGCAAGGCGAACGACAGTCTCGGCTCTACTGCCACGCAAAAAGAAGTCGTCTCAAGCCAAGACCAGCTCATTAGTAACATCGCCAAAACGGTTAGTCAGAGTGTAGTGTCAGTGAATGTTACTAGCCAGACGAGCCCGTCATCTAATTTCTTTGGGTTCGCAATCCCACAGCAAACACAGCAAAGTGCGGGCACGGGCATTATCCTTTCGTCCAGTGGTTTGATCGTTACGAACCGGCACGTGGTACCGGCAGGCACGACAAGTGTGAGTGTGACGTTGTCGGACGGAACGCAGTTGAACGACGTGCAGGTAGTTGGGCGCACCAGCCAGAGTGATAGTCTTGATATCGCGTTTCTCAAGGTTACTAATACTCAGGGGCATACGTTGGTGCCGGCACAGCTTGGCAACTCCAGCAAGATGAAGATCGGTGATAGTGTCGTTGCCATCGGCAATGCGCTTGGCCAGTTCCAGAATACCGTGACATACGGGATCGTTTCCGGCTACGGGCGCAGCGTGCAAGCGAGTGACCAAGGCAGTACAAGCACGGCCGAGAATCTTGAAGACCTATTTCAGACGGATGCGGCCATCAATGAAGGTAACTCAGGCGGTCCACTCGTTAACCTGGACGGCCAGGTCGTCGGTATTAATACAGCAGTGGCTAGTGGTGCGCAAGGGATCGGTTTTGCTATACCTATTAACGACGTCAGCGGCCTGATTAAGCACGTGCTGGCGACTGGCAAGTTCGAGCAACCGTATCTCGGCGTGCACTATCTTTCGTTGACCCCTGACTACGCTTCGCAGCTTAACCTAAGCGTCAATAATGGTGCATATATCATACCCGCCAGTGAAGATGGCGGTCAGGCTGGCGTCGTTTCTGGTAGTCCAGCTGATAAAGCAGGTCTCAAAGAACGTGACGTAATCACGGCAGTCGACGGTACGAAGGTTGATGACAGGCACAGTTTGACTGCGCTTCTCGACCAACACTCAGTCGGCGATACGGTAACGTTGCATGTACTTCGGAGTGGCAAACAGATGGACGTGCAGATAACACTCGAAGCTGCACCCTCGGGCAACAACTAACTGATAACTCCTGCCTAACCTTTGCGTAAAGGTTCGAATTGCTGGATGAAATCTTCGGTCCTAGTGAGTCTGTAGCCGGACAAGCGAGCGATATCTTTAAGCTCACTATGTTGGGGCGGTAACGCCTCGGTAAAGATGAAACTTACAGGGGCTGATAGGCGTTTGAGTTGTGTAAAAAGGCGCCTGTATACGTCGAGCCCGTCAGGGCCACCAAAGATAGCTATCCGCGGCTCCATCAAAGCGGCGGGGTTGATCTGGAAGTTGTCGGGGACATAAGGCAGGTTAGCCAGAACTACGTCGTAGCGTACGTCAGTTTTAGCTAGCAAATCGCTAAGCGTACAGGCTGCAGAAATACTAAACTTGTTAACGTTTTTTTGCGCCACGGTCAAAGCATGCTCATCGATTTCAATAAGGCTGACATGTGCGCTAGGCAGTTCAAGTTTTGCTGTGACGCCCAATGCGCCGCTGCCCGCGCCTACGTCCGCGATGTGTGGGGTGGGGGGTAGGGTGGCTGCTTTCAGCAAATCGATCATGGCTTCCGATTCGGGGCGTGGTTCGAGTACATGTTTGGTAATTATGAACTCACGGCCATAAAACTCGGTCTTGCCGCGTATGTAGGCAAGTGGTTCATGCTTTACACGACGATCGATAGCCTCCCAGAGGTACTTAAGTTGTTCGCCGTCAATTTTCCCTTCAGGATGCGCAAGCAGTTGAGTACGATTTTTGTTCAATCGGTCTTCCAGTAGCACTAGACAGTCCAAACGGGCGGTTTCGATGCCGGCTTGCTGGAGCTGCTGTGTGGCTGCTTTGAGCCAGTCACCGACCAGCATATTTTAGCCTTCTTGGGTTACGAGTTCGTGTTCGGCAGCTTGGAGTCTTTCGATGAGATCGTCGATTTCGCCATTCAACGCGCCTGGGATGTTCGAACGTGAGTAGCCGATACGGTGGTCGGTGATGCGATCCTGGGGGAAGTTGTAGGTGCGGATCTTCTCGCTGCGGTCGCCACTGCCGATAAGTTTCTTGCGTGCGTCACTGAGTTGCTTTTGTTCCTCTTCAATTTTCATGGCAAGCAAACGCGAGCGCAACACACCCATGGCCTTGTCCTTGTTCTTGATCTGAGATTTCTCGTCTTGGTTGGAAACAACAAGGCCGGTCGGCAAGTGTGTTATACGCACAGCTGAGTCGGTTGTGTTCACGCTCTGGCCGCCGTGGCCGCCACTGCGATAGACATCAATGCGCAGGTCGTTCGGGTTGATTTCAATGTCGGTTTCTTCGGCTTCGGGCAGGACAGCGACCGTTACGGTTGAGGTATGGATGCGTCCTTGGCTTTCGGTGACTGGCACGCGCTGAACGCGGTGAACGCCGGCTTCGAATTTCAGATTTTTGTACGCGTCAACGCCGCGGATGGCGAAGGCGATTTCCTTGAAGCCGCCAGCTTCGCTCGGGCTTTCATTAATGAGCTCGGTCTTATAGTTGTGCGTCTCGGTCCAGCGAACGTACATGCGGTAGAGCTCGCCAGCGAACAGGGCTGACTCGTCGCCGCCGGCTGCCGCGCGGATTTCCATAATCACGTCGCGCTCGTCGTTCGGGTCCTTGGGTGTCAGTGCTTCGGCGAGTTTGCTCTCGTTTTTAGCAGTTTGTTCCGCAAGCTCATCTAGCTCTCCTTTGGCAAGTTCCGCGAGCTCCGCATCTTTGCCGTGTGCCAGTTCTCCGGCTTCGGCTGTGGCCTTGGCAAGGCGGTTCTTCTCGTCAAATAAGGCGACGATATGCCCGAGCTCGGTATTCCGCTTAGCCAGTTTCGGGTAGTCTTTTTGACCAAACACAGCAGGGTCTGCAAGGCGTTCTTGCAGTTCGGTTAACTCTGTGCGTAGTTGTGATTCCTTTTTGTCCATCTCGATTGTTCTATATTAGTGTAAAACAAAAGCCGCTCGAACTGGTAACTTCGAACGGCTTTATATATAAGTAGCTAGCGATTTTGGGCAGTAGTCTTCTTGGCTTCTTGCTTTTCGGCCTTGGCGACTTTGCGGGCAGCCTGCTTCTTAGCAGCAGCAGCGCGCTTTTCGCGGGCAGCTTCGGCAGCCTTGGCGCGAGCTTTGAATTTGTCAACGCGACCTTCGATGTCGACGATGCGCTCTTCACCGGTAAAGAATGGGTGTGAGGCGCTGGAGATGTGTACCTTTACGAGCGGGTACTCATTGCCGTCCTCCCACTTGATAGTTTCGTCGCTGGCGACGGTTGAGCGTGTCAAGAAGCTGAAGTCATTATTCAGATCCTGAAACACGACCGCGCGGTAGTTGTTGGGGTGTAAATCTTTCTTCATAGTCAAGACAACAGTATACACATCTGTTGGCTTTAGGTCAATACACCTTGCTCTGACATGGCATATTGAACGTGAGTGCATACAGGCCCAAGCTTAGAGATAGTGGCTTGTCCAAGTACATATTTTCGACAATATGTAAAAGTTTGCATTTGCATTTTTGTTGATCTATATTGAACTTAGAATAACCTTAAGCGTGGAGGCGAGGGGATGGAGCGAAGGCAGGGAGTGTTAAGCGCAATAATCATAGTTGCGCAAGTTTGTGTATTGGCAGCAGCAATGGCTCTATCGGGTGGAGGTGCCGATGTACATGCAGCTGGCTCAATTGCCATTACGGGAGTCGTGACTGACCTGAATGGGGCAGGGGTATCAAATGTGTCGGTGTATGCAACAGCAGCTGGGAGCAGTACAGTTGAGTACGGCCCGAGTACAACAGCGACCGACGGGTCATACACCCTGAACGTTGACGCTGGTACCTATGACTTTCACTTCGACCCACCCAGCGCGAGCGGGTTAAGCCCGGTGGTGGACAGTAATATTACTGTTTTGGATAATCAAACTATAAACGTGCAGCTCGTTGCCGCACCTCCACAACCCCACACTTTCTCCGGCACCCTGACCGCCAGCACAGGTGACCCGCTCGCCAGCACGAGGGCGACACTAACAAATAGTTCGGGCGGCACGGTTAATACAGGGTTTAGTGATACGTCGGGCAACTTCACCGTCTCAACTTCGCCCGACACCTATACACTCAGCGGGTTCAGTTACACTGATTTTGCCGAGGGCGGACCACTCGCATACGTAAACGGGACTGAAGTATCCGACTATCAACTTTCAGCTGCTTCAGGCACTAATATCCCTGAAGATCTCACCACAAACGATGTCACCCAAGACTTCGTACTTCACTTTGTCAAACTATCCGTGGTTGTGAAGGATAGCTCGGGTAACCCTGAGCCCAACCTAGTCGTGGCCTCAAAGGGTAATGGTACGACGACAGTCGACTCGGGCAGCGACAGCTACTCCTTTTACGCCCAGGCAAGTACGAGCGGGCTCGACGTACCTGCACCGAAGACCAACGCTAGTGGGGTACTCGCCGTCATGGTGCCTCAAGGAGTGGACTTCCCAGCCGGTAGCATATGTGTGACGTTTTCGGATGGCACGAAGGGATGCAACCCTGCCGATATCAGCGCATCAGGGGATGTAAGTGTTGAGTTCGACCAGCCTGCGCCACCGCAAATGCATACTTACTCAGGCACTATATCCGCAAGCACTGGCGATCCGATTGCAAGTATGAGTGTGAACTTAACCAGCAGTGCGAACAAGGGCGCTAGCGCAAAGGCGGGCAGCACCGGATTCTTCAGTAGTTCACTCACGGCCGATACCTACACACTTACCGGACTCAACTACAGCGATTTCAATGCCCCTGCCTTAGTCTCCGGCTACCACTTGCCGAACCTTCAACTTACGCCGACCAGCAGCATTGCCGACGACCTCACCACAAATGATGTCACCCAGAACTTCGTACTCCAGTTCGTCAAACTATCCGTCATAGCAAAAGATAGTAACGGGAACCCTGTATCTAATTTAGCTGTGACATCAAGTGGAAGCGGCACGACAACAGTCGCTATAGATGGCACCAACTACCCATTTACTGTTCAGGCAAGCACGAGAACGCTTGATGTGCCTATACCCAAAACCGACTCAAGCGGCACACTAACTATCATGGTCCCCCAAGATATCGCATACCCAGCCAATAGCATATGTGTGACGTTCTCCAATGGTAAGTAGGTGTGCAACGATGCTGACATTAATGCATCAACGGATGCGAGCGTCGAGCTGGACCAGCCGGCACCCCCGCAGCCACATACCTTCTCGGGTACGATTACTGCCAGCACAGGTGACCCACTCGCCAGCATGAGGGCGACACTAACAAATAGTTCGGGCAGTACAGTTACCACGGGATACACTGATACCTCAGGCAATTTCAGTACCTTGTTTGCACCGGATACGTACACACTCAGCGAGCTCAGCTATACCGATTTTGCCGAGGGCGGACCACTCGCATACGTAAACGGGACTGAAGTATCCGACTTCCAATTGACGCCTACTTCAGATACTAACCTTACTGAAGACCTCACCACAAATGATGTCACCCAGAACTTCGTACTCCAGTTCGTCAAACTATCCGTGGCCGTGAAAGACAGCTCGGGCAACCCTGAGCCCAATGTAGTCGTAACCTCAAAGGGTAATGGCGTGACAACAGTCGGCTCCGGCGGCGACAGCTACTCCTTTAATGCCCAGGCCAGTACAAGCAGCCTGGACGTGCCTGCACCGAAGACCAACGCTAGTGGGGTACTCGCCGTCATGGTGCCTCAAGGAGTGGACTTCCCAGCTAACAGTATATGTGTAACATTTACCGATGGTACAAAGGCGTGTAACGGTAGCGAAGTGAACGCACAGAATGACGCAAACCTGATATTTGAAGAGAGCCAGATAACCGTCAGTACCCCCACGTCACCAACGAATGTAACTGCGCAGACGCCGACACAACATCCTAATCTTTCATGGGACGCAGTCTCTGGCGCTACCTCCTACAATATCTACTATAGCGACGGCACTAGGGTCGGCACGAGCACTAGTACCACTTTTACGGACAACACCGCACCCGAGGGTACTGACACCTACTATGTGACTGCAGTGAACGCCGCAGGGGAGAGCGCCCCAAGTACGAGTATTGATGTCTTGGTTGATCGAACACCGCCAACCATCAGCTACATCCTTTCTCCGAATCCTAATAGCGCCGGCTGGAATAACACCCCCGTAACCGTCACCTTCTCTTGCGGCGATGCTGGTTCCGGTATCGCGGATTGCACAGCTCCAGTCACCGTAAGCACCGACGGCGCCAACCAAACCGTTACCGGCACCGCCACGGACAACGCCGGCAACACGGCAACGGCTACCGCTACCGTCAACCTTGACACGACCGTACCGATGGTCGGCACCCCAAGCTGGTGGACCAACCCGGTGATCACCGGCAATTCCACGA
>Ga0187809_10000746_pt1 | contig 16493 bp, 12 predicted proteins | sample NC_wetland_sal_i_8_FD_132415 | JGI IMG/M metagenome (GOLD analysis project Ga0187809, IMG submission 132415) | Wetland sediment microbial communities from Neuse River Estuary, North Carolina, USA - ASW_4 | ecosystem: Environmental > Aquatic > Freshwater > Wetlands > Sediment | place: USA: North...
CAGACGGCCCACGCAGCCGCGAGACACTCCCGATGAGGTAACCAGCAACTGGAGAGCCGTGTGCGGGAGAACCGCACGCACGGTTCGGAGGGCGGGGAGGGCAACCTTCCCGACCCCTATCGTTCTGATCGTCGATTCCGAATCGCAGTACCAGTCATCATAGTCTGGGCGAAGCGAAGCGCGCGACTCCGCTCGCGCCGCTGCGCACCATCCGTGCTTATCCGTGTTCATCCGTGGTTAAAATGCCCTGCTTTCTTCGAACCTGGTGCCAATCGAGTCGACGGAGCCTGGTGCGAAAACCCCCGGCTACAGGTTCTCGGGTTGTGCGAAGCCCATGCTGATTTCCGGGCGGCGGGCGGATTCGTCGCCGGCCGCCATCACGCCGATGCGCATCGCCAGGCCGCCGCCGAGCACTGCGAGGGCTGCGGCGGTGGTCAGCGTGCGGGAGCGGCGGCGGCTCAGCAGCAGCGACGCGGTGTACAGGCCCAGCGGCAGCACCACCCCGAACCCGGTGCCGGCAAGCTGGTCGGCCTTGCCGGCGGCGCTGTCCAGCGCGCGGTCCACGCCCGTGGCGCGGTAGCGCTCCTCGGAGGCCAGCGTCGCCGCGAGTTCCACCGCCAGCGCGGCCACCGCGATGCTGTCCAGGTCGCGCCCGGTCCGGCTGCGCCGCTCGCCCAGTCCCAGCGCCGCCGCGCCGGATGCAACGGCGGAGGCGCCGAACCGCACCGCCAGCCCCTTCGGCGCCGCCGCCCAGAGCGGCGTGCTGGTGGCGGACAACAGCGACGCGGTGTACGTGCTCAGCCCGGCGCCGGCCGCCGCCGCGGGCACCTGCGCGACGCGTGCCACACTGCGCAGCCAGCGGAGCCCCGGGACTCGGTCGGACACCAGGTGCGCCGCGGTGGTCAGCAAGCTGCTGCCGCTGAACCCCATCAGGATCCAGGTGCCGATCGACATCGGCGAGGTGCCCTTCGCCACGCGCAGCATGTTGTAGAAGCGCTTCGGCGTGTGCAGGTCGAAGATCAGGCAGGCCGAACCGATGGTCGGCGCCAGCAGCGACAGCAACCGCCCGCGCCGCACCGTGCGTTCCGCGGCGGGACCGCGCGTCAGGTCCAGCAGGCCGGCGAGCAGTTGCGCGGCGCCGGACAGTCCGGCCAGGAACACGTAGCTGCCGACGACGGAGTTCTCGAAGGGCGCCGGCTTGACCTGCGGCCGGCCGTAATAGGTGCGGCCGTTCCAGCCTCCGAGTTCGCCACCCGGATCGATCCCTTCAGGCATGGCGATGCTCCTTCACTGCGCGCGGGAAAAGATGGCGACCGCCGCCAGCGCCAGTCCAGCGACCGCCGCCAGTCCCGCCGCCAGGCTGGGCACCACGCGGTTGGCGGGACGGGTCGGCGCGGTCGGCAAATTGTAGACTTCCGGGCGAGCGGTGAGCAGGAAGAAGGCGTTCAGGTGCTCCAGCCCGCCGGTGGCGCCGGGTCCGTCCGGCATGCCGTACAGGTACGCGGATGCCACGCCGGCTTCCTGCAGTTCCGTCACCCGCTGGTGCGCACGAAGATGCAACTCGGAAATCTCGCCGAACTGGATGGAGTCGGTCGGACATGCCTTGGCGCAGGCCGGCTCCAGCCCGCCTTTCAGCCGGTCGTAGCACAGCGTGCATTTGTGCGCCTTGCCGTCCAGCGTGCTGACATCCACCACGCCGAAGGGACAGGCCGGCACGCAATAGCCGCAGCCGTTGCAGATGTCCTGCTGCACCACGACGGTGTCGAACTCGGTGCGGAACAGCGCGCCGGTGGGACAGGCTTCCAGGCAGGGCGCGTTGTGGCAGTGCTTGCACACGTCGCTCATCATCAGCCAGCCGCTCTGGAATGGCTGCTCCAGGTCGGTGCGCACCGCGCTTTCGATGAAGTTCACGTGCCGCCACGTGTTGGCCGACAGCGCGCCGGTGTTGTCGTAGCTGTCGCCGGTCAGCCCGAGGTGGTCGGCCGGCAGGTTGTTCCATTCCTTGCACGCCACCTCGCAGGCCTTGCAGCCGATGCAGACGGTGGTGTCGGTGAAGAACCCATAGGAACTGCCAGGCACGATGCGAAAGCCGGTGGTCAGCTCCGCCTCGTCGGGGATGACGCCGTCGAGGTCGGAGTGCGTGTAGTCCAGTACGCGAGGATGCATTTCCATGGATCGGTGTCACCTGCCAGCGTCAGACGGTTTCCTGCACGTGCGCCGGCGCCGGCGATGCCGCCGGTGCCGGATGCAGCGGCATCTTAGGCGCCGTGGCGGCGAGCAGATCGATCCTCGCCGCAACGTGACCGATCAGATCGGGTGCTGCTTCGAACCACACGCGGACCAGCGCTTGGTCCCGTTGCAGGCCGGGCAATTGCTCCGGCTCCAGCGATGCGCGATGCGACAGCAGGAAGTGGTGCCCGACACCATGCTCATCGACGAGCTGGAAGCGTCCTTCCTGCACGATTGTCACGATGCCTTGAATCGACTGCATCACCGCTTACTCCGCCTGCCCGCTCTGCTAAACCGCCGCGTGCCGGTGTTGGTTCCCGCAGTGGAACCTCCAAGGCGAAAAAGCGTTGGAAAATGGCCTGGCCGTCCAAAGCGATCTGCCCCGATAGGGAATTTGCCGATGAATAAACTTCGCCGCCGCATCAGCGATCGTGTCGCCGGCTTTGCGGCCGACTGGTCGATCCCGCGCCAGCTTGCCGGTGAAAGCGTGATGTCGAAAGCGGCGGAGAGTACGCAATCGCGCACATTGCGGCCGCGGCTGGAACAGGCGGACCGTGTCGGCACCAGCATCTGTCCGTTCTGCGCCGTCGGCTGCGCGCAGCTGGTCTATGCGAAGAACGGCAAGCCGATCCACATCGAGGGCGATCCGCGCAGCCCGGTGAACCAGGGCACGCTCTGTCCGAAAGGCGCCGGCACGCTCGGCATGCTGCTGTCGGAAGCGCGCATCAACCAGGTGCTGTACCGTGCGCCGCACGCCACGCAGTGGGAGGTGAAGCCGCTCGACTGGGCGATGGAGCGCATCGCGCAGCGCGTGAAGCAGACGCGCGACGAGACGTTCGTCGAACGGACGCCCGACGGCATGACGATCAACCACACGCTGGGCATCGGTTCGCTGGGCGGCGCCACGCTGGACAACGAAGAGAACTACCTGATCAAGAAACTCTTCGGTGGCGGCCTGGGAATGGTCAACATCGAGAACCAGGCGCGCATCTGACACTCGTCGTCGGTACCCAGTCTGGGGACGTCGTTCGGGAGAGGTGCAGCGACCATGGCCCTGTGGGACCTGGTCAATTCCGATTGTGTCGTGGTGATGGGCTCCAACATGGCGGAGAACCATCCCGTGGCTTTCCGCTTCGTCGTGGAGGCGGCGCGCCGCGGCGGCACCGTGGTGCATGTCGATCCGCGCTTCACGCGCACCTCGGCGCTGGCCAACATCCACGCGCCGATCCGTTCCGGCACGGACATCGCGTTCCTCGGCGGCGTGATCCGCTACATCCTGGAGAACGATTTGTGGTTCCGTGACTTCGCGATGGCCTACACCAACATCGCCACGATCATCGAGGACGGCTACGGCGATGCCGAGGACAATGACGGCATCTTCTCCGGCTTCGAGGTGAAGAACGGCAACTACAAGCACGACACCTGGCAGTACAAGGGCGAGGTGGTCGCGTCGTCGCTGGCGGAACATCATCCGGAGGTGCAGGGCAACGCACAGGAAGGGGAGAAGGAATTCACCAGACACAAGCCGCCGCGAGACGAGACGCTGCAGCATCCGAACTGCGTGTACCAGATCATGCGCCGCCACTTCCAGCGCTACACGCCGGAAATGGTGGAGCGTGTCACCGGCTGTCCGCAATCGGTGTTCCTGCGGGTCTGCGAGGCGCTGACGAAGAACTCCGGCCGCGAGCGCACCGGCGCCTTCTGCTACGCCGTCGGCTGGACGCACCATTCCTACGGCGTGCAGATCATCCGCGCCGCCACCATCGTGCAAGGCCTGCTCGGCAACGTTGGCCGGCCCGGCGGCGGCATCCTGGCGCTGCGCGGCCATTGCAGCATCCAGGGCAGCACGGATATTCCCACGCTGTTCAATATGCTGCCGACCTACCTGCCGCAGCCGACCGCCTCGGAGAGCCACGCCACGCTGCAGGAATTCCTGCACGCCGAGACCGTGCCGACCGGCTGGTGGCACAATTTGCCGAAATACATGGTCAGCCTGCTGAAGGCCTGGTATGGCGACGCGGCCACGCAGAACAACGGCTTCTGCTACGAATACGTGCCGAAGAACACCGGCGACCATTCGCAGCTGCCGATGACGCTGGCGATGGTCGATGGCGTGATGAAGGGCCAGTTTATCCTCGGGCAGAATCCCGTGGTGGGCGCGGTGAACTCCGACCTGGTGGAACGCGGCCTGTCGAAGCTGGACTGGCTGGTGGTGCGCGACTTCGCCATGACGGAAACCGCAAATTTCTGGCAGAAGGGCCGGCTGGTGCAGCGCGGCGAACTGCGGCCGGAGGATATCCAGACCGAGGTGTTCTACCTGCCCTCCGCCATGGCGGCGGAGAAGGAAGGCACCATGACGAACACGACGCGCCTGGTGCAGTGGCACGACAAGGTGTGCGATCCACCAGGGGATTGCCGCTCCGACCTGTGGTTCATCTATCACCTGGGGAAGCGGCTGAAGCAGCTGTACGCCGACAGCACGCTGCCCGCCGACAAGCCGATCCAGACGCTGACCTGGGATTATCCGACCAGCGGCGACATTGCCGAACCAGATGCCGCGTCGGTGCTGCGGGAGGTCAACGGCTACGGCATCGCCGACGGCGAGCAGCTGCAGAGCTTCCAGCAACTGAAGGACGACGGCAGCACCGCGTGCGGCGGCTGGCTGTACACCGGGGTGTTTCCCGGCCGGCACGACAACAAGTCGCGGAGTCGCACGCCGGATGGTCCCGGCGGCAAAGGCAGCCACCAGGGCTGGGCTTTCGCCTGGCCGGACAATCGTCGCACGCTGTACAACCGCGCCTCGGCCGACCCGGACGGCAAGCCGTGGTCGGAACGCAAGAAGCTGGTGTGGTGGGACGCCGAACAGGGCGAGTGGACCGGCACCGACACGCCGGACTTCGAACCCGGCAAGCCGCCGCAGATGCGCCCCGATTACAGCAAGCACCCCACCGGCATGGACGCGATTGGCGGCGATGCTCCGTTCATCATGGAGGCCGACGGCAAGTGCATGCTGTTCGTACCCTCCGGCCTGAAGGACGGGCCGCTGCCCACCTACTACGAGCCGGTGGAAACGCCGGTGCGCAACGTGATGTACGGCCAGCAGAGCAATCCCGCGGTGAAGCTGTGGCCGCGGCCCGGCAACGAGATCCACGCGCCGGAGGATCCGGACTATCCCTATGTGTTCACCACCTACCGGCTGACCGAGCTGCATTGCGGCGGTATCACCACCCGGGTGATGCCGCACAATGCGGAGCTGCAGCCGGAAGCCTTCGTGGAAATCTCCCCGGAACTCGCGTCGGCGCACGGCATCGCCAACCTCGACTGGGTGGTGCTGAGCAGCGCGCGCGGCGAGATCGAGGTGAAGGCGCTGGTCACCCGGCGCATGCGTCCCTTCACGGTGAACGGCAAGACCGTGCACCAGGTCGGCATGCCCTGGGTATTCGGCTGGGAAGGCTACGCGCGCGGCGACATCGCCAACGTGCTGCTGGGGATCTTCGGCGATCCGAACACCTCGATCCACACCACCAAGGCGACCACCTGCAATCTGCGCAAGGGCCGCCTGGCGCATGCGGGAGGCATCGGGCATGGCCAATGACCACGGCACGCAGGCGCTGCGCCTGGTGGACAAGCTGCTGGCAGAGCGCCCGGACAAGGTCACGCACGACTTCTCCGCGGCGACGCGCTGCCTGACCGCGTTCCGCGACGATCTGGTGGAGGATTGGCGCGCCAACCGCAGCGAAGCCGCGCGCGAGCGCATGGCCAAGGCGAACGCGGTGATCAGCGTGATCGTCGGCGGTCATTACCCGCGTGGCGACATCCCCTGGCAGCACATTCTGGAAGCGCGCAAGCAACTGGCCACGCTGGTTTAGCCGTTCTGGCTGGCGCGCCAACGAATTCCCTCTCCGCCCCCTGTGGCGGAGAGGATAGGGTGAGGAGGGAGACACCTCCGCCCTTGCGACCTGCCCACCCCGGCGAACTGATCGCCGACCGCCGCCGGAAACCCGCGGTTACACGTCCGGTGCATCACGCGCCTGTCGTTCCCCGGCGCGCCGTGGTTTAACGGCTGCAAGCCGAACTGAAGGAGTCCGGCAGTGCCGCTTTACGTCATCCTCGCCCGCACGCAGTTCGCGTTCACCACGCTGTTCCATATCCTCTGGCCGGTGCTGACCATCGGACTGTCGCTGTTCCTGGTGATCACCGAGGCCATGTGGCTGCGCACGGACGACATCGGCTGGTATCACCAGTGCCGCTTCTGGGGCCGCCTGTTCCTGCTGAATTTCGGCGTCGGCGTGGTGACCGGCCTGCCGCTGGAATTCGAATTCGGCACCAACTGGGCGCCCTTCGCGCATGCGGCCGGCGGCTTCTTCGGCAACATACTCGGCTTCGAAGGCGCCATGGCCTTCATGCTGGAAGCGGGGTTCCTCGGCATCGCCATGTTCGGCTGGCAGAAGGTGCCGCGCCCGGTGCATTTCCTCGCGACCTGCATGGTGGCGCTGGGTGCCACCATGTCGGAGCTGTGGATCCTGGTCGCCAATTCCTGGATGCAGACGCCCGCCGGCGGGCACATGGTCAACGGCCAGTACGTCGTCACCGATTACATCCAGGCGCTGTTCAATCCCGACATGCCCTGGGGCGTGTCGCACATGTGGGTCGCCGCGGTGGAGACCAGCGTCTTCGTGATCGGCGGCATCAGTGCCTGGTACATCCTCAAGCGCCGCAACGTCGCGTTCTTCCGCCGTTCGCTGCTGCTGGTCATGCTGGCCGCGGTGGTCGTCACTCCGGCGCAGATCTACCTCGGCGATGCCAGCGGCAAGGAAGTGTTCAAGGACCAGCCCGCCAAGGGCGCGGCGATCGAGGGTTTCTGGCAGACCAACCCGCCGAACACTGCGGCACCCTGGGCCGCCTTGGCCTGGCCCGACAAGGCGAAGCAGCGGAACGACTGGTCGATCGAGATTCCCGGCGTGCTGTCCTGGCTGGCGACCGGCAAATTCCATGCGCAGGTCACCGGCCTGAGCGCCTTCCCGCCGGCGGACCAGCCGCCGCTGCTGCCGCTGATCTTCTACACGTTCCGCATCATGGCCGGCATCGGCTTCGCCCTGTTCCTGCTGATGCTGTGGAGCGCCTGGGCCTGGTTCCGCGGCCGGCTGCAGCCCTGGAACATCGCCCAGCAGCACTGGCTGCTGCGCGCCTGGGTGGGCGCGGTGCCACTCGGCTACATCGCCGTCGATATGGGCTGGACCGTGCGCGAAGTCGGGCGGCAGCCCTGGGTCCTGTACGGGCTGGTGCGCACCGCCGACGGTGCCTCGGTGATGCCGGCGGCGCAGGTCGGCTACTCGCTGCTTGGCTTCGTGGCGATCTATATCGGGCTGTTCATCGCCTTCATCGTCTTCGCCCTGCGCATGATCCATAAGGGGCCGGACCTGACGCTGCAGCGGCCCGAACTGGAAAGCCGCATCCAGGATCGCGAAGGCCACCGCGCCAGCGTGCACCGGACCTGATCGGGGAGGGGCGGATGGAAACCAGCGTCCACATGTTCCTGGTGAATATCTGGCTCGCGTTCCTGGGCATCTTCCTCACCCTGTACGTCGTGCTGGACGGCTTCGACCTGGGCATCGGCGTGCTGTCGCTGTTCGTCCGCCAGGAGGAGCGCCGCGGCATGATGGTGGCGAGCCTGTCCAGCGTCTGGGATGCCAACGAGACCTGGCTGATCGTCCTCGGCGGCGCGCTGTTCGGCGCGTTTCCGGTCGCCTATGGCGTGGCGCTGCACGGCCTGTACCTGCCGCTGATCACCATGATCTTCGCCCTGGTGTTCCGCGGCGTGGCATTCGAGTTCCGCGCGCACGGCCGCGGCCGCCGGCTATGGGATCTTTGCTTCGGGTTCGGCAGCCTGGTCGCCGCGCTGTGCCAGGGCCTCGCCCTGGGCGGTCTGATCATGGGGCTGCGCGTGGCGGACAACAGCTTTGTCGGCGGGCCGTTCGACTGGTTCTCGGCATTTTCCGTGCTGGTCGCCTTCGGCGTGGTGTGCGGCTACGCCTTGCTCGGGGCGACCTGGCTGATCATCAAGCTGGAGGCCGAGGCGCAGGAGCACGCGGTGCGTTTCGCCTGGGTGTTCGGCGCGCTGATGCTGGCCGCGGGGGCGGGCGTGTCGGTCTGGACGCCGATCATCCATCCCATGGTCGCCCGCCGGTGGTTCGGCCACGGCATCGCCACGGGCTTCGCGCTGCCGCCCGCCTTCGCCATCGTCTGCGCCCTGATGCTGGCGCGCGCCCTGCATCTGCGGAAGGAGAATTCCCCCTTTTTCTGGGGTGTCGGAATTTTCGTCGCGTCGCTGGTCGGGTTGAGCGCCAGCTTCTACCCGTTCATCGTGCCCGACAGCCTGGCCGCACCGGCGGTCGCCGCCGACAGCCTGACTCTGGTGTTCATGATGACCGGGATCGGGCTGCTGATCCCGGTGATGATCGCGTACAACGGCTACCAGTACCTGGTGTTCCGCGGGAAGGTGCGCGACACGCATTACGGCTGAGGTCATCCGCGACGGCGGAATCCGTTGGCGGGTTCTTCAGGAAACCTTCTTGGAAAGCACAGGAAGGCCTCGCACGGAGGCCCACGAAGCGATCCCGGGTTGCCACGCGGCCGGGGAACCGCATTGGCTGGGTGGTTCGGCTTCGCCGGGCTGCAGTCAGGCAATACACTTAGTCTGAAAGCCACGCCTTGCCTTGCCGCGGTTCGAACCAAACCGCCAGCGGTTCCCGCACCGCCGCCGAGTGCGGCGGCCCGAAGAACGCCTTGGCGGCTCACGCCGGCCGGCCGGCTTCATCTGCCGGCGCAACTTCATGCGCCTGAAGTTCAGCCATTGGGCGCAATCTGTGTCGCCTGCAGCGGAGCTGGTGCCAACAAGTAACGCCGCGCTTGGTGCACCCTTTGTGTCTTAGTGTCTTTGTGGTGAATCTTGCCTTAGCGACCCGGGTCACGGTGCTGGGGAGTTGCTGGAGATTTCAGGCAAGTTTGGAAGCAGATTCACCACTAAGACACAAAGACACAAAGGTTGCACAAAGGCGCTATGCGGGAATTAGTGCTACGGTTCGGTGGGCCGGCCATGACGCGGTGGTGCAGGCGCGGCAAGCGACTCGATCATTTTTGAGCGTCGCCAAAGCAGCGGCGGGCGGTGGATTTCAACCGGCAGATGAACGGATTTGCGATCGAGAGGTGCACCGGCAACGCAGTTTGGATGGTCCCCAAACCTGCCATGGCCGGAAGTCGCAACGCAGGCCGGTCATCACGTCCTCATCTTGGTCATCGATCCTGCCGGCACCGTGCCGGCCTTCCTCGCCGCGGCGTAGGCCGGCCAGCACGTCTTCCCCTTGATCACCGCATGGCGGTCCCGCGGTTCTGGTTCGTACCATGCCAGGCTTCCCGGCTGGATCGCCAGCTGTGGCCGCCGATGGGCGCGGCGATTCACGCCGCCGCGCCCCGCCCGCATCCGGTCGCCCTGGTGCCGGTGGCAGCGCCCATGATCGGCTGACCGGGGTGCGAAGCGGCCGTCGCGCATTCCCGACACCCCGGCGTTTGATCTCGCTCAAATCATTTCCGCCCAGCGCCTGCGATACTGCCGCCCGTGCGAGGAACCGCCGCCCTTCTGACCCACCCGCCCCGTGCCCAGTCCGCCGAGGCCCGGTTGCCGCTCGGCCTGCTCGCCGCGGCGGGTTTCCTGGCGATGGCCTGCGCCCGGGTGATGGACCCGCTGCTCGCCGCAATCGCCGCCGATTTCCGCGTCGGCGTGCCCGCCGCCTCCATCGTCATCGCCGCCTTCACCCTGCCGTACGGCCTGAACCAGCTGGTGCTCGGGCCACTCGGCGACCGCTTCGGCAAGCTGCGCGTCATGCTGGCCGCGCTCGCCGGCTTCGTGCTGTTCACCGGCCTGTGCGCCACCGCCGCCAACCTGCCGATGCTGGTCCTGCTGCGGGCGCTGTCCGGCGCCATGAGCGCGGGCATGATCCCCGCCGCCATGGCCTATATCGCCGACGCGGTGCCGTACGAACTGCGGCAGATCACCATCAGCCGCTACATGACCGGCAACGTCATGGGCCTGACCCTGGCCGGCCCGATCGGCGGCATCATCGGCGAATTCCTCGGCTGGCGCGCCGTGTTCCTGGTGCTGGCCGCGGCCGGGGCCGGCGTGTCCACGCTGCTCGCGCTGCGCTTGCGGGCGCTGCCCGATCCGCGCCACCCCGGACCGCTGTTCAACCCAGGCAACTACCTGACCCTGGCCGGCCGGCGCACATCCCGCCTGCTGCTGCTGGCCACCGCGGCCGAGGGCGCGGTCACCACCGGCGCCTTCCCCTTCCTGGCGCCCTTCCTGCACCAGGAATTTGCCCTGTCCTATGCCGCGGCCGGCGTGATCCTGGCATTCTTCGGCATCGGCGCGTTCCTCTACACGCGCGTCGCCACGCCGCTGCTGCCGAGATTGGGAGAACCCGGGTTCATCCTGGCGGGCGGCGGCATGATGGTCGTGTGCCTGGTGCTGGCGACGCTGCTGCACGGCTGGGGCGGGTTCGTTGCATTGGAAACCGGCCTGGGCCTCGGCTACTACCTGCTGCACGGCGTGCTGCAGGCACGTGCCACCGAACTGCTGCCGCACGCGCGTAGCACCGCCATGGCGAGCTTCGCCTTCATGCTGTTCTTCGGCCAGAGCATCGGCGCGATGCTGTTCGCCATGGGGATCGCCGCGGCCGGCTATCGCTGGTCGCTGCTGGCGGACGCGGCGCTGGTGCTGGCGGTGACGCTGGCGCTGTATCGCCTGGCCGCGCCCACCGCCTCGGCACCGGCGCGCGAACCACGCCGGCCGCAGCAGTGATGCTCCTGTCCCGCCTGCCATGCTGCCCAGCCTGCCATGCTGCCCAGCCTGCCATGCTGCCTGCATGCTCATTGCGACAGCCTGAAGCTGACAGCTCTCCGCACGGCAGCCGCGTGGCGCGGAAGCCGGCTCAACGCGCCAATGGCGGCCGTTCGGTGCCGTTGACCCGGAAGACCTGGGTGATCAGGGCATCCAGCGCCTTGAATACGCCCTCCACACCGTATCCGGCCAGGAAAGCGATCGCCGAGGCGGAGAGCGTCACCGCGGCGCCAAGCTTGCCCGGGGTCTGCGCTGCGGTCGATCCCGAATAGACCAGGCCGATGGAAGCGCCGATCAGCAGCCCCAACAGCAGCCGAATCCTGTTGGCATTGCGGTCGCGCGGGGTAAGCAGACTGCCTCCCAGCCGGTCGTAATAGCGACGCAGCACGAACGCGATGGAGCCCAGAAATGCATAGAGGCTCGGCAGCAGATAATTGCCCCCAACCGCAACCACGGCAGTCGCCCATTCGGTGGCGCGCCGATCGTTCAGGTCCGCGTCTGCCTGCGGCGCCTTGAACGGGGTCGCGGCAATCCAACGCAGCGGCGATTCCCACGCGGCCAGATGGTGGCCGGTAACGCGGAAGCGCGTGTCGATGTCGATCAGCTTGTCACAGACCGGCGGTCTTGCTGCGGCCTCCTTGCACGGATCACTGGTCAGACCTGTCCTGGCGGCGGTCAGCTCGCTCTGCACCGCCTTGGCATCGCGGCGGATTGCGTCGGTTGTGTCCAGCAACACCTTGCCCCAGGCGAGGTAGGCGGAACAGCCCAGCGCGACAACCAGGAAGAACACGAGCAGAAGTGTCAAATGCCGAATCCAACGCGCCAAGGACTGCGCTTCCCGCCTGAGGAATGGATAGGCCAGTTCGGCAAAGTCGAACCTGCGCCTGCTCCCGCCGCTGGCGTCCTTTGGTTCGCAGGGGCGCTTACGCGTTCGATACGCCACCTGGGAGGTGAAAGCGATCGTCGCGCCGGTCGCCGGCCAGGCCCGCGTGTTGAGGGCGTCCCGTGCGCGCATCAGGAAGGCGGCGTTGGCGTCGAAGTCTTTGTCGTCCGGCTGGATCGGATACTTGACCTGCATGGTGCGGAACACTAGCCGCGTGGGGTCGGCGAGGTCATTCTCGATCCGCTGCCATTTTGCCTGCTCCTGCTCGTCTGCCGGCGTCACAGCCTCCGGTCGGATCTTTGCGTCCAGCAAGCTGCGCGCCCGCTCCTCGTCGCTCGGCCGCAGCGACCGGTCGGCCCGGCCGGAAAGAAAGTCCAGCAGCAGGTAGACCTCGGCAACCTCTCGGTCGAGGAAGTCCTGCTTGGACGGCTGGCTGCCCGGTTCCGAAAATCTCTCGCTCATCCTGTACCTCCCGTGGCGAGTCCTGAGCGAGAATAGCCATGCGTTTTCCTTCGGTTGTGACCTTGCTCACACTTCAGGATTCCCTCGTTCAACGGCGATGCAACTGGCCGCCGCCTCAGCCGGCGGCCAGCTCCAGCCGGATATTGCCGAATACATCCAACCCGGCCGACGCGCCCTGCGGCACCAGGCAGGTCGCGTCGTACTCCTGCACGATCAGCGGCCCCGGCAGCTCGCCGGCCGCCAGACCGGCCCGGTCCACCACGCGCGTGTCGATCCAGCCACGGTCCGGAAACCATGCCCGCCGGCTCGCCGGCACCGCCGCCGCCCCCGGCGGGATGCGCTGCGGCAGGCGCGGCCGGTCGGGCGTGCCCCGCGCCATAACGTTCAGCGCGGTCAGTTCCACCGGCTCGCCGTCCGGTGCGCGGAACCCGTACGTGGCTTCGTGCGCCGTGCCGAACAGCGCCGGCAGCCGGCAGAGCCAGAGCGAGGCGGGACCATCCGGCAGCGGCACCTCGATCTCGCTCGACTGCCCGACATAGCGGGCGAAGGCGGCGCGCCGGATGGTCTGGCGTTCGGGGGAGAACCCGTCGCGCGCCAAACGCTGGTGCCCGGCCTGCGCCAGTTCCGCCAGCACCGCGTCCAGCCGTTCCGGGTCGGCGGCATCCGCCCGCACCCGCAGGCTGCGCGTGGCATGGTGCTCCGCCTCCGCCACCAGCAGGCCGAAGGCGCTGAACACGCCGGGCAGCGGCGGCACGATCACCCGCCGGATGCCCAGTTCGGCGGCGATGCCGGCGGCGAACAGCGGACCGTTGCCGCCGAAGGCCAGCAGGGCAAACTGCCGCGGGTCGCGGCCACGCTCCACCGACACCGCGCGGATCGCCCGCATCATCGTCGCCGCGGCCAGGCGCAGCATGCCGAACGCGGCCTGCTCCACGGAACAGCCCAGCGGTTCCGCCAGGTCGCGGGCAACCGCGGCACGCGCCGCCGCGGCGTCGAGCTTCAGCGCGCCACCCACCAGCCCGGCGGGATCGAGATAGCCAAGCACCAGGTTGCAGTCGGTGATGGTCGGCGCGGTGCCGCCGCTGCCGTAGCAGACCGGGCCGGGATCGGCGCCGGCGCTGTCCGGCCCGACCTTCGGCGCACCCGCCGCGTCGAGCCGGCAGATCGAGCCGCCGCCGGCGCCCACCTCCGCCAGGTCGATCGCCGGCAGTTTCAGCATGTAGCCGGCGCCGACCAGCAGGCGGGAGCCGGCCATGACGCCGCCGCCGACCTCGATCGCCTCGGTGCGCAGCACCTCGCCGTGTTCCACTAGCCCGGCCTTGGCGGTGGTGCCGCCCATGTCGAAGGTGATCAGCCGCTTCTCGTCCAGCCGGCGGGCCAGCGCCGCGCCGCCCACCACACCGGCCGCCGGGCCGCTTTCGATGATGTGTGCCGGCGCGGCGGCGGCGAACTCGGCGGAGGCGAGGCCGCCATTCGACTGCATCAGCTGCAGGCCGGCCTCGATCCCCATCGCGCGCAGGCGCGCGTCCAGCGCGGTGATGTAGGCACGCACCACCGGCTGCACGTAGGCGTTGATCACCGTGGTGCTGGTGCGGGGGTACTCCTTGATCTCCGGCAGGATCTCGCTGCTGAGCGAGATGGGAAGATCCGGCAGCGCCGAGCGTACCCGTTCGGCGACCGCGCGCTCGTGCGCCGGGCTGGCGTAGCTGTGCAGCAGGCAGATCGCCAGGCTCTCCACCCGTTCGGCGCGCAGCATGGCGATGGCGGCGTCGATCGTGGCGGGATCGAGCGGCACCGCGACGGAGCCGTCGGGACGGAGCTTTTCGGTCACCTCCAGGCGCAGCCGGCGCTCCACCAGTGCCGGCGGCTTGGTCCAGTGCAGGTCGTACAGCACCGGCATGCGCAGGTCGCGGATTTCCAGTATGTCGCGGAAGCCGCGCGTGGTGATCAGCGCGGTGCGGGCGCCCTTGCCCTCCAGCACGGTGTTGGAGCCGATTGTGGTGCCATGCAGCACCTCCGCCACCGTGCCGCCGTCCGCCAGCAGCGCGTGCAGGCCTTGGACGATGCCGGCGCCGTAGTCGTGCGGCGTGGAGGCGGTCTTGTGCGTGCGCACGCGGCCATCCGCGTCGATGCAGACCAGGTCGGTGAAGGTGCCGCCGATATCGATGCCGATGCGCAGGGCCATGTTTCCCTCGAATCTCCCCCTCCCCGTGCGGGAGGGGGTTGGGGGAGGGGGCGTGTGTACCGTCCCCGGGACCTCACGAACGACCCCCCCAACCCCCTCCCGCAAGGGGAGGGGAGATTCTAGCCGGATGGCCGGGATTCACACCATCCGCACGATACGTTCCAGCAGCCCCGGAGCGTGATGCTGCGTGATCAGCGTGCGCAGGTCGGCGGTGGTGCCGTCGATGTCGGGATGCTGCGTCGCCATGTCCGCGACCAGCAGCCGCACGTCGCCGTTCTGGTCGAAGACATAGATCACCGCGCTGTGCGTCACTTCATACGGCTTCCCGTCATGCGCCGGCGTCACCGAGTAGGCGACGCGATAGCGGCGGGCCAGCGAAGCCAGAGCGTCCGGCGTGCCGCGCAGCCCGACCACCTGCGGCGCGAACAGCGCGGCATAGCGCTTCAGCACCGGCAGCGTGTCACGGTTCGGATCGACGGTGACGAACAGCACGCGCACCTGGTCCGCCTGCTTGCCCAGCCTCTGCAGCACGGCCGCGAGATTGCTCAGCGTGGTCGGGCAGAAATCCGGGCACAGCGTGTAGCCGAAATACAGCAGCACCACTTTGCCGCGGAAATCCGCCGCGGTGACCGGCTTGCCGGTCATCGCATCGGTCATGTCGAAGGACAGCGCCGGCAGGCTGCCGGAGACGTCCTCCTCATGCCATTTGGTCCTGGAATCGCAGCCCGCCAGCGGCAGCAGCAAGGCGGGGCCGGCGAGCTTCAGCAAACCTCTTCGGTGCAGCATCACGGCGGGCAGACGATCCTCCGGATATCCGGCGGCGCCGCGCCGCCGCCGCAACTTCGCAGCCGTACCGCCGGGAGGGAAGTTAACAATGCCTGTGCTTTTGGTAAGGCGCTGTCAGCTCTCCGCCAGGTAGTCCATCGCCGCATCGACGCCACCGCGCGCATGCGGGATGTTGTTGATACGCAGCGCCATCTCCACCGCGGTCAGCGCACCCAACAGCATCGGCTCGTTCAGGTCGCCGAGGTGGCCGATGCGGAAGATCGTGCCGCCGAGCTTGCCCAGGCCGCCGCCGAGGGAGACGTTGAAGCGCTGCCGCGTGGTGCGGCGCACCAGTTCGGAATCGTAGCCCTCCGGCATCAGCACCGCGGTGACCGAATCGGAGAAGCGGCCGGGGTTGGTGCAGAACAGCTGCGGGCCGTTGTTGCCGCTCCACACCTGCACGGCGCGGCGGGTCGCTTCCGCCAGGCGGTGATGCCGGGCGATGACGTTCGGCAGACCCTCCTCCTCCAGCAGCAGGCGGGTGGATTCGCGCAGGCCGTAGAACATGTTCACCGGCAGCGTGCCGATAAAGCTCTTGTGCGGCCGCTTCGTCATCATGGTCCAGTCGAAGTAGAAGCGGTGCAGCTTGGCGGTCTGGTGCGCCGCGAAGCCTTTCTCCGATACGCCGGTGAAGCTCATGCCGGTGGGCAGCATCAGGCCCTTCTGGCCGCCGCCGACCACGCAGTCGATCTTCCACTCGTCCATGCGGAAATCCAGCGAGCCGAGGGAGGAGATCGTGTCCACCAGGAACAGCGCCGGATGTTTCGCCGCGTCGATCGCCGCGCGGATTTCCGGCAGCGGCAGCATCAGGCCGGTGGCAGTCTCGTTGTGCACCACGCAGACCGCCTTGATGGCGTGGCCGCTATCCTGCTCCAGCGCGGTACGCAGCGCGGCAATTTCCACGCCGTGGCGCCAGTCGGCTTCCACCAACTGTACCTCGAGGCCGTGCGCCCGGGCCATCGCCGCCCATTCCTCGGAGAAGTAGCCGGACTCCAACACCGCGATGCGGTCACCCG
>Ga0187809_10000747_pt1 | contig 16490 bp, 14 predicted proteins | sample NC_wetland_sal_i_8_FD_132415 | JGI IMG/M metagenome (GOLD analysis project Ga0187809, IMG submission 132415) | Wetland sediment microbial communities from Neuse River Estuary, North Carolina, USA - ASW_4 | ecosystem: Environmental > Aquatic > Freshwater > Wetlands > Sediment | place: USA: North...
CCGTCCCTGAGTGAGGCCGGGTGGTGAAGCGAGGCAGCAGTGCCAGGCCTTCCCCCGCGGCGACCATCGACTCCACGAGCCGATTGTCGACGAGCCTCATGCGCCGCGTCAGGGGCTCACCCGTCACCGCCTCGACGGCGAGGAGCACGGAGTCGAACGGGAAGCCGGTCGGAACGGCGATCCACGTCGTGCCGACCAGGTCCCCTGGAGCCAGCGTCGAGTGGTCTGCCAGTGGATGGCCCACAGGCAGCGCCACGTCGAGCGGCTCACGCGCGAGGACCCGGCAGACGAGTCCTTCGGCGCCCAGCGGGACGTCGCCAGTGAGGCTGTGCGCGATGACGAGGTCGTGGTCGAGCGTCTCCCGCGCGAACGCTGCCTCTGCCAGGTCGAAGTCACGGACGTCCACGGAGATCGCGGTACCCCGCAGGCGCGTGACCAGCTGCGGCAGGAGGGCTTCGCCGGCACTGGGCAGAGTGCCGATCGACACCACTCCCCCTGGCTGGCCGAGACGGGACTGCAACCGGGCCTCCACCTCCGCCAGCACCCGTCCCACCTCGTCGGCGCTCTCGGCGAGCAGCAGCCCCTCCGCCGTCAGCCGCAGGCCCCGGGAGACCGGCTCCACCAGCCGGACCCCGAGCTCACGCTCAGCCGTACGGAGCTGCTGCGACACGGCCGAGGGCGTGCGGTGCGTGGCCTCGGCCACGGCGGCCAAGGTGCCGCGTACGGCGATCTCGCGAAGCAGGAACAGGTGTCGTACCTCCATGAAGGCACCCTACACAGGCACATCAGAAATGCTCGCTTGTCCTTCACGATGCGGGGAGCCACAGTAGACGAGTGCCCGTCCGACATGTCCTCCTCGCCATCAGCGTCGCCGTGATCTGGGGAGCGAACTTCATCGCGATCCACGAGTCGCTGCTCGCGTTCCCGCCGCTCTTCCTGGTCGCCCTGCGCTTCGGGCTGCTGGCGATCCCGACCCTGCTGTTCGTGCCGAGGCCGAAGGTACGGACGCGCTGGCTCCTGGGGTACGGGCTGGGATTCGGAACCCTGCAGTTCATCGGCCTCTACCTCGGGATGGCAGCAGGCTTCCCCTCCGGGCTCGCTTCGCTGGTGCTGCAGTCGAGCGCCCCCTTCACCGTCGTGCTGGGGGCGCTCCTCCTGCGCGAGAAGGTCTCGGCCCGAAGTGCTGTCGGGATCGCGGTCGCGGTGGGAGGCCTCATCCTCGTCGGCGTGGCTCGCGGCTCGGTCGGCAGCTGGTGGCCCTTCCTGCTCGTGGTCCTCGGTGGTTTCGGCTGGGCTCTCGGCAACCTGTCGACGAGGAAGGCCGCCGCACCGAATCCCCTCCACCTCACGCTGTGGATGTCGGTCGTGCCCCCGCTGCCCATGCTCGCGCTGTCGCTGGTGTTCGAGGGCCCGCACCGCATCGGCAGCTCGATCGCCGCATCCCTGCACCCCGCGGCCCTGCCTGCGTGGGTCGGGCTCGCGTACACCGTGCTCATCGGAACCGTGGTCGGATCGGGGATCTGGGTATGGCTGATGAGCCGCCACCCCGCCGGACGGGTCGCCCCGTTCTCGCTCCTCGTCCCGGTCACGGGCATGACCGTCGCCTGGCTTGCGGTCGGCGAGACGCCGCAGCCGCTCGAGCTCCTCGGCGGCGCAGCGGTCATCGGCGGTGTGCTCTGGGCAAGTCTGCGCAGAGCACGACCCGCGCCGCAGCCCGCCGATCAGCCCGCGGAGACCGCCCTGCCGCTCAGCCGGTCGAGCGTGATGCCGATCAGGAGCTGGTCGTGGCCGACCACCCAGGACTCGAGCGAGACCTCCCCCTCGTAGCGTGCGCCGTGGCCATGGGCCAGGACTGACCAGCCGTTGCGCAGGTCCTCCGAGACGTCGTCGACCTGGATGCTGACGCGTCCGCCGTCGGCGAGGTGCGAGAGCACCCCGTTCAGGGATGTCCGGAAGACCAGGACGTTGGGCTCCTCCATGGTGTACGTGACGGGCAGCACGAGGACGTCGCCCGACTCCGACTGGAACGCCACCCGTGCCACCGACCTCGACGAGAGGAGACGGCGACACTCCTCGGGCTCGAGCCTTTCGTCGTACCCCGCGCTCACAGGGCCGGCACCTCTGCACCGAGCGTCCAGTTGCGTACCTCGGGGAGGTCCTCGAGGTTCTCGACGATGTAGGCCTCATGGCGCTCGAGCTGTGACAGGCAGTACTGACGCAGGTCCTCCGCGCCCGCCGGTGCGACGTGGGCGTTGTTGAGAGCATCCAGGACCAGGTGGTAGCGCGAGGCCTTGTTCCTGACGACCATGTCGAAGGGCGTCGTCGTCGTGCCCTCCTCGATGAACCCGCGGACGCGGAACCTGTCCGCATCCGGCCGCCCGTGCACGAGCATGTGGATCGCACCGGGGTAGCCGTGGAACGCGAACACCACGTCCTTGGTGTCGGTGAACAGCTCCCGGAAGTACGTCTCGGTCATGCCGTGAGGATGGTCCTTCGGACGGTGCAGCGTCATGAGGTCCACGACGTTGACGACCCGCACCCGCAGAGCGGGCAGGCGAGTCTTCAGGATCTCGGCTGCGGCGACCGTCTCCATCGTCATGATGTCCCCGGCGCACGCCAGCACGATGTCCGGCTCGCCGGGACCCTCCGGCGTCCCGGCCCACTCCCAGATCGACGCGCCACGGGTGCAGTGCTCGATCGCCTCGTCCATCGACAGCCATTGCGGCTGGGGCTGCTTGTCGATGACGATCAGGTTCACGTAGGAGCGCGACGAGAAGCAGTGGTCGGCCACCGACAGCAGGCAGTTGGCGTCCGGCGGCAGGTAGATCCGGCCCACGTCGCTGCGCTGGTTGAGCACCACCTGGATCAGCCCGGGGCCCTGGTGGCTGAAGCCGTTGTGGTCGTTGCGCCATGCCGTGGAGCTCAGCAGGATGTTGAGGCTGGGCACCTTGGCGCGCCACGGGAGCACCGAGGCCTCCTGCAGCCACTTGGCGTGTTGGACCGTCTGTGACGCCGACACCATGGAGAACGCCTCGTACGTGGCGAAGAGCCCGTGCCGTCCCGTCAGCGTGTACGCCTCGAGCCAGCCGTGGCAGTTGTGCTCACTGAGCACCTCCATGACCCGACCGGACGGGCTGAGCTTCACGTCGCCCGGTGTCAGGCTCTCCATCCATGCCCGGTCCGAGACGTCGAACACGGCGCCCACCCTGTTCGAGTTCGCCTCGTCGGGGCAGAACAGCCGGAAGCTGTGCGGGTTCCGCTCGTACGCAGCCTTCATCAGTTCACCGAGGACACGCGTCGACTCGACCCTCTGGGTCGCCCGCTGCTCGACCGGTACGGCCAGGTCGCGGAAGTCCGGCAGGTCCAGTGGCTTGGTGAGGAGGCCACCGTTCGCGTGCGGAGTGCCGGTCATGGAGATCGACCTGTCCGGGTTCGCCTGGTGGACCAGGTCGACAAGGTGCCCGTCGGCGTCGAACAGCTCCTCCGGCCGGTACGAACGCATCCATGCCTCGAGCATGGCGAGGTGTTCCGGGTTCTCCTTCACGCCCGCCAGCGGGACCTGGTGCGCCCGCCAGGTGCCTTCGATCTGTACGCCGTCCACGACGTCGGGTCCCGTCCAGCCCTTCGGGGAGCGGAAGATGATCATCGGCCAGTGCGGGCGACCGGCCGGCGCGGACCCCCCACGGGCTGCGGCAAGGATCTCCTGGATCCGGTCGTACGCGGTGGAGAGGGCCTCTGCGAACCGGAAGTGCATGCCCGGCAGATCGTCGCCCTCGACCCAGATCACGTCGTAGCCGTGGCCCTCGAAGAGCTTCTCGACCTCGTCGTGCGGCTTGCGGGCCAGCACGGTCGGAGCGGCGATCTTCGCACCGTTGAGGTGGAGAACCGGGAGTACGGGACCGTCGTGAGCCGGGTTGAGGAACGAGATCCCCTTCCAGGAGCCTTCCAGCGGTCCGGTCTCGGCCTCGCCGTCGCCCACGACCGCGACGGTCAGCAGATCGGGGTTGTCGAAGGCCGCACCGAACGCGTGGATCAGCGCGTAGCCGAGCTCGCCACCCTCGTGGATGGACCCGGGAGTCGTCACCGACACGTGCGACGGAATGCCACCGGGTGCAGAGAACTGCCGGAAGAAGGCGAGCAGGCCCGCCTCGTCGTACGTGATGTGCGGGTACGCGTCCGCGTACGTCTCCTCGAGGTAGGAGGCCCCGACCAGCGCAGGCCCGCCGTGCCCAGGCCCGGTGATGAACAGGCACTTCTGTCCGGTGTGGCGGATCAGGCGCGAGACGTGGGTGTAGATGAACGCCAGGCCCGGGGACGTACCCCAGTGGCCGAGCAGTCGCGGCTTGATGTGCTCGGGTCGGAGCGGCTCGCGCAGCAGGGGGTTGGCCATGAGGTAGATCTGACCGACCGTGAGGTAGTTGTTCGCACGCCACCAGGCATCCAGGGGCGCAAGCTCTTCATCCGTCAGCGGAGGCAAGTGGGCCATGGGCTCAACATAGCCAACGCACGGCGCACACCCGAAGAATCGCCGTGCGGGTCGTCGCGCGCCAAGCCGGGGTGTCGGTTTCCCAAGGTCTCATACCAAGCCTCCACTCCACACACCGAACTCGGTGTGGTCGGTGGAGGTTTCCCATGAGACCGTGGGAAACCGACAACCGCCGTCAGGCGTCGCGGCGGGTGCGGGCCACCTCGACGGCGTCCTCGCGGGACGCCGCGTACGGGACGGAGACGGACCTCATCCTGTCCGCGAGGCGCTCGCGGCCGACCGCCTCCAGGCTCTCGGCGACACCCTCGATGTCCGTCGTCGACCTGTTCTGGCTGAGCTTCGACTTGCCGTCCACGGCCGTGATGATGATCTCCACGCCGACCAGGGCACGCAGCATCCCGGCCAGCGACGTACGGTCCACGCCGTCCAGGTCGTACGTGGCGTCGTGGCGCCCCGACAGCGCCCGGACGTGGTTCTCCAGCCACTCCGCGTCCGTGTGCGCCACCAGCCTGCCGGTGGCCTGCACCACCTCGTAGTTCCAGGTGGGCACCGTCTGGGTGCCCGAACGGTACGAGGGGTACCAGGCGGGCGCCACGTAGGCGTCCTCGCCACGCATGACGACGAGCGCCGGATGGGTGGTGTGCGACCACTGCGTGTTCGGCCGGGCGAGGTGACCCTGGAACGCGCCGAACTCGCCGACCGTCGGGTCGTACACGAACGGCACGGGGGTCACCGTGGGCGTGAGCGTCTCAGGATCGACGGTGACCAGGTCGGCCAGTCGCACGCTCGCCAAGGCCGCGCGCGCATCGGCGGGCGACATCTGGAAGTGACGGGGTACATACATCAGGACGTGAACCTTTCGGTGATCGGCACGGCAGAACACTAGCCACGAGTCCGTGGGGCCGACGCAGCGGGAGGCGCGTGGAGTCGCGCTCACCGCTCGGGACGTCGACCTCCCCCGCGTGGCGCGGCTCGTTGGACGGTGTTCCGGGTCAGGTGACGGTGTCGACGTACGTGGCGATGACCGCGCGCGCGGTCCACTTCGAGAACAGCGAGTCGTGCACGACGACGACCTCGCTGTCCGAGACTCGCAGGACCAGGGACTTGTTGACGTCGACGTACTGGTTGCCGACCTGGGAGAACCGCGCGAGCTCGGCAATCGCCTGGCTCTTGCTGTACGGCCCGAAGACGGCTGTCTCCTGCACGCCGTTCTGAGCCACCCTCGTCACGACGAGGCCGTGGTCCTTCGGGGACAGATCGGCCCCGGGATAGGTCTCGTACGACGACACGATCGGGAACCTACCCCGTGGAGGGGGCCAGGGCTGCGTACGCGTCGGCCAGCACGGACTCGTCTGGGCCTTCGACGATCACCGGGTGCCGAAGGCCGTCGAGGAGCACGAGCCGTAGGGTCGCGCCGCGTGCCTTCTTGTCGAGCGACATCGTGGCGCGCAGGTCGGACCAGGCGGCCCGGCCGTACGTGACAGGCAGTCCCACGGCGGTCAGCTGCTCCCGGTGCAGGGCCACGGCGGCCTCGTCGAGCAGACCCAGGCGGAGCGCCACCTCCGCGGCGAACACCATCCCGATGCTCACGGCCTCACCGTGCCGGAGCCCGAAGTGCTCGTACTTCTCGATCGCGTGCCCCAGCGTGTGGCCATAGTTGAGCGACTCGCGGCCGATGTCCTCGCCCTCACCCGTACGCTCGCGCAGGTCGACCGAGACGACGTCGGCCTTCATCTGGATGCTGAGCCGTACGAGCTCGGCCAGGGCCTCACTCGTGACCTCGGTCGCCGCGCCGGGATCGGCGGACACGATGTCGGTGATCCGCTCGACCGAGATGAAGCCCGCCTTCACGATCTCCGCCAGGCCGGACGAGATCTCCTCGCGCGGGAGCCCGGCCAGCAGATCCAGGTCGCAGAGCACTGCGGTCGGCTCGTAGAACGCCCCGACAAGGTTCTTGCCCGAGCGGAGGTTGATGCCGGTCTTGCCGCCGACGGCCGCGTCGACCATGGCGAGCACAGTGGTCGGCACTGACACGTAGCGCACCCCGCGCAGCCAGGACGCCGCGACGAAGCCCGCCAGGTCAGTGGTGGACCCTCCGCCCAGACCGACGACCACGTCGCTGCGCGTGAACCCGGCCGCCGCGAGCCTGTCCCAGCAGCCGACGAGCGTGTCAGGGGTCTTCGCCTGCTCGCCGTCCGGGACGTCGACGAGCAGCGTCGCCTCACCGAGCTGCGCCCCGAGCTCGGTGGCCATGCCGGTCAGGGACGTTGGGTGCACCAGTGCCGTGCGCCGGCCGCGCACGAGCGACGGCAGCTGGGCGAGACACCCTCGAGCGATGGTGACGTCGTACGGTCGTTCCGCGGAGACGTGGATGGCGTCGGTCATCGGTCGGACTCTGTGAGCGCGGCGAGGATCCGCTCGGAGAGCTCGTCGACAGTTGCGCGGTCGGTGCTGATCCGGATCGTGGCGACCTCCTCGTACAGGTGGCGCCGCTCAGCGAGCAGCGCCTCCATCCTGGTCCGTACGTCGCCGAGCAGCAGGGGCCGGAGCTGGTTGAGACCGGCGCGCCGGGTCGCGGTGGCGACGCCTACCTCCAGCCACACCACCGGGAGCCCGCTCAGCGCCGCGCGAACGCGCTCCGAGAGCACGGCTCCCCCACCCAGCGACACCACGCAGTCGTCGGTGCCGAGGAGCTCCAGCACGACCTCTTCCTCGATCGTACGGAACGCATCCTCGCCGTCGTCGGAGAAGATCTCGCGGATCAGCTTGCCGGTCCGTTCCTCGATCACCTCGTCGGCGTCGTAGAACGCCAGGCCGAGGTCCCTGGCCACGTGGCTCCCGACGGTCGACTTCCCGGACGCCGGCATGCCGACGATCACCGCTCGAGGGCTCATGAGGACGTCCGAAGCCCGCGCTCGTCCAGACGGGCCAGGTAGCGCGCGTGCGCCGCTGAAACCTCGCCGAGCGAGTCGCCGCCGAACTTCTCCAGCACCGCCTCGGTCAGCACCAGCGCGACCATCGCCTCGGCCACGACACCCGCGGCTGGTACGGCGCACACGTCGGAGCGCTGGTGGTGCGCGGTGGCCTCACCGCCGGTCGACACGTCGATCGAGCGCAGGGCGCGGGGAATCGTGGCGATCGGCTTCATCGCCGCCCTGACGCGCAGCATCTCGCCGGTGCTCATCCCGCCTTCGGTCCCGCCCGACCGCTGCGACCCCCGGCGTGCGCCTCCCTCTGCAGGCAGGATCTCGTCGTGCGCGGCGGACCCCCGGCTGGCCGCGAGCTCGAAGCCGTCGCCGAGCTCCACCCCCTTGATCGCCTGGATCCCCATCAGCGCCCCGGCCAGCCGCGCGTCGAGACGACGGTCGCCCATCGTGTGCGACCCGAGGCCGGGCGGGAGTCCCCAGGCGATGACCTCGACGACTCCGCCGAGCGTGTCGCCCTCCTTCTGAGCGGCAGCCACCTCCGCCTGCATCGCGGCGCTGGTCTGCGGATCCGCGCAGCGGGTGGGGTCCGCGTCGATGGCCTCGAGGTCGTCGAGCGTGGGGTACGTACCGGCAGGGGCGGTCACACCACCCAGTGCGACGACGTGGCTGAGGACGGTGATGCCGCATGCCTGCTCGAGGAACCGCATGCACACCGCTCCGAGCGCTACCCGTGCGGCGGTCTCGCGGGCCGAGGCGCGCTCCAGGATCGGACGCGCCTCGTCCCAGTCGTACTTCTGCATGCCTGCGAGGTCGGCGTGCCCGGGACGCGGTCGCGTGAGCGGGGCGTTCCGTGCGAGAGCCGCCAGCGCCTCCGGATCAACCGGGTCCGCCGACATCACCTGCTCCCACTTCGGCCACTCGGTGTTGCCGACCTCGATGGCGATCGGGGAACCGAGCGTCTCGCCGTGGCGGATGCCACCGAGGATCCTGACCTCGTCCGCCTCGAACGCCATCCGGGCTCCGCGGCCCACGCCGAGCCGCCTGCGGGCGAGCTGGCGGCGGATGTCGTCGGACGTGACCCGGACGTGTGAGGGGATGCCGTCGATCGTGGCGACGAGTGCCGGGCCGTGCGACTCCCCAGCGGTCAGGTATCGGAGCATGGGCGAAAGTCTGTCACGCCCGGCGTGCGAGTGCGTCGTGCGCAGCCGCCAGCAAGACCGTTACCGGCACGCTCTGGCCGGTGAAGAGCTCGACCTGGTAGAGCGCCTGCCAGGCGAGCAGGTCGAGGCCGTTGAGCAGCCGCGCGTGACGTCGCTCGGCCACAGCCTGCGCGAGCGGGGTTGGCCACGGGTCGTACACGGCATCGAAGACGACCGACGAGCCCGCTGCCACGGCGTGGGCCACGTCGGACTGTGCCTGTGCCGGCACGGTCGACAACGCGATGTCCGCGCGTGGGACCGCGCCGCCGAGCTGGACGTGCTCGACGGACACTCCCAGCCTGCTCCCGAGCTCCGCCAGGACCACCGTCTTGGCGGCGTCACGCGCCACCACGGTGACCGTCTCGACGCCGAGCCGTGCGGCCGCGGCCACAGCCGAACGGGCCGTGGCCCCGTTCCCGATGACGAGGGCGGACGCTGACCCGGACGCGCCGGCGTCGCGGAGGGCGGCTTCGAGACCGAGGACGTCGGTGTTGCGAACGCGCGTCGTCGAAGGGTCGGCGGGATGACCGTCGAAGACGAGCGTGTTGCCCACCCCCAGCAGCGCCACCGTGTCGTCGGGCTGACCCAGAGACACGACGGCCGCCTTCAGCGGCATCGTGCAGGACAGGCCCCGCCAGCTGTCGTCCAGGCCGGCCACGAAGGCGGACAAGGAGTCAGCGACCACCTCGTACCGGTCGTACGTCCAGTCCAGCCCCAGGTGTGCGTACGCGGCTCGGTGGATCGCCGGAGACAGCGAGTGCTCTATCGGCGACCCGAGGACCGCGCACCGCCTGACGGTCAGCACTTCCCCGGGTTCGCCGTGCACCACGCCTGGAACTGGGCCACGTTCTTCTGGTGTTCGGCGTACGTGCTCGCGAACTTGGTCTCGCCGGTCTGCGGGTTCACGACGACCCAGTAGATCCACGACCCGTCGGCCGGGTTCAAGGCCGCTTCGATCGCGGACTTGCCTGGGGAGTTGATGGGCCCCGGCGGAAGGCCGGCGACCTTGTACGTGTTATACGGCGAGTCGATCGCGCGCTGCGCGTCCGTCGTCGTCAGGCCACCGCTTCCTCCGTTGGCGTAGATGACGGTGGAGTCGAGCTGCAGCTTCATCGGCTGACCAGTCTCGGTCTTGCCCTGGAGGCGGTTGTAGATCGCTCGGGCCACCATCGGCCGGTCCTCAGGACGATTCACCTCCGCCTCGATGATGCTGGCCACGGTGAGCACCTGGAGCGGGGTGTAGCCCAACGCCGCAGCACGGTTGACGAGGTCCTCGCTCGCCGCCATCGTCGCGAACTCCGCCGTCATCGCCTTGAGCGCCGTCAGCGCGTCGGGCTTGTCCGCCACCTCGTAGCTGTCGGGGAACAGGAAGCCCTCGGGGTTGTTGTTCGCGTAGTCCGGGAGTCCGAGCTTCGAGGGGTCCTTGAGCGCGGCGTTGATCTGGTCCTCGGTGAGGCCTGTGCCCTTGGCGAGCACGGGCACCATCGCGGTGACCCTCAGTCCTTCCCGGATGACGACCCGCTTCACCACCTTGTACGTCGCGGGGTCGATGAGGCGGGCCACCGCTGCGTCCGCCGGAAGGTGCGTCTTCATCTTGTACGTGCCGGCCTGGATCGCCGTCGACTTGGGCTCCTTGGCCGCGGCGCTCTGGAACGCCTTCGTGGACTTCACCACGTCCGCCTTCACGAGGATCAAGCCCATGTCGGTGAGGCTCGCCCCCGGCGGGATCGTGACCTGGATGTCGTCGACGCCGGTGCCGATGTAGTCGGAAGTCTGACGCCAGTCCATGTACGCGGCGTAGCCCTTGGTCGCGGCGAACCAGCCGCCGCCCACCAGCACGGCGAGAGCGATGAGCACCGCGATACCACTGCGTATCCGGCGTCCCACCTCGGCCGCGTCGACCTTGCCGTCCTCGTCGAACAGGTCGCTCACGTCTCCTCCTCAAGGGCGTCCGGGGCCGCCCGCTCGAACGTAGCCCCACCGCCACGTTCCGCGTCCAGGACGCCCTCCAAGATAGCCACTGCGGCCGCCTGGTCTATCACCGCACGACTCGTACGGACGGTGCGTCCGGTCGCGCGCAGCCGCCCCGCCGCCGTCGCGGTCGTCATTCGCTCGTCGGCGAAGAAGACGGGGACGGGGCTGACGGCCGCCGCGATGCGGCTCGCGCGCGCTCGTACGGACAGGGCGGCCGGGCCGTCGTGGCCCGCAAGGTCCACCGGCAGCCCGACGATCACGGCCGCCGGCTCGTACTCGGTGACAATCCGGAGGATCTCGGGCAACGGATCGGGCCTCGCCGGTACGGTCGCGACAGGGTACGCGAGCAACCCCTCGCGATCGCACGCGGCGACCCCGATCCTGGCGCTGCCGAGGTCGAGGGCCACGCGGACCCCGAGGGGCAGCTTCTCGTCGCCCGTCAGTGACCGACCCCGTCCCGTACCGCCGCCACGACCGCGTCGAGGGCAGCCGGAGCGGCCGCACCGTTCGTGCCACCGCCCTGCGCGAAGTCGGGCTTGCCGCCGCCGCGTCCGCCGAGGACCGGGGCGGCCACTCCGACGAGCGCCCCGGCCGAGATGCCCTTGGCGCGCGCGCCGTCGCCGGTGGCGACGACGATGGACGGCTTGTCGTCGGTGCCGCCGACGAGGCAGACGACCGAGTCCGCACCGAGGCGGGCGCGCAGGTCGAGCGCAAGCGTTCTGATGTCGTTGCCCGACACCGTCACCCTCTGCGCCAGCACCCGGATCCCGGCCACGTCCACAGCCTTGGCCGCCAGGTCGCCGGCTTGCGCGAGCGCGCTGGCCGCGTTGAGATCGTTGATCGTCTTCTCGGCGCTCTTGAGCTGGACGAGCATGCGCTCGATCCGCTCCACGAGCTGGTCGGGCTGCACCTTGAGCAGGTCGGTGAGGTTCGTGACCAGCGCACGCTCCCGCGCGAGATGGCTGAACGCGTCCTGCGAGACGAAGGCCTCGACGCGCCTCACACCGGCCCCGACAGACTGCTCGCCGAGCAGGCTCATCAGCCCGATCTGGCTGGACCGTTCGACGTGGGTGCCGCCGCACAGCTCGCGCGACCACGGGCCACCCATCTCGACCATCCGCACGACCGAGCCGTACTTCTCGCCGAACATGGCCATCGCCCCGAGCGCCTTCGCCTCGTCGAGCGCCATCTCCCGGGTGGTGACGGCCAGGTCCGCACGGATCGCCTCGTTCGACAGACCCTCGAGCTCCTCACGCATGCCCGCTGACATGCCGACGGAGCTGGAGAAGTCGAACCTCAGGTAACCAGGCTTGTTGTACGAGCCCGCCTGGGTCGCGGTCGGTCCGAGCAGGTCGCGCAGAACGGCGTGGACGACGTGCGTCGCGGAGTGGGCCTGGCACGACCCGAGGCGAGCCGCCGCATCGACCTGAGCCGTGAGGCTGTCACCGACCGCGAGCTGCCCGTCGCTGAGCGTGACCGTGTGCACGAACAGGCCGGGGACGGGCTTCTGGACGTCGATGACGTCCATCGCGAGGCCGGTGCCGAACAGCTGACCGCTGTCGGCGTCCTGACCGCCGGACTCCGCATAGAACGGCGTCTCCGCGAGGACGACCTCGACGGTGTCGCCCTGCTGAGCCGTACGGACGAGCTGACCGTTCGAGACGATGCCCAGTACGCGGGAGTCGGCGACCAGGTCCGTGTAGCCCAGGAACTTCGTCTCCCCCTCGCGCCGGAGCTGCGTGTACGCCTCTGTCGAGGCCGCTCCGCCCTTCTTCGCCTTCGCGTCCGCCTTCGCTCGCGCCTTCTGCTCAGCCATCAGCGAGCGGAACCCGGCCTGGTCCACCTCGAGGCCCTGCTCGGACGCCATCTCGAGCGTGAGGTCGATCGGGAACCCGTACGTGTCGTGCAGCTGGAACGCGCGGTCACCCGACAGCACCGACCCACCCGACGACTTCGCGTCGGACACGGCCATGTCGAACAGCTTCGTACCGTCGGTGATCGTGCGGCGGAACGAGGTCTCCTCGCGCTCGGCGATCTGCGTGACCCGGGTCCACTGCTCGTCGATCTCGGGGTACGAGGTGTTCATCTGGTCCCGCGAGACGCTCAGCAGCTCGGTGACCACCGGTGCGTCGACGCCCAGCAGCCGCATCGAGCGCAGCGATCGGCGCAGCAGACGCCGGAGCACGTAGCCGCGCGCCTCGTTGCCGGGCGAGACGCCGTCGGTCATCAGCATCAACGAGCTGCGGATGTGATCGCCCACCACACGGAGCCGTACGTCGGAGGCCGGATCGGATCCGTACCTGATCCCGGCGATCTGCGCGGCGTGCTCGATGACGGGGAAGATCTCGTCGATCTCGTACATGTTGTTCACGCCCTGGAGCAGCAGCGCGGTGCGCTCCAAGCCCATGCCGGTGTCGATGTTCTTGCTGGGCAGAGGGCGAAGCACGTCGAAGTCGTCCTTCGCACGTACCGCGGACAGCTCCTCGGTCTGGAAGACCAGGTTCCAGATCTCCAGGAAGCGGTCCTCGTCGACGATCGGTCCGCCGTCGCGACCGAACGCGGGACCGCGGTCGACGTAGATCTCCGAGCAGGGGCCGCCGGGACCGGGGACGCCCATGTGCCAGTAGTTGTCCTTGAGACCACGGCGCTGGATGTGCGCGTCGGGCACGCCGACCGCGCGCCAGTACGAGATGGCCTCGTCGTCATCGAGGTAGACGGTGACCCAGATCTTGTCGGGGTCGAACCCGTAGTTGCCGTCATCGACAGAGCCGGTGACGAGCTCCCACGCGTACTCGATGGCCTCCTTCTTGAAGTAGTCGGCGAACGCGAAGTTGCCGTTCATCTGGAAGAAGGTGCCGTGGCGTGTGGTCTTGCCCACCTCTTCGATGTCGAGCGTACGGACGCACTTCTGCACGCTGACCGCGCGCTTGTACGGGGCGGGCTCGGCGCCGGTGAAGTACGGCTTGAACGGGACCATGCCCGCGTTCACGAACAGCAGTGTCGGGTCGTTGTAGAGCAGCGACGCGCTGGGCACGACGGTGTGGTCGTGCCGCGCGAAGAAGTCGATGAAACGACGCCGGATCTCGGCGGTCTTCATGGGTGTGTTCCTCACGTGTGTCGGGTCGAGTGCGCCTAGGACGTGGCGCGACGTGCAGGGGCGGCGGCCGGCCGCTCCGTAGCATCGGCGCCGTCGATGCCGAGCGCGGACCGGATCTCGGCCTCCCGCTCGGCCATGGCGCTCGTCAGTGTCTTCACGAACGTCGTGGCACGCTTCCCGAGATCCGCCGACGCATCGGCGACCTGCTCACGGACTCCCTCCGGGGTCGCCCGCCGCAGCAGCTGGGCACCCTTGACGACCACGACGACGGCCACCGCCGCACCGAGCGCGAACCACACGGCCCTGCGCATGTCAGTGCTTCTTCCGGACGGAGTTGATCGCACGGCGAACCCCGTACGAGAACGCCGAGAGCTTCACGAGCGGGCCCGCGACCGTGGACGTGACCAGGCTCGACAGCTGCGAGGCGTCGTTGGCGACCGCGCTCGCGTGGCCGGAGACCTTCGCGACGTCGTCGGTGACGACGCCCACCTTCTCGAGCTCGTCGTTGACCGTCACGACCAGCCGCTTCACTTCGGGGAGCGTGTCGGTGACGCCGACGTTGACCTCACGGACCACCGCGGTCAGCTCCTTGACCGAGCCGGACAGCCGGCCGAGGAGGAGTGCGAGCCACACGGCGCCGATGAGCAGCGCGAGGGCCGCGATCAGTCCCGCGATCGCTCCGATGAGCGCCGCAACCTCACCGCCGGTCATGCTCCTCACCTTCCCTTCGCACCCGTGACCTCCCGGATCGTCGCACCGTGACTTCCAGGACCGCCGACAGCCTAGTGCACCACGCCTCAGCACACGCTGCCTCTGTCCGGGGCCTGCACCCGGAACCGCCTGCTGTCACTGGCCTGCCACCCATGAGACGGCTCTCATAACACCGTTATGGAGCGACCGCCCGCCCCTAGTTTTCAACCAACTTGGAACCCCTGGCCGAACTGTGCGGCGGACCCTGGCAGGCCCCGCGCATGTTCCGATGACCACGTAGAGGAACACATGCGCTTCGCTATGCCCGCACGCCCTTGGGCACTCCTGCTCACCGGGGCGCTCACTCTCGCGCTCGTGTTCTCCGGCACGAGGGTCGCCTCGGCCTACGAGGCCCCTAACCCGGCCTTCTCCGGGGGCCAGAGTGCGATGACCGGCTCCGGGCTCACGCAGACGTGGGAGGTGACCGGGGCGACGACGCTCACCGGCACCGCGACCACAGCCGGCGCCAAGGGCTTCACCACCTCGATCTACTCGCCGTCGCTGACGACCACCACACCCGCGCAGACGGTGACCACCGCGGTCAGCACCTGCTCGGCGGGCGTCGACTGCACGGGACTCGGGACGCTGAAGGTCACGTTCGCCCATCCGGTCGTCAACCCGATCATCCACTTCGCCGGGCTCGGCGGGAGCGTGGGGCGCGTCCTGTTCCATGCAACCCTGACGCTCACGACGCCGGGCCTCACGATGACCAAGCAGGGAACGGGCACGAACTTCACCCTGAACGGTTCCACGGTGGACGCCACGGACCAGAAGCTGGGCACGCAGTGCACGACGTTCGCCGCACCCGCGACCTCGCCTGCGATCTGCGGTTCCTTCCGGCTCAACGGCACGGTGACCACCGCCACGTTCGACGTGGGCGCACGCTCGATCGACACGTCCACCGGCGGGACTCTGTCCGCAGGCGCCGACGAGTACCTCGTCCTGGCGACCGCCGACCAGGACTACGGCGACGCCCCCACCTCTTACGACGCCGGCGACGCTGCCCGGGCGCTCGTCAGCGACATCCGACTCGGGAGCACCGTGTCGGCGGAGAACACCGCGACGCTCAACGCCACCACCGACCCCAACGCCGGGGCCAGCGCCACCGGCGACAGCGATGACGGTGCCGCGCCGCAGAGCCTGACCAACCTGTCGACCTCGTACTCCACCACCGTGACGCTCTCCGGCGCGAGCGCCCCTGGCGAAGTCTGCGGCTGGGTCGACGTCAACAGGAACTCCGTGTTCGATACCGGCGAGCGCGCCTGCCAGGCCGTGGTTGCCGGTCAGACGTCAGCAGTCCTCACCTGGTCGGGTCTCACCGGCGTCAGTGCCGGCGCCACGTACGCCCGCTTCCGCGTCGGCTACAACACGGCGCAGACCATGAGCCCGACGGGAGCATCCGACTCCGGTGAGGTCGAGGACTACCCCGTGACCATCACGGCCGTCGCCGTCCCGGTCGCCGCTCCGGACGCGGCGACGACGCTCCAGGACGTCACCGTCACGATCAACCCGCTGACCAACGACTCCGCGGACTCCAGCACGACGCTCGACCCAGCCTCTGTCCGCCTGTACGACCCGGCGACGAGCACGTACGTGACGTCGCTCACCGTTGCCGGTGAAGGCACGTACACCGTCGACACGACCACCGGCGCCGTGACGTTCGACCCGCTCCCCGCCTTCACAGGGAACGCAACACCGGTGACCTACCGCGTGGCCGACACGTACGGGCAGACGGCGACATCCACGATCGCCCCGCACGTGACCCCCGTCACTCCGGCGCCGGTCAACGACACGGCCTCGACCCCGTTCAACACGGCCACGAGCGTGAACGTGCTCGCGAACGACGCAGCGGGCGAGGCCTCGTCTCCGCTCGTCCCCGCGAGCGTGAAGCTCCTCGATCCGGCCACCGGCACGTACGGCTCGTCGGTCACCATCGCCGGTGAAGGCACGTACGTGGTGGACGCGGTCACCGGTGCCGTCGCCTTCACGCCCGCTGCGGGCTTCCGAGGCACGGCCACGCCCGTCACCTACCGGGTTGCCGACGACAACGGCACCAC
>Ga0187809_10000748_pt1 | contig 16488 bp, 15 predicted proteins | sample NC_wetland_sal_i_8_FD_132415 | JGI IMG/M metagenome (GOLD analysis project Ga0187809, IMG submission 132415) | Wetland sediment microbial communities from Neuse River Estuary, North Carolina, USA - ASW_4 | ecosystem: Environmental > Aquatic > Freshwater > Wetlands > Sediment | place: USA: North...
CGCCCGCCACGACGTGGTACGCATTCGAGTCGCTAATTTGCGAACGCTGTACTAGCCGCCGCTCCGCTGCGCCAGCTCCTTCAGGCTCTCCCGGATCACCGCGTCCAGCCCGGCGTCATCCCCCAGCCGCTCCAGCACGCGCGCCACCGCCGCCTGCGCCTCCGGCCGGCGGTAGCCCAGGTTCACCAGCGCCGACAGCGCATCCTCCGCCGTCCCGGCCGGCCGCGACGTGGGCAGCGCGTTGCCGGGCGACGACGGCATCGCCCCCGCCTTCTCCCGCAGCTCGGTCAGCAGCCGCACCGCCAGCCGCGGCCCGACGCCCGGCGCCCGCGTGATGCTGGCGCGATCGCCGGCGGCAATGGCGCCGACCAGGTCGCGCGGCGACAGCGCGGACAGCAGCGACAGCGCCACCCGCGCGCCCACCCCCTGCACCGTGTTCAGCAGCCGGAACCACTCGCGTTCCGCCGGATCGGCGAAGCCGTACAGCAGGATCGCGTCCTCCCGCACATGCGTCTCGATCAGCAGCTTGGTGATGGCGGGCGGCTGCGGCAGAGCGGCCAGGGTGCGGGTGGAGGCGTGCACCAGGTAGCCGACGCCGTTCACGTCGATCACGCAGCTGCCCTCCGCCAGCGCATCCACCCGGCCGGTGAGCTGGGCGATCATGCGGCGCACACGGTGCAGTTGGCGGACGCCGCGGCGCGTCCCGGATCGAGCCAGCGGAGCATCACGCCCAAACGGGACTCCTGAATGGTGATTCGCCCGACAACTATAGGCCAGGCGCCGGCAAGCGGGCAGGCCTGGAACGCCACGGCTGCGGGCGCACCCGGGCAGCGTGCTGCAATCCGGGTCACCGCCCGCGTTCATCGCAGGAAATCGGCCCACGCAGGGCGCGGGCTCCCCGGCCACGCAGCCTGCGTGCCGCGGAGCGCTACTGCCCGCTGATCATCGCCGCCTTGGACGGCAGCTGCAGCTTCGCCTCCAGCTTCGCGGCATCGTCCGGGGTCGGATTGAGCGTCAGCGCCCGCCGCCACTGGTATTCCGCCTCCAGCTTGCGCCCCGCCGCCCAATACGCGTCGCCGAGGTGGCCGTTGATCGTCGCATCCTCGGGCTCGAGTTCGACCGCGCGCTGCAGCGTGTTCACCGCCGTGGCCACCTCGCCCTGCCGCAGCATCACCCAGCCGAGGCTGTCGGTGATCGCTCCGTCGTTCGGCCGTCGCTGGATCGCCTTCTCGATCATCGCCCGCGCCTGACCCAGGTTGCGGTTCGCGTCCGCCCAGCTGTAGCCGAGGTAGTTCAGCACCGATGGCTGATCCGGCGACAGGTGCAGCGACTGCTCGAAATCGGCCTGCGCCTTCGGCCAGTCGTGCATCTGGTCGAAGGCAATGCCGCGGCTGTAGAAAACGCCCCAGTCGCGCTCGCTCGGCCGGCCGATTTCGGCGATCGCCCTGGTATAGGCGGTAACAGCCTCCTGGTAGTGCTTCTGCGTGCGCTGGATGTCGCCTTCCATGATCAGCGGCAGCGGATTGTGCGGATGCTGGCGGGCAAGCCGCTCCAGCGACTGCATTGCCATGTCGGCATGGCCCAGGCGCTCGTTCAGCGCGGCGCGGCGCAGCTGCACCAATGGCGCCAGGGGATCGCTGTCCGCCACCGGGACCAATATCCGCAGCGCCGCCGCGTTCTGCTGGTCGGTGGCCAGCAGCGCGGAGCCTACCAGGCGGGCGGCGGTGAAGTCGGGCCGCATGTCCAGCGCGAACCGTACCATCAGCGTGGCGAAATTGCCGGCATTCTGCCCACGTAGCGCGCCGGCCAGTGCGACATAGGCCTCGGCAATGCCCTCGGCCGCGTTCCGCACCGGACGCTGCTGGTCCATGCCGATCAGTCCGGGCACCGCGATCGACAGCTCCGGCGCATCGTTACCCAGTTCGGAGAGGGTGCCGCGCGCCTCATCCGGGTTGCCGGAGCGCCTCTGCCAGCTGGCCAGGATCTGCGCCAGCCGCAGGTTCGTGTCGGGCGATGCGTCCTGGGCGACGCGGTAGAGCTGTGCCGCCTGCTGCATGTTGCCGCCGAGGTCGGCGATCATCGCCGCGTGCAGCGCGAAGATGCCCTGGAAGCGTGGCCCGGTGACCAGCGGACGCAGCGTGGCCAACGCCTGTTGCGTGTTGCCGGCGCCTTGCTGCGACCAGGCCACCAGCAGCGGCCGCAGCAGCTGGGTCAGGCCCTGGTTCGGCAGCGACCGGAAGCGTTGTTCCGCGGCCTGCCAGTGGCCGAGCAGAGCCTCATGGTCGCCCAGGACCAGTTGCGCCACCTGGTTGTCCGGCAGCTGCCGGGCGAGTTCCACCGCCTGCGGACGGCCGCTCATGGCCGAGGCCAGGAATGCCTGTTGCAGGAGCGTATGATCGTGCGGACTGGCCGCCAGCGCCTTCAGGAACGCGTCGGCGGCGATGCCTGGTTCCGACTGGGAGAAGGCGAATTCGCCGGCCAGATAGTGACCGAACACCCCGGTGGCCGGTGGTGCCACGCCGGTGCCGGCCCGGGCCGACGGGTCGGCCATGGCGCAGGCGGACAGCACGGACAGGGCCAGGAAGGAAACGCGACCAAAGCTTCGAAGATGCTGCATGTCCGGAGCGTAGCGGGAAGTACCTCGATTTGTCATGCAGATTTGATCGACGCCGCATAAACGAATCGCAACTTCCGCCGGGATGCACTAACTGCGTGCCTGCTCCGACCGCAGGCAGTGCTCCAGATAAACGCGGAAATGCCCGGCCGGCGGCGTCGGCAGGTCCTTGACCTTCGCCGCTTCGTCGAAGCGCCGCAGCAGCACCGCCGCCTCGGCCTGCGGCAATGCGCGAAACGCCGCGACTTCGGCATCCGACATCGGACCGCCCTGGAGCGACAGGCTCAACACGCTGTCCGGCGACAGCCTGGAGAAATAGTCCGGCTCGGTCGCGCAAAGATAGCGCTTGGCGGCGACGTGCAGCCGCACCGGCTCGGTCACCTCCGGACCGAAGCACCGCGCCAGATAGGCGTGCCCCAGCGCCTCGTGCCGGTCGTCAACCCCGCGCTCTGCCGGGTTGTCGCCCAGCCCGTGCACCATGTGGCCGATGTCGTGCAGCAGCGACGCGACAATCAGTTCGCGCCCGCAACCCTCCTGCTCGGCCAGCAGCGCGGCCTGGAGCGCGTGCTGCAACTGGCTGACGTCATGCAGCCCATAGCGGCGGGTGCCCTTCTCCTGCAGCAGGGTAAGCAGCGAATCGACGGTGATCTCGGGCATTCATCCCTCGATGATGGCGATGTCCGGCGCCGCCGGGTTCTTCATGCCGACGATGTGGTAGCCACAATCGACATGATGCACCTCGCCGGTGACGCCCGACCCGAGGTCGGACAGCAGATACACGCCCGCGCCGCCGACTTCCTCGATGGTTACGTTACGTTGCATTGGCGAATTGAGCTGGTTCCAGCGCAGGATGTAGCGGAAGTCGCCGATGCCGCTGGCGGCCAGCGTCTTGATCGGGCCGGCGCTGATCGCGTTCACCCTGATGCCCTGGCCACCCAGGTCGGCCGCCATGTAGCGCACCGACGCCTCCAGCGCCGCCTTGGCCACGCCCATCACGTTGTAGTGCGGCGTCCAGCGCTCCGCCCCCATATAGGTCAGCGTCAGCAGCGACCCGCCGGCCCGCATCATCGGCACCGCGCGCTGGCCGACCGCGACGAAGGAATAGCAGGAGATGTCCAGCGCCTGCAGGAAGGCGGCGCGCGGCGTGTCGAGGAAGCGCCCGCGCAGATACTGCTTGTCGGCATAGCCGATCGCGTGCACCAGGAAATCGAGACCGTCCCAGTGTTCGCGCAGGCCGGCGAAGGCGGCGTCGATACTGGCCTCCTCGGCGACGTCGCAGGGGAACACCAGCGACGACCCCACCGAGGCGGCCAGCGGACGCACCCGGCGTTCCAGCGCCTCGCCCTGGAAGGTGAAGGCCAGGTCGGCACCCTGCGCGGCGCAGGCGGCGGCAATGCCCCAGGCCAGCGAACGCTCATTCGCCACCCCCATGATCAGACCGCGCCGGCCCTGCATGAGGGTGCCCTTCACGGGCAGGCTGGCGGGGGCGCTCTCGGGCATGCGGGTTCCCTTGGATTGCTGCGGAGTTCGTCCGTTGTGGTGGCACAGCCTTACGCCGCCCGGCAAGGGTGGCGGCGGGCGGGGCAGGCACAGCGACGCCGAATGGCCCGCCAACGCGGCATCCGCCGCGGCGGCCGGCTCCGGGGAGCCGGAGCACGACAGATCCTGCGGGCCGCACTGAGCAGGGATACCGGATGGTCGACGCGCCCCGGTGTCAGGAGCGTGCGCAGCAGCAGGTCATTTGTCGCCGGGGATGAACATGGATGGTCCGTACGGACCGATCCGCGAGCCGGGACCTCAACGGGACCAAGTGAGGCGCCCGCTACGCGGGGAGGCGGATTTCGGCTGTGGTGCCTTCGCCCAACCGGCTCTTCAGCGTCAGTTGCCCGCCATGCGCGGCCACCAGCGCCCGCGCCATGTACAGACCCAGTCCCGCGCCCTGGAAACGCCGCGACTGCGCGGCATCGACATGGCGGAACGGTTCGAACACAAGCCCCAGATGGTCCGGGGCGATTCCCGTTCCGGTGTCCTGCACGAAAATCAGCACCCCGCCATTCGGCTCGCGCCGAGCGCCCAGCGTCACCGTGCCGCCGGATGCGGTGAACTTGACCGCGTTGGACAACAGGTGAACCAGCACCTGCATCAGCCGCTGTTCGTCGCCGCGCGGCTTCGGCAGCGTCCTGGGCAGGTCGGCGGCCAGGGTGATCTCCGCCGCCTGCGCCGCGGCGTCCCCCTGGCGGATCGCGGTACGGACCAGCCGCGCCACATCGACCGGGTCGGCCGCCAGTTCGAACTGGCCTGATTCGACGCTGGCCACGTCCAGGATGACATTGATCAGTCCCAGCAGATTGCGGCCGGACTCATTGATCTGGCGGGCAAATTCCGCCACCCGGGCGGACGAGGGCTGGTCCGCCTCGCGCAGCATGGCCTCGGCAAAGCCGATCACCGCGTTCAGCGGCGCGCGCAACTCGCGGCCCATGGTGGCCAGGAAGCGCGATTTCGCCTGGCTTGCCGCCTCTGCCGCCGCCTTCGCCTGCTGTGCCGCCGCTTCGGCCGCAGCCAGCGTGCTGACGTCCGACAACGTCAGCATGCATCCGCCATCCGGCAGGGCGGTGCAGGCGATGTCGATGACCGCGCCGTCCTCCCGCCGCCATTGTATCCGGCCATTGCCGAACGGCGTCCCCAGGACCGGCGCGATGAGTTCGGCTGTCTCGGCCGCTGCGGTTCTGCCGAAACGCTGGACATGGTCCACCACACCGGCAAGGTTCTGCGGGCGGCCGGCTTCCGCCAGCCCAAGCAGGGCGAAGAAGCGCGGATTGGCGAACACCACTGCCCCGTCGGCGGCGAACACGGCCAGCCCGACCGGCAGGAGATCGAGCCAAGGCGGGACGGCAGGAGAACCCATCCCTACACCGTCGCCGGTGCAGCCGGCCGCAGCGCGTGCAGCAGCACCAGGCTGGAGGTCAGCACCAGCACGGCATTGGCCTGATGCGCCGCGGCCAGGCGCACCGGCACCACCAGCAGCAGCGTCGCCACGCCCAGGCCGTACTGCACCGCAACGGTGACGCCCAGTGCCACCAAGGCGCCCTGCACGCTGTCCGGCCGGGGGCGCATGAAGCCGGCCGCCACGGTCGCGGTCACCAGCAGCACCGTCAGCGTCGCGAGCAGGCGGTGGTCGAACTGCACGGCGGCAATGTTCTGCGTCAGGTTGCGGATGAAGGGCGACAGCCGGTCATAGGAGCGCGGGACCAGCGAGCCGTCCATCAGCGGGAAGGTGTTGTAGGTGAACCCGGCATGCGTGCCGGCAACGAACCCGCCGGCGACGATGGTCAGTGCGACGGCCCCGCAGCACGCCACCGCGAGCCAGCGCAGCGCAGCGGATTGCGCCGGGCGCAACGGCATCGGCCGCAGCACCGACAGGCCGGTCCAGACGATGGCGGCATACAGCACCAGGGCCAGCGACAGGTGGACGACCAGCCGGGCCGGCGCGACATGGGTGGTATCCGGGAAGAAGCCGGAGGCCACCATGAACCAGCCCACCAGCCCTTGCAGCCCGCCCAGGCAGAACAGCAGCACCAGGCGAGCCCGCAATTCCCGCATCAGGCGGCCGGTGGCCCAGAACCAGATCAGCGGCAGCAGAAATGCCAGGCCGATCAGCCGGCCCCACAGCCGGTGGGTCCACTCCAGCCAGAAGATATGCTTGAACCCGGCAAGCCCGAAGCCCGCGTTCATCAGTTTATACTGCGGTATCTGCTTGTACAGGTCGAACAGGTGCTCCCACTGTGCGTGGTTCAGTGGCGGCAGCACGCCACGGAACGGCTTCCATTCCATGATCGACAGGCCGGAGCCGGTCAGCCGGGTGACGCCGCCCAGCACCACCATCACCAGGATCATGCCGGCCACGCAGAACAGCCAGATCGCCACCAGCCGCCGGTTCTGCAAGCTGGCGGCACGGTCGTTCGGAGGGGCACCGGGGAAGTCACGCACGTCGAATGGCATGCGGCAACTATAGGCACAGGGTGCGGCGCAATGATACTGCCTCAGGCGCGCCCCGCACTCCCTTTCCGCCGGCGAACGGCGCATATGGAGCCACATGAATCGCAATTCACTGACTCGTCTGGGCCTGCATACCGGGCTGCTGGTGCTGGCCGCCGACCAGGCCAGCAAGGCCTGGGTGCTGTATGGGATCGATCTGCCGCGGGTGGAGCGGATCGTCCTGCTGCCGGTGCTGAACCTGACCTTCGTGCAGAACCGCGGGGTGACATTCGGCCTGCTCAACGGGTTCGGTGCCTGGAGCAGCCTCGCGTTGGCCGCGGTGGCGGTGCTGGTCGTGGTGGCGCTGGGCGTCTGGCTGCGCCGGGCGGAATCCCGCATGGCGGCGATCGCGCTGGGCGCCATCGCCGGCGGGGCTCCCGGCAACGTCATCGACCGGCTGCGGCTGGGCTGGGTGGTGGATTTCATCGACGTCCACCTCGGCGCCTGGCACTGGTACGTGTTCAATGTCGCCGATGCGGCAATCGTCTGCGGCGTGCTGGCGCTGCTGCTGGAGAGCCAGTTCGGGCGCAAGGCCGGGCTCCCGTCGCGGGAGGCGGAGGACAACGGCACGTAGCGGACCGGTCGGGAAAAAATTTCCCGACCGAGCGCCGGGTGGTTGTCGTGGGAAGTTTCTTCCCATACATTCCAGAGCATGCCCAGCGTCAACGACATCATCGACCGGCTCGGCGGCATCGACGCGGCCGCCCGGCTGACCGGCGTCGGCACCGAGGCCGTCCGCAAATGGCGCCAGTCCGGCGCCATCCCGTCCCGTCACTGGCCGGCGGTGATCGCCGCCACCGGCCTGAGCCTGTCCGACCTGCAGGGAGGCGTCCCGATGCCCGAGCCCGCCGAACCGGATGCCTCCCAGCCGCCGCCCGGCGCCACCGCCGCCCTGGTGCTGGCCGACGGCGCGGTGTTCTGGGGCCGCGGCTTTGGCGCGCATACCGCGTCGCCGGCGCCGGTGGGGGAGGTCTGCTTCAACACCGGCATGAGCGGCTACCAGGAGACGCTGACCGATCCGTCCTATGCCGGGCAGATCATCACCTTCACCTTCCCGCATATCGGCAATGTCGGCACCAACGGCGAGGATATCGAGGCCACCACCATCGCCGCCCGCGGCTTGGTGGTGAAGCAGGACGTCACCGAGCCGTCCAACTGGCGCGCCGTTCAGCATCTGGATGCCTGGCTGCGGGCGCGGGGCATTGCCGGGCTGGCAGGCGTGGACACCCGCGCGCTGACCGTGCGCATCCGCGACGGCGGGCCGCCATCCGGCGTGCTGGCCTTCCCGGCGGATGGCCGGTTCGACATTCCCGCGTTGCAGGCGCAGGCCGCCGCCTGGCCCGGGCTGGAAGGCATGGACCTGGCGAAGGAGGTCACCTGCCGGCAATCCTATAGCTGGGACGAGACGCGCTGGGCCTGGCCGGAAGGCTTCGGCCGGCAGACCGCGCCGAAGCACCACGTGGTGGCGGTGGATTACGGGGCGAAGCGCAACATCCTGCGCTGCCTCGCCTCCGCCGGCTGCCGCGTCACGGTGGTGCCTGCCTCGGCCACGGCCGAGGACATCCTGCGCCACCAGCCGGACGGCGTGTTCCTGTCCAACGGTCCCGGCGACCCGGCGGCGACGGCGGAGTATGCGGTGCCGGCGATCCGCGGTGTGCTGGATGCGGGGGTGCCGTTGTTCGGCATCTGCCTGGGTCACCAGCTGCTGGCGTTGGCGCTGGGGGCGAAGACCTACAAGCTGGAGCGCGGCCATCGCGGCGCCAATCAGCCGGTGAAGGATCTCGCCACCGGGCGGGTGGAGATCACCAGCCAGAACCATGGTTTCGCGGTCGACGCGGAGACGCTGCCCGCCGGCGCGCGGGTGACGCATGTGTCGCTGTTCGACGGCTCGAACGAGGGGCTGGCGTGCGAGGACCGGCAGGCTTTTTCGGTGCAGTACCATCCGGAGGCGAGCCCGGGGCCGAGCGACAGCCATTATTTGTTTGCGCGGTTCGTGGAGATGATCGAGGGGCGGGGGACGCATGGAAGCGCGTGACCTGCTGCTGCTAACCGCGTTCCGGCATCGGATCAGCGAAGCAAATCTTGAGGCGGGCTACGACCGGTTTCGTGCGCTGTGTTCGGATGCGCCGGACCTGGAGGCATTCTCTCAGGCGGTAGCGTCCTGCCTGCGGGACGGGCTGATCCGCGAGCCGATCCGCCTACCCGAGGGTGCGCTGCAATGCCACTGGCACCTGGAATTGACGCCTGCCGGCGTCGCGGCCGCCCGCGCCACGTTGCAGAACGGGTAGAGTGTCCGGCCTCCCGCACACTTTTCTGATCCGTTCCACGCTCGACTGAATTCACCCAGCGCGAAACCGCGAACCTTGTAAGGCCCGGGACAGACATGCCCAAGCGCACCGACATCCACTCCATCCTGATCATCGGCGCCGGCCCGATCGTCATCGGCCAGGCCTGCGAGTTCGACTATTCCGGCGCGCAGGCCTGCAAGGCCCTGCGCGCCGAGGGATTTCGCGTCATCCTGGTGAACTCCAATCCCGCCACGATCATGACCGATCCAGGCCTGGCCGACGCCACCTATATCGAGCCGATCACGCCCGAGATCGTCGAGAAGATCATCGCGCGGGAAAAGCCGGACGCGCTGCTGCCCACCATGGGCGGCCAGACCGCGCTGAACACCGCGATGCAGCTCGCGCGCAACGGTGCGCTGGAGCGCCATAACTGCGAGCTGATCGGCGCGAAGTCGGAGGTGATCGACCGCGCCGAGGACCGGCTGAAATTCCGCGACGCCATGGCGGAAATCGGTATCGAATCGCCGCGCTCCGCCATCGCCCACAGCATGGACGAAGCGCGGGAAGCCCTGGCGATGACCGGACTGCCCGCGGTGATCCGTCCCAGCTTCACCCTCGGCGGCACCGGCGGCGGTATCGCCTATAACCGCGAAGAGTTCGAGCAGATCGTCACCGGCGGGCTGGAAGCCTCGCCCACCACCGAAGTGCTGATCGAAGAGTCCGTGCTGGGGTGGAAGGAATTCGAGATGGAGGTGGTGCGCGACTGCGCCGATAACTGCATCATCGTCTGCTCGATCGAGAACGTCGATGCCATGGGCATCCACACCGGCGACAGCGTCACCGTCGCGCCCGCGCTGACACTCACCGACAAGGAGTATCAGCTGATGCGCGACGCCTCCATCGCGTGCCTGCGCAAGATCGGCGTGGACACCGGCGGTTCCAACGTGCAGTTCGCGGTCAACCCCGCCGACGGGCGCATGGTGGTGATTGAAATGAACCCGCGCGTGTCGCGGTCCTCGGCGCTGGCGTCGAAGGCCACCGGCTTCCCGATCGCCAAGATCGCCGCGAAGCTCGCGGTGGGCTATACGCTGGACGAGCTGGCCAACGACATCACCCGCGTCACGCCGGCCAGTTTCGAGCCGACCATAGACTACGTGGTGGTGAAAATTCCCCGGTTCACCTTCGAGAAATTCCCCGGCACGCCGGCGCTGCTGACCACGTCGATGAAATCGGTCGGCGAGGCGATGGCGATCGGTCGCAGCTTTGCCGAGGCGCTGCAGAAGGGCCTGCGCAGCATGGAAACCGGCCTGTCCGGCCTGGATGAAATCGAACCGCCCGGCGATGGCGGTCCCGACGCATTCCGCGCCGCCCTGTCGGCCCCGCGCCCCGACCGGTTGCTGATGGCGGCCCAGGCATTGCGTGCCGGCCTCAGCGTGGAGGACATCCACGATGCGACGAAATTCGATCCGTGGTTCCTGCGCGAAATTTCCCGGGTCGTCGATGCCGAACGCGTCATCGCCGCCTCCGGCCTGCCACGCGATGCCGGCGCGCTGCGCCGCCTGAAGGCACTCGGCTTTTCCGACAAGCGCCTGGGAGAACTCACCGGCCAGTCCGAAGACGCCGTCACGCGGCACCGCATCGCGGCCGGCGTACTGCCGGTGTACAAGCGGATCGATACCTGCGCCGCCGAGTTCGCCTCCGCCACGCCCTACATGTATTCCACGTACGAGGGCGGCTACGGCACGCCGGTCTGCGAAGCCGACCCGACAAATCGGAAGAAGGTGGTGATACTCGGCGGCGGGCCGAACCGCATCGGCCAGGGCATCGAGTTCGACTACTGCTGCGTCCACGCCGCCTACGCGCTGCGCGATGTCGGGCTGGAGACCATCATGGTCAACTGCAACCCGGAAACCGTCAGCACCGACTACGACACCTCCGACCGGCTGTATTTCGAACCGCTCACCGCGGAGGACGTCATCGCCCTGGTGCGCCGCGAGCAGCAGTTCGGCACGGTACTCGGCTGCATCGTGCAGTACGGCGGACAGACGCCGCTGAAGCTGTCGCAGTCGCTCGCCAAGGCCGGCATCCCCATACTCGGCACCAGTGCCGACGCGATCGACATCGCCGAGGACCGCGAGCGCTTCCAGCAGTTGCTGCACCGCCTCGGCCTGCGCCAGCCGGACAACGGCATCGCGCGCTCCACCGCCGAAGCGGAAGCAATCGCCGACCGCATCGGCTATCCCGTGGTGATCCGCCCCAGCTACGTACTCGGCGGACGCGCCATGGAGATCGTCTACGACCGTGCCGGATTGCAGCGCTACATGCGCGAGGCCGTGCGCGTGTCCGGCGAAAATCCCGTGCTGATCGACCGCTACCTGAACGACGCGATCGAGGTCGACGTGGACTGCATCGCCGACGGCGAGACGGTGTACGTCGCCGGGGTGATGGAACACATCGAGGAGGCCGGCATCCACTCCGGCGATTCCGCCTGCTCGCTGCCGCCCTATACGCTGCCCCCCGCCACGGTGACCGAACTGAAGGCGGAAACCGAGGCGATGGCCAAGGCACTCGGCGTCGTCGGATTGATGAACGTGCAATACGCCATCAAGGACGACACGATCTATGTGCTGGAGGTGAACCCGCGCGCCAGCCGCACCGTGCCCTTCGTCGCCAAGGCCACCGGCGTCGCGGTGGCGAAGATCGGCGCCCGCGTCATGGCCGGCGAGAAACTGGCAAGCTTCCGCCTGGACGACCAGGCGATCGCACCGCATGTCGCGGTGAAGGAGGCGGTGTTTCCCTTCGCCCGCTTCCCCAACGTGGACACCATCCTCGGCCCCGAAATGAAATCGACCGGCGAAGTCATGGGGCTCGACTCCTCCTTCGAGCGCGCCTTCGCCAAGTCGCAGCTCGGCGCCGGCGTGCGGCTGCCGATGTCCGGCACGGTGTTCCTGTCGGTGAAGGATGCCGACAAGAAGGGCGTGCCGGCGCTGGCCCGCCGGCTGACCGAGATGGGCTTCGCCATCATGGCCACCCGCGGCACCGCCGCCCGCATCCGCGAGGCCGGACTGGAGGTCGCTGTGGTGAACAAGGTGCTGGAAGGCCGGCCGCATTGCGTCGATGCAATCCGTTCCGCCGACGTGCAGCTGGTGATCAACACCGCATCCACGCCGCAATCGGTGGCGGACAGTTTCGCCATTCGCCGCAGCGCGCTGACCCACGCGGTGCCGCACTACACCACGATGGCCGGCGCCCGCGCCGCGGTGCACGCCATTGCCGCCCTGAAGTCCGGCACGCTTGAAGTTGCGCCTCTTCAGTCCTATTTTCGCGGATCGTTCTAGACGGAACCGTCGCGGCCGGGTCGCGCCCGGCCGCGGCGCTTGTCTATGGACCCCACCGAATCTCGCCAGTGTTGACCATCGAAGGACCACGCCGTGCAGAAGTTCCCGATGACCGCTCCCGGCCTGCAACGGTTGGAAGACGAGCTGCGCCAGCTCAAGTCGGAGGAGCGGCCCGCCATCATCCGGGCGATCGCCGAGGCGCGCAGCCACGGCGACCTGTCGGAGAACGCGGAATACCACGCGGCGCGCGAACGCCAGTCCTTCATCGAAGGCCGCATCGCCGAACTGGAGGAAATCGTTTCCTCCGCCGAGGTCATCGACCCATCGACCCTGTCCGGCGACCACGTGAAGTTCGGCGCGCATGTCCGGCTGGTCGATGAGGAGACCGACAAGGAGGCGACCTACCAGATCGTCGGCGTGCACGAGGCGGACATCAAGATCGGCCGGCTGTCGGTTTCGTCGCCGTTGGCGAAGGCGCTGATCGGCAAGAAGGTCGGCGACACCGTTTCGGTCCCGGCGCCGTCGGGCGACCGGTCGTACGAGATCCTCGGCGTCAAGTTCGGCTGAGGTAGCGGAACGTCGTGGCGGGCGCATGCCCGCCACCCATGGCTGGCTGCGGAGGACTCGGAGCTGAAACCCGTACGCGCCATTGGAGTCGCCTTCGGCAAGTCGTGGGTGGCGGGCAGGAGCCTGTCCTCGGGCACGCCTTCGGCGCGACCCGTGGGCCCGCCACGACGTTGCATGCGCGCTCGGCGCCTCGGTTCGCGCCTACTCGGCGTCCGTTCATGATCGACCTCGCCGACATCCAGGCCGCCGCTGATCGCATCGCCGGGCGCGTGCTGCGCACACCGGCCATCCCCAGTGACGCGGTCTCCCGCGCCACTGGCGCCGAGGTGGTGCTCAAGCTCGACAACCTGCAGGTCACCGGCGCGTTCAAGGAGCGCGGTGCCGCCAATCGCCTCGCGCTGTTGAGCGAAGGCGAGCGCGCCCGCGGCGTCATCGCCATGTCCGCCGGCAACCACGCCCAGGCCGTCGCACGCCACGCCCACCTCCTGGGCATCAGCGCGACGATCGTCATGCCGCAATTCACCCCCGCCACCAAGGTGACGCGCACCGCCGCCTGGGGTGCCAGCGTGGTGCTGCACGGCGAGACGCTCGCCGAAGCGGCGGCGCATGCGGAGACATTGGCGCAAGAACGCCAGCTGGTTTTCGTGCACCCGTACAACGACGTCGCGGTGATGGCGGGCCAGGGCACGCTGGCGCTGGAACTGCTGCAGGATGCTCCCGATCTGGACGCGCTGGTGATCCCGGTCGGCGGCGGCGGATTGCTCGCCGGGTGCCTGGTCGCCGCCACCGCATTGAAGCCCGGCATCGCCGTGTACGGCGTGGAAGCGGAAACTTACGCCGCCATGGCGCAGCGCCTGGCCGGTCGCGCCGTGTCGGTCGGTGGCCCCACCATCGCCGAGGGCATCGCCGTGCGCGACATCGGCGAGATGCCGTTCGAGATCGTGCGCCGCCGGGTCACCGACATGCTGGTCGTGCCGGAACGCGCCATCGAGGAAGCCATCGGCCTGCTGATCGAGGGCGGTAAGACCGTCGCGGAAGGCGCCGGCGCCGCCAGCTTGGCCGCGCTGCTCACCTACCCGTCGCGCTTCCGCGGCAAGCGCGTGGGCCTCGCCATCACCGGCGGCAACATCGACGCGCGCATCCTTTCCAACGTGCTGCTGCGCGACCTGCTGCGTGACGGCCGGCTGCTGCGGCTGCATCTGCAGATTCCCGACCGTCCCGGCGTGCTGGCCGACATCGCCGGCAAGATCGGCGGCAGCGGCGGCAACATCATTGAGGTCTCCCACCAGCGCCTGTTCGCCGCCTCATCGGTGCAGGCGGCGGAGCTGGAAGTCATGGTGGAGGCGCGCGATTCCGCGCACGCCGCGGAGATCGTGCAGGCGCTGGAGCGCACCTACACAGTGCGCCGAGTCTAGTACTGCGTTCGCGAATTGCCGATCGGAACAGTGGAGGGGGAGCGACGGCGCTGGTGCCAGGTCGTGGTACGCATTCGAGTCGCCAATTTGCGAACGCTGTACTAGGCAGACCCGCCGGCCGCGCACTTTACAACCGCCGGTCCTGCCGTGATTTTCGTCCGCATGGATGACACGAACGCCGGGGCGGCTGAGATCCAGGAAGCGCTGCCGCCGAACTGGCGGCGCACGATGTGGGCCATGGTGGGCATCCAGTTCATCATGACCATGTCCTTCACCATCCTCAGCCCGATCATGCCGCTGTTCCTGCCGGAACTCGGCGTGCATGGCGAAGCGCAGATCGATCTGTGGGCCGGCATCCTGAACGGCACCACGTCCTTCGTCGCGGCCTTTGCCTCGCCGTTATGGGGGCGCGTCGCCGACCAGCGCGGACGCAAGCTGATGCTGCTGCGCTCCAGCTTCGCCATCGGCTTCTTCACCGTGCTGATGGGGCTGTCGCTGAACGTCTGGCAGTTCTTCGGCGCCCGCGCATTGATGGGCGCATTCGCCGGCTTCTCCGCCTCCGCCATCGCACTGGTCGCCAGCCAGGTACCGGAGGAGCGCCTTGGCTACGCACTCGGCTGGCTGAGCACCGGCCAACTGGTCGGCGGTCTGGTGGGGCCGGTGATCGGCGGCGTGCTGTCCGACGCGACCGGCAGCTACCGCGTGCCGTTCTTCTGCACCGCGGCGATCTGCTTCCTTGCCATGGGCCTCGCCTGGGCCTTCGTGCATGAGCAGTTCACTCCGCCGGCGCAGGCCTCGCGCGGCCGATCTGTGCTGGGGGCGATGCGCCTGCTGACCGCGAGCGGCGGGCTGCTGTCGCTGTTCTTCGTGTTGCTGCTGGCGCAGTTCGGCGTGCGCACGGTGCAGCCGGTGGTGACGCTGTTCGTGCAGCAACTGGTCGGCGACACGCCGAGCCTGGCGACGCTGGCGGGGCTGGCATTCTCGGTGACGGGCGTGGCGGATTTGGTCGCCTCGCCGTTCCTGGGCAAGCGCAGCGACGTGATCGGCTATCGCCGCGTGCTGCTGATCTGCCTGCTGGGCGCCGGGATCACCAGCATCCCGCAGGCCTTCGTGCACAGCTACTGGCTGTTCGTGATCGAGCGTTTTGGCGTCGGCTGCTTCATCGGCGGCATCCTGCCGACGGCAAACGCGCTGGTCGGCCGGCTGGTGCCGCGGGCGCAGCGCGGGACGGTGTACGGGCTGACCGCGTCGGCGACGTTCCTGGGCAACTCGATGGGGCCTTTGACCGGTGGTGGCGTGGCGGCGGCGCTGGGGCTGCGCTGGGTGTTCCTGGTGACGGCGGGGTTGCTGCTGGCGAACCTGGTTTGGGTGTATTTCACCGTGCCGGAATTGCCGGGCCAGGTGGCGCCGAGGGGCTGAGGCCCTGCCACGCCAGCATTCTGGACATGTGAACCACATGTGCCCTTGCCCGCATGACGGTGATGATCCAGATCCGCAACGTGCCGGATGAGCTGCATCGCCAGCTCAAGTCGCGTGCGGCTCTGGCAGGCATGTCGCTCTCGGACTTTCTGCTCCGCGAGATCCGCCAGGTCGCGGAACGGCCGACATTGGAAGAAATGCACAGACGGCTGCAAAGCCGGCCCAGGACGTCGCTTCCTGTCTCGCCAGCCGAGTTGGTGCGTGCCGAACGTGATTCGCGTTGATCGTGGCGGACGCTTCGGTCGTCGTTGAGACCTTGCTGCGGACGCCAACGGCTGACGCACTGGGCCGATGGCTGTTCAGCTCAGGACACACATTGCACGCGCCGCATCTGCTGGACATCGAGGTCACCCAGGTTGTTCGTCGCTATGCTGCGAGTGGCGCAATTCCGGTCCGCAGGGCACATACCGCGATCGTGGATCTCCTGAACCTGCAGATACGGCGCTACCCGCATGATCTGCTGTTGGAGCGTGTGTGGGCACTCCGCCACAATCTCACGGCCTATGATGCGGGGTACGTTGCTCTTGCCGAGGCACTTGATGCGACGCTGCTCACGCGCGACCGGCGCCTGGCACGAGCAGCGGGACGTGATGCCAAGGTGGAGTTGGTGTGATGCCCGCGGCTAATACGGGTTCGGCCCCGGTATAACTGCTTCGAACACCCTCACGGCCGCATGGTGAACCGCGACTCCCCCGGCGTGCGCAGCGGCGCCGCCATGTTGGCGAACTCGCACAGCAGCCGCCGCGTGTCGC
>Ga0187809_10000749_pt1 | contig 16470 bp, 17 predicted proteins | sample NC_wetland_sal_i_8_FD_132415 | JGI IMG/M metagenome (GOLD analysis project Ga0187809, IMG submission 132415) | Wetland sediment microbial communities from Neuse River Estuary, North Carolina, USA - ASW_4 | ecosystem: Environmental > Aquatic > Freshwater > Wetlands > Sediment | place: USA: North...
GGGATCGCGGCGCTCTACATGGTCGGGTTCGTTTGCGCGGCCATGCAATTCCGGGCGCTGCTTGGGTCTGCCGGGTTGCTACCCGCGCCTCGATTTCTCGCGCGGGTTCCGTTCAGCCGTGCGCCGAGCCTTTTTCATTGGCGCTATTCGGACCCGCTGGCTATGGGCGTCTGCTGGGTTGGCGCCGCTACCGCGGTGTTGTTGGTCGCGGGGGTGCCGCAGTGGGGTCCGCCGTGGGCGCCGCTGGTCGCCTTCTTGGTGATGTGGGCGCTGTATCTGTCGATCGTCAACGTCGGCCAGATCTTCTACGCGTTCGGCTGGGAGTCGTTGCTGCTCGAAGCCGGCTTTCTGGTGGCGTTTCTGGGTTCTGACGCGGTGGCGCCGCCGGTCACGGTGATTTGGCTCGCGCGCTGGTTGGTCTTTCGCCTTGAGTTCGGCGCCGGACTCATCAAGCTGCGCGGTGACCCGTGCTGGCGAGACTTGACCTGCCTGTACTACCACCACGAGACGCAGCCAATGCCCGGGCCGCTGTCGTGGTACTTCCATCGGCTGCCGAAAGCGCTGCACCGGGTTGAGGTTGGGGCCAATCACTTCGCCCAGTTGGTGGTGCCGTTCGCGCTGTTCTGCCCGCAGCCGGTGGCGTCGGTTGGCGCGGGCGTCGTCATCGTCACCCAACTGTGGCTGGTGATGTCGGGGAACTTCTCGTGGCTGAACTGGGCGACGATCGTGCTCGCGTTCTCCGCCGTTGACGACGATTCGCTGAGCCGGTTGTTCGGCGGATACGCGCATCCGCGGGTTGGGTCGGCGCCGCCGTGGTTCGTGGTGGTGGTGCTGGTGTTCACCGCGGCCGTGGTGGTCTTGAGTTACTGGCCGGCGCGAAACCTGTTGTCGCGGCGGCAATTGATGAACGCCGGCTTCAACTCGGTGCATTTGGTCAACGCGTATGGCGCGTTCGGAAGCGTCACCCGTCATCGCGACGAGATCGTGCTCGAGGGATCGGGCGCCGATGGCGAGTGGCGCGAGTACGAGTTCAAAGGCAAGCCCGGCGACGTGCGCCGCCGTCCAAAGCAGTTCGCTCCATACCATCTGCGACTCGACTGGTTGATGTGGTTCGCCGCGATGTCGTCGCCGAACGCGCATCGGTGGTTTATGCCGCTCGTCGTCCGTCTGCTAGAGAACGACAGGCGGACGACGCGGCTGCTGCGCGACAACCCGTTTCCGGATTCGCCGCCGACCCACATTAGGGCGCGGTTGTACCGGTACGAGTTCACGACGCACGCCGAGCGGCGGGCGACGGGCGCGTGGTGGAAGAGGTCGTTCGTGATGGAGTACCTGCCGGTGGTGTCGCTTCGCGACGCGCGCCGCTGAACTGGTCGTTGCCGACCAGCCGGCCGCCGAACGCTGCTCTAGCACTGGTCCGCGTCGATGGGGCCGACCACCTGGCAGCCAGACGGACGGCCGTCTTTTCGGCATCCTTTGTTCTGAGTCACGTCTGCGTCAGAGCAAAGCGTCTCCGAGAGCATCTGCTGCTCTTGGGCGGGCCGCCCGGCTGCGACACAGCTGTCGAGTAGCAAAGGAGTGGGAGTGGAGTCACTCGAATCGGGACGCTACGCGTGCCTGTGCTGTGGATTTCTCTCGCTAGCGGGTGAGGAACCGCCGCCCGGCACCTTCGAGATCTGCGAGGTCTGTGGGTGGGAAGACGACACGCAACAGTTCGACGTGCCGACGCTCCGCGGCGGCGCGAACGAGCTGAGCCTCAACGAGGTTCGCGCGGCGTTCCAAGCGTGGGCGGCCGACGGTTATCCGCCCGACGAACTTCGACGGCCACCGAAGCTGGAGGAGATTCCCGCCACCGATCCCGACAGCTAGCGCTTGACCGCTTGCGCGATCAACGTGCGGCCGAAGTCCCACATCAGCCCGGTGCCGCGGTGCGCGTCGTCCATGACGTTGGTGAAGGCCTCGACGAAGTGGTCGACCTCGGTCTCGCTCGCCACCAGCGGCGGGATCAGCTTGATGATGTCGGCGTGGTCGCCGGCGACCTGTGTCAAGACGCGATGCCGCTGGAACAGCGGCACGACCACCATCTGGGCGAACAACCCATGGCGCGCGGCTTGCAGCATGTTCCAGCTGGCGCGCAGCTTCATCGACTTCGGCTTGCCGAACTCGATGCCCACCATGAGCCCGCGGCCGCGCACGTCGGCCAGCAACTCGTAGCGGTCGACCATGGGTTGCAGCCGCTCCAACAACAGCCGGCCGGTCTTCTCCGCGTTCTCAACAAGACCCTCGTCTTCGACCACCGAGAGCGTCGCCAAGCCGGCGGTCATCGCCATCGCGTTGCCCATAAAGGTCGACGCGTGCACGAAGACGCGGTCCATCGACGAGTAGACCTTGTCGAACACCGCCTTTGTCGCCATCGTCGCGCCGATCGGCACGAAGCCGCCCGAGAGGGCCTTCGCCACCGTGACGATGTCAGGCTGCACGCCCTCGTGTTCGTAAGCGAAGAACTTGCCGGTGCGGCCAACGCCGGTTTGCACCTCGTCGCAAATCAGCAGGGCGCCGTGCGAGTGCAATTCCGCCTGCGCCGCAGCCATAAAGCCGGACGGCGGGATGTGCACACCCTTGCCCTGGATCGGCTCCATCAGCAACGCGGCGACGTCGCCCTTTTTCAACTCGAGGCGTAACGCGTCGAGGTCGCCCAGCTGTATTGCGGTGTCGGGCAGCAACGGCCCGAAGCCACGGCGAAACTCCGGCGAACCGTTCACGGAAAGCGTGCCGAGCGTCAGCCCGTGATACGCGTGGTCGACGTACAGAATCCGCGGCTTTCCGGTCGCGGCCCGCGCGAACTTCAAAGCCGCCTCAACGGATTCGGAGCCGCTGTTGCAGAAGAACACCCGGTCAAGCCCGGGCGCTTTCGCTAGCAGCTTCTCGGCGAAAACGCCTGCCAGCAAAGGAGCGTCGAACTGCACCATGTCGGCCAACCCGGTGTCGAGCAGATCGCGCAGCGCTTTTCGCACCACCGGATGATTGCGGCCGAGGGCGAAGACGCCGAAGCCGGCCAGCATGTCGAGGTAGCGGTTGCCTTCGCTGTCGATCAGGTATGACCCGGACGCCGACTCGTAGATCTTGTCGAAACCGATGGCGCGCAGCACCCGCGGCACCTGCGGGTTGACGTACTTGGCCTGGAGCTCGTAGTTCTCGCCACGTCGCGCCTCCAGAAGCTCTTTGAGGTCGAACGCCATGGTTGATGCTCCAATCCCTGCCTACACGTAACGCTCGAGGATCGACGACTCCGCGAGTCGCGACAACCCTTCCCGCACGCTACGCGCTCTCGTCTCGCCGACGCCTTCCACAGCCTGCAGGTCGTCGATGCCGGCCGCGAGCAGTTTCTGCAAACCGCCGAAGTGCTCGACCAGCCGATCGACCACCAGGTTCGGCAGCCGCGGCACCTTGGCAAGCAAGCGGTAGCCGCGTGGGCTCACCGGCGCGTCGAGTGCGTCGGCCCCCGCCGAGTAGCCCATCACCCGAGCGATCGTGCTCATGTCGAGCAGTTCGGACGGCGACAGGTCGTCGAAATCCTTCAGCACGTCGTCGGCCGTGCGCACCCGTTTGCCGGTCGGCGTCGGCAGGTAGTCGCGGACGACGAGCTCCCGCTCGGGCTCCACCCCCGCCAACAACTCGTCCAGCTGCAAGCTGAGCAGTCGGCCGTCGGTGCCTAGCTCGACCACGTACCCTTCGATCTCGCTCGCGATCCGGCGGACCATCTCCAGCCGCTGGGCGACCGCCGCGGCGTCGCGGACAGTGACGAGATCCTCGATCTCAAGCGCCGACAACGTGCCCGACACTTCGTCGAGCCGCAGCTTGTAGCGCTCCAGCGTCGCGAGCGCCTGGTTGGCGCGCGACAAAATCGCGCCCGAATCGTCGAGCACGTAACGTCGGCCGCCCACGTACAACGCGATGATGCGCATCGACTGGCTGACCGAGATCACCGGGAACCCGACCTGCCGCGACGTTCGTTCGGCGGTGCGGTGCCTGGTGCCCGACTCGCTTGTGGGAATCGTCGGATCCGGCTGCAGGTGGACGTTGGCCTTGATGATCCGGCCGCCGGTGTTGTCGAGGACGATCGCGCCGTCCATCTTCGCGAGTTCTCGCATCAGGGGCGCGGACGTCTCGATGTCGAGGGTGAACCCGCCGGTGCACAGCGACTCGACGGTCTTGTCGTAACCAAGCACGATCAAACCGCCTGTGTTGCCGCGCAGAATTCTTTCGAGCGCGTCGCGCAATTCAGTGCCCGGCGCAATTGTCGCCAGGGTGGCGCGCAGCCGCTCGTCGGCCACTCGGTCCGCGCGCTCGGCACGGTCGGACCGTTCGTTGGCTGCCACTGTCTCCCTTTACCGCTCGGGCTTGACCAGGATCGAGATCACACGCTGCCGAGATTCTATCCGCCGATCATTCTGTTACGCGTTCTCGTTCCCCGCCGCCGTTGTCGGACAGACGTCACTCATATTTCAGTTTGGTGACGGCCGCCGTAGCGGGATCACGGCGTGCCGGAAAGCGCTCGCGATCGCGTGCCGCAAATCCTCGACCTCGATGACCTGCATGTCGGCGGGCGCCGACCCGGAATGGGCTGGTGCAAGGGCGTGCGTGAAGCCCAGCCGAGCGGCCTCCGCCAGCCGCCGCTCGACACCTTGCACCGGCCTGACCTCGCCCGCTAATCCGACCTCGCCGACAACCACCAGACCCGCCGGCAATGGACGGTCGGCCGCCGCGCTCGCCACTGACAGCGCCACGGCAAGGTCGCTGGCCGGCTCGGTCAGCCGCACTCCGCCAACGGTCGCGGTGAAGACGTCGGCGTTGTGCAGCGACACTTCGGCTCGCCGCTCGGTGACGGCAAGCACCATCGACACCCGCGCGGTGTCGAGCCCGGACGTCGAACGCCGCGGCGTGGCGAGCGTCGATCGAGCCACCAAGGCCTGCACCTCAGCCACGACCGGACGACGCCCCTCAAGGGCGACGGTGACGCAGGTGCCGGGCACCGGGTCGTTTCGACGGGTGAGGAAGAGCCCGCTTGGATCGGCGAGCCCGACGATGCCTTGCTCGCCAAGGTCGAAGCAGCCGACTTCGTCGCACGCGCCGTACCGGTTTTTGATCGCGCGGACCAACCGCAGCCGCGAATGCCGCTCGCCTTCAAACTGCAGCACGACGTCGACCAGGTGCTCGAGGACGCGGGGACCTGCGATCGAGCCGTCCTTCGTCACGTGGCCGACCAGCACGGTCGCGATGCCGCGCTCTTTGGCGACCGCGATCAACGCGCTCGCCACCTGCCGCACCTGCGTGACGCCGCCGGCCGCGCCGTCGACCTCGGCGGCCGCCATGGTCTGCACGGAGTCGACGACGAGCAGGCTCGGCGCGACGTCGTCGACGTGCTTGAGCACCGCCCCGATGTCGGTCTCGGCGGCCAGGAACAGGTTGGGCGACAACGCGCCGACCCGGTCGGCCCGCAGCCGCACTTGCGCCCGCGACTCTTCTCCCGTGACGTAGAGCGTCGGCGTCTGCGGTGTGGCGAACTTGGCCGCGACGTCGAGCAGCAACGTCGACTTTCCAACGCCCGGCTCGCCCGCGAGCAGGACGACGACGCCGGGCACCAACCCGCCGCCGAGCACCCGGTCGAGCTCGTTGACCCCGGTGGGCCGGCTGCGTGCGGCCTCGGGGTCGATCTCGCCGATCGGTTGGGCGGCGGCGGTGACGGCGGATGTCGCAACCGTGCGCAGCCGCGGCGCCCCGATCTCCTCGACGGCGCCCCACGCCTGACACTCCCCGCAGCGGCCGACCCACTTCACCGACTCCCAGCCGCACTCGCCGCACCGGTAGCTCGGACGTGCGGTGGCGGCTCGACCAGCGGTTTTTGACATGGCCGAAACGCTAGCCCGAAGCTCGGACGAAACGCGGAGAGCGCGCCGTGGCCTGTGGGCAACCGGTCGGCCGAGCGTGTCCGTCCATTCGGCGCAACCGGGTTTGCTCCGACCGCAGTCTTGTCAGCGAAAGCCGCGAGGGTAAGGGAAATCTTGCTCATCCGTCGGTTCGGGACGCCGATAGACCAAGCGATCAGCCAGGACGGCGAATAAGCGCTCACGGAAGGGCGGCACGGACATGAAAATCGACATGCGGGCGGACGCCGCCCGAGGCGAGGCGATGGAGACTCTCGCCAGCCTGCTTTACGACGATCTGACGGTCACCGAGGTGATCCGCCCGGCGGCGGTCCTGTCGGAGACCAACGCTCGTGTGGTGCTGTCGGCGCTACAGGGGAACGACGTCAGGCAGGGCGGCCGGTGGCACGCCGAGCCCGGTTGCTGGCGGCTTTACGAGTCACCGTGGGCGAGCGAGTCAGAGTCGGCGGCCGACAAGGAACGGCTCATCGGCAGCATTCAGGTCGCGTACGGAATGCCGACGCGGTACGAGATCACCATCTTCCGCGCCACCATCACGGTCAACGGCAGCCGATGGGGCTACTCGGTCACCTCGCTGTGCGACGAGGCGCTGTCGTTCGCCGACATCACGTTGGCCAAGTGCCCGCGTGTCGACCTGGTGGCCCCGCCGAAGCCGTTCCGGATGCGCTAGCGCCTACTGCGCGCTGGGCGGCGGTTCGTACGGGTTCGACGTCGGCGCCGAATACGGCTGCTGAGCGGATGGAAAGGTGACGTCGCCGAACGGCGGTGGGGTGAATCCGGTCGCTGGCGCCCAGGACTGCGGGACGGCGCTGCGCCGAGCCGCCTGCTTACGACCGGCTCGCTCGGCGATCGCGAGCAAGATCAGTCCGATGGGCCATGCCAAGAAGTACGCCACGGACCATCCGATCGGGTGCCAGCCCCACGGAGTGCGCCCGTATTGCCGCTCGAACCGCTGGGCTTCCTTCCATGCGGCGATGGCGAAAAGCACGCTCAAGACGATGCCCAGGGTCATGGGCCGTTTCCTTCCTCCGATTGATTTCCGTATCGGAGGACGAGGCGTCCTGCTTGACGTCTCCGGGCTTTCTGGCTACCGCGGGTCGGCGGGGTGGGGCGCGACGGGCAGTGACGCGGCAAGCCGTCGCTCGCAATGCCTCACCAATTCCGCGTATGCGGCGGCGCCCATCATTTCGGTGAGCTCAGGCCCATAGGAGACGTAGACGGGCTCGCCGCCCCCATGCGCCTCCGGCGATGACGTGCACCACCAGGTGAGGTCGTGCCCGCCCGGACCCCAACCTCGCCGGTCGTATTCGCCAATAGAGATGACGAGCATCTTCGTCTCGTCAGGTCGCTCGATCCACTCAAACGTTCGGCGGACCGGCAGCTGCCAACACACGTCGGGTTTCGTCTCCAACGGATGCCGGTCGATCCGCCAGGCGAGACTGTGCAGCGCGCAGCCCATTCCGCCTGGAAATCCGGGGCGGTTAAGGAAAATGCAGGCGCCGTCGACGCGCCGCGTGCGGCGCTTTCCGTCCTCTAACTCGGTGATGCCACGTTGGCCGTTCTTGTGGAATTGCCAGGTCTCCGGCGTGAGTTGAGCGGCGAACTTGCGAACCCGCTGCTCGTCGTCCCTGCCGGAGTAGAACGCGCCGTGGCTGCAACACCCGTCGTCGGGGCGGCCGGGCACGATGCCGTGGCAGCCGGCGCCGAAGATGCAGGTCCAGCGCGAGGTCAACCAGGTGAGGTCGCAGCGGTAGAGCTGCTCTGGATCGGCAGGGTCGACGAACTCGACCCAGTCGCGCGCGAAGTCAAGGGTCGTCTCTGCGACTTGTCGTTTGGCGGGCTTGGTCTTCTTCGACCCTTGCTTCGGTGGCATGCGCACAGACTAGGGGTCGCCGTCGCGACGTCCGACGTAGGCTCGATTCATGACGGACGGCGGACGGTTGGCGCGGCGCGCGCCGAAGATCGCGTTGTCGACGTCCTCAGTTTGGCCAGAGCCGACGGCGGTCGCCTTCGAGATCGCGGAGCGGCTTGGCTACGACGGCGTCGAGTTGATGGTCTCGGGCGACCCGCTCAGCCAAGACACCGACACCGTGCAGCGCCTGGTCGACTACCACCAGATCCCGGTGCTCTCGGTGCACTCGCCGTGCCTGTTGATCAGCCAGCGGGTGTGGGGGGTCGAGCCGTGGGCGAAGCTGATGCGGTCGCAGATCTCGGCTGAGCGGCTCGGCGCGAAGGTGGTCGTGACGCACCCGCCCTTTCGCTGGCAACGCTCTTACGCGCGCGGATTTGTCAAGGGCATCGAGCGGATGCATGACGAGACCGACGTCGTCTTCGCGGTGGAGAACATGTTTCCGCAGCGGGGCCCGGGCGGGGTCGAGCTGAGCACGTACTCGCCGTCGTGGTCGTTGCGCGACGCCGACTATCCGAACATCACCCTCGACGTCTCGCACGCGGCGGTCGGTCAGCTCAGCGCTCTTGAGCTGATGGACGCTTACGGCGATCGGCTGGCGCACGTGCACTTGGCCGACGGCAGTGGCTCGCGCAATGACGAGCACCTCGTCCCGGGCCGGGGCGCCCAGCCATGCGCGGCGGTGCTCGAACGGCTCGCGCGCACCGGTTACGGCGGCGTCGTCGTCCTCGAGGTGAACACCCGCCGCGCCGCCACGCACGACGAACGGGTGGCCGATCTCGCCGAGTCTTTGACTTTCGCGCGCGACGCGCTGGCGGTCGCGTCGGCGTAGCTGTCGGCCGGTCTCCGGCGTACGGTTTCGACGAGTTGATCGCGCGCAGGAGGTGCGCCGTGGACGCCGTCGTTGTCAGCGGGCTGCGCGTCGTCCGAAGCGGTCGGGAAGTGCTTCACAGCATCGACGCGACCGTCGCGACCGGCTCGCTCACTGGATTGCTCGGCCCCAGCGGTTCAGGCAAGACGACGTTGTTGCGTTGCCTGGTCGGCGTGCAGATCACCGCGGCCGGCCGCGTCGAGGTGTTGGGGATCCCGGTCGGCGATCCGGCGTTGCGGGCACGCGTCGGGTACGTGACGCAGTCGCCGTCGGTCTACCCGGATCTCACCGTCACGGAGAACCTCCGCTACTTCGCCGCGATCATCGGCGCGCCGGCGGCAGACGTCGCGCGCGTCGTCTCGGACGTCGGTCTGACACCGCACAAAGGAAGCGTGGTCGGCACTTTGTCGGGGGGCGAACGCGCACGAGTCTCGTTGGCGACCGCGCTGATGGGACGACCCGAGCTGCTCGTGCTTGACGAACCGACGGTCGGCCTCGACCCGGTGTTGCGGCGCGACCTGTGGCAACTGTTCGCCGAGTTGGCAAGCGGAGGCGTGACATTGCTCATCTCAAGCCACGTGATGGACGAGGCGCAGCACTGTGAGCGGCTGCTGTTGTTGCGCGAGGGTTCGGTGCTCGCGGCTGGCACGCCAGACGAGTTCCGCCGCCGCACCGGCGCCGACGACTTGGAAGAGGTATTCCTGCGGCTCATCGAGGGAACCACCGCAAGCGAGCTTTCTTCATGAGCGTCGCGATCACGTTGGCGACGGCTCGTCGGGTGCTGCAGCAACTGCGCCGCGACCCGCGCACGATCGCGCTGCTGATCGTCGTCCCCACCGTGCTGATGGCCTTGTTCCGGTGGGTGCTGAGCAATCAGCGCGCCAGCTTCGACACGATCGGCGCCCCGGTCTTCGGTGTGTTCCCGACGATCGTGATGTTCGTCGTGGCGTCCGTCGCGACCCTGCGAGAGCGTCGCACCGGCACCTTGGAGCGGCTGCTCACCATGCCGATGCACAAGCTCGACCTGCTGCTTGGTTACGGTCTCGCGTTCGGCGCCGCCGCGGTCGTGCAGGTCGGCGTTTGTCTGGCGCTCACGCTTGGCCCGCTCGGCCTGCGGGTTCAGGGCAGCGTGTGGCTGTTGTTCCTCATCGGGGTCCTGGCCGCGCTGCTCGGCATGGCGTTGGGCTTGCTGCTGTCGGCGTTTGCCAGCAGTGAGTTTCAGGCGGTGCAGTTCATGCCGGCGGTGGTGTTTCCGCAGCTGCTGCTGTGCGGCCTGGTGACGCCGCGGGCGAAGATGGACTCCGTGCTGCACGCGATCTCGGACGTGCTGCCGATGACCTACGCCGTCGACGCGCTGCAGCGGGTGACGAAGACGGCTCGCGTCGAAGGCCAACTTGTCGTCGACCTCGTGGTGCTCGCCCTCGTCGCCGTCGTGGCGCTCGCGCTCGGCGCGGCGACCCTGCGACGGCGCACCGCCTGAGGCGTCGCGCGACCCGTGCACGCCTTCACCGCGTAGCCTGGGGCGGCCGGTTGGCGGAGCGGAAGGAGAACACGTGCTGCGCCGCATGATGCTGTCAGCTGCCGAGAGCGGCCGCCTCAAGCAGGCCGTCGTCCGTGCGCCGGTGTCACGAGGCGTGGTGCGCAGATTCGTCGCAGGGGAGGACGTCGACGCGGCCCTGGTGGCGACTCGTCAGCTGGTCGCGCGCGGCCTGCTGGCCAGCATCGACCGACTCGGCGAGGCGACCACCGACGCCGATCAAGCACGGGCCACCGCCGACGCCTACGTCGACCTCCTGCAGCGCATGGCCGACGCGCAGCTCGCCGAATTCGCCGAGGTCTCACTGAAGCTGTCGTCCCTCGGCCAGGCGTTGCCGCACGACGGGGAGCAGATCGCGCTCGACCACGCGCGCCAGGTCTGCGCGGCCGCGGCCGCGGCCGGGACCACCGTGACGCTCGACATGGAAGACCACACCACCACCGACAAAACCCTTGCCGCGCTGAAGGAATTGCGCCTCGACTTCCCAAGCACCGGCGCTGTCCTGCAGGCGTATCTGCGCCGCACCGAGGGTGACTGTCGCGACCTCTCGGGCGACGGCAGCCGGATCCGGCTGTGCAAGGGCGCCTACCGCGAGCCCGCCGCTGTGGCCTTTCAAGACGCGGCGGACGTCGACCTGTCGTACGTCCGGTGCCTCCGGATTCTCATGCGCGGTTCGGGATATCCCATGGTGGCGACGCACGACCCGCGGCTGATTGCGATCGCCGCGGCGATGGCGTTGCAAGCCGGGCGCGAACGCGGTGAGTACGAGTACCAGATGCTGTACGGCGTGCGTCCCGAGGAGCAGCGCCGCCTCGCGGCCAAGGGCGAGAAAATAAGGGTGTATCTGCCGTACGGCTCCGAGTGGTATCCCTACCTGATGCGGCGGCTCGCCGAACGCCCGGCGAACGTCGCGTTTTTCCTTCGTGCGGTCGCTAGTAGAGGATGAGGCAATGATCGCGGTCATCGGCGCCGGCAAGATGGGCGAGGCTTTGATTTCCGGCCTGTTGAAGGCGGGCGCCAGCCCTGACGACGTCCTCATCACCGAGCGGTACGAGGCGCGCGCGCAAGAGCTGACGCAACGCTACGGCGTCAAGGCGGTGAGCAACGCCGAGGCGGCCAAGCTGGCAGACACGCTGGTCATAGCGGTGAAGCCGCAAGACATGGACGCGTTGCTCGCCGAGCTGTCGACCTCGGTCACTCCGGACCGGCTCATCGTGACGATCGCCGCCGGTGTCCCGACGGCGGTGATCGAAAAGCGGTTGGTCGAGGACGTTCCCGTCGTCCGGGTCATGTCGAACACTCCCGCGCTGGTGGGGGAGGCGATGAGCGCGGTCGCCGCCGGCGCGCACGCGAAGGAGCACCATCTCGCCCGCGCCGAGGAGATCTTCCGGCCGGTTGGGAAGGTGATCCGACTGCCCGAAAGCCAGCTAGACGCCGTGACCGCGATTTCCGGGAGTGGCCCGGCCTACGTTTTCTACCTGGTCGAGGCGATGACCGACGCCGGCATCCTGCTCGGCCTCCCGCGGTCGGTCGCACACGACCTGATCGTGCAGACCGTCGTCGGCGCGGGCGCGATGTTGCGCGACTCCGGCGAGCATCCGGTCACGTTGCGCGAGGCGGTCACGTCGCCGGCAGGCACCACGATCGCGGCCATTCGAGAGCTGGAGAACCACGGCGTCCGGGCCGCTTTTCTGGCCGCGCTTGAGGCGGCGCGCGACCGGTCCCGCGAGCTAGCCCAGTAACCGCCGCCCGTCGCCGAACGTCCGTCGATAGTCGGACGGCGGCACTCCGACCGCGCGCCGGAAATGCACGCGCAGATTGGCCGGCGTCCCGAGCCCGCAGCGCTCCGCGATGTGCTCGACACTCAGCCGGCTGGTCTCCAGCAACTCACGCGCGAGGTCGATCCGCGCCGACAGCAGCCACTGCACAGGTGTGACTCCAGTCTCCGCGACGAAGCGCCGCGCGAACGTGCGCTCCGACACGTGCGCGTGCCGGGCGAGTTCGCGAACGGTCAGCGGCTTCGCGAGTCGCCGCAGCGCCCACTGCCGCGTCGAAGCGAGCGACGAGGCGCGGTCGTCGGCCGGCAACGCCTGCTCGATGAACTGCGCCTGCCCTCCCGACCGATGCGGCGCGGCCACAATCCCTCGAGCCACCTTGTTCGCGACCCGGGCGCCCAGGTCGCGGCGGACGATGTGCAGGCAAAGGTCGATGCCGCAGCACACGCCCGCCGACGTCAACACGGCGCCGTCGTCGACGAACAGCACGGCGCGATCGACCTCGACGGCGGGAAATCGTGCGGCCAACTCGTCGGCGAACTTCCAATGCGTGGCCGCCCTACGCCCGTCGAGAACGCCAGCGGCCGCCAGCGCGAACGCCCCTGTGCAGATCGACACGAGTCGCCGACCGCGCGTGTGCGCCCTCGCCAGCGCCGCTGGCACCTCCTCCGGCAACGCGCGGGTCGGCGGCCAGTACCCGACGACAATCACCGTGTCGGCGCGTGCGACGGTTCGTAGATCTCCCTGTGGCATAAGGGAAAAGCCGGACGTCGTGCGGGCCGGCGTGCCGTCGTGGGTGCACAACGAGACCCGGTACGGCAACTCTTCGACACCAAAGACTTGCGCTGGAATGGCCGCGTCGAGTGGCACGACGTCATCGATCACCAGTATCGAGACGCGATGGTCAGCCATGGCAGGAAACTATCGCATCGTGGCATTACCGCCACTCGTGCGACGGGCTGGCGCCGTCGAACAATCGCTGCCATGACCATCCAAGAATCGGACGACGTGCTTGCGCTGCCCACTTCCGCCCTGGCCACCGAAACGCTCAGCATCGTGTTTTCAAACGAACCGCCCGCGATCGCGAACCACAGCGTGCGCAGCTATCTGTTCGCGCGGTTGCTCGCCCGTCATCGCGGCCTGCGACCTGGTCACGACTTCGACGACCGGCTGCTCTTCTTCGCCTGCGTCCTGCACGACATGGGACTTTCGGAAGTCGCGAACGGGAAGCAGCGCTTCGAGATCGACGGCGCGGACGCGGCGGCTGAGTTCCTTGCCGGCAACGGTGTCTCCTCCTCCGACGTCGACGAGGTCTGGCAGGCCATCGCACTTCACACGTCGGGCGGCGTCGCGGAGCGGCGTGGGCCGGTCTGCGCGCTCACCCGCGGCGGGATCCTGCTTGACATCGACGCCGACCCCAAGGTGGTCAGCGACGACGACGCGCGAGTGATTCACGCGACATATCCACGGCTCGCGATGGCTCGAGAGCTGGTGGAGGCGATCGTCGCGCAGGTGCGCGCTGAGCCGTCGAAGGCGCCCGCCTACACGCTGCCGGCCGCGCTCGTCCGCGAGCGCGCCGAACTCAGCCTCACCGGGATCGAGCGAGCGGCGCAATCGGGCCGCTGGGGCCAGTGAGCCGGAAGTCGATAACGTGAAGCGGTGAGCAACGGGCACTCGCTGGACGGCCACCGACTAGCCGCGGTGTGGGACGACGATCTGGCCGAGTACGACTTCGGGCCCGGCCATCCGCTGGCGCCGGTGCGGGTGCAGCTGACCATCGCCCTGGCCCGCGCCCTCGGCGTCTTCGACCACGACAGCGTCAGGGTGGTCGAGCCAGAGCCGATCGGCGACGACCTGCTGCTCACCGTGCACGACGCCGACTATCTCGTCGCGGTGCAGACCGGCCGGCCCGACCTCGGGTTCGGGCTCGGAACCGCCGACGTGCCGGTGTTCCCCAACATGCACGTGGCGTCGCGGCGGGTGGCCGGCGCGACCGTCGCGGCGGCCAAGGCGGTGTTGGACGGCGACGCCCTGCACGGCGTCAACGTCGCGGGCGGCCTGCACCACGCGATGCCGGGGTCGGCGTCCGGCTTCTGCGTTTACAACGACCCGGCGATCGCGATCCGCTGGCTGCTCGACCGGGGGGTCGAGCGGGTCGCGTACGTCGACACCGACGTGCATCACGGCGACGGCGTCCAGGAGATCTTTTACGACGACCCGCGGGTGCTGACCATCTCGCTGCACCAAAGCGGTCGCACGTTGTTTCCCGGCACCGGGTTTCCCGAGGAGACCGGCGGCCCGAACGCGCAGGGGTACGCGGTCAACGTGGCGCTGCCCCCGGGCACCTCTGACGCCGGCTGGCTGCGCGCGCTTCACGCGATCGTGCCACCGCTGGTCCGGGAGTTCCGGCCGACTGTCCTGGTCAGCCAGCACGGCTGCGACAGCCATCGGCTCGACCCGCTGGCCCAGCTCGCGTTGAGCGTCGACGGGCAGCGGGCGGCCGCGGTCGCGATCCACGCCCTCGCGCACGAGGTCTGCGAGGGACGATGGGTGGCGACCGGGGGCGGGGGCTACGCGTTGGCCGAGGTCGTGCCGCGCACCTGGACGCACCTGCTCGCCGAGGCGGCCGGCCATCCGATCGAGCCCACGACGCCGATCCCTCAGGAGTGGCAAGACCTGGTGGTGGCGCGCACCGGCGCGTTGCCGCCGCTGACGATGACGGACGACGAGCCCGCGACGTTCAGCGAGTTCGCGGCAGGCCATGACCCGGCGAACCCGGTCGACCGCGCGATCACCGCGACGATGCGGGCGGTGTTCCCCGCGCACGGCATCGACCTGAGCGACCTCGGATGACCCGCGACAAGCTGATCCGGCAGCTGATCGACGCCCGCATCGCCGGCTCGGTCGCGACCAGTCGCGAGAACAACCTGGCCAACTTCCGGCTGATGGCGGGGCGCGACGCCGGCTACACCTTTGGCCTGCCGCTGCGCGGCGAGTGGTCGTTCGACGACGTCCTGGCGCTGATGGCAGCCCGGTGCGGCGTCGCGGCCGACCCGATGTACGACGCGGGCGACGACACCATCGACCCGGAGCTCACCGTCGAGCGGCTTGAGGCGATGGCCGACCAGCTGCGGGAGGTCGCCGCCAACCACGGTCGGGTGCTGATCGCGACCGGGCATCCGACCGGGCTGCTGGTCGTCCATCTGGAGATCGCGCGGGCGCTGCGCGCCGCGGGCTGCGCCCTGCTCGAGCCCGACGCGGTGTGGCAAGACGTCGACCGGACCGGGAAGCCGCACGAGCGACACATCCGGCACATCCTCGGCGTCGCGGTCGCCAGCCAAGGCGCCAACCTGCTGCACACCCACTCGCCGGCGCCGATGCGGCTCATGCTCGGCGCCCTCGCGGCGGCCGGGCAAGCGCCTCCCGACCTGGTGGTGGCCGATCACGGATACGCCGGCGCGGCGGGGGCGGCCGGCGTCCCGACCGTCGGCTTCGCCGACTGCAACGACCCGGCGTTGTTCGCCGGGGAGGCGGAGGGCGACGTCGCCGTCTGCGTGCCGCTCGACGACAACGTCGCCCCGCAGCTGTACGCGCCGATGACCGACCACCTGCTGGAGCTCGCGTTCGGGCGGGCGGCCCTTGCGTCGTCCGAGTTGGCGACGGAAGGTGTTGATAGCCCCAGCGTGGGCACGGCACGGTAGAACGGCAGCAGCTTTCGTCTCACTCCACTCGGAGGTGGGCTGATGCCTCATGAGGCCACCTCTTCCCCACTGGCCCCAACATCGCTACTCTCGGTGACGCACGTGCGTGATCGTTGTCGCCGGAGGGGAAGCCGGCGCCCGTCGCGTGCTGAAGGTTCGGTGCGTCATGGGTGCAGGTGAGCGGCCGCGCGACAAAGCGCTGGCCGAGGTTCGTTTTCTCACCGTGGCAGAGGTCGCCACGTTGATGCGGGTGTCGAAGATGACCGTGTACCGGCTGGTGCACTCCGGTGAGTTGCCCGCCGTTCGGGTGGGGCGGTCGTTCCGGGTCCCGGAGCAGGCGGTGCACGACTACCTGCGCGACGCCTTCATCGAAGCCGGCTGACCCGACTCGTTACGCTGGTTACCGCACGGGCCCACCGGATCTCGCCGGGGTGAGTGGCCTCGCGTTGAGAAAGACGGGCCGGCTCGGCTCGTTTGCGGATGGGAAGCAGGTTCGTCGTGGGCTCAGTGATCAAGAAGCGCCGCAAGCGGATGGCGAAGAAGAAGCACCGCAAGCTGCTCAAGCGCACCCGCGTTCAGCGTCGTAACAAGAAGTAGCCAGCCGCTGCCGCTGGTCGGCGCGCGCCTCCGGTGTTCAGCCGGGCAGGCCCGACATGATCGTCGCGAACGTCAGCAGCTGGGAGACCGGGTCGCTGGCGTCCGCCACGGCCGGGCTTGACGCCGCCGCCACCA
>Ga0187809_10000750_pt1 | contig 16456 bp, 16 predicted proteins | sample NC_wetland_sal_i_8_FD_132415 | JGI IMG/M metagenome (GOLD analysis project Ga0187809, IMG submission 132415) | Wetland sediment microbial communities from Neuse River Estuary, North Carolina, USA - ASW_4 | ecosystem: Environmental > Aquatic > Freshwater > Wetlands > Sediment | place: USA: North...
GCGATGTCATCGCCCGCATCCCGCAGGAGTCCTCGAAGACGCGCGACATCACCGGCGGTTTGCCGCGGGTCGCGGACCTGTTCGAGGCGCGCAAGCCCAAGGACTCGGCGATTCTCGCCGAGAAGTCCGGCACCGTGAGCTTCGGCAAGGAGACCAAGGGCAAGCGGCGCCTGATCATCACCTCGGACGACGGCGAGAAGTACGAGGAGCTGATCCCGAAGTGGCGCCAGCTCAACGTGTTCGAGGGCGAGACGGTGGAGCGCGGCGAGGTGATCGCCGACGGCGAGCCGAACCCGCACGACATCCTGCGCCTGCAGGGCGTCGAGGCGCTGGCGAACTACCTCGTGCGCGAGATCCAGGACGTCTACCGCCTGCAGGGCGTGAAGATCAACGACAAGCACATCGAGGTGATCATCCGGCAGATGCTGCGCAAGACCGAAGTGCAGGCGGCGGGTGAGACCTCGCTCCTGCGCGGTGAGCAGCTCGACCGGGCGCGCGCGCTCGACATCAACGATCGCGCGCAGCAGGACGGCAAGCAGTCCGCCGCCCTGCAGCCGGTGCTGCTCGGCATCACCAAGGCGTCTCTCGCGACGGAGTCGTTCATCTCCGCGGCCTCCTTCCAGGAGACCACCCGCGTCCTCACGGAGGCGGCGGTGCGGGGCCTCAAGGACGACCTGCGCGGCCTCAAGGAGAACGTCATCGTCGGTCGGCTCATTCCGGCGGGCACCGGGTTCGCGGCGCATGCCTCGCGCCGCAAGAGCACCGAGGACACCGATCGCCGCAGCTTCATGGACGTTGGCGGCGGGATGCCGGACTCGGAGGAGGCGAGCGGCGTCAGCGAGGAGTCGGAGAGCACGGCAGGCTGAGAAAGCCCCGCACTCGGACGAGAGTGGAAGGGCCGGTGAGCGCGCGAGCGCTCACCGGCCCTTTTTCGTGGGGCTCCGCGACCGCGCGGCAACGTCGGGACCGGGCGGATGCGACCAAGCGCCGCCGGCGTGAGCCTGTACCCGTTGCGTCCCGCGCCTGGCATCAGTACCGTGCGCAGTCTCTGTATTCTGGACGCCTATCATGACGCGACATTCCTTCGTGATGAGAGCGGCCGCGGTGCTGCTCGCCGTGACTTGTGCAACGACGGGCGCCTTCGCGGCGCCGGCCCACGCCAAGCCGGCCGAGAAGCCCAAGGACGTCTTCGCCCAGCTCAAATTCCGCAATCTCGGCCCGGCGATCGCCGGCGGACGCGTGACGGCGGTGGCGGGCATCCCCGGCAACCCGCAGGTCTATTACGTCGGAGCCGCCGGCGGCGGCGTGTTCAAGACCACCGACGGCGGCCTCAACTGGAAACCGATCTTCGAGCACGAGGCGACCAGCTCCATCGGCGCGATCGCGGTGGCGCCCTCCAATCCCAGCCTCGTCTGGGTGGGCACCGGGGAAGCGAACATCCGCAACGACGTGATCCCGGGAGCCGGGGTGTACCTGTCGACGGACGGCGGAAAGACCTGGCGGCAGATGGGCCTGAAGAACGTCGGCCAGATCGGACGGATCGTCATCGATCCGCATGATCCCGACCACGTGGTGGTCGCGGCGCTCGGGCAGGAGTGGACCCCGAATCCGGACCGCGGCGTGTTCGTCACCACGGACGGCGGCAAGACGTGGCGCAAGTCGCTCTTCGTCGACGACCACACCGGCGCGATCGACGTCGCCATGCAGCCGGACAACGGCCAGGTGCTGTTCGCCGCGACCTGGCAGGCGATGCGGCGTCCGTGGACCCTGCACGACGGTGGCCCCGGCTCCGGCATCTGGCGGTCCACCGACGGCGGCGCGACCTGGAAGCGGCTGCACAAGGGCCTGCCGAAAGGCACCATCGGCCGCATCGGCCTCGCCATCGCGCCGAGCGACCCTGAGCGGGTCTACGCGCTGCTCGAGGCGCCGATCGGCAAAGGAACGCTGTTCGCGACCGACGACCTCGGCGACCACTGGCAGCAAGTCTCCGACAACCACGCGTACAACGTCCGCGGGTTCTATTTCACCACGCTCGTGGTCGCGCCCAACGATGCCGATCGCATCTACTTCCTCGGCTTCCAGCTGGCAGAGTCGGACGACGGCGGTAAGACCGCCCACGTCATCGACGAGAGCGTGCACGTCGACCACCACGCCATGTGGATCGATCCGTCCAATCCGAAGCGCATGATCCAGGGCAATGACGGCGGCGCCTACCTGTCCCTCGATGGCGGCAAGAGCTGGCGGTTCCTCGACGGCATGCCGATCGAGCAGGCCTACATGGTCGCGGCCGACAGCCGTACACCGTATGACCTGTGCACCGGGCTGCAGGACAACAGCGGCTGGTGCGGGCCGTCCTCGACGCTTGCCGACAACGTCGTGTCCGGCCAGGACTGGTACACCGTGGTGGGCGGCGATGGCGAGTACGTCGTGCCCGCGCCATCGGACCCGAACATCGTCTACGCGGATGCCGAAGACGGCTCGATCACCCGGTTCGACCGCAAGACCAAGCAGTCGCTCTTCATCATGCCGTACCTGCACGGCCCCGGGTACATCAACGACCTGGCCACTTCCGCACAGAAGGTCCGCTTCAACTGGACACCGCCGATCGCGGTCGATCCGAAGGATGCCAATACGGTCTACCTGGGCGGCAACGTGCTGCTGAAGTCCGCCGACGGAGGGCTCCACTGGAAGACGATCAGCCCGGACCTGACGCGCAACGATAAATCCAAGCAACAGCTCCCCGGCGGCCCGATCCACTACGATCTGTCGGGCGCAGAGACCTACGACACGCTGCTCTCGATCCAGGTCGCGGCCAGCGATCCAAGCGTCATCTGGACCGGGTCGGACGACGGCCTGGTGCACGTGACACGGGATGGCGGCGGCAACTGGAGCAAGGTCACCCCGCCGCATGCCCCTGCCTGGGCACGGGTCTATCAGATCGATGTCTCCCCGACGCAGCCAGGAACGGCGTACGTCGCCTTCGACGCGCACGAGCTCGGCGACAACAAGCCTTATGCCTACGAGACCACGGACTACGGCCACACGTGGCGCTCGGTCGCGGGCGGTCTGCCCGACGACGCCTCTGTCATGGTCGTGCGCGCGGATCCGCAGAACCCACAAGTGCTGGCGGCGGGCACCATGCGGGGGCTCTGGATCTCGCGCGACGGCGGCCGCAAGTGGCTGCAGCTGAAATCCAATCTGCCGACGATGCCGGTCTTCGATCTGAAGTTCGTGCGCGGCGACCTGGTGCTGGCCACCCACGGCCGCGGCCTCTGGGTCCTCGATCACGCCGCCGCCGTCGCGCAGCTCGACCCGCAGGCGATGCCGAAGCAGATCAAGCTGTTCACGCCCGGCACCGGTGTCGAGTACCAGCGCTGGAGCCGCGGCGAGGGCGCCGAGCCGTCCTTCGTCACGCCCAATGCACCGGATGGCGTGGTGATCGACTACAGCCTCCCGAAGACGCTCAAGCCCGATGCGAAGCAGAAGGCCCTGCATCAGACTGCGGTGAAGATCGAGATCCGGGACGCGAGCGGGCAACTGATCGCCACCCGGTTTGGTGAGGCGCATCACGGTGTCAACCGGTACGTGTGGGATCTGCGCTACGACAAGCCGACCCCCACCAACTTCGAACCGCAGCCTCTGGAGGGCAAGCCCCCCGCCTGGGCGGCTGTCGCGGGTCCTCAGGTGCTGCCTGGTACGTACTCGGTCAGCGTCACGGCTGAGGGCCATACCGAGACGGCAAGCGCCCATGTGATCGCGGATCCCAATCAGCCGCCGGCGCTCGCGGCCCAGAGGCAGTCCCTGAAGCTCGCTCTCGAGGCCAGAGCCCAGGTTGATGCGCTGAACATCATGCTCAACCGCATCAGCGCGATGCAGTCGCAGCTCGCCGGTTATCGCAAGACAGTCGAGGCGCAAACGAATGGCATCGATGCCGAGCAGCGCGAGCAGGCGAAGGCGCAGCAACCGCTCCTGGCGAGCGGCGAGAAGCTCGACAAGGAGCTCGGCAAGCTCAAGGATTCCGTCTACGATCCGAAGGTGCAGCACAAGGTGATGGAGGACAATCTGCACCAGCTGACGGATCTGCACGATGCGCTCGAGCTGAATGCATCGGTCCTGGCGAGCCTCGGCGTGCAGGCGCCGACGGCGCCGCTGCTCGCGATGGAGAGCGAGCTCACCGGCAAGCTCAATGCGAAGCTGGCCGAATTCAACTCGCTGCTCTCCGGGGACGTCGCGGCGTACGACAAGGCCGCGTATGCCGCGGGGGCGCCGACGCTGGCTGCCGGCAAGCCGATCACGGTAGCGGCGCCGCCGCCGATCCATTGAAGGAAGGGGCGCGGCAGAGCCTGCCGGCTCTGCCGCGCCTTCGACCGGGGAGCCGGTCGGGTCGCTAGCGCACGGAAACCCGATCCACCGGCGGCTGTCGCCGCCAGCGGGCCGACAGCCGGCGGCCGCCGGCGGCCGTCAGCGACCAGCTGCCCTGGAAGATCAGCCAGATGCCCAAGCCCAGCACCAGCGCGAAGAGGATGCCGTCGGCGGTCAATCCGAAGGTCGGCACCCAGTCGGACAGGGTCGCGCGCGCGATGCCCGGATCGGCGTGCAGCGTGAGATACGCCGCCTGGTGAAAGAGGCTGCCGTGCAGCGCCGCGGCCTCCTGCTGCAGTCGCTGCACGCTTTGGACGAGATCGCTGATCGCCGCACCCTCGGCATGGAACGCCGGGTCCTTGCTGGCGAGGTGGTAGCGGACGAGGCTGGCGAGATCGCCGTGGAAATACTGATCCGCGATCTTCTGCCAGGGCGCGAGATCGAGCAGCGCCTGATCGAGTCGGCCGCCGAGGCGCTGCCGGTATTGGGCGATGAAGCCGGGTGCCAGGCCGCCCGCCACCACCGCGCAGACGAGCAGCACCCGGTCAACGAATCCGCGGACGATCGACATGATGCGGGTAGCTTACCGCTTGCCCGGGTTCGCGGGCAGTTGCCGGGCGGCGGTCGTGGCGTGGCGCGGCAGGGCCACCTCTGTACAATTGGCGTCACACTGAGCCGTGCCGCCGGAGAAATCACGATGAAGCGCCAGTCGCTGCTTGCCGCCGCCGGAATCCTGCTCGCCCCGCTGTTGCTCAACGGGACGCCCGCCCGGGCCGCCACCCCGATTCCGAAGGCGATCGCGGCCGCCGTCGCCGACCCGCACCGTCCCGCGGCGGACCGCGCCCGCGATCCGCTGCGCAAGCCCGCCGCCTGCCTCGCGTTCGCCGGGGTGCATCGCGGCATGACGGTCGCCGAGCTCTTCCCGGGAGAGGGCTATTTCACGCGCCTCTTCAGCCGGGTGGTGGGTCCGAAGGGCCACGTGTACGAGTTCGTATCGCGGCCCCGCAAGCCGGGCGGGTCGATTCCCGCGACGGCGATCGCCGCCGATCCGCACTACCATCACAACATCACGGTGTCCATCTGGCCCGTGGGCAAGCTGCCCGTGCCGAAGCCGGTGGACCTCGTGTGGACCTCCCAGAACTATCACGACCTGCACAACATTCCGGGGCTCGATGTCGCCGACTTCGACCGGGCGGTCTACAAGGCCCTGAAGCCCGGTGGCATCTTCCTGGTCCTGGATCACGTCGCGCCGGCGGGCTCGGGGTTCAGCGACACCTCGACTCTGCACCGCATCGATCCGGCGGCCGTGAAGAAGGAGGTGATGTCGGTCGGCTTCCAGTTCGTGGGCGAGAGCAATGTACTGCGCAATCCCAACGATCCGCACACGAAGGTCGTCTTCGATCCCTCGATCCGCGGCCGCACGGATCAGTTCATCTACAAGTTCCGCAAGCCGGGGTGAGGCCGCGCATGGCCGCGCGCGCTGCTCAGCCCTTCTGCAGCAGCACGTGCGTGGCTCTGGCCCCCGGAACCTGCCCGGTGCAGCGGTAGCCGAGACGCGTCAGGTCGATTCCGGCGAACGGCGACTCGCCGCTGCCCAGCAGCACGGGGGATATGACGAGATGCAGCTCGTCGATCAGCCGCGCGGTGAGGTACTCCCGGATCGTCTGGGCGCCGCCGCCGACGCGCACGTCCTGTCCGGCTGCCGCCGCTTTCGCCTGACGCAACGCGGACTCGGCCCCGTCGGTGACGAAGTGGAATGTGGTTCCGCCCGCCATTTCGAGCGGCGGCCGCGCGTGATGTGTCAGGACGAACACCTGGGTGTGGTACGGCGGGGTCTCACCCCACCAGCCTTTCCAGCTCTCGTCGGGCCACGGTCCGCGCACCGGACCAAACATGTTCCGCCCCAGGATCCAGGCACCGATGTTCTCGAAACCGCGGGCGGCGAAGTCGTCATCGACGCCGGTCTCGCCCCCCTCCTGACCGAACATGCGCCGCGCCGTGCGGGTGGCGAACATCCACTCGTGCAGATTTTTTCCGCCCTCGCCGAGAGGTGACTCGAGGCTCTGCCGCGGACCGGCGCCGTAGCCGTCGACCGATATCGTAAACGCATGGACCCGGACTCTGGACATGGCGCAGTCACCTTTGAGGCACCGGCGCGGACACCGGCATTACTGATCCTGGACGTGCGACGCTGCCGCATTTCGACACGAAGCGCCAGCGGCGCGTCGACTCAGGGGACGCGCCGCGACCCGGACATCCGCTCCCGCAGGGCCGCCACGAAGCCGGCCTTGTCGGCCGGCGAGACGATGAGCCGCTTGCCGCCTCCGTGGACGATCTCCAGCCGATCCAGGGAGAGGGCGGGCCCTGATCGAGTGCTGCCCGAGTCGCGGATGGCGCTGATCTCGCGCAGGGGGATGCGCCACGTGAAGGGTCCGCAGTGGGCCACCAGCTCCTCGCCCAGCAGCTCGTAATAGGTGCCCAGGAAGATCCAGCAGACGATCACGGCGGCCAGGCATGCCATGCCGAGCGGTATCCACAGCAGCGCCGTGTGGGCTCGGGCGGTGAGCAGAGCCAGGAGGGCGACGCCGGGCATCGCGGCCGCGATCCACGCGAACTGGGCATCGACCTTCGAGCGGAAAGCGGTCTGCATGGCCGGCCCAGTGTAAATGGCAGCGGCGGGACGGACTGCGGCTCAGCTCCCGTCTGCGCGCAGGCGTCCTTGCGTCGGCTGCTGGTGGCTGCTAGGCTCATCTGCAAATGCGAATCACTCTTATTTCCGGCGCCTCGGACTGAGGGGCCGCGCAGGGGCCATGGTGGACGATCAAGCGGCGAAAGTTCGGCGCGCCTCCCGCGTCTCGACCTTTGGGTGGAAGGGCTTCCTGGCGGTCATGGGCCCCGGCATCGTGGTCATGCTGGCCGACACCGATGTGGGCAGCATCATCACGGCGGCGCAGAGCGGGGTGCAGTGGGGATACCGGCTGCTGCTACTGCAGATCTTCCTGATGCCGGTGCTCTTCATCGTGCAGGAGCTGACCGTCCGGCTCGGGATCTTCACGGGCAAGGGGCATGGGGAGCTCATCCGCAACACGTTCGGCGGCGGATGGGCGTGGCTCTCGGTCGGCGGCCTCGGGGTGGCTACCATCGGCGCCCTGATCACGGAGTTCTCGGGCGTGGCCGGGGTCGGTGAGCTGTTCGGAGTGCCGCGCGTCGTGAGCCTCACGCTGGCCACGGCTCTGTTGCTGGGCGTCGTGCTGACCGGAAGCTACCGCAGGGTCGAGCGTGTGGCCATCGCGCTCGGCCTGTTCGAGCTCGCGTTCTTCGTGGTGGCCTGGCGCTCCCACCCACAGGGTACCGAGCTGGCCCGGGGCCTGGTCCACATGCCTCTGGGAGATAGCGCGTACCTCTATCTGGTCGCCGCCAACATCGGCGCCGTCATCATGCCCTGGATGATCTTCTACCAGCAGTCGGCGGTCGCCGATAAGAAGCTGCAGCCCTGCCACTATCGGCACGCGCAGTGGGACACCGCCTTCGGCGCGGTCATCGCGCAGGCGGTCATGGCCGCGGTGCTCATCGCGGCGGCGGCGACGATCGGCAGGCTGCACGCGCACACCAGCCTCAACACCATCGGCGACATCACCAAGACGCTGGTGCCGGTACTCGGACCCAGCGTGGGCAGGGTGGTGTTCGGGCTGGGCACGGTCGGGGCGGCGATGGTGGCGGCGATCGTCGTGTCGCTGGCCTCCGCCTGGGGGTTCGGCGAGGTCACGGGGTACCGCCATTCGCTGGAGCACCATCCCCTGGAGGCGCCCTGGTTCTACGGCATCTATGCGCTCGCCGTCATCGGGGGCGCCATCACCGTGGAGCTGGCGCCCGACCTCGTCGCGCTCAACATCGGCGTGGAGGTCATGAACGCCCTGATGCTGCCGCTGGTGCTCGGATTCCTGGTGGCGCTGGCGTTCAAGGCGCTGCCGGCCGAGCACCGCCTGCGGGGGCCCTATGCCTGGCTCGTGGTCGCGGTCGCGGTTCTGACCGCCGGGCTCGGCGTCTATGGCGGCATCAGCGGCGTGCTGCAGCTCTGATCGGGGTGCCGCCGCCCGGGCCGACCCCCGATCATCGCGCTTCGAGCCGCACCTGCATGTCCGAGACATAGCGGGACGAGAGATAGTACGAGCCGAGATGCTTCTCGATGGTGACCGTGTCGCCGCTGTGCAGGCCGAGCGCACCCGAAGCGCGCCCGATCTGACGCCAGACCTGGCCATTATCGAGGTGCAGGACCATGGCATCCGGCGAGCGGTCCAGCCGCGTCACGCGGGCAGTCACCCGCGATCCCGTGCCACCGGAGAAGATCCTCTTCCAGACCGGCGGCCGACGGGGAGCGGCGGCCTCTTGGGGGGAAGCGCTCACTGGCGCCGCGACAGGCCTCGCAGCAGACGTTGCAGCGGCCGAGGGCAGAGGTCGCGGCGCCGATCGCGAAGGCTCGGCAGTCACGGCCGGAGTGACAGCCCGTGGCGCCCGCATCGCCCGGCGCGAGCTTCCCATGAGGCGCGCCATCTCTTTGTCATAGCACGCCAGGCGCTTTCCCGGATCGGACTCCGTCGTGCAGGCTCGAAGTCCCGCGGGTACGTTCCTGGCCCACACGGTGGGGCTGACGCCGCCGAGGGGCAGCGCGCAGAGGCACACGAGGGTCGCGCGGCGCAGCGGCGCCAGGGTGTGCTGAGACGGCAGCTCGAACATCGGCTCCCCCCCTAGCTCGGGATGCGGGACACCAGTGTAGCTCGCCCTCAGGCTGCGCGCACGGCAGCCAGGTGCCCGCAACAGCGCTAATGCGCCTGCGCCGTCGCGGAGGCGCTCTTCGTCTGCCCGCTCATCGCGATTCCGACCTTGGGAACACCGAACTGGCCCTGAAGCTGCGCCAGCTTGGCGAGATCTATCGGGCCGACGATGTTGACGATGGTCAGCTGCTTCGGCTCCGCGGCGATGATCGCGACGCCCTCGGTGCGATCGCCGTGCCGCCGCAGGTAGATGTCGACGTCGGTCCCGTGCTTCAGGTCGTGCGTCGAGACGATCGGCTGCCAGCCTGGCGCGAGCAACTGCGCCTGCACCGCGCTGACGTCCGACTTGGAATATTCCCCGGCTCGCGCGAAGGTGTAGCTGCGCACGTAAATGCCTTTGACACCCTTGATCAAATCGTCGACCTCGGCGCCGTTGCCGCCGCTGTCGCTGTTGATCACGCCGCTCGCCAGGTGCAGCAGCGATGGGTCGAGCGAGATATCGACGGATTGTGTCGCCCGCTTCGACAGGGCGGAGAAATCCGGCAGCTGCAAGCGGCCGGGATCGGCCGCCGCGGCCAGCGTGGGCAGCGCGAGCAGTGCGCAGGTCAGTATGATGGGGCGGATTCGCATGAGGTTCTCCGAGGGACGAATGCGGTGGCGGATGGTCGACGCGGGCACGTCAGGAGTCGGGGCTCTCCTCGCGGGCCACCACGCCGCGCACGATGTTGATGTTGTCACTGGCGATGCTGAGCGCCTGCAGGAGCTGCTCTCGAGCCTGGCGTGCGCGCGCGGCATCGAGGGCCTGCTCGTGCATGTGGATCAGGCCGATGCCGGCGACGATGCAGGCGGCCAACGCCGTCGGCAGCCATCGGGAGTGCAATGCGCGCTGGCCAACGGAGCCGCCGCGGCCGGCGGGGGAGGACGACGGCGAAGGCGAGGCGCCGGCAGCCGGAGCGCCCCCCTCCACGCGCGAGCAGACCCGCGCGGCGAAGTCTCCTGCGGGGTCTACGGGCCGCAGGGCGCGGCGCAAGGTCTCGTCGAAGTCATCGGTCATGGCGGACTCCCAGCGGCGATCGGCCCGTCAGCCCCGACGCAGGCGGAACGCAGCAGCGCGAGAGATCTCTTCAGGTGGCTCTTCACCGTGTTGAGCGGCATGCCCAGGGTGTCGGCGATCTCCGGAGGATCGAGATCTTCCTGGTATCTCAGCAGGACCACGGCGCGCGCCACGGGCGGCAGCCGCAGCACCAGGTTGTGCAGATGCCGCTCCAGCAACGGATCGTGCTCCTGCTCGGGCTGTGCCACGTCCTCGGCGCTGTCCAATGAGGCCGGCGGTTGCGAGGGACGCCGGCGAAGCCGATCGATCGCCCGGTGGCAGACGGTACGCCGCAGCCAGAAGAGCAGGTGGGCGTCCGACGTGATCTTCCCCAGGTGTCGGTGAGCTGATACGAAGACGTCCTGTGCCAGCTCCTCCGCGTCCTCGGGTACCTTCAGCATTCGCAGCGCCAGCGCGTAGACGGCGCCCTGATGGGTGTGGATGAGCTCCCGGAACGCGGCGAGCTCGCCCCGCTGCGCGCGGGCCAGCGCGGCGCCCCTCGCCCCGCGCGCGTCCACTGGGAGGGACGGCTCGGGCAGCTCCGGGGCTGTCGCGGGAACGCTCACTGGATCGGCTTCCATATGTAGCTATACGAGCGTCCGGGTGTTCCCGGGGGCAGTCAGCCGGGTCTTGCCGTCAGGGGGACGTATCCGGGCTGGCTCGCCACCCGCGCGAGCCAGGCGCGCACCATGGGGTAAGGCTTCAGCTCGAGCTGGCCCTCGTGGGCGACATGGGTATAGGCGTAGAGGGCGATATCCGCGATCGAGTACCTGCCGGCAACGAAGAATGGGCGGCTAGAGAGATGCGACTCCATGACGGCGAGCGCCGCATGGCCCTGTTCCAGGCGCTTGGGCAGCTCCGCGCGGCGCGGCGAATCCTGCGGCAGATGCTTCACGATGAAACGGGGCGTCGCGACGTAGGGCTCGTGGCTGTACTGCTCGAAGAACATCCATTGCAGCACCTGCGCCCGCTCGAGCTGCCCGGCGGGCAGGTAGGGGGTTCCGTCCGCGAGGTACCAGAGGATCGCGTTCGATTCGGCCAGGCACGTGCCGTCATCCAGCTCCAGGGTCGGAATGCGACCGTTGGGGTTCTTGGCGAGGAATCCGGCGGTGCGGGTGCTCCCTTGCAGGATGTCGAGCTCCTCCCAGCGGTAGGGGCGTCGCGTCTGCGCCAGCAGGAGCCGCACCTTGTAGCCGTTGCCGGAGTCGAGGTAGTCGTAGAGGATCATGGATGCAAGCTCCGGCCGGGATGTCGCGGCACGAGGCGGGCACTTATCCTAGTGCATCGCGGAGGGAGGGCGAATGGGCAATCTGACCAGAGCGGATCGGGCCGCCATCGAGTGCGTCGCGCGGCGCTTTTCCGCGACCTGGGCAGCCGCGAGCGAATGCAGCGCCGGAGTCCGGATGACACTCGATGGCCGGCCGATCACCCTGGAGGTGCTCGCCATGGGGCACGGCAAGCGCCCGCCCCGAAGCCGTCCTCGCCTGCGCTTCGACAGGGTCGTGCTGGAGATCGCCGGGCGATTGCACACCGCGCTCGATCCCCATGTGCCGAGCGATGAGTGCCTGATGATCACCATCACAGCGCCCATCCTGCAGCCGGGCAAGACCGCCGCGGTTATCGTGGAGCGTGTCCGGGGTCTGCTGCGAGGCGGCTCCGCGCGGGTGCGGCTGCGGGCGACCGTCTACGGAAACCGGATCCGGGCCATGGGGGTCACGTCTGTCTCGACGGGTGCGCCGAGGCTCGTCGTGCTCGTCCACAACCCCAACTCCGAAACGGACGTTCCCGCGGCTCTTTTTGGCCTCATGCGGGCACTGCTCGAGCGAGTCGCCCCCTCGGCCGATGCGGGCGCTGGGCGCGGATCAGGGCACGATCGCTGGCTCGTCCTGGCTCCGGGCGAGGGTCTCTCGCACGCACCGACGCTGCGGCAGATTCTCACTCGGATCGGCATCGCAGATGCCTTCGACAGGATTCTGCTGGTATCGCCCGGCGGAGACGTCGAGACGCTGACCTGAGCGGGGACGCTGCCCCGGCGCGCTATGCCCGGCTTGCCACCTGCCGCACCGGATGGCGGGCGAGGTGCGCCTCCATCCATTCCCGCACCCGCCGGGCATCCGCCACGCGGGTGTACTTGCCCCAGGAGTCGAGCAGCACCATGACGACGGTGCGGTGGTCGATGATCGCCTGCATGACCAGGCAATGGCCCGCGGCGTCGGTGAAGCCGGTCTTCTGCACCACGATGTGCCAGGAGCGCCGCGACACCAGCAGGTCGGTGTTGTGGTACGCGACCATCCGGCGGCCCGAGCGGATGGTGTAACCGCGGCTGGTGGAATACCGGCGGATCACGGGACTGCGGGCCGCCGCCATGACGAGCTTCGCCAGATCGTCGGGGGTCGACACGTTGTGGCTGGATAGGCCGGTCGGCTCGACGAAGCGCGTGTGCCTCATGCCGAGCGCCCGCGCCTTGGCGTTCATCGCCCGGATGCAGGCCGCGAGTCCGCCGGGATAATTGCGGGCCAGCGCGTGCGCGGCCCGGTTCTCCGACGACATCAGCGCCAGGTGAAAGAGCTGCGCGCGGGTGAGTCGCGTGCCGACCGCCAGCCGGGAGTACGCGCCACGGCCGATGGCGCGGTCGGCCGAGGTGACCTGCAGCCGCTCATCGAGGGACTGTCCGGCCTCCGCGACCACGAGAGTGGTCATCAGCTTGGTGATGGATGCGATGGGCACCGCCACGTCGGGACGCCTGGCGTAGAGCACCTTGTGATCGGTCGCATCCAGCACCAGCGCCTCGCTGGAGCGCAGATTCGGCTGCGCGGCCAGGCGGTGGTGGCGCCGGTGGACATAGTGGTGGTGCCGGGAGATCGAGGCGAGGCGGACCGGCGCGGCGGCGCAGGCGGTCGAGGCGGCAAGCAGCAGGCAGGCCCACGCGAGGGGCAGCAGTCCGCGGCGATGGCCGTGCCCCGTGGTGAATTGCGGCAGGATACCGGACCTCATTTTTCGCTGTTCTCCGCGGTCGGGGCAGGCGTCGGGCAAATAGGCGGAATTCGATGGAAGCAGAGCATGCCGCGCGCAACGCCGCCGTGACGTACGGCGAGTTTCCGCGAGCAGCTGGAGCCTACAACATTGTTGGGCTGTCAGGCTACGCCGCCAGGCCGATCGCGACCTGCACCCGGTTGCGGCCGAGCCGCTTGGCGGCATAGACGGCGGCGTCGGCCTGCGCGATCAGCGCCTCTCCCCAGACCCCGAGCGGGTGGCTGCTCGCCACGCCGATGCTGCATGTCAGCTGAATCGCCGGTCCGTGCCCTTCGATGCGCGCCTCCGACACCCGCTGGCGGATGCGCTCGGCGATCGGCTCCGCCGCGGCCGCGTCGGCGCCGCTCAGCACCACGACGAATTCCTCCCCGCCATAGCGTCCGATGATGTCCGACTGGCGCAGCTCCGCCTGGATGGGCAGGATGACCGCGGCGAGGCAGGCGTCGCCGGCGGCATGCCCGTAGGAATCGTTGATGGACTTGAAGAAGTCGAGGTCGAGGAAGAGCACCGCCACCGCGAGGCCGTTCGCCCGGGCATGGCGGCAGGCACCCTCGAGCTCCTCCAACAGCGACCGGCGGTTCAGGACGCCCGTGAGGGGGTCCGTCTTGGCGCGGCGCTCGGCGTCCGTCAGAGCGCGCCGCTGCTGGCGCAGCCGGTCACCGACCCCGAGGGAGGTGAGGATGGCGGAGGCGACCATCGATCCCGGCAGCCCGTAATAGAAGAGTGCCTCGTTGCTCGCCGCGCGGCTGAAGAGCAGTCGCGCCGAGCTCAGGATCGCGAAGGTCTCGAGCAGCACCCAGGCGATGAGAAACCAGCCCGCCGCGCGGTTGCCGCGCCGCCAGGCGAGGAACGCCACCGCCAGCACGAAGACGCCGGCGCCGAGGAACATGAGGTTGCCGATGCCCGCGACGAGCGGGCCCAGCCCCACCAGCCGGCCGACGTTCGCTACGGCGAGCGCCGCGAAAGCGCCCGCCAGCCAGCCGAAGGCCCGATAGACGCGCGGGGACGTGTGCCGCAGATCCGCGATCTCCCTGACGAAGAGGCTCGCCACGGCGCCGCTCAGCGCCACGGGAACGTTCCAGGCATAGGGGGCGAGCGCGCCGCCGGCCGCCAGCCCTGGCCAGCCAAACCCCTCGCCCGAGAAGTAGGCGAGATACAGGGCCTGCAGCCCGGTCATGGCGGCGTAGAGGATGAGGAGCCGATCTCCGAGGAGCAGGCACATCGCCGCCGTCGCGAGCGCCAGCGCCGCCAGTGCGCCGCAGGCCAATGCGATCGTGAGCGCGTGCCGCGCCGCCCTTGCCAGCGCCCCGCGGAGCGTCCCCGCGCTGAAATAGACCCGATCGGCCGAGGGCGTCCGAGCCTGCAGACGCCCGTAGATCACCTGACCGGCCCGCAGGCCGGCGCCGGGGACGAGGAACACAGTGTCCTGGATGCCGCCGAATCCCGGCAGAACGGCGGCCCGCGGCAGGGGCAGGGTGGAGCCGTCGGGGGACGAGGCGTAGAGCTCGACTTGCAGATCCCGTCCCGAATCCACCAGGATCACCGGCAGGTCGCGGGAGGGGATGGTGCGGGCGGCTTGCAGCCGGACCCAGCGGGTGCCGGGCCTCTGGCGCAGGCCGCCGGGCGCCGTGCCGCGGAAGCGCTGGTCGGACGCGCGTGCCGCAAGATCGGTGCTGGCGGATCGCGCGGCGGCGCCCGCGGTCGGGGCGGTGGCCGCGACCGAGAAATCGCCGCGCGCGTCCGAGGCCCGGGCGGCGGGCGGCAGGGCGACGGCGAGAAGCAAAGCCCAGGCGGCGCATCCCGAGGGGCGGCGAGCGAGACGACGGCACGCAGCGAGAGATCGGGACACGAGGTCGGCGATCGACGGGGGGAAGGAGCCTGCATGGTCGCAGGGAATGTGCTGAGGCGCAATCCAGGCCGTGACGCACCGGGACGCTCGGAGCCGCGCGTGGCGCCGTGAGCAGCCCGTGAGCCGGGATACCGGTTGACACTCCCCGCCCCCCTACCTAGAATCGCCGGCCTTTCTCGGTCCGGGCCCCGATCGCGCCGGTACCGGAAACAGCGAGATACAGACACCGGGCCGCCGAGCGAGCAGCAGGCGGCCCGGTCTTTCTTCCAGCCGCTCACCGCACCAGCGCCTCCGAGATTTGAAGGCGCCCAGTGCGCCCGAATGCAGGATCTTGGAGACAGAATGGCGACCACGGGTCAGCTCATCCGGCAGCCACGCCGGACGAAGGCAGAGAAGACGAAGGTGCCCGCGCTTGGGGCGTCCCCCCAAAAGCGAGGCGTCTGCACGCGCGTGTACACCACGACGCCGAAGAAGCCGAATTCAGCCCTGCGTAAGGTCTGCCGCGTTCGGCTGACGAACGGCTATGAAGTCACGAGCTACATCGGTGGCGAAGGACACAACCTCCAGGAGCACTCGGTGGTGCTCATCCGCGGAGGTCGTGTGAAGGACCTGCCCGGCGTCCGCTACCACACCGTGCGCGGCACGCTGGACTGCGCTGGCGTCGGCGAGCGCAAGCAGGGCCGCTCCAAGTACGGCGCTAAGCGCCCCAAGAAGTAAGAGGCATCAGGCTATGTCCCGTCGAGCCCAGGCGCCGGTCCGAACCATCCTGCCGGACCCGAAATTCAACAGCGAGATGCTGGCGAAGTTCATGAATGTCGTCATGAAGGACGGCAAGAAGTCAGCGGCGGAGCGCATCATCTACGGCGCGATCGACCGCATCACGGACAAGACCGGCAAGAAGGGTCCCGAGGCCATCGAGGTGCTCTCGGCGGCGCTCGACAACGTCAAGCCGGTGGTCGAGGTCAAGTCGCGCCGCGTGGGCGGTGCGACGTATCAGGTGCCGGTGGAAGTCCGGGCCACCCGCCGTCAGACGCTGGCCATGCGCTGGGTCATCGAGGCCGCTCGCGACCGCAGCGAGAAGTCGATGGCGTTTCGGCTCGCGCACGAGCTGATGGACGCCGCCGAGAATCGCGGCGCCGCCGTCCGCAAGCGGGAAGACACCCATCGCATGGCGGAGGCCAACAAGGCCTTCGCGCACTACCGCTGGTAACCGACCGCGGCTGATACGGTCGGAAGGTCCAGAGGATAGTTCACCCGTGGCACGTGCGACGCCCATCGAGCGTTATCGGAACATCGGCATCTCCGCGCACATCGACGCGGGGAAGACGACCACGACCGAGCGCATCC
>Ga0187809_10000751_pt1 | contig 16430 bp, 17 predicted proteins | sample NC_wetland_sal_i_8_FD_132415 | JGI IMG/M metagenome (GOLD analysis project Ga0187809, IMG submission 132415) | Wetland sediment microbial communities from Neuse River Estuary, North Carolina, USA - ASW_4 | ecosystem: Environmental > Aquatic > Freshwater > Wetlands > Sediment | place: USA: North...
AAAGGCGACGTGGATGCGCATGCTGCTGTGCGAGCTCAACCGAATCCACTCGCACCTCGTGTTCCTCGGTACGTCCGCGCTCGAGCTGGGAGCGATCTCGATGTTCTGGTACTGCTTCCGCGAACGCGAGACGATCCTCGACTTGTTCGAGCTCGTCGCGGGCCAGCGCATGCACACGCGCTACTTCCAGACCGGCGGCATCGCGGAGGACATCCCGGTCGGCTTCTTCCCCGAGGCCCGCAAGTTCGTCGAGACGATGCCGAAGGCGCTCGACGACTACCTGACGCTGCTCGACCGCAACAAGATCTGGCTCGAGCGCACTCAGGGCGTCGGCCTCCTCTCGGCCGACGACGCGATCGCGCTCGGTCAGTCGGGGCCGGTGCTGCGCGCGTCCGGCGTCGATTGGGACCTCCGGCGCGACCAGCCGTATCTCGCGTACGACCAGGTCGACTTCCGCGTCCCGGTCTACACCGGCGGCGACGTCTACGACCGCTACCGGGTGCGCATGGACGAGATGGCGCAATCGACGCGCATCGTGCGCCAATGCCTCGACCGACTCGAGCGCATGGAGGGAGAGCCGTGGATCACCGACGACCGCAAGGTCGTGCTGCCGCCGCGCGAGGAGCTGCACACGTCGATGGAGTCGCTCATCCACCACTTCAAGATCGTCACCGAGGGATACCGCGTGCCCGCGGGCGAGGTCTACGTCGCCATCGAGTCGCCGCGCGGCGAGTCCGGCTGCTACGTCGTCAGCGACGGCGGGCCGAGGCCGTGGCGCGTCCACTTCCGGCCGCCGTCGTTCCACGCCCTGCAGGCGACGGCGACGTGCTCGCACGGCGCGCTCATCGCCGATCTCATCGCCATCGTCGGCTCGCTGGACGCCGTCATGGGGGACACCGACCGGTGAGCCTGAGGACGGAGATCGAGAAGGTCGCGCGGCGCTATCCGAGCTCGAAGTCGGCGATCCTGCCGGCGCTCCGGCTCGCGCAGGAGCAGTACGGCTGGCTCTCGCGCGAAGCGCTCGAGGAGGTCGGCGACGCGCTCGACCTGACGCCGGCGTACTGCATGTCGGTCGCGAGCTTCTACGACATGTTCAACCTCGAGCCTGCAGGCCGGCACACGATCGAGGTGTGCACGAACGTCTGCTGCGGTCTCGTGAACGCGCAGGCGGTGCTGGAGGCGTTCGAGCTCGAGCTCGGGGTCGCACCGGGCGAGACGACGGCCGACGGCGAGATCACCCTCCGTGCGGTCGAGTGCCTCGGCGGCTGCTCCACGCCGACGATCGTCGCGGTCGACCACCGCTACCGGCAGTCGGTGACGCCGGAGGACGCCCCCGCAATCGTGCAGGAGCTTCGTGGCGGCTGAGGCGCAGCCCGCGCTCGTCCTCGGGGGGGCGGAGGAGCACCCGCTCCGCGACCTGACGTCGTATCGCGCCGTCGGCGGCTACGCGCAGCTCGAGAAGGCGCGCGCGATGCCGCCCGGCGAGGTGGTCCGGCTGCTCATCGAGTCGAACCTGCGCGGCCGCGGCGGCGCCTTCTTCCCGACCGGGCGCAAGGCGAGCTTCATCCCGACGCCGGACAAGATCGCGAAGCCCGTGTACATCACCGCCAACGCCGACGAGTCGGAGCCGGGGACGTTCAAGGACCGCGAGATCATGCTCCGCGTCCCACATCGCCTCGTCGAGGGCTGCCTCATCGCCGCGCATGCGATCCAGTCGACCTCGGTCTTCATCTACATCCGCGGCGAGTACTCGGCCGAGTACGAGGTGCTGCAGGCGGCGGTCGACGAGGCACAGCGCGCGGGCCTGATGGGCGAGGTGACCATCGTCGTCCACCGCGGCGCCGGTGCGTACATCTGCGGCGAGGAGACGGCGCTCCTCGAGTCGCTCGAGGGCAAGCGCGGGCAGCCGCGCTCGAAGCCGCCGTTCCCGGCGATCGAGGGCGTCTACGCGTCGCCGACGCTCATCAACAACGTCGAGACGATCACCACAATCCCGGTCGTCCTCCAGGTCGGCCCGGAGGAGTTCGCCCAGATCGGAGTGCCGCCGGACTCGACGGGAACCCGCGTGTTCTGCCTCTCCGGGAACGTCGTGCGGCCCGGCCCGTACGAACGCCCGCACGGCATCACCGTCCGTGAGCTCATCTACGACATCGGCGGCGGCATCGCGGACGGCCGCGAGCTGAAGGCGGTCATGGTCGGCGGCTCGTCGTTCCCGGTGATGACGCCGGACGAGATCGACACGAAGCTCGACGCGACCTCTCTCGGCCAGAAGGGCCTGTTCATCGGCTCCGGTGTCGTGACGGCGATCGACGACCGCGCGTGCATCGTGCAGTTCGCGCTCAGGGTCGCGCAGTTCTACATGCACGAGTCGTGCGGCAAGTGCACGCCGTGCCGGGTCGGGACGCGCTGGCTCGTCCAGCTGCTGCGCGCGGTCGAGAACGGCACGGCGACGGAGCATGACCTCGAAGTCCTGCTCGACGTCTGCGACCGGATCATCGGCAAGTGCCTGTGCGTGCTCGGCGACTCGGCAGCGATGCCGGTCGCGAGCTGCGTGACGAAGTTCCGCGACGAGTTCCAGGCGCACCTCGAGCACGGCGGCTGCCCGTTCGGCGCCGACTCGTCGCTCGACCGGCTGTTCGCACCCGTCGACCAGCACCATCTCGCTCCCGTCGCGCACGAGGCGGGCGTATGACCGACCTCGTCCGCGTCACCGTCGACGAGCGCGAGGTGCACGTGCCCAAGGGAACGGGCCTCGTCGAGACGGCGCTCGCCGCCGGGATCGAGATCCCGGTCTTCTGCTACGAGCCGCGCCTCGGCCCTCCGGTCGGCGCGTGCCGCATGTGCCTCGTCGAGATCGAGGGGATGCCGAAGCTGCAGGCGGCGTGCACGCTCACGGCCGCCGACGGGATGGTCGTGCACACGGCGCGCACATCGGCGAAGGCCGCCGACGGGCAGGACGCGACGCTCGAGTTCATCCTCGTCAACCATCCGCTCGACTGCCCCGTCTGCGACAAGGGCGGCGAGTGCCCGCTGCAGGATCTGACGTTCCGGTACGGGCCCGGCAATACACGCATGAGCTTCGAGAAGCTCACCTTCGAGAAGCCGATCCCGATCTCGCCGGCGATCTCGCTCGACCGCGAGCGCTGCATTCTCTGCTACCGCTGCACCCGCTTCAGCGAGACGGTGAGCGAGGACGGTCAGCTCGTCGCGCGGAATCGCGGCGCGATGTCCGTGATCACGACCTTCGAGGACGAGCCGTACGGCGGACCGTTCACGGGGAACGTCACCGAGCTCTGCCCGGTGGGGGCACTGCTGCCGACGCAGTACCGCTTCGAGGGCCGCCCATGGGAGATCACGAACGTGCCCACCGTGTGCGGCATGTGCCCCGTCGGCTGCAACGTCAACGCGACGGTGCGCGAAGGCAAGGTCAAGCGCATCCTGTCGCGGAACCATCCCGAGGTGGACGAGGGCTGGATCTGCGACAAAGGCAGATTCGGATTCACCCACCTGCGGGCGGACGACCGCGTCGTCGACCCGATCAAGCGGATCCGCCGTCGTGGATTCGAGCCCGTCTCGTGGGACGAGGCGGTCGACGAGGCCGAGCGCCTCCTGCGTGCCAGCCACGGCCGCGTCGTCGTCGCGCTCTCCGGCTCGGAGACGGTGGAGCAGGCATACGGGCTCGCGAAGCTCGTCCGCGTCGGGCTGGACTCGCACGAGGCGATGCTCCCCGAAGAGGTCTCGCCGGCGCTCGACGCGTACCGCGCGCCGCTCTCCTCGATCGCGCAGGCCGACGTCGTCGCCGTCCTCGGCGACGTCCCGCTCCAGCAGACCGCGCCGATCGTCGACCTGTGGGTGCGCGCGGCGCGGCGGCACGGCGCGCGCGTGCTGACGGAGCTCGACGAGCAGGCGATTCGCGACGCGGAGCGGCCGGTCCTCATCTGGTCGGGCCCGGGCGGCCGCGGCGGTCTCACCGTCGCCCAGCACGCCGAGCGGCTGGGCGTCACGAGCGCGTTCTCCATCCCGTCGACGCCGAACGGGCGCGGCATCGCCGACGCATGGGCTGCTGCCTCCGACGCCGAGCCGGTGAATACCGAGTCGGTCGGCCTCCTCGTCGTCTCCGGAGACGAGGCCGCGAACGATCCGAACGTCCGCGCACTCGCGGAGAAGGCCGAGTCGGTCATCGTCATCTCGATGTTCCACGGCCTCGCCGTCGGCTGGGCCGATCTCGTCCTACCCGGGACGAGCTATCTCGAGCGGGACGGGACCTACGTCAACCTCGAAGGACGCCTTCAGCGCCTCCGCCGCGCAGCGGTCCCGCCCGCTCCGGATGAGCTCGCGTGGCTGTCACAGCTCGCGGCGCGCTTCGGCATCGAGCTCGCACCGTATGCGTCGTCGGTCTTCGCCGAGCTGTCGAACAAGATCTACGGCGGGCTCCCGTTCGGCGAGGTCGGCGAGCGCGCCCCGCTCCGCGGCTACGCAGAGGCGCCCGCGCACGTCGAGGCGCCGCCGCTGCCGGAGGCTGAAGCGGCCGGAGACGGCCTGCGCCTCGTCTGCTACAAGCCGCTCTTCTCCGGCCCTGCGGTCGAACGCGTCGAGGAGCTCCAGTTCCAGCGCCCGCCTGCGGAGGTCGAGCTCACGCGCGCCGACGCGGATGCGCGCGGCATCGCCGGCGGGGCGACGGTGACCGTCTCGCACAACGGCACCTCGGTACGGCTGCGGGCGCGCATTGCGAAGGATCTGCCCGCGGGCACCGTCCGTATCGCGCGCGAGCACGCCGGCGACCTGCGCGGGCGCGTGGAGGTGAGGGCGTGACCACGGATCCTTGGTGGATCTCCCTCATCAAGGCCTTCATCATCGTGAACCTCGTCATGGTCACGTTCGCGTACCTGACGTGGCTCGAGCGCAAGGGCCTCGGACGGCTGCAGAACCGCTACGGGCCGAATCGCGCCGGCCCGTTCGGGCTGCTGCAGCCGATCGCCGACCTCGTGAAGCTCGTCCGCAAGGAGGCCTTCGCGCCGTCGAGCGCGATCGACGTCCCGTACATCCTCGCGCCGATCGTCTCCATGTTCACTGCGCTTGCCGCGTTCTCGGTGATCCCGTGGGGGCCCGGCTGGAAGATCTACCACTGGCACGTGACCGGCGCCGTCGTCAGCGTGCCGATCTCGCTGCTGCTCATCTTCGCGCTCGGCTCGATCGGCATCTACGGCTTCATCGTCGGCGGCTGGGCGTCCGAGTCGAAGTTCTCGCTTCTCGGCTCGATGCGGACGTGCGCGCAGCTCGTGTCGTACGAGGTGTCGCTCGCACTGAGCGTGCTCGGAGTCGTCATCCTCGGCCGCTCGCTCTCGCTGGTCGACATCGTCCACAGGCAGGGAGTGACGCTGCCGTTCGTCGTTCCGCAGTTCGTCGGGTTGCTCGTCTTCTTCTTCGCCGGCATCGCGGAGACGAGCCGCGCGCCGTTCGACCTCCCCGAGGCCGAGCAGGAGCTCGTTGCGGGCTACCACACCGAGTACTCCGGCATGCGCTGGGGCCTCTTCCAGACCGCCGAGTACATCAACCTCATCACGCTCTCCGGCCTGATGGTGACGCTCTTCTTCGCCGGCTGGCACGGGCCGTGGAACCTCGGCCCCATCTGGTTCGTGCTGAAGCTCCTCGCCGTCCTCTTCGCCTTCATCTGGCTCCGCGCGACGCTCCCGCGCCTGCGCTACGACCAGCTGATGCGGTTCGGCTGGAAGGTGCTGCTCCCCGTGGCGACGGTGAACGCGGTCGTCACCGCGATCGTGGTGGCTGCGACCTGATGCCGCAGCCCATCTCCACGCTCAAGGGCTTCGGCGTCACCTTCAAGCAGATCCTGAAGGGCCCGGTCACGCAGCAGTACCCGGAGTACAAGCGGCCGATCTATCCGCGCTTCCGCGGCCGTCACCGGCTCTGGCGGCACGAGAACGGCCTCGAGAAGTGCGTCGGCTGTTCCCTGTGCGCGGCTGCGTGCCCGGCCGACTGCATCCGCGTCGTCGCCGCCGAGAACACGCCCGACAACCGCGTCTCGGCCGGTGAGCGCTACGCCCGGATCTACGAGATCAACATGAGCCGCTGCATCTTCTGCGGCTACTGCGAGCTCGCGTGCCCGTTCGACGCGATCACACTCGGCAACGAGTACGAGATCTCCGAGCACAATCGCGACGACCAGATCTACACGAAGGACATGCTGCTCGCGGAGCCGGTGAAGAAGACGCCAGTGGCCGACCCGGATCTCTTCGACACGCCGATCCCCTACTACAAGTCGCACTCGTGATCGTCGCATCGGCGGGCAACGTCCTCGTGTGGATCGTGTGGGTCGGCGCAGGCTTCGCGTGCCTCGCATCCGCCGCCGCCGTCGTCTCGTTCTCGAACCCGTTCTATTCGGCCCTGGCGCTCATCGGGAACCTCGGCTCGCTCGCGGTCCTGTACCTGCTGCTGAGCGCCGAATTCGTCGCGGCCGCGCAGGTCCTCGTCTACGCGGGCGCGGTCATGGTGATGTTCCTCTTCGTCATCGCCTACGTCGGGCCGCGCATGGAGACGCCCTGGGCTGGAGGCCCGAGCTGGCAGTCGGTCGGCGCAGTGCTCGCGGCCGCGTCGATCTTCCTCGAGATCATCGTCGCCGTCTCGCTCAAGGCCGGCGGCCGGCTGGCGCACTCCGACCACGTCAACGCGACCTTCGGGACCCCCGGCTGGATCGGCCGGCTCTTCCTGACCGACCACCTGCTCGCGTTCGAGATCACGTCGATCGTGCTGCTCATCGCCGCCGTCGGCGGCGTCGTCCTCGGCTCGCACGCGCGGAGAGCAGCGTAGTGGCCGGCCCCGGAATCGCCTGGTACCTCGGGATCGCCGCGTTCCTCTTCGGCACGGGCGCGCTCGGCGTCCTCGTTCGCCGCAACCCGATCATCGTGCTGCTCTCGCTCGAGATCATGCTGAACGGCGGAAACCTCGCCCTCATCGCGTTCGCACGGCATGCGGGGAACGGCGCCGGGCAGATCTTCGCGCTCACGGTGATGGCCGTCGCCGCGTCCGAGGTGTGCGTCGGGCTGGGCCTCGTCGTCGCGATCCATCGGAGGCGGCTCACGCTCGACGTCGACGAGCTCTCGGAGCTCCGCGGATGATCTCCGGCGCGTGGCTCTGCCTGTTCGCGCCGCTCGCCGGGACGCTGCTCATCCTGCTCGCCGGCAACCGCATCCCGCGCGTCGCGGCCGGCTGGATCTCGACGGCGAGCGTCTTCGTCGCGTTCGCCGGCGCGATCTGGTCGTTCTTCGGCCTGCGCGCGCAGAGCGACCGGAGCGGCTACCTCTCGACCGCATGGACGTGGCTGCAGAGCGGCAGCTTCAAGGTCGGCTTGACCGTGCTCGTCGATCCGCTGAGCACGATGATGATGCTCGTCGTCGCCGGTGTCGGTGGGCTCATCGTCCTCTACTCGATCGGGTACATGGACGGCGACGACGAGGAGCGGCGCTACTTCGCCTATATGTCGCTCTTCGTCTTCTCGATGCTGATGCTCGTCGAGGGCGGCAACCTGCTGCTGCTGCTCGTCGGCTGGGGGCTGGTCGGCCTCTCGTCGTACCTGCTGATCGGCTTCTGGCACGAGCGGCCCTCCGCCGTCGCGGCGGCGAAGAAGGCGTTCGTCATGAACGCGATCGGCGACGCGACGATGGCGCTCTCGTTCTTCGTCATCATCGCCCACTCGAGCTCGCTCGAGTTCGGCACCTCGTTCGACCTGGCAGGCTCGCTCTCGCCGACCGCGATCAATCTCGTCGCGCTCGGGCTCCTCGGCGGCGCCGTCGCCAAGTCGGCCCAGATCCCGCTGCAAACGTGGCTTCCCGACGCGATGGAGGGCCCGACGCCGGTCAGCGCCCTCATCCACGCGGCGACGATGGTCACGGCCGGCGTCTACCTGATCGCCCGCACACACACGATCTTCGAGCACGCGCGCACGGTCGAGCTGGCCGCGGCCGGGCTCGGCGCCCTGACCCTCGTCGTCGCAGGACTGATCGCACTCGTGCAGACCGACATCAAGCGCGTGATCGCGTACTCGACCATGTCGCAGATCGGCTACATGTTCCTCGGCGTAGGAGTCGGCGCGTATGCGAACGGGATGTTCCACCTCATGACGCACGCGTTCTTCAAGGCGCTCCTCTTCCTCGCGGCAGGCGTCCTCATCCACGCGCTCGGCGGCGAGCAGGACATCCGCAGGATGCGCGGGATCGGCGCGCTCATGCCGCTGACGCGCTGGGCGTTCCTCGCGGGCGCGCTCGCGCTCGTCGGCATCCCGCCGTTCTCCGGCTTCTTCTCGAAGGACTCGATCATCGCGGCGGCACTGCACGACCACTGGTACGGCGCCTTGCTCGCGATCGCCGGACTCGTCGGCGCATTCCTGACCGGCCTCTACACGTTCCGCCTCTACTTCCTCGTCTTCCCAGGCGAGCCGAGCGCGTTCGTGCGCGAGCATCTCCACTTGCATCACGGCAAGGAGGGGCCGCCGACGATGCTCCTCCCGGTCGGCATCCTCGCCTTGCTCGCCGTCTTCGGCGGCTTCCTCCAGTTCTCGCCGGTCTGGCATCCGCTGACGAACTGGCTCGATCCGGTCGCGCGTACGCTCACTGCCGCCGAGCCGACGAACCGGCAGGAGGCGATCAGCTCGGTCATCGCCGTCGCGCTCGGCCTCGGCGGCATCGGCCTCGCATGGGCGCTGTACGGGCGCGGCGAGCGGGCGGTGCCCCACGTGGCGGCGCTCCAGCGCATCCTCGAGCACAAGTTCTATTTCGACGAGGCATACGACGCGCTCTTCTACAAGCCCGCGGCACAGCTCGCGACGTGGCTGCGCCGGGACTTCGAGGAGCCCGTCGTCCTCGCCACCGGCACCGACCTCGGCGAGGGCGCGCTCGAGCTCGGCGAAGGCGTACGCCGCCTGCAGACCGGGCTCTTGCGCACGTACGTGCTCTTCCTCGGGACCGGGCTTGCCATCGTCGGCGTGATCTTCCTGGCGATTCGATGACGACCTCGTCGATCACCTCGCTGCTCATCTGGCTCCCGGTCGCGGCCGCGATCGCGATCTGGATCCTGCCGCTCTCGCGCTATGCGACCGGCAGCCTCGCCGTGCTCGTCTCGCTCGTCGAGGTCGGCTTCTGGATCGAGCAGGCGGCCCGCTTCGACTTCGGGAAGCACGGCCTGCAGTTCTCGCAGGATGCGCCGTGGATCAAGGACCTGCACGTCTCGTACCACGTCGGCGAGTACGCGTTCTCGCTCTGGCTCGTCGGCCTCACGGTGATCGCGATGGCGGCATGCACGGGCTACGGCTTCTGGGTCGGACGCGACCGGCCGCGCGCGTACTTCGGCCTGATGCTGCTCCTCACCGGCGCGACGGTCGGCGTCTTCGTCGCGCAGGACATGCTCCTCTTCTACGCCTTCTTCGAGGCGATGCTGATCCCGCTCTACATCCTCATTGGCGTCTGGGGCGGCGCCGGCCGGATGGGCGCGACGATCAAGCTGCTCATCTACACGATGGCGGGCTCGCTCATCATGCTCGCCGCGATCGTCGTCTACGGCCTGAAGGTAGGGACGTTCGACCTCGTCGACGCGCCGACGAGCACGAGCCGGTGGCTCTTCCTCGGCTTCATGCTCGCGTTCGCGATCAAGGCGCCGATCTTCCCGTTCCACGGCTGGCTCCCCGACGCCTACCGCGAAGCGCCGCCGGAGGTGACGGCGGTGCTCTCGGGCGTGATCGCGAAGGCCGGGACGTACGGGATGCTCCGGATCGTCCTGACGAAGTTCCCCGAACCCTCGAGCTACTACCGCACCCTCGTGCTCGCGCTCGGGGCAGCCGCGCTCGTGTACGGCTCGGTGCTCGCCTTCCGTGCGGCCGACTTCCGCGGCGTCGTCGCGTACTCGTCGATGGCGCAGTCCGGCCTGATCACGATCGGCCTCTTCGCGGGAACGAACCTCGGGTACGACGGCGCCGTCCTGCAGATGGTCGCGCACGGCCTCGTGTCGTGCGCGCTCTTCCTCGTCGCCGGTACGGTGGAGCGCCGCACGACGACGGGCGACTTCCTCCGCCTCGGCGGGATGGCGAAGGGCCGTCCCGCGCTCGCGACCCTGCTCATGACGCTCGGGATCATCTCGCTCGCCGTCCCGGGATCTGCCGCGTTTGCCGGGGAGTTCCTCATCCTCGCCGGCTCGTATCAGCGCGCATGGTGGTGGGCCGTGATCGGCGCAAGCGGGATCGTGCTGGCGGCGATGTACATGCTCCGGCTCATCTCGGCGGTGCTGCACGAGGCGCGCGGGCCGTCCGTGCAGGACGAGGCCCTCGACCTGCGGCCCGGTGAGCTCGCACTCGTGGTACCGCTCGTCGCCGCCCTGCTCGTCCTGTCGGCCTGGCCTGCAGGGATCTCCCATCACTCGTTCGCGGGCGATGCGCCCGTGCAGGCGGTGCAGGTGCAGTTCCGATGATCCACACGCCGCACATCGACTGGTTCTCGATCGTGCCGATCCTCGTGCTGCTCGGCGCGTCGTTCGTCGCGCTGCTCAGTGCCGTGCTCGTGCCTGCTGCGTGGCGACGCCCGTTCGCCGTGGCGGTCGCCGCAGCCGGGTCGACGGGCGCGCTCGTCACGGCCGTCTGGCTGTACGTCGACAGCGCGAACGGGCATCTCGTGATCGCGGACGCCTTCTATCGAGATCGCTGGACGGCGCTCTCGCAGGTGATCATCCTCGCGATCACGCTCGCGACCGCCCTCGTCGGCGCCGAGCACGTGCGCGCACACGAGTCGGAGTTCTATGCGCTCCTCCTCGCGTCGGCTGCCGGCATGGCGTTCTTCGTCGGCGCCGCGAACCTCATGACGATGTTCCTCTCGCTCGAGTGGTTCTCGATCGCCCTCTACGTCATGTGCGCGATCGACTACGACGTGGAGGGCTCGCTCGAGGCCGGCCTCAAGTACCTCGTGATCGGATCGTTCGGATCGGCGGCCCTGCTCTTCGGGTCCGCGCTCGTCTACGGCTCGACGAACCACATCGGGTTCGCCCAGATCGCCGCCTCTGCGAGCTCCCACGACCTGCTGCTGGTGCTCGGCCTCGCGATGATCATCGCCGGGCTCGCCTTCAAGTCGTCGTCGGCGCCGTTCCACATGTGGACGCCGGACGTGTACCAGGGCGCCCCCACCACGGTCACGGCGTTCATGTCGTCGGCGACGAAGGTGGCTGCGTTCGCCCTCACCTTCCGCATCGTGCGGACGGCGTTTCCGCAGGAAGAGCACCTGTGGTCGTGGGCATTCGCGGGCATCGCGGTCGCCTCGCTCGTCGTCGGCAACCTCGCGGCGCTCGTGCAGAAGGACGTGAAGCGGATGCTTGCGTACTCGTCCGTCTCGCACGCGGGCTTCATCCTCATCGGCCTCTCCGCCGGCTCGGCGCTCGGAGGCCGGGCGCTCATGTACTACCTCATCCCGTACTCGGCGATGGCGTTCGGATCGTTTGCGATCGTCGCCGTCCGGGAGCGCGAGCTGGGGACGGCGGTGACGCTCGACAACCTCGCGGGCTTCGGCTGGGAGCGGCCGTTCCTCGGCGTCGCCATGTGGTTCTTCATGTTCGGCTTCGCCGGCCTGCCGCTCGGCGGCGGCTTCGTCGGCAAGTTCTATGTCCTGTCCGCCGCGTACGACCACGGATGGACGTGGCTCGTCATCGTCGGCGTGATTGCGACGCTCGTCAGCCTCTACTACTACCTCGGCGTCGTGCGGGCGATCTACATGCGGCCTTCGGCCGAGCTGCTGGTCGCGGGCGGCTCACCGCCCCGCGAAGTGCTGCTCCAGATCGCGGTCGGCGCAGCCTTCGTCGTCTCAGCCGGGTCGCTGTTCGCCGTCTCGCCGCTCGTCACGCTCGCGAGGCACGCGGCCTCGGCCCTGCCGTTCTGAGCGAGCGCAGCGGCTCAGAGAAGAGCCACGCGACCGCGGGGAGGGCGTAGCAGATCAGCGCCATGACGATTGCGCTCACCGCGAGCGTGGGAACGGCGGCGCCACGCGGGGCGCCTTCACGCACGGCTGATCCGAGGACGAGCAGCACGAGCGCGAACGACGCGCTCAGCCCGCGCAGCCACCCGAGGCCCTCCAGCCCGTCGCTGAGACCGACGAACGCGGCGGTGGCGGCGACCGGCAGGGACGCGAGAACGAGCCAGGACGCGAAGCCGTGGACGCCGCCGGCGTCCGAGAGCGCGGCGGCGAGCGCGAGGCCGGGCGCGACGAGGCCGGGACGCATTCCAAGAGGTTCGCTGCGGCATCGGACGGTCCTGCTCGTTAGTCTCGAGCGCATGGCTGACATCACACTCACCTGGCTCGGACACGGCTCGTTCCGGTTCGACACCGCGGACGGCACGCGTGTCTACGTGGATCCGTTCCTCACGCACAATCCGAAGTGCCCCGACAACGAGAAGCAGCCCGAACGCGTCGACGTGATCGCGGTCACGCACGGGCACGGCGACCACGTCGCCGATCTCGTCGACCTGCAGAAGAAGCACGGCGCGATCGTCGTCGCCATGGTCGAGATCGGAGACTGGCTCGTCGGCAAGAACGGCGTCGACGAGGACAAGGTGCAGGCCGGGAACAAGGGCGGCACCACCGAGGCGGCCGGCGTCCGCTTCACGCTCGTCGGTGCACACCATTCGGGCAGCCTTCCCGACGGCTCGTACGGCGGCGAGCCCGCGGGAATCGTCGCATCGGCCGGCGGCAAGACCATCTACTTCGCCGGCGACACCGACGTGTTCGGCGACATGCAGCTCATCGCCCGTCTGTACGAGCCCGACCTCGCCGTCCTCCCGATCGGCGACTTCTACACCATGGGACCGAGGCAGGCCGCGCTCGCGCTCGAGCTCCTCGGCGTGAAGCGCTGTCTTCGCTGCCACTACGGGACGTTCCCGCCGCTCGTAGGCAGACCGAACGAGCTGAAGAAGCTCGCGTCCGGTGTCACCATCGAGGACATCGAACCGGGGCAGTCGATCACGGTATGAGGGAGCGCTGGTTCGGAGCGACCGGCCGCCGGGTGCCGGAGCTCACGCGCGAGGGAGACGCCGACGTCGCCGGCGCGCTCGTCCTCGACACGGTCGATATCGATGCGATGCGGCGCGCATTCGACGAGGGCACCCCCGTCGTCGTGCGCGCCGCGTCCGTCGAGGCGGTGAAGGCCGCCCTCGCGCGGCCCGAGGTGTCGTGTGTCGTCGTTCCGGCGGACCGCACCGACCTGCTCGAGCTCGACCTCACCGAGCTGACGTACGGATGACGTACTCCCTCGTCGCGCGCGACGGCGCGCAGTGGGGCGTCGCCGTGCAGTCGAAGTTCCTCGCAGTCGGCTCTGTCGTCCCGTGGGCGGAGCCGCACGTCGGCGCGATCGCCACGCAGGCGTGGGCGAACCCGCGCTACGGGCCGGACGGCCTCGCGCTCCTGCGCCAGGGTTTGACCGCGGCCGAGGTGGTCGAGCGGCTCGTCGCCGGCGACGCAGGCCGGGCGGAGCGGCAGGTCGGCGTCGTCGACGCGCACGGTGGAGCGGCATCGCACACCGGTGCCGGATGCATGGACTGGGCCGGCCATCGCACCGGCGAGGGCTACGCAGCGCAGGGGAACATCCTCGTCGGCCGCGAGACGGTGGACGCGCTCGCCGAGACGTTCGAGTCGTCCTCGGGGCCGCTGGCCGAGCGCTTGATCGCGTGCCTCGCCGCCGCGCAGGCGGCCGGCGGCGACCGTCGCGGACAGCAGTCGGCGTCGCTGCTCGTCGTCGAGCGCGACGCCGGTTACGCGAAGCTCTCGGACGTCGTCGTCGATCTGCGCGTCGACGACCATCCTCGGCCGATCGAGGAGCTGCAGCGCCTCTACGTCCTGCACGACCGCCTGTTCGGCGCGACCCCGCGCGGGCAATGGCTCCCGCTCGAGGGCATGCTCGCGGACGAGGTGCGCGACCGGCTTGCTCGACTCGGCTACGAATCGCTCGACGCGTGGGCCGGTGTCGCCAACCTCGAGGAGCGGGTCGACGGGAATGACGCAATCGATCCGGTCGTTCTCACGGCACTGCGAGAGGAGGCGCCGTGAAGACACTGCGGCTGGACGACGTCGAAGGCTTTCCGGTATTCGGCACGCTCGTATGGAAGCCGGTGCGCAAGACGCTCGGCGTCACCGCGTTCGGCATCAACGCGTACACGGCGGCGAGCGCGGGCGACGAGGTGGTCGAGGATCACGACGAGGGACCGCTCGGGCACGAGGAGATCTACGCCGTCGTGCGCGGGCACGCGACGTTCACCGTCGACGGCGAGGAGGTCGATGCGCCTGCGGGCACGCTCGTCTATCTCGATGACCCGAAGCAGCGCCGCCACGCGATCGCGGAGGAGGCGGGGACGACGGTGCTCGCGATCGGCGGCAAGCCGGGCGTGCACGAGATCTCGGCGTGGGAGTACATCTTCCCGTCGCTGCCTGCGCGCAACGCCGGCGACTGGGACACGGCGCGGCAGATACTCGAGGACGCGATTCGCGAGAGGGACCATCCGGCGATCCACTACCACCTCGGGTGCGTAGAGGCGCGCGCAGGGAACAAGGAGCGCGCGATCGAGGAGGTCGTCTACGCGGTCGAGAACCGGCCGACGCTGCGCACGCCGGCGCAGACGGACGAGGACCTCGCGTCGATCAGGGACGATCCTCGCTTTCCGAAGCCCGAGCCGTCGCCGGGCTAGGTGCTCGGCGAGGGCTCGCGGCGCCGGCGCTCAGCGGACGAGTGCCCCCAGCGGCGGATGGCATCGGCTGCGGCGCCGATGCCGCCGAGCCAGCGGAAGAAGCCCATGCCGAGCACGTAGAGAACGCCGATCACGATCCAGCTCCACATCGACCCGATCATACGACCGCGCCTCCGTGCCGCCATCGGGGCTTTCGCGTGGCCTAGCCGGCCGGGTGGCGGTGGACGCGCCGGTAGAGGGTCGTGACCGCCGCGATCAGGCCGGCGCGTGTGGGCGGGCTCTTTTCCGCGCTCGAGAAACCCTGGCCGACCAAGTACAGGAAGGGACCGTCCGCGAAGAAGATGTTCTCGCCGACGGAGCCGCCGCCGGAGACGCGGTAGCCCCGGGCGCCGGGAACCCCCGGAACCGAGAAGGCCGAGTAGAGGCCGCCGCCCATCGTCGTCTCGCTCTTGTTCTGAGCGAGGTCGACCTTCAGCTCGGCGCGGGCCGCTGCCGCCGAACCGAGCTGCATCACCCACGAGAGCCCGCTCTGTCGCTCGGAGCCCCGATCGAGAAACTCCGACAGCAGAGAGACGAAGCCCTCTCGATGGAGGCGCGCGACGTCGGCCGACCTCTGCGTCGTAGGCACGTGCGGGCCGGCGCCGACCCATGCCGTCGCGGTCTTGTACGACTGCGTTGTGGACTCGACCCGGTAACCGGCGAACTCGCCTTGCTCGAGCAGACGGTCGCGGAGCTGGAGCGGCCCCGGCGCCGCGAGGGCAACGCCCGCTCCAGCCAGCAGGCCGGCGACAACCGCAACCGAGAGCGACCTGCGCACCCTGACGGGGGACTCTCTACCACCCCCACCGGCAGGTCAAGAGATCTTCCTCCTCGTGGCGCCGCGACGCCCACGTAGTGTCCGCCGAATGAAGGTCACAGCCGAGGCGGCGCGCCGCTTTCTCGTCGCGCGCCACTTCCTCGCACCCGCGCGGTCTCTCGCCGGAGGGCTCGACGGAGTGCTCGAAGTCTTCAGACGCTTCGGGTCGATTCAGTTCGATCCGGTTGCGGTTGCGGGTCGCAACCACGACCTCGTGCTGCACGCTCGCGTTGCCGGCTACGAGCCCGCGTGGTGCGAAGTCCTCTACGAACGCCGTGAGATCTTCGAGGCGACCAACAAGGCGCTTTCGTTCGTCCCGACGAGCGAGCTCCCGTGGTTCCGGCATGTCTGGGGACGCAAGGGGCCCCGGTTCCATGCGGCGGCACTCGCCGAGAACGCCGCCGTCGCCGAACGCGTGCTCGAACGGATACGCCTGGAAGGACCTCTGTCATCGCTCGACTTCGAACGGGCGACGGGTCCGACGAAAGACTGGTTCGGGATGCCGGAGAACGCCGTACGCGCAGTGCTCGAGGCCTACACGGTGCAAGGCGTGATCGGCCTTGCGCGGCGGGACGGCAACCTCCGGTACTACGACGTCGTCGAGCGGCTGCTACCGCCGCAGGTGCTCTCGCGGGAAGTGCCTGAGCGAGAGCAGCTCCAGCACAAGCTGCTGTCCCGCTACCGCGCACATGGTCTGCTCGGCGCCGGTGGTGCCGGCGGAACCTTCGACCGCATCGCACCGCCGAGATCGACAACCGAGCGGGTGGGCCGCAACGAGCTGCTCGAGGAGCTGGTCCATCTGGGCTCGCTCCAGCCCGTCGAGGTCGAAGGCGTGCGCGGCAAGCGGTACGTCGTCGA
>Ga0187809_10000752_pt1 | contig 16426 bp, 17 predicted proteins | sample NC_wetland_sal_i_8_FD_132415 | JGI IMG/M metagenome (GOLD analysis project Ga0187809, IMG submission 132415) | Wetland sediment microbial communities from Neuse River Estuary, North Carolina, USA - ASW_4 | ecosystem: Environmental > Aquatic > Freshwater > Wetlands > Sediment | place: USA: North...
CGCGCGCCCTCCCGCCGAGCGGCTTCGTAGATGTGGTACAGGCCGCGAATGTTGGGACCGAGCACCTCCTCGAAGGGACGCTCCACCGAGACACCGCCGAGGTGGATGATGGCGCCGCACCCTTCCGCCAGGCGCAGCATGGTGACGCCGTCGTTCAGGTCCGCCCTGGTGAAGCTGGCGCCGGCCGGCACCGGGTCCGTGAAGGGCACGATGTCGGTCAGCCGCAGCGTCCAGCCCTCGGCCGACAGCGACCTGGTCAGCACGCGCCCCAGCGCACCGGAGGCGCCGGTCAACAGCACGGGTTTGGCTGGCTTGTCGGTCATGGCATGCTCCCTTGCGTCACGTGGAGAGCCATCATGCGCACGATCGAGCAACTCGCCCAGGCCCTGGCGGAGGGCAGCACCAGCAGCCGCGCCCTGGTGGAGGACAGCCTGGCCCGCATTGCCGATCCGGGCGGGGAGGGCGCGCGCGCCTTCACGCGCGTGTATGCGGAGTCGGCACGGGCAATGGCCGACGCCATGGACACGCTGCGCCGCGCCGGGCGGGCGCCGTCGCGCTGGGCGGGCATCCCCATCGGGCTGAAGGATTTGTTCGACGTGGCGGGCGACCCGACGCCGGCGGGTTCCCGCGCGCTGGCGGACGCACCCCCGGCGACGGCGCATGCGCCGGTGGTGCAGCGCATGCTGGCCGCCGGCTTCGTGCCGGTCGGCCGCACCAACATGACCGAGTTCGCCTTCTCCGGGCTGGGGATCAATCCGCATTACGGGACGCCGCTCAGCCCTTGGGACCGGGCGGCGCGGCGCATTCCGGGGGGCAGTTCCTACGGCACGGCGGTGGCAGTGGCGGATGGGATGGTCGCGGCCGGGCTAGGCACGGATACCGGCGGGTCGTGCCGCATCCCGGCGGCGTTCTGCGGCATCGTCGGCTACAAGCCGACCGCTCGGCGGGTGCCGATCGACGGCGTGCTGCCGCTGGCGCCGAGTCTGGATTCGGTCGGTCCGCTGGCGCCGTCGGTCGCCTGCTGCGCGGTGATCGACGCGGTTCTGGCCGGCGCTCCACCCGCGGCGCCGGTTCCCGCAAGGCTGGCCGGGCTGCGGCTGGCGGTGCCGGAGAACATGGTGCTGGAGGGGATGGACGAGTCCGTGTCAGCCGACTTCGACCGGGCGCTTGGCGCGCTGGCCGCGGCGGGCGCCAGGATCGAGCGGCGGCGTTTCGCCACCCTCGACGAACTGCCGGCGGTCAACGCGAAGGGCGGGTTCGCCGCGTCGGAGGCCTATGCCTGGCACCGTGGCCTGCTGGCCCGCAAAGGGGCCGAGTACGACCCGCGGATCAGGCTGCGCATCGAGCGCGGGGCGCAGATGGATGCGGCGGACTACCTGGACCTGCAAGCGGCGCGCGGCCGGCTCATCGCGGCGTTCGACGCGGAGACGCGCGGGTTCGACGCGCTGGTGATGCCGGCTTGCCCGATCGTGCCGCCTCGGGTGGACGCGTTGGAGGACGAGCGCGAATACAACCGGCAGAACCTGCTGATCCTGCGCAACACCGCGCTGGGCAACTTCCTGGACCGCTGCGCGATCAGCCTGCCGTGCCACCGGGCGGGGGAGCCGCCGGTCGGTCTGATGCTGATGGGCGAGACAATGGGCGACACCGCGCTGTTCGGCATGGCTGCGGCGGTGGAGACGGTATTGGCAGGACCGTGAAGCGTCGTCTCCGCCCGCGGACAGAAGGGCGGACAGAATGCAGGTCAGGTGCGGGCGTTGGCCTGGTCCAGCAGATCCGGCGGCAGCCAGACGCGGTCCACACGCCATTGTGTGTCGTGCAGCCGCATCTCCAGCCGGATCGGCACGGCCTGACCCGGAGCCGTCAGGCTGACGATGAACTGGGTGGGGCCGTCGAAGAATGCCCAGTTCACCTGCATGCGGTCATGCGTGCGCACCGGGGCGGTTGCCCGTACCGCCTTGACCAGCCCCTCCGGCGTCACCCGCTGGTCCACCGACCGGGTGGCAATGCCGGTGACGAACGAGGCGCCGAACCCGGGCAACTCGCCCGTGCCAACGGCGGCGTTGGGCCGGTCGGAGATGTCGCGTTTGATCCCATCCCGCACCGCGGGCCAGTTCACCAGGGCCGTCAAGGTCTGGGAGTCGCCGCTGTGCAGCGCCTCCCCCAGCCGATAGAGCGTCACATAGGGATATGCGACGTAGCCTATCGCGACCGCGAGACATGCTGCGAGCAGGGGTTTGGTGACGGGCATCTGGCGCTCCGTGCGACGAACCGAGCCGACCGGATGAACGCCGGAGCAGCCCGGATATTTCCGAGCGGACCCGCCCCCATTAGCATAAATACTTGATATCAGCCTAACTTTGCCGTGATCCGGCTGAGTCTGGCGATTTGCGTAGCATCATATCATAGATCGCGGCGTCCGTGGCACCTTCCGTGCTGAAAACCATCACGTGGCTGTGTGCGTCGAGTCCCAGGCCGGCGCGCGCCGCCGGATCGGCCGCTGCCAGCAGCAGTCCGGCCAGTCCCGCCACGCCAGACTCGCCTGCGACAATGCCGTACCCGGCCAGCAATTGCATGGTTTCGATCGCCGCTTCGTCCGGAATGGCCATGAAGGCGCACGCCGCGCGTTCCAGCTCCTGCCAGGCCAGCAGACTCGGCTCGCCGCAGGCGAGGCCGGCCATCACCGTATCCAGGTCGCCCGGAATGGCGGTGCGCTCGCCCAGTTCGGCGCTGGCCAGCAGGCAGGCGGCGCGGTCGGGCTCGACCACCACCAGCGCGGGCGCCGGGGAGAAGCGGGCGCGCGCATGGACAGACACCGCCGCCGCCACGCCGCCGACGCCACCCTGGATGAACACGTGGGTCGGCGGCGGACCGGACCATTGGTCCGCGGCCTCGTCCGCCATCAGCCGGTAGCCTTGCATGATGTCCCGCGGCACCTCCGTGTAGCCGGGCCAGGAGGTGTCGGACACCACCAGCCAGCCATTCGCCTCGGCCTGTTGCGCCGCCTGCCGCACCGCGTCGTCATAAGTGCCCGGCACCCGGCGGACCTCCGCGCCATATTGCGTGATGGCGTCGATACGCGCCTGGCTGACCGTGGCGTGCACGAAGATGACGCATCGCGCGCCGAAGCGCTGCGCGCCCCAGGCGACCGCTCGGCCGTGATTGCCGTCGGTGGCGCAGGTCACGGTGATCGCCTGCGTGGCGTGCCGGTAGGTTCCGGCTGCCAGGTCGGCGGAGGATGCCGCGGCGGCGACACCATCCCGGGAAAGCTGGTTGAGCAGCAGCGTGGCCACCGCGTAGGCGCCGCCCAGCGCCTTGAACGAGCCCAGGCCGAAGCGCCCGGACTCGTCCTTCAGCCGCAGCGTCCCCAGTTCGGCGCCCGCCGCCAGCTGCGGGAGGTCGAGCAGCGGGGTCGGCCGGTAGCCCGGCCAGCCGGTGATCTCGGCCTTGGCCCGGCGAAATCCGGCCGCCGGCAGCACGGTCATGCCGGGCACGCCCAGGCGGGGATTGGGGAACAGGCTGAACGGATGCGGATGCAACATGGCGCCCAGAATAAGCCGAGCGCGGCGCAAGTGCGACAGCCCGGGAGTCGCCGGTGCGTTGAGGGTTTGATAACCGGTCGAACCTAAACTGGCCGGATGAAGCCGCCTCGCATCCGCGCTTTATACGCACTCGGGCTGTTGAGCGCCGTCCTGCTTGGCGGGATCACCGTGGGCGTCTTCGGCGGCGGGCGCACACTCACCCTGCTGGCCGTAGCTGCCATGCATCTCTGCAAGCCATTCCAGGCACTCAGCCTGGTGGCCCGGGCGACCGGTATCGCTGAAACCGCGGACATTCCCTATGCGGCCGGCGCAAGACATGGGCTGGATGTCTACAGCCCCGGCCAGGCCGGCGCAGCCGTGGTGGTGTTCTTTTATGGTGGCGGGTGGGCAACCGGCGACAAGGCCACCTACCGCTTCGTCGGCGCCAGCCTGGCGGAGCGTGGGGTGGTCGTGGTCATCCCGGATTACCGGCTGCACCCGGCGGTGCGCTTCCCGGCGTTCGAGCAGGATGCGGCCGCCGCGGTGGCCTGGGCCCGCGCCAATGCGGCACGGTTCGGCGGCGATCCGCGGCGTCTGTTCCTGATGGGCCATTCCGCCGGCGCGCAGATTGCCACCCTGCTGGCGCTCGATCCGCAATACCTGCAGGCCGAGGGTCTGTCGCAGCATGACATCTGTGGCGTCATCGGCCTGGCGGGCGTGTACGACGTGCTGCCGCCGACCCGGCAAATGCGCGCGATCTTCGGCCGGCGCACCACGTGGGCGCGATGGCAGCCGGTCAACCATGTCTCGCCCGAGGCCCCGCCGATGCTGCTGCTGGCCGGACTCGAGGACGGCACGGTCGATCCCGGAAACACGCTGCGGCTGGCGGAACGGCTGCGCGCGGGCGGCGGGCTTGCCCGCAGCCAGCTCTATCCAGGGATCAGCCACACCGCGATCCTGGCTTCGATCGCGGATTCGATGACGTTCCTGGCACCGACCGCGGATGCCACGCTGGACTTCATCCGGCGGAACGGCGCCTGCGGGAAGGCGGTCGCGGGTGCCGCGGCACCCTGAACATGGGGGCATCGAGCCTGCAGGTTGGCCAGTCCCGCCGTGGCGGCGCTGCGTCCCGGATCATGAGCGGCGCCACAGCGCACCGATCCGCTGTTTGAGCCGATCCTTGCGGTTCCACCGTCCGGCGCGGTCGGGAGCCTGCATCACCGGCGCCGCCAGTGGGGATCACCGCGATACCACGCGACGAAGCCGGCTATGGCGAAGCACACGACCATGACGGCCAGCATGAGAGATGGCACAACCAGTAGTTCAAGCTTCCATTCAGGCATGTCGTGCCTCGGTGCAGGTTGGGCGGAGGGGTTAAGAGCCCAGGCCGGGTTAACCGGCGAAGTCCGGCGCCTGAAATGGAGGAAAGCCGACAGCCTGATGCCGCACCCGGTCGCGGCGGCGGCATCATGGGGCGGCGGTTGCTTTTCCCTCGGACACCCGTGCGTTCAAGGGAGACGGCGCATCCAAGGGGCACGCGCGCACCAAGGGGACCGGCGGCAGCGCTGCCGCCGGGTTCGCGCACATTTTCGGGAGCATGGCGCGGATGGACACGCGCTCCACGGCGAATGGACGGGCGCTGCACAAGGGCGGGACGCGGCGCGGTTCGGCACAACGAGGACTGGCCGTGCAGGCGCACATCAGCGGACACTCGGCCACGTCATCGTCGGCCGGCAGCGGCATGGCAAGACGTGTCGTTCAGGAAGGGCGCGCCGATGCAAAATTCGAGCGTTCAATCGGCAGTTCGATCATTTTGGTAATGATTCCAGGGGAGACACCGCGCCTGTCGTCATTCCCTGGCGCACCTGCACCGCATCTCCACGCGCACCCGGCCGAAGCTTCGGACCGGTCCCAGGACTGTCTCGGGATCGCGGTGTCTTGCGCGCCACGGAATTGAAGAAGACCAAATGTGCTTTATAGCAACGATCGTGCAGATTACCGCTTTCTTTACGTCCTCGCGATACCGTGCCCCACATAACTTAATGTTAAGCCAGGCGGCGGTTGATCAGAGGCAACCCTCGGAGCAACAATGCTGCCATGCTTCAGACGCCCAGGAAATAACCGCCCGGCACACTCCGGATTTACGCCAAGCCGATCGGGTTTGTGCGCGGATAACGTTGTGGCATCGATATGGTATCGTTAACCCTGGGTATCGGAAGCTTTCGTAACGGGAGGAGGCACGACTCGATGTCTGGTATTGATCGGCGAACCGTCTTGAAAGGCTCGCTTGGCGTGGCTGCCGCGTCAGCGCTGGCACGTCCCGCTCTGGCCAAGGGGCAGACCATCAAGGTCTGGTGGAACCAGGGATTCTACCCCGCTGAGGACGCGGCATTCCGTGCGCTGGTCAAGGATTGGGAACAGGCTTCCGGTAACCGCGTGGAGCTGACGCTGCTGCCCGGCCAGGCGTTGAACGAAAAGATCATCTCCGCGCTGACCAGCGGCGACGTGCCGGACGTGATGTACGCCGACAACGCGCCGGCGCAGATCGTGCCGCAGAACGCCTGGAAGGGCCGCCTGGTCGATGTCAGCGATATCGTCGAGAAAGTGAAATCCTCGCTCAGCCCGACCGCGATACAGTCCGCGCAATTCTATAACGCGGAGGAGAAGAAGCGGGGCTACTACGGCGTGCCGTTCAAGGGCGCGACGCTCAATATCCCGGTTTGGAAGTCGCTGATCGAGAAGGCCGGCTACAAGATGTCCGATGTCCCCAAGACCTGGGACAAGTTCTTCGCGTTCTTCGAGCCGGTGCAGGACAAGCTGCGCAAGAAGCACATGCGCCACACCTATGGGCTGGGCTACACGCTCTCCACCACCGGCGACGATCCGAACAACACGTTCAACCAACTGCTGGTCGGCTACGGCGGCGGCGGCATCGTGTCACCCGATGGGCAGTTGCACACCAAGGACCCGAAGGTCCGCAAGGCGGTGATCGATACGCTGAACAGCATGGCGGTACCGTTCAAGAAGGGCTACGTGCCGCCGAGCGCGTTGAACTGGGGCGACCCGGACAACAACAACGCGTTCCATGCGAAAGAGATCGTGATGACGCCGAACGACACGATCTCGATCTCGGTCGCGGTGATGGACAACAAGAAGTGGTACTACGACGAAATTGCCACGCTGCAGCTGCCGCTGGACAACGACGGCAAGCAGGTGCCGGCGCTGCTCGGCGTGGAACTGGCGTTCATCCCCAAGGGCGCGAAGAACATCGAGGCCGGCAAGGACTTCATCAGCTATCTGGTCCAACCGAAGCATCTCGGCAGTTACCTCCGGGAAGCAAAGGGCCGCTGGCTGCCGGTGATGCCGGAGATCGTTCATAACGATCCGTACTGGCTGGATGCGAAGGATCCGCACCGCCCGCCGGCCGTGCGCCAAGGCGTTCTCGGGCCGACGCTTACCTGGTTCTACGTGTTCAATCCGGCCTATGCACAGGTGGACGCCGAACACGTTTTCTCGGTGGCAGCGGCGGACATCATCAACGGCATGTCGCCGGATCAGGCGGTGGACAAGGCATTCTCGCGGATGGAGGCGATCTTCTCGCAGTACCAGATACCGCATCAGGCCTGACCGCATGGACGCGACTGTGGGCACTACGACACTCGGGGATGCCGCCGCTGCACGCGGCGGCATCCGCCGGCGATTATTCGGGGAGGGCCCGCATGGCTCCGACCTCAACTGGGCCCTCGCCTTCCTGGTGCCCTACGTCGCCGTCTTCCTCCTGTTTGTGCTTTATCCGGTCGGCTATGCGCTGTGGCTCGGGCATCACCCGGAGAGCTACCGGGAGCTGTTCAACGACCCGATCTACCTGAAGACCATCGTCAATACGCTGGTCTATCTGGCGCTCGGCGTGAACCTGCACCTGTTCGGCGCGTTGATGCTGTCCGGATTTTTCACCCGGACCAACTGGCGCGTGCGCTCGCTGTTCCTGGTGTACATCCTGCCCTGGGCCGTGCCGGCAATTCCCACCTTTATCGCCATTCATTGGATGCTGAACGGCGAATGGGGCTTCCTGAACAACCTGCTGTACGCCGTGTTCGGCATCGACGGCCCGTCCTGGCTGAACTACCGCTGGCTGGCGCTGTTCTCCTCGGTGGGTGCCTATATCTGGAAGTGGATGCCGTTCTGGACGGTGATCTTCCTCGCCGGACGCATGGCGATCCCGCAGGAGCTGTACGAAGCAGCCGACATGGACGGCGCGGTGGGCATCAAGCGCTTCGTGCACGTCACCTTCCCGCTGCTGGCCAACCTGTACCTGGTGTGCACGCTGCTCTCCACGATCTGGACGCTGGGTGACTTCAACACGATCTACTTCGTCACCGGCGGCGGGCCGGCGCTGTCCACCCATGTGCTTGCAACACTGGGCTTCCGTGACGCGTTCGAAGTGGACAACCCACAGCTCGGCATGGCCGCTGTGCTGTCGGCATTGCCGCTGCTGATACCGCTCGTGGTGATCCTGATGCGGAAACTGGCCAAGACGGAGGTGCAGATATGAGCGCCACGACGGCTGGCGCCGCGCCAACGATCAAGGCCCCGCGCAAGCGCATCAAACCCTTCGCGCTGGCACTGGAGCTGCTGGTCTGCGTGGTGATCCTGATCTGGACGTTGATGCCGCTGTACAGCATGATCGAGGTCGCGCTGGAGCATCAGGACCAGGTGTTCAGCGGCGTGTTGTGGCCGGCGAACCCGACCATGGCGAACTTCTGGAAGGTGTTGGGCCAGGGCTACTGGTACATCGCGCATTTCTGGCACGAAATGGGCAACAGCCTGTATATCGGAATCTCCACCTCCATCCTGACGCTTATCATCGGCACGATGACCAGCTTCGTCATCGGTCGTCTGCGCATCCGCCATGCCTGGATCGTCAGCAACGCGGCGCTGCTGACCTACACCATCCCGATGGCGTTCCTTGCAATCCCGTTCTACCGCGTGATGCAGATCTACGGCCTGTCCGACCATCTTTGGGCGGTGACGCTGGTCGAGGTCACCTTCGCCACGCCCTATGCGATCTTCATCTTCCAGCAGTACGGCACCAGCATCCCGATCCAGCTGGACGAAGCGGCGCGCATCGACGGCGCGACGCCGTGGCAGATCTACTGGCGGGTCTACCTGCCGCTGATGGCGCCCGCAATGGTGGCGGTGGGCACCTACGCATTGCTGCTGGCATGGAACGAATATCTGTACTTGTTCCTGCTGCTGTCCTCACCGGACAAGATGACGGTGCCGGTGGCGCTGGGCCGATTCCTCAACAGCGATGAGGCGCCGTGGAACCTGATGATGGCAACCGCGGTGATCTACGCGCTGCCGCCAGTGATCATCTATTACCTGTTCCGCCGGCACATGAGCTCCGGCCTGACCATGGGTGGCGTGAAGGGCTGAGCCTCTGCCCGGCCGGAAAAGCGATACGCCGCCGCGCCCCAGGCACGGCGGCGTTTCGTTATCCGCGGCTCAGCCGATATGCGGCATCGCATCGATGAAGCCGGTCACCGCGCGCAGCCGCCGATCCGGCGCCAGTGTCGCGAAGTCGGTGCCGCCGAAGAACAGGGGCGCCTGCTCGGTGCCGCCCGCCACCCAGCTGCACCGCACCCGGTCGTGGTGCAGTTCGATGCCGCTGCACAGGCGGAAGCGGTAGCCGGGAAAACGCTTCTGCACGCTTGCGATCATCACGCTGGACTTCTTCATCGTCAACATCGCTCTCCCCGCAATGCAGCAGGAGTTGCAGGCGGGCGCGGCGGCGATCGAGTGGGTCGGGGCCGGTTACGATCTCTCCTATGCCGCGCTGCTGATCACCGGTGGCCGGCTGGGCGACCTGCATGGGCGGCGGCGGATCTTTGCCTGCGGGCTTGCCGTGTTCACCGTGGCTTCGGCTGGCTGCGGCGCGGCGTCCGGTGCCGGCGTCCTGATCGCATAGCAATCCGCCAATGCGCTGGGCGTGGCGCTGGTCGGGCTGGTGTTCTTCGGCGTCCTCGGCCGCGATCCGGTGCCGGCGGCCTATTCCACCGCGTTCGAGGTCAGCCTCGTCTGCCTCGCAGTGTTGGCCCTGCTGCTCGCCGCCGTGGTGTGGCGGCTGACAGCCGGGTCAACCGGCAGATGACGGAGCGCGCGCCGCAGTCATGGACCTGCTGCGGCGCAGCACGCCGCAATCTGCTGCCTTGGATGCCGATCCGCTCAGCTCGCGCAGGCAACCACCGTGTCGTCTTCCCAGATGCCCAGGCACACCATTTCGCCGTCACGCTCCAGCAGCAGGTACGGATCGAGCACCACCTCCTCCTGGATCAGCTCGCCCATGATCAGCGCGCCACCGGGCGTTTCGCGATACGCCGTGCGCGCCACTTCGGCGATGCGCTCCGGCACGCCCAGATCCTCCAGCCAGCCGACGGGGACCCAGCGCTCCTCCCAATGTGATCCGGCGCGCACGCGGAACACGCCGGCGCCGATCAGCATGGCGATCACGCACATCCATGACAGCGTCAGGATGCTTGGCCACGGCGAGCCATGGCCGATCTGCTGCGCCAGGCCGCCGCTGGCCGCCATGCCGGCGACCGAGCCGAGCAGCGCGGTGGGAAGCAGGGCCTGGTGACGGTACCAGAAGCTGGGGGCGTAACGCTCGACCTGCGCCTGCTTATGCGCGGCGAGCGATTCCAGCGACACCGGATTGATGCCCTGGTCCGCAAGAATTTCACGAAGCGACTTTTGCCGCGCAGGGGCTACCAAAGCATCGAACGGCATGGCCGGTACCTCCTTGGGTCCTGGTGAAAGGCGTGCAGCCTAGCACGGCGGCTGCATGAAGCAGATCGCAATACCGTGCCAAAAGGTTCCCTGGCCGTAACCCGGACCACTCGATCTTGCGCCGGCATCCGGTCGGGGGAGCCAATGGGCAAGCAGGCAAATCCTGCGTTAGGCTGTGGTCCGGCGTAAAGGGGGGATCGACTCGATGAGCGAAATTCGTGTGCTGGCCCGTGGCCTGCGCTTTCCAGAAGGACCCGTGGCCATGCGGGATGGCTCGGTCGTGCTGGTGGAGATCGAGCGCCAGACCGTCACGCGCGTGGCGCCGGACGGCAGCGTGTCGGTGGTGGCGCATACCGGCGGCGGACCGAACGGCATGGCGGTCGGGCCGGACGGCGCTTTCTACGTCTGCAACAATGGCGGCTTTGCCTGGCGCACCGAGATGAACCTGCTGCGCCCCGCCGGCGTGCCCGCCGACTACACCGGCGGCCGCATCGAGCGCGTCGATCCGCGCACCGGCGCCGTCACCGTGCTGTACGACCGCTGTGGCGCGCACAAGCTGCTCGGCCCCAATGACATCGTGTTCGACGACAAGGGCGGGTTCTATTTCACCGACCTGGGCAAGGCGCGGGCACGCGACCGCGACTGGGGCGGCGTGTACTACGCGCTGGCGGACGGCTCGAAGATCGTCGAGGTGGCGCACCCGGTGCTGACGCCCAACGGCATCGGCCTGTCGCCGGACGGCACCGTGCTGTACGTGGCGGAAACGGAAACCGCGCGGCTGTGGGCGTTCGACATCGTGTCGCCGGGCGTGGTGAAGAAGGCGCCGTTTCCATCGCCGCATGGCGGGCGCTTCATCGCCGGCCTGGGCGGGTTCCAGCGCTTCGACAGCCTGGCGGTGGATGCCGCGGGCAACGTGTGCGTGGCGACGCTGGTGAACGGCTCGGTCAGCGTGATCGCGCCGGAGGGGCGGCTGCTGCGCCAAGTGGCGATGCCGGACATGTTCTGCACCAACATCTGCTTCGGCGGAGCGGATCTGCGCACCGCGTACATGACGCTGTCCGGCACCGGGCAACTGGTGTCGATGCAGTGGCCGGAACCCGGGCTGCGGCTGGCGTACGAGGCGTGAGGCCGGCGCCATGAATTCCATGCCGGTGCCGCGTGACATGTGCTAATCCGCAGCATCCAAGTCGAGGGAGGAAACCCATGATCCACCACGTCTCCATCGCCGCACGCCAGCCGAAGCACGTCGCCGAGGTGCTGGCGGAACTGATGAACGGCCGCGCCTACCCGTTCCCGGGCGGCATCGCCCACTCCTTCATGGCGGTCAGCGGCGACGAGCACGGCTCGATGATCGAGGTCTATCCGGAAGATGTCGTGCTGCAGCCCGGCACCGGTGATTCGCAGGTGAATGCCGGCCACACCGATGCACCGCAGCACGTGCCGTTCCATCTGCTGCTGTCGGTGCCGGTGGACCGCGCGACGGTGCAGCGCATCGGCGACCGCGAGGGCTGGCGCACCAGGCTGTTCGGCCGCGGCGCGCCGGGCCAGCCGCCGGTGTTCCACGTCATCGAATTCTGGATCGAAAACCGCATCATGCTGGAGGTGGCCACGCCCGACATGGTGGCCGAGTACACCGAGCGCATGCACCCGTCGAAACTGGCGGAGGTATTTCCGGCAGCCGCTGCGGCCTGATCCGGCGGCGGGCATCAGCAGGAAAGCGGTAACCCCGCTCTCCTGGCGTGCCGCGGCCCCGCCCGTGGGGCGAGGCCCCACTGCGGATGGGAGGGGCCGCTAAGCCGCCCCGTATGGCGGCTTGTCCAGGCCGGCCGGCGACAGGGTGAAGATCTCGCACCCATCGGCGGTAACGCCGATCATGTGCTCGAATTGCGCCGACAGGCTGCGGTCGCGGGTCACCGCGGTCCAGCCGTCGTCCAGCACCTTCACCTCCGGCCGTCCGGCGTTCACCATCGGCTCGATGGTGAAGAACATGCCCGGCTGCAGCACCGGCCCCTCGCCGGGCCGGCCGAAATGCAGCACGTTCGGCGGCTCGTGGAAGCGCCGGCCGATGCCGTGGCCGCAGAAATCGCGCACCACGCTGAACCGGTGCCCCTCCACGAAGCTCTGGATCGCATGCCCGACATCGCCGAGCGTCGCGCCCGGCCGCACCGCGCGCACGCCGCGCAGCAGCGATTCATAGGTCACGTCGATCAGGTTGCGCGCCCGGGTGGAGGGATTGCCGGCGGTGTACATGCGCGAGGAATCACCGTGCCAGCCGTCCAGGATCACCGTGACGTCGATGTTCAGCACGTCGCCGTTCTCCAGCTTCCGGTCGCTCGGGATGCCGTGGCAGACGACGTGATTGATCGAGGTGCAGATCGACTTGGGATAGCCGCGATAGTTCAGCGGCGCCGGCACCGCACCGTGCGCTGTGATGAAGTCGTGGCAAACCTGGTCCAGCGTGCCGGTGGACACGCCGGGGCGGACATGCTCCGCGATCATGTCCAGCGTCTCGGCCGCCAAACGGCCCGCGGCGCGCATCCCGGCAAAATCCTCCGGCGCATGGATGGTGATGCGTCTCGCGTCGGCTGGGCCGTCCATCGGGCCAATGCTCCGTGTCTCAGTCTGAGGGAAAGATGCGCAACCGGGGCGCAAGGTGCAAGGAGGTTCAATTTCAGGGCAGGGCTCCGCCGCGGGCATTGCGGTGGCCGGGCGGGGCGGATCGAGCTATCTAGCCGCCGCAGAGGAGTCGGGCAGGCAATGATCATCGACATGCACACCCATGCCGGGAAGCCGCGGCGCAGCGGCCCGGTGGACCAGGCCGTGCTGGCCACGATGGCGCCGGGCGGGGTGGCCGCGGCGGTGGTCGCCGCCATCGCCGACCTGCCGATGATCCGCCGCAACCCTCAGACGAAGCGGCTGGAGAAGGTGCGCGACCCGGAGCCGGGGGAATGCCTGGCCTGCGTGGAGGACTACCTGGCCGGGTTCGAAGCCACCGGCACCCGCGTCGCCCGCGAGCCGCACGAGATCCGCGACGGGGACCCGGCGCTGGTGCTGGCCATCGAGGGCTGCGACTTCCTGGAAGGCAAGCTGGACCGGCTGGACGCCATGGAAGCGCGCGGCGTCCGCAGCATCCAGCTCACCCATTACCTGGTGAACGAGACCGGCGACATCCAGACCGCGCCGCCCGTACATCACGGCCTGACGCCCTTCGGCGCCGACGCGGTGCGGCGGATGAACCGGCTCGGCATCATGGTGGACGTGGCGCACTGCTCGGAGGACACGGTGAAGGGCGTGGTCGCCGCCACCTCCCGGCCGATCCTGTGCACCCACGCCAACCTGAAGGAGCCGGGCCACCCCGATGGCGACCACCCGCGCTACCTCAGCCAGGATTATGCGCGGATGGTGGTGGACACCGGCGGGGTGATCGGCGCCTGGATCGCCGTGCTGTGGGAGGAGAAGCTGCCGGGCATGATCCGCCAGCTGTTCCGCCTGATCGACGCGGTGGGCGTGGACCATGTGGGCATCGGCACCGACCTGCCGGCCGGCGCGGCCGCGGAGGCGCTGCCGGATTTCTCTCGCCACTGGCAGATCGCCGCCGCGTTGCGGGAGCGCGGCATGACGGAGAACGAGGTGGAGAAGGTCTGCGCCGGCAACTGGCTGCGCGTGTTCAGGGCGGCAAGGGCATGATCGACCAGGACGCACAGAAGCGCGCGGCGGCCGAGGCCGCGGTGGCGTTGGTGCAGCCCGGCATGGTGGTCGGCCTCGGCACCGGCTCCACGGCCACCTTCGCGATTGCCGCGCTGATCCGCCGGGTGCGCCAGGGGCTGGACATCGTCGCCATTCCCACATCCGAGCGCAGCGCCGCGCAGGCGCGCGAGGGCGGCATCCGGCTGGTGGATTTTTCCGAACATCGCCGGATCGACCTGACCATCGACGGCGCCGACGAAATCCTGCCAAGCGCGCTGCATTTGATGAAGGGCCTCGGTGGCGCGCTGCTGCGGGAGAAGATCGTCGCCGCCGCCAGCGACCGGCTGGTGATCGTCGCCGACGAATCGAAACTGGTGGACCGGCTGGGTGCCAGGGCGCGGGTGCCGGTGGAGGTGGTGGCGTTTGGCTGGCAGACCACTGCCGACCGGGTCGCCAATCTCGGCGGTGCGCCGGCGCTGCGGCGCGGGGCGACGGGGGCGCCGTTCCAGACGGACGGCGGGAATCTGATCCTGGACTGCGCGTTCGGGCCGATTGCCGATCCGGAGGGGCTGGAGCGGCAGCTGGCGCAGGTGGTGGGGCTGGTGGAGACGGGGCTGTTCATCGGCATGGCCGACACCGCGCTGGTGGCGACCGCCGGTGGGGTGGAGCGGCTGATCCGGGAGGCTCCTCCGGCAACGTAACAGCGGGGCACACTTTGTGTCATAGCCCGCGCAAGCTGGGCCACCCACTTGCACGCGGCACGGTAAGACATGAGTGGCCTGGCGCTGACGATGACCCATAAGTCCGCATCGGACATCGGACAGCGATTCGCGCCGTGGCGGGTCCACGGCCGAGGGACACGGGCAGCGCAGGCGTCTGCGTGCGGCTGGAATATTTTATGCGCAGAGGGCGTGGAGACGCAGAGCTCGCAGAGACCATGGTGTCTTTGTCCCCGACAGTAGAGACGACACGCGGTCAACCAGCCGACGGGTCAATGTCCCGACCGCCGGATCAACCGCGGCACAATGAGGAATCTCTGCGATCTCTGCGTCTCCGCTGCCTCTGCGCATAAAAGCTATGCCGCGAACAAGCTCCTGCGCCGCCCTGTGTCGGCCCGCCGTGGGACCGCGATGACGCGGTACGCCGGGCCGTGGGACGGCCGCCGTCCCATGCAGACTTGGTGGGTGACGGCCAGAGCCCAGCCCGGTGATGACACCGGATCGGCTATTTCGGCAGTTTCAGCGCGGTCTGCTCGACATAGGGCTGCATCAGCGCATCCGCCTGCTGCTGCGCCGCCTCCATCGCCTTTGCCGGCGTGGTCTTGCCGCTGAGGATCGCCTGCACGCCGTCCTCCAGCGCCTTGCGCACCGCGACCGTGTTGTAGGTGGCGAACCAGCCGCGCGCATATTTCAACTGATCCAGCGCCACCCTGGCATCCGGATGCTCCGCCATGTACGACTTCATCTCCGGCTCCTCATAGGCGGCGATGCGCGGCGCGAAGTAGCCGGTGAAGCGGCTCCATTCCCCGGCGATCTTCGGGCTGACCAGCCAGTTGATCAGCGTCCAGGCCGCCTTCTGCCGTTCGGCGGAATTGCCGCGCGGAATCAGCAGGCTCGCACCGCCGATCGGCGCCGCGTTCAGCAGCTTGCGCGGCAGGAAGGCGACGCGGTACGGCGTCTTCATGTTCTGCCGCACGAAGGACAGCGAGCCGGTGGACAGCACCATCATCGCCGAACGGCCCTGGAAGAACGCCGTGGTGGTGGCGTTGGCGTCGCTGACGCCCGGCAGCATCACGTGCCATTTGTGCACCAGGTCGTCGATGAACGTCACCGCGCCGATGGTGGTGGGATCGTTGTAGTACACCTCGCCGCCGTAATCGACGTTGTAGTACTGGCCGCCGTTCTGCATCACCAGCCCGCTGGTGATCCAGCCGCAATAGTCATAGGTGCAGGGGAACATCAGGCCCCAGCGCTTCGTCGTGCCGCCGTCGCGCTTCGTCAGCTTGCGCAGGTCGTCCACCCAGTCCTGCCAGGTCACCGGCGGCTTGTCCGGATCCAGGCCGGAATCCTTGAACGCATCCACGCTGTAGTACAGCAGCGGCGTGGAGTTCTGGAACGGCACGCCGTACACGTGCCCCTGCTCCATGGCGTTCAGCTTCAGCGCGGGCCAGAACTCGCCCATGAACTGCGCCGGAGTCTGGCCGCCCTGCGCGATCAGGTGGTCCAGCGGGATCGCATCGTGGTTGATGGCGTATTCGCGGATGAAATTGGCGCTCATCAGCACCAGCCCCGGCGGATGTTCCGCCTGGATCGCGGCGCGCGTCTTCAGGTTGGTGTCGTCGTAGCTGCCGGTATAGACCGCGGTGACGTGGATGTCGGGATGCGTCTGGTCGAATTGCTGGATCAGCTGCTGCATCTCGGTTGCGAGCCGGC
>Ga0187809_10000753_pt1 | contig 16399 bp, 13 predicted proteins | sample NC_wetland_sal_i_8_FD_132415 | JGI IMG/M metagenome (GOLD analysis project Ga0187809, IMG submission 132415) | Wetland sediment microbial communities from Neuse River Estuary, North Carolina, USA - ASW_4 | ecosystem: Environmental > Aquatic > Freshwater > Wetlands > Sediment | place: USA: North...
AGGGATCGTGACGGCCATTGACTGACTCTCGAGGCAAGGGACCGGCGAATGCGAGTAGGTTGCTTGTGAGCAGCAGCAAGCGCCGTGCCAATTGGGCTACGCACCCCGACAGTCGCGAACGAGCCCGAGCTATCGCGCTTTTTCGCTCTGGCCAGCACTCAAGCGCGCAGGCTCGGGGCGATGCCCTGCCCATCTGTTGAGCAATTTTCCTGAATTGTATGCAGTTCGATCGATCGGACGTCGGCTCCCGGAAATCGCGTATCGCCGAATTTTTCTTCGCCAATTCAGCGCGCTACATTCGGGCGCCGGCGCCGCGCCGAGTTGGCACGGCCCTTGCGGTAACCCCTGACGACCACGTGTCGCATCGGGGAGATGATCAATGACATCGCGTCGCATCGGACGCCGGGACTTTTTGAAATCCGCTTCCGCCTTGGCCGCGGGCTCCGCGTTGAGCACGCCGGCTCTCTGGTCGGCGCAGGCACAGTCGCGCAAGGAGACCTTGCTGCTCGTCACCGAGAACGGGCCCAACAACCTCGACATTCACGGCGTCGGCACCAACCGCCCCGGCTACGAGGCGTCGTGGAATTGCTACGACCGGCTGATCCGCAACGGCAAGAAGACTTTGGCCGACGGTTCGACCTCTTACGACCGCGACAAATACGAGATGGAGCTCGCCGAGGACATGACCGTCGGCGACATGTCGGTCACCTTCAAGCTCAAGAAGAACGCCAAATTCCAGGACGGCACGCCGGTCACCGCGAACGACGTCAAATGGTCGTTCGATCGCGCGGTCTCAGTCGGCGGCTTCCCGACGGTGCAGATGAAGGCCGGTACGCTCGTCAAGAAGGAGCAGTTCGTTGCCGTCGACGACCACACCTTCCGTGTCGACTTCATCAAGAAGGACCGGCTGACGATCCCCGATCTCGCTGTGATCGTACCCGGCGTCTACAATTCCGCGCTGCTCAAGAAGCACGCGACCGACAAGGATCCGTGGGCGCTCGACTACACCAAGAGCAACACGGCCGGCTCCGGCGCCTACAAGGTGACGAGCTGGAAGCCCGGCGTCGAGACCGTCTACGAACGCAACGACGCCTGGGTCGGCGGCAAGCTGCCCGAACTGAAGAAGGTCATCTGGCGCACGATCCCCTCCTCCGGCAACCGCCGCGCGCTGATGGAGCGCGGCGACGCCGACCTGTCCTTCGATCTGCCGGCGAAGGACTTCTCGGAGATGAAGGCGGAGAACAAGCTCAAGCTGATCTCCAATCCGATCGGCAACGGCATGTACAGCCTCGAATTGAACGTCGCGCATCCGCCGTTCAACAACGAGAAAGTGCGCCAGGCCATCGCCTACGCGATCCCGTACCAGAAGATCGTCAGCGCGGCGATGTTCGGCATCGCCCGCCCGCTGTTCGGCGGCAAGTCGAATGACGTGACGACGCCCGAATGGCCGCAGCCGACGGGTTACGCGAGCGACCTCGCCAAGGCCAAGCAACTGATGGCCGCCTCCGGCGTCGGTCCGATCGAGACCACCATCTCCTTCGACCTCGGTGACGCGGTCAACTCCGAGCCGATCGCCGTGCTCATCCAGGAGAGCCTGAAGGAGATCGGAATCAAGACGACGATCAACAAGGTGCCCGGCTCGAACTGGCGCAGCGAGATGGCCAAGAAATCGATGCCGATGATGGTCAACTTCTTCTCCGGCTGGCTCGATTATCCGGAGTACTTCTTCTTCTGGTGCTACTCCGGCCAGAACGCGATCTTCAACACGCCGAGCTACGTCAACAAGGACATGGACGCCCTGATCGACGGCGCCCGCGCGGCGGCGGCGACCGGCGACACGGCGACTTACGACAAGGACGTCGAGGGCTTCATCTCGAAGGCGTGGAACGAGGTGCCGCGCGTGCCGCTGTTCCAGCCCTACCTCAACGTCGCCATACAGAAGAACATCTCGGGCTACTCGTACTGGTTCCACCGGCAGGTGGACTATCGCTCGCTGGTGAAGGCGTAGAGGAGAAGCAAGAGCACCTCACCCGTTCATTCCCGCGCAAGCGGGACTCCAGGACCACAGGCACCTGACAAGGATCTGGCCCCGCTTCCGCGGGGACGAACGGTGAGATGGCGGCAGGACACACAACATGCTCGCGACCTTCGGCAAACGTCTCGTCACCGTGATCCCGACGCTGATCGGCGTCGTGATCGTGACGTTCCTGCTGACCCGCGTTCTGCCCGGCGATCCGGCCGTCTACTTCGCCGGCCCGGCCGCGACGCCGCAGTCGATCGCCGACGTGCGCAAGAGCCTCGGCCTCGACCGGCCGTTGCCCGAGCAGTTCATGCGCTACGTCTCCGATCTCGCGCATGGCAATCTCGGCAATTCGCTGTCGACCGGGCAGCCGGTGGTGAAGGAACTGCGGAGCCGCCTGCCGGCCTCGGCCGAGCTGACCCTGTCCGGCCTGATCCTGTCGCTCGCCATCGCCGTGCCGCTCGGCATCCTCGCCGCCGTGCGGCAGGGCTCGTGGATCGACCACACCTGCCGGGTCGTCGCCACCGCCGGCGTGTCGCTGCCGGTGTTCTTCACCGGCCTGCTGCTCGTCTACGTCTTCTATTTCAGGCTCGGCTGGGCGCCCTCGCCGATCGGCCGCCTCGATGCCTTCGCCAACACGCCGCCGTCGCTGACCGGCTTCTATCTGATCGACAGCCTCGCCGCCGGCGACTTCGAGACCTTCCGCGCCGCGCTGTCGCAGCTGATCCTGCCGGCGGTGACGCTCGCGGTCTTCTCGCTGGCGCCGATCGCGCGCATGACACGCGCCTCGATGCTCGCCGTGCTCGCCTCGGACTTCGTGCGCACCGCGCGCGCCAGCGGCCTGTCGACCCGCACCGTCATCCTCACCTACGCCTTCCGCAACGCCATGCTGCCGGTCATCACCACGCTCGGCATGGTGTTCTCCTTCCTGCTCGGCGCCAACGTGCTGGTCGAGAAGGTGTTCGCCTGGCCCGGCATCGGCTCCTACGCCGTCGAGGCGCTGATTTCCTCCGACTTCGCGCCGGTGCAGGGCTTCGTCCTGGCGATGGCGATCCTCTACGTCGCTCTCAACCTGACGATCGACGTGCTCTATGGCCTGATCGATCCACGCGTGAGGCTGGAAGGATGACCGACACCGTCCTCGGCTCGCCCGCCGCGTCACGCCGCTCGCCCGCGCTCGCACTGCTGCGGCACGCCCGCTACGTCGTCGCGGAAAACCCGGTCACCGGCTTCTCCTTCGCGCTGTTCATGCTGATCGCGCTGTGCGCCCTCGTCGGCCCCTATCTCGTGCCCTATGACCCGCTGGCGAGCGACACCGCCGTGGCGCTCAAGGCCCCGACGTTCGCGCACTGGTTCGGCACCGACCAGATCGGCCGCGACATCTTCAGCCGCGTCGTCGTCGCCACCCGGCTCGACTTCGTCATCGCCCTCGCCTCGGTCGCACTCGTCTTCGCCATGGGCGGCCTCGCCGGCATCGCCGCCGGCTATTTCGGCGGCTGGACCGACCGCATCGTCGGACGCATCTCCGACACCATCATGGCCTTCCCGCTGTTCGTGCTCGCCATGGGCATCGTCGCCGCGCTCGGCAACACCGTCACCAACATCGTCATCGCCACGGCCATCATCAATTTCCCGCTCTACGTCCGCGTCGCCCGCGCCGAGGCGAACGTGCGCCGCGACGCCGGCTTCGTGCAGGCGGCGCGGCTGTCGGGCAACGGCGAATTCCGCATCCTGCTGACGCAGATACTGCCCAACATCATGCCGATCATGATGGTGCAAATCTCGCTCACCATGGGCTACGCCATCCTCAACGCCGCCGGCCTGTCCTTCATCGGGCTCGGTGTGCGCCCGCCGACGCCGGAATGGGGCATCATGGTCGCCGAAGGCGCCGGCAACATCATCTCCGGCGAGTGGTGGATCGCGCTGTTTCCGGGCGCCGCGCTGATGCTCGCCGTGTTCTGCTTCAATTTGCTCGGCGACGGTCTGCGCGACCTCGTCGATCCGCAGCGGAGGACGTGACATGCGGGCGCCCGAACCGTTGCCGGATCAGGACGCAGGCCTCGCGCTGCCGCTGCTGGAGGTCCGTGATCTCACCGTCGAGTTCGCGACGCGGCGCGGCACGGTGCGCGCCGTGCAGCACGTCGACTTCTCGCTAGCCAAGGGCGAGACGCTGGCGATCGTCGGCGAATCCGGCTCCGGCAAGTCGGTCACCTCCTATGCCGTGATGCGCATTCTCGACCGCGCCGGCCGCATCGCCGAAGGCGCCGTGACGTTCTCCGGGCTCGATCTGCGCACCACGCCGGAAGCGCAGATGCGCGACCTGCGCGGCCGCGAGATGTCGATGATCTTCCAGAACCCGCGCGCCGCGCTCAATCCGATCCGCAAGATCGGCAGGCAGATCGAGGACGTGCTGCTGCAGCACGCGCAGGTCGACAACGCGGCGGTCGCCGGCAAGGCGATCGAGATGCTCGAACAGGTGAAGATCGCGCGCCCCCGCGAGCGCTATCACGCCTATCCGTTCGAGCTCTCCGGCGGCATGTGCCAGCGCGTCGTCATCGCGCTGGCGCTTGCCTGCCGGCCGCAACTGCTGATCGCCGACGAGCCGACCACCGGCCTCGACGTCACGACGCAGAAGGCGGTGATGGATCTCGTCGTCGAGCTCACGCGCGAGCGCGGCATGTCGACGATCCTGATCACCCACGATCTCGGCCTCGCCGCCGCCTATTGCGACCGTGTCGTGGTGATGGAGAAGGGCCTCGTGGTCGAGACCGCGGAGGCCGAGGCGATTTTCGCCCGGCCGCAGCACGCCTATACGCGCAAGCTGATGCAGGCGACGCCACGCCCCGGCGTCACCCTGCGCGGCCTGCTGCCGGAGGGTGGCGAGCCGCGCCCCGCCGCTGTGCCCGCGGCCGCGGTGGATCCGCAGCCATTGCTCGTCGTCGACAATCTGATGAAGGAATTCCCGCGCCAGGGCGCTTCCGGCGCGCTGTCCGGCCTGTGGCGCAAGACGCCCGCGCCCGAGAGCGAGACGTTCCGCGCCGTCGACGGCATCAGCTTCTCGATCGGCCGCGGCGAAAGCGTCGGCCTCGTCGGCGAATCCGGCTGCGGCAAGTCGACGACCTCGTCGATGCTGATGCGGCTGATCGACAAGACGTCCGGCGGCATCGTCTTCGACGGCGAGAACATCGGCGACATCCCGGCGAAGCAATTCGCCACGCTGCCGCTGCGCAAGCGCATCCAGATGGTGTTTCAGGATCCGACCGACAGCCTCAATCCGCGCTACACGGCGGCCCGCGCCATCGCCGACCCGATCCTGCGGCTGGGCGCGCCGGGCAGCCGCGCCGCCGTGCGCGCGCGCTGCGAAGAGCTGGCGACCCAGGTCGGTTTGCCGCTCGACCTGCTCGACCGTTTCCCGCACCAGCTCTCGGGTGGACAGAAGGCGCGCGTCGGCATCGCCCGGGCCATCGCGCTCAAGCCCGACCTCGTCGTGCTTGACGAGCCGACCGCCGCGCTCGACGTGTCGGTGCAGGCGGTGGTGCTCAATCTGCTGCAGGACCTCAAGGACCAGCTCGGCATGAGCTACCTGTTCGTCTCGCACGATCTCAACGTCGTGCGGCTGCTCTGCGACCGCGTCATCGTCATGCGCGCCGGCAGGATCGTCGAACAGGGCGCGACCGAACAGATATTGACCGCCCCCGCGGCCGCGTATACGCGCGACCTGCTGGCGGCGATCCCGCACCCGCCGCTCTGAGGCCCGTTGTCATGATCGATCCCCGCGATGCTCTCGACGCTTTCATTGACGCCGCAACGCAGGCGCTCGGCCTGCCGCTCGAAGAGGCGTGGCGGCCGGCGGTGAAGGCCAACCTCGGCGTGACGCTCGCCCATGCGGCGCTGGTCGACGCCTTCACGCTGCCCGACGAGGCCGAGCCTGCGCCGGTGTTCCGGGCCTGACGCATGGACGCTTTCGCGACGGCTTCCGACATCGCGCACGCTGTGACGTCAGGTGCGGCGCGCGCGAGCGACATCGTCGAGCAAGCGCTGGCGGAGATCGCCGCGCGCAATCCGGTGCTCAACGCCTTCACCGACGTGACCGCCGACCGCGCCCGCGCCAAGGCGCGCGCGGTCGATCAGTCCGCCGGCCGCAGCAGCCTGCCGCTCGCCGGCGTGCCTTTCGCGGTCAAGAACCTCTTCGACATCGCCGGGCTGCCCACGCGCGCGGGATCGAAGATCAACCGCACGCGGCCGCCAGCGCTGCAGGACTCGCCGCTGATCGCGCGGCTCGAAGCCGCCGGCGCGGTGCTGGTCGGCGCGCTCAACATGGGCGAATACGCCTACGACTTCACCGGCGAGAACGTGCACGACGGTCCTTCGCGCAATCCGCACGACATCACGCGCATGACCGGCGGCTCGTCCGGCGGATCGGGGGGCGCCGTCGCCGGCGGGCTGGTGCCGCTCGCGCTCGGCTCCGACACCAACGGCTCGATCCGCGTGCCCTCCTCGCTGTGCGGCATCTTCGGGCTGAAGCCGACCTACGGCCGCCTCTCCCGCGCACACAGTTTTCCGTTCGTGACGAGCCTCGACCATCTCGGGCCCTTCGCGCGCTCGGTGCGCGACCTCGCCGTCAGCTACGACGTGATGCAAGGGCCCGATGACGACGATCCGGCCTGCGCGCAGCGGCCGCTCGAGCCGTCGTTGCCCGAGCTTGCGCGCGGTCTCGACAGCCTGCGCGTCGCGGTGGCCGGCGGCTATTTCCGCAAAGGCGCGTCTGCCGAAGCGCTCGCGGCGCTCGACCGCGTAGCCCAGGCCGCCGGCGCGCGCGACGTGATCGACATCCCGGAAGCCCAGCGCGCCCGCGCCGCCGCCTATGTCATCACCGCCACCGAAGGCGCGGCGCTCCACCTCGATCGCCTGCGCACGCAAGCGAACGACTTCGACCCGGCCGTCCGCGACCGCCTGATCGCCGGCGCGATGATCCCGGCGACGCTGGTCGACAAGGCGCAGCTCTTCCGCCGCTGGTACCGCGAGCGCGTGCTGGAGCTGTTCAAGTCGTACGACGCCATCCTCGCGCCGGCGACGCCGTGCACGGCGCCCAAGTTAGGCCAGCAGAGCTTCACCCTCGACGGCGTCGAGATGCCGGTGCGCCCCAATATGGGCCTCTACACGCAGCCGATCTCGTTCATAGGCCTGCCGGTCGTCGCCGTGCCGGTGCCGCTCTCGCCTCTGCCGATCGGCGTGCAGATCATCGCCGCGCCGTGGCGCGAGGACATCGCGCTGCGCATCGCCTATGCGCTCGAGCAGGCCGGCGCCGTCGCCGCGCCGCGGCCACCGCGGGCGGCCTGACCGTGCGCGAACGCCGCACCCGCGCGGAGGAGCTGCGGCTGCAGCTTGCCGACGACATCGTGCGCGGCAACGTGGTGCCTGGCGCGGCGCTTGACGAGACCGAGCTCGCGCGCCGCTTCGGCGTGTCGCGCACGCCGGTGCGTGAGGCGATCCGGATGCTGGCGGCGAGCGGCCTCGTCGACATGCGCGCGCATCGCGCCGCCATCGTCGCGCGTCCCGGCGCCGATCAGATCATGGGCATGTTCGAGGTGATGGCCGAGCTGGAATCGCTGTGCGCCGGCTACGCGGCCGAGCGCATGACCGGCGCCGAGCGGCGCGGGCTCGAGGACATCCACGAGGAGCTGCGACGCATGATCCAGAGCGGCGATCCGCAGCGCTATCACGAGGTCAACGAGGCGTTCCACGGCTGCCTCTACGCCGGCGCCCACAACGCCTATCTCGCCGAGATCACGCTGGCGACGCGCACACGGGTGCAGCCGTTCCGCCGCGCCCAGTTCCGCAATCTCGGGCGGCTGGCCAAGTCGCACGCCGAGCACGACCGCGTCGTGCAGGCGGTGCTGCGCGGTCAGCGCTCGCTGGCGGCGCAGACGATGTACGCCCACATCATGACCGTCGGTCATGAATACGAGCACTACTCGGACGCGCTCGCCCCTCAGGCGGGGATGCGCGTCGCCGCGAGATAAGCGCGCCAGCCGCCGAAGCGGGTGATGTCGTCGGCGCCGCGCGTCGCTTCCGCCTCGACCAGGAAGCCTTTGACGCCGCGGCCGCCAGTGAGATTCACCGTGCCGATGGCGAGCGGCGCCGGCACGGCCGCGACGAAGCGGCCGAAGGCTTCCGGAGGCAGCGACCAGACCTCGACCTCGATCGCCTCGCCCTCGCCCGCCGCGACGCGCAGCAGCCCCGGCTTGGCCGGCGACGTCGCCAGCGCGAACAGGCGATAGTCGGACGCCGTGCGCGTCGTCTCGACCAGCCGCGCGCCGATGTCGCGCAGTTCGCCGTTGAGCGCCAGGCCGGACAGATGCGCACCGACGACCGCAAGCAGCACCTCGTCCGCCGCCGGCGCAACGAGAGCCGCGAGCGCCGGCTGCTGACGCTTCAATGCGCCGAGCGGCAATTGCGTATCCGCATGGAAGGTGCGGCCGAAGGCGGCGAGTTCGGCGTCGCGTCCGCCCGGCGCCAGCAAAGTGATGCCGAACGGCACGCCGGCGTCGGTGAACGCCGTCGGCAGAGCGAGCCCGCACAGATCGAGCAGGTTGACGAAATTGGTGTAGGTGCCGAGCCGGCTGTTGAGCTGGATCGGATCGCCCAGAACCTGCGCGACCGTGTAGGCGGTCGGCGCCGTCGGCAGCGCCAGCGCCTCGACGGAGGTGAAGACCCGTTCGGCGTCGCGGCGCAGTTCCTCCAGCCGATAGAACGCGGCGAAGGCGTCCATCGCCGTCGGCCGCAGACCGCCGAGCGTGATCTCGCGCGTCACCGGATGGATGGCGTCGGGATCCGACGCGAGCAGCGCCTTCGCCACCAGCGCGCGCTCGGCCACCCACGGACCTTCGTAGAGAAGCCGCGCCGTCTCGTAGAACGGCTCGATGTCGATCTCGACGATTTCGCCGCCGAGGCTTTCGATGCGCTTGAGCGCCGCGTCGTAGGCGGCGGCGAAGGCCCGGTCGCCGAAGAACAGCCGCTGCCCGGGCTTCGGCACGCCGAACCGGCGCGGCGGCGCCGATGCCGCGAGCGCGCCGAGCGGCCGCGTCCGCGCGTAAGCATCCGCGGGGTCCGGTCCGGCCATCGCCGTGAGCGCGGCGACGGCGTCGTCGACCGTCAGGGCGAACACCGAGACGCAGTCGAGCGTGCGGCAGGCCGGCACGACGCCCCGGGTCGAGACGAGGCCGAGGCTCGGCTTGAGGCCGACGATGTTGTTGAGCCCCGCTGGCACACGGCCGGACCCGGCCGTGTCGGTGCCGAGCGCGATCGGCACGATGCCGGCGGCGACCGCGACCGCCGAGCCTGAGCTCGAGCCGCCCGGCACGAGCCGCGCATCGATGGTGTTGCGCGGCACGCCGTAGGGCGAGCGCACGCCGACGAGCCCGGTGGCGAACTGGTCGAGATTGGTCTTGCCGATGACGATGGCGCCGGCGGCGCGCAGGCGCGCGACCGCGGTCGCATCCTTCGTCGGGGTGTAGGCGAAAGCCGGACACGCCGCCGTGGTCGGCAGGCCGGCGACGTCGATGTTGTCCTTCACCGCGACCGGCACGCCGTAGAGCGGCAGCGTCGCGTCCCGCAGCGCCCGCGCCTCGGCGACCGCCTCTGCCTCCGGCCGCAGGCTGATGAACATCGCCGGATCGGCATGCGCCCGCAGGCGGGCGTAGCAGCGTGCGACAGTCTCGGCTGGCGTCGTCGCGCCGGCGCGATGCGCGGCAACGATCTCGGCGACGGTGTCGGGCAAGACCCGCTCCCCCCTTGAGCAAAGCAAGCGATGCGCCGCCGGCAGACGCAGCCCATTACTGCCGGAATTCATGAAGCCCATCAAGCGCCTGGGCTGAGTTGCTCACGGGCTTTGGAATGGTGACGGCGCGCCGTGGCGCCGGACATCGCAGCTTGCGTTCAGCGCCGAAGGCTGGCAATCCGGCTGCGCCGTTGCGGCCTCGCGCGCTTTGCACCGCAGACTGGAAGGGTGGCCGAGTGGTTTAAGGCACCGGTCTTGAAATTCGAATGTGCCCGTATTGTTCTGTTTCGGCCCATCTCACATCGTATTGATTTAACGGTTGGTTCTCAGCGCAACCCGCGAAATGGTACTGGCCTATATTGGGCCGTGCTAAGCAATTGGGTAGCAAAATGGTAGCAAGACGTTCACGTCTGTTCCGGCCGTTTGAAGCAGCGACGAGCGCCCAACCTGGATGAGCAATGGACCGACGGGATGATGGGTCCGTTCGGCGTCTGATCAACCGTGAACAGCCGGATCGCGCGCGACAATGCATCCACGCCTGGCTCATTGCGCCCTCCCCTTGTGAAGTGCTCTCCGCGGCTACTTGTGCTCTAGAGCCTCTCAGCAGATTGGTGGCCTTCCACTATCGGGCGGGGTTATCGCCGACCGCGGGCGCTGAAGTGTGCCTCACCGAAGAGGATTTTAGCGGCTTCTATGCTTCCCAGCGCGTCCGCGAACAGGCTGCCCTTGGTTTCCACCACTAGGTCGAGCCGCTCTCGCCCATCTTCTTGGATGAGAACCGCCCAATCGAGTTGGATGTTCAGGGGTACAGGGGCGGCATCACGCTATACGCCTAAGCAGCCGTTCTTTCTGCGCTATTCTGAATTCGATTTTCGGAAGTACCGTCAAATGTACCGCCCCGCTGCTCGGTCATGCAGCACGCTATCAGCGCCGTCACGCACAAGAGAAAGAACGCCAATGCTTCCACTCGCTGAAATTTAGTGACGGTTCCGTCGAGTCCTCAGCACGAGGGCACGCATTCAGTGCCGAACAAGCTAATTGTTCGAACGTATTCCTGCGAATCCGCGAAACGCGAAGGGGCTTCGCTCATAAGCCACCGATAAATTCTGAAATCACCGTTGAGGAGGTCGAAGGGCCTCCTCTCCGGCGAACGCATATCTTCATATAGGTTCAGCTCCCGTCGTAAGAGCAGTCCGAAACGTGAAGCTCTTCGGCTATGAAACGGCGCGCTAGCGCCCGCAAAATATGCGCTACAACATGCAGCCGTCTGAGCTCAGTTAGCTCGTCGGGGTCGGATGGATGATCGACACTCGCATGGGCTACTGCAACGCGGCACGCCTTGTTGAGATATGTTTGCGGCTCTTCCCCTCCACATTCCAACTCGAACGCGGCGATCTCCCTCGCCATGTTCTTATCCGCTTTCAACGTCTGATAATTGGCGACAATCCAATTCTGGACCTTCTTTCCTTCGCCGTTCTTGAACTTGATTTCTATGACTTTGAAATACGAGAGGATCGCGTAGCTGATGAGATAATTCTGTTCGGCGTTGCGGCCCTCCCGGTAGATTGCTAACGCGTTGCGCGCGTCTGGCGAGTCCGGAACCTTCCGGCCGAAGATCCATGTGTGCGCCGTCGTAAAAGCCAACTCTCGTTTAGGAACTGGCACCGGGACCGGATTTCCGGACCAGCCATCCTGCAAGATGGCGTACTGATCATCGCACCAGGTGAGAAGGCTGAGAAAGCGATTGATAAGCGACGTTGCGTGCTCCGCGCTTATGCCTTGAGCCGCAAGGTCAATGTGGATCGAAGTCGTATGCTCGGCAGTCTTCGGCATCAGGACGAAGCGATGGCCCTCGAACATCACGACCGTCTCTTGAGGCGGCCAGGTGACCTGATTATCCACGCCGTAATTCAAAAACCGTGAGCGCGGCGATAGACCAAGCCGCCTGGCGCGCTCCTCCTTCCGCGTCTCTTCCTCTTCATCCCTCGGATCGATAGCGGGCGTCACCTGCGGCATGAACGCTTCGCGCTTTAGCGCGTGGTATATCCTCTGAAAAAGTGGCGGGTAGAAAATCGTCTCTGTGACGACCGAGGAGATGGTGTCGCGCGGGTCGAAGCTTTGCTCGGCGCCTGCTTGCTGAGTAACAATTGAGGTTTGCCCGACGTAATAGGCGGTCTTGAGCGTATCGCCTCGGCGGTAAACAATCGCCGCACGGCCGTGGGCGCTGGTGTAGATTTCGCTGTCGGACACGCGTAATTCGACGAACGACGCCAACGCTTCCGAATTCTCGATCAAACAGCCGACGGCCTCGCCGAGCGAACCGCATCCATTAAACGAAGCAGCCGTACCGCCCACCGGGCGGAGGCCTTTGAGCATCGTCGCGGCGGGCCCTGCGAAGCCCGGCTTGGTGGTCACGGTTGATAGAATGGCCGCGGCCATCTGTGCCGACGATAAGTGCGTTACGTTTTTCGTTCGCCCGATGGGCAGAAGGCGGTAACCGCGCAAGCTCTCGAACCGATGATAAATATCAGCCGGCTCCCGCGGCGCGAGGTCGGTATTCGATCCTTCGTCGGTTAAAAGAGAGGCGAATCGGTTGGCAAACATGACTTCATTATAAATCGCAGACCGCGCCCGCAAACCTGAGTCGTGCGAACACGGCAAACATGCGGCGCGAGGGATCAATCTTTGTTCGCGCGCTTAGCCCTTAGCGGGTTCGCATGCTCAATCGCTTCCCGCTGGTCATCAAACCGCAAATCGGCCAGCTGAGACCGCGCGAGGATTTCCCATGGGTAACGCAGCACAATGCGTTTGCCGGTCGTATGGTTTTCCTGAATCCAGCGGCGCCCGTCGAAGGTGAGTGACACTTCATAGAGCGGGTAGCGATGGCGAGAACCGAGCGGCTTAATGCCGCCCTGATCGATTTTCAGGCAGGGGTACATGCCGCCAACGTCTTGTATCTGTTGCTCGGCGACGAACTGACTCATGGCAGAGGTGAGCGCTTGACTCTCGATGAAGTCATTTCCGGGCATGCCGGCCAGAAGCCAATCTGCTGTCCGCCTTAGTTCGACCGTCGTGTGTTGGCCGGAGTCTATCGCGGCAAACTCAAGCGGCCTAGATATTGTGGCTTGAAATGCGGCGAAGCCATCGTACAGAGCCGGCCAGCGATGCTGCCAGGTATCGGGACATAGGTTTGGGTCGGATCTGTCATCAGGACCCGCATCAAGACGTCAGGCACAAAATGTCTCTGGACGCTTGGATTGCCGAACCCGATCTCCTTGAGAAGCTCGACAGCTTTCTGGCGCTCAATGACGTTCGTCTGTCCGGGAATGACCGAGCCGACGATAAAGTCCACGCGCCCCACCCTTTGTTTGCGCGAAATCGCGGCGTAGGTGGTCTTGAAGAACCGGGGAAGCCACCGGCCGAGGCTGACGGGGTCGACCCGGCGTCCGCGGCGCATCTGCCGGTATAGCTCCTGAACCAATAACGATGCGGTGCCGACATCTCCCGAAAAGCCAATGGCCGTCGTGTTTGTGAGCGGAAATAGCTTTTGCGCCTCGTCCCGCCGGACGGTTCGCCGGCCGGGCTGCAATATGCTCACGCGGGTGTCGGCACCAAGCATAACGCCGTTAAACAGCGAAACACCTGAGACAACCGTCATGCGCCGCCCTTGCCCCGCAAAGTCTGGGCAGCGTCCACGTGGGGCATGAGCTTCTTTGCGATGGTGTCGATGACGTCGCTCAATGGCCCAGGGTCGACCTCAACGTCTTTCAGAAATGCGGCCCATTGTTCCTGCTTCGCCTTGTCTTCGGCGAAGGCGCTGGTCAATGCGTCTGGCAACTCCGATGGAATCTCTGTCTTTCGGCGCTCGAACGTTGCTGCAATGGCACGCGCGAGCGCATCCCCGTTGAATTCGTACGACTGGAGGAGCACAAAAACATCGTAGAAGTCCTTCATCCGCGTGTTGGCGCGGCCGAGCGCGACCATCGCCTGGAATTTCTCGGCGATTACGGTTTCGCGGGCGTAGGCGCGCAGCTTCGGTGCCGGGAAGTCGAGCAACACCGGAATTTCAGCATCGGTAAGGCCGGGCTCCACGGCATCTCCAAAGCCGACATCGACGACGACCCGCACCCTTGCTCCGTCGATGTTCGCAAACATCTTCATGCGAACGCCGCCGTATTCCTGATCTTCGCGGATGTTGTCTACTGTGATGCTGTCAAGATCGAACGTCACAGCGTCCTTAGCGTCAATAGCGCAGATCTCTTTGAACGCCGCAATTATGTTATCTGGCTTGGCGTCGCCAAAGCCCAGCAGGTCAAGATCGCGCGTAGGACGCAGTGGATTATCGAACCATGTTGTCAGCAGCATGGCGCCCTTGAGCACAAACCGCTCCCGTTGCTGAGAAAGGCTCAGGCGGTACAGCAGACGTTCGAGCACGTAGCGCGTAAGCAGCAGGTCGAAAGGCTGGTTTCGCTCCTTCGCAAGATTCAAGAGCCGTGCCCGGACGGACGCACCGATGTTGCGAAGCGGCTTACGCATCGATCGTTAGCGCCTCCAGGCGTGGCTGCACGACCTTTTCCCACACGCCGGCCTCGATTGCGAATTTGGCAATTTCAGCCGGCGTTGTTTTGCGCTGCCGCAGCGCTTCTTTCATGCCTTGCAGCGCCTTGGTAATACCGCCCGTCGATCTGTACCAAGCCTTCTGTCTCTGCCCGTGCCGGAACAGATCGACGATTGTTTTTGCGGGCGAGTAGATTTTGACCGGTACGCGCTCGATCAGGTGCGTTTCGACTCCGCTATTGAGCACTTTGGGACCAAAACGCACGATCTCGATAGGCGGCTGAGCGATTTTTGGCCGCCATTCCCTAAAGCCGATTGCGACCCAAATGCGCGCCGGGATGCGGTCGGTGAGCCCATGAAAGGCAAGCGCGGAGTCCAGGCAGATGATCCCTTTGGGAACGAGCTTGGCGGCCTCGGCAAGAGAATGGTTTTCATCGAGGGGAGCATTGGGAAGCTGGTAGAGCCCGCGGCTAAGCTGCGAGATCAGGCCCTTATGCTCCATCCGCGAAATGGTGGTAGCCGTAATGCCCTCTTCAATGAACTCGGACAGCCGCGCCATACCCCGCTGCTCGAGCAGCGAAATGGCTCTGTCCTGCTGGCGAGGGCTGGCGGTATCCATTGATATAATATGGTACAAAACATTGTGGTTGTCAATACTACTGCAATGATTTCTACCACTCCTACAAATGATAAGCTATTGATCTGCCTATCTTTTCTTCTACAGATTGCTTCGCGGCGTCGGCATTTGCATACCGACTTGGGCGCTTGCGCGCTCCTCGATCAAACGGCGGCAATGAGTCTCAGCAAAGCTTTGTTCCGCAATAAAGGTCTGCCGCTCCGGCCCATCCTGCTCCAAAGCCTTCGCCATTAATTCTGCGGCGCCGGCCCATTGGGCGAAAAACGGCTGCCAGTCTTGGTACACCTCGACCCACATCGCTACGACCTGACGAACAAGGTCTGAACGGTTGGCCCGCGTACTGGTCGCAACCGCCAGATCAAGGAGGGTCAGCATCTGCGACATCTGAAGCCCTTGCGCTCCGCGCGACAACGGCAACTCCCCCACCCGTTTGAAGAGCGAGACCGCCAGCGCCTCGTCTTGATCAACCAATCCCACTGACGACCAAAGCGCCATTGCGCGCGCAAATACCGGCAATTCCTTCATGTCAGCCCAGTTCCGGCGCATGTCGTCGCTATCGCTACAGTAGCTCATTTGCAAAACCGTTCGCGTAATTAATCTGAATAATAGTTGCAATGATCGAAAATCGGGATAGCCTGCACAAAGCAGAACACGCACGTGGTCAACGACCATTCGGTTTAACTTCTCTACTTCTTGCCGCCTTACTTCCGGCATCGCCGCAACGACCATCAGCGCAAATAAATACGCACAGGCTGCGCGGGAAAGAGACGATTGCCAACGGGTCGGCGCACGCGCCGCCACAAACGGCTCGATCGCAAGCTCTTCGAAGGCCCGGCTCATCGTCACGACAAGATCGCTCGTTCTTTTGCCGACACCACGGTTATCGTCTGCGTAGAGCAAAATCAGCGATTGAGCCGACCACGGCATCGCTATGTCGAGTTGACGGTCATCAGCATTAAAATAAACATCCAACACTTCCGATGGATCGCTCGAAAGTCCAACCAATCCAGATAGCTGTTCTATGTTTTTTCGCAGCAGCCACTCGCCGTCCGCTCGGTGCACAAGCTTTTCCGCAAGTCGATGGCGAATTTCCGGCGTGTTAACGAAATTGTTGTCCAGAGCCTCCATCTGCTCATTGGACAAACCATTGCCTGGCCAATCCGCCGCCAGATCGCATAGCATCTGTTCGAGCTCGACATCTACCTCGGAGAGCCTTTTCTCGCACGCCTCAATTTCCCTTTTCAGGGCCGACATTTCAGCTTCGAAATTATGCCGACCGCCCAACGCAGAGTCTGGATTCGCCTCAAGGCTTCGCGCGCGCGTTTGGCTGCCTTGCAGCCGGTCGCGCATCCAAAAACGCGAGTGAATCGCGCCCTTTATACGATACGCCACCATCCATATGGCA
>Ga0187809_10000754_pt1 | contig 16377 bp, 17 predicted proteins | sample NC_wetland_sal_i_8_FD_132415 | JGI IMG/M metagenome (GOLD analysis project Ga0187809, IMG submission 132415) | Wetland sediment microbial communities from Neuse River Estuary, North Carolina, USA - ASW_4 | ecosystem: Environmental > Aquatic > Freshwater > Wetlands > Sediment | place: USA: North...
CTGCTGGCGCTCGCCGCCGTCGGCTACGCCGTCGGCGGCTTTCGCAACGGGGCGGTGGTGGGCGCGCTGTCCTTCGCCGGCTTCTTCGGCGGCGCGGCGGCCGGCGCGCAACTGGCCAAGCCATTGGGCCGCAAGCTGGCCGACGGCACGGCCCAAGTGCCGGTGGCGATCGTGTGCGTGCTCTTCTTCGCCTTCCTCGGCCAGCTGGTAGCGATCTGGATTGCCGGCCGGCTGCGGGCCCGGCTCACCTGGCATCCGGCGCGGCAGCTCGACCATGCGGTCGGGGCGCTGTTCTCGGTCGCGGCGGTGCTGCTGGTCGGCTGGATGATCGCGGTTCCGCTGGCGGTCTCGCCCTATCCGACGCTGGCCGCGCAGGTCCGGCGATCGGTGCTCATCCGTTCGGTGGACGACGTGCTGCCCGACCAGGTACGCCAGCTGTACAGCTCGCTGCGGCTGTTCGTGGACCGCAGTGGCTTCCCGCAGGTCTTCGGCGCGCTGGAGCCGACCCGGATCGTCGACGTCCCGGCGCCGAGCAAGGCCCTACTCGGCTCGGCCGGGGTGAGCCTGGCCCGGGGCTCGGTGCTCAAGGTGCGGGCCGAGGCGCACTCCTGCGACCGGGGCATCGAAGGCAGCGCATTCGTCTACGCCAGCCAGCACCTGATGACCAATGCCCACGTAGTGGCCGGGGCCGATCAGGTGGTGGTCGAATCGGCCCGGGGTCCGGTCAAGGCCCGGGTCGTGCTGTTCGATCCGGCCCGGGATGTGGCCGTGCTCTACGCCCCGGGACTGACGGCCACCCCGCTGAGCTTTGCCACCGGCACCGCTCGCTCCGGCGCCGACGCGGTGGTGCTGGGCTACCCGCAGGACGGCCCGTTCGACGCGCGCCCGGCCCGGATCCGCGACTTCGAGCGGATCACCGGGCACGACATCTACGGCCAGCTCTCGGTCGATCGCGACATCTACACGATCCGCTCGACCGTGCGCGCCGGCAACTCCGGCGGCCCACTGATCACTCCGGCCGGACGGGTGCTCGGGGTGGTGTTCGCCTCGGCGCTGGACTCGGCCGACACCGGCTTCGTGCTGACCGCGGGCGAGGTCAGCTCCGATGCCACCGACGGGCGCTACGCCACCGAGCCGGTGAGCACCGGGGTCTGCGACTGAGGCCACCCGGCTCCGACGCGGCTCAGCCCTGCTTGGCCCAGCGGACCAGGGCCTCGCTGACCTGCTCCGGCGCCTCCTGTTGGGGGAAGTGGCCGACGCCGGTGAGCAGGCGCCATTCGTAGTCGGCACCGACGTGCTGGCTGGAGCCACGGGCGGTGCCCGGCAGCACGCAGGTGTCGAAATCGCCGTGCAGCTGCAGGACCGGCCGCTGGATCGAACCCCGCATCGAGGCTGCGTAACGCCGGCCGTCGGGCCGCGGCACCGACCGGAACGCCCACCGGAAGAACTCCAGCGAGCAGTGCGCCACCGGCCGGATGGTCATCGCCTGGGCGAACAGCGCCACCGAACCGGTGAAGTCGGGCGTTCCGCGCCAGCGCGGTCCGGACCAGGTCCGGAACAGCTCGTGCACGAAGTCGCCGTCGCGGGTCAGCAGCCGTTCGCCGTAGCGCGGGAGCTGGAACCGCCCGATGGCGTAGCCGGATGCGTGCCGCTGGCCGCGGTCGGTCAGCACCATCCGGCGCATGCGCAGCGGGTGGGCGGCGCCGAGGACTGCGATCCGGCGCACCACCTGGGGATGCTGGGCGGCCACGGTCCAGGCCAGCAGGCCGCCCAGGTCGGTGCCGGCCAGCATCGCGTCGGTCTCACCCAAGGCGGTGACCAGGCTGGCCAGGTCGGCAGCCAGGGTGGTGGCGTCGTAGCCGCGGGGGGTCTTGTCCGAGGCACCGTAACCCCGCAGGTCGACCGCCACCGCCCGATAACCGGCGTCGGCCAGGTCCACCAATTGCCGGTGCCAGGTCCACCAGAAAGTGGGAAAGCCGTGCACCAGCAACACCAGCGGTCCGGTGCCGAGCTCGACCACGTGCAGGGCGATGCCGTTGGCCCGGATGGTGCGATGGGTCCACGGCCCGTCGAGAAGGACGAGGGAGTCTTCGGTCATCGGGCCGCTTCGATCACGGTTTCCGGGACGGCCGCGATGGGTGCGCTCTCCGGCTCAGCCGCGCTCGTGCGCCGTGGCCTGGCGCAGCGCGGTCACGGTGTCCTTGGTGGTCTGGATCGTCTGCTGCGGGGCGCGGACGCGCTTGACCTTGCGCACGCCGAGCCAGACCAGGATCAGCGCCAACAGCACCAGCAGGCCGAAGACGATGAGGTAGGCCGCCCAACGCCACAGGTGCGCGGCGACCAGACCTTCGGCCAGGGCGATCAGGCCGAAGGTCAGGGCGAAGACCAGTAGCACCGCGGCGCTGATGAACGCGCCGGCCCCGACCCCGGCGTTCTTGACCGAGGACTTGATCTCCAGCTTGGCCAGCTCGATCTCCCCGTGCAGCACGGTGGACAGGCTGGAGCTGGCTTCGGCGACCAGCGTGCCGATCGAAGGCTGCTCGGCCGGCTTGGTGCCGCCATCTGCGGTTGCCGTCACTGGTGTCCTTCCGTCGGCCGGGACTCGGTTGAGAAAAACCTTACGCGGTTACCGCCCGGACCGTCCGTCCACCGGCGCCCTGGTTAGGGTGCGTCCGTGGCGGTCTACCTGATAAGTGGGGTCAGCCGGGGGATAGGTCGCGTGCTGGCCGAGCAGTTGGCGGCGGCCGGGCACGCGATCTACGGCGTGGCCAGATCCCCGGTCCCGGGCCTGGCCCTGGCCGGGCGGATCGAGCTTCAGCTGCGTGACTTCGCGGCCTACGCCGAAGCGCTGGCCCCGGCCCTGGCCGAACTGCCGCAGCGGGACGGCCAGCCGCTGCTGGACGGACTGGTGCACTGCGCCGGGGTGGTTCGGCCGGGACGGCTGGCCGATCAGCCGGCGGCCGAGTTCAGCGAGCAGTTCGACATCAACGTGATCGCCGGAGCCGAACTGGTGCGGCACTGCCTGCCGTCGCTGCGGGCCGCCCGCGGCACGGTGGTGTTGGTCAACTCCGGCTCCGGGTTGGACGCCCGGCCACCGCTGTCCTCCTACGGTGCGGCCAAGTTCGCGCTGCGCGGCTACGCCCAGGCTTTGCGGCAGGAAGAACCGCGATTGCGGGTCTCCACGGTCTATCCCGGCCGCACCCACACCGACATGCAGCGCACCGTCCGGGCGGCCGAATCCGGCGAGTACCGGGCCGAGGAATACCTGCGACCGGAGACGGTGGCCGGCGTCATCGCCTCGGTCCTCACGCTGCCGGCCGATGCCGTCATCACCGACGTCACGCTCCGCCCGGCCGGCCAGCCCGGGCCCTCGTCCCCGGATTCCGCCTGAGCCGGCGCGCTCAGTCCTCGGCCTTGGCCCCGCCCATGCCCTGCTGGATCAGCTCCATGACCGTGGTGTCGGCCAGCGTGGTCACGTCTCCGATCGAGCGGTGCTCGGCCACGTCCCGCAGCAGCCGGCGCATGATCTTGCCGGAGCGAGTCTTGGGCAGCTCGGCCACGATCATGATCTGACGAGGTTTGGCGATCGCGCCGATCTCCTTGGCGACGTGGTTGCGCAGTTCGCTGACTATGGCCTGGCCGGCGTCGGCGTCGGTCTTGGGCGCGCTGCCGCCGCGCAGGATCACGAAGGCAACGATGCCCTGGCCGGTGGTGGGGTCGGTGGCGCCGACCACGGCCGCCTCGGCCACCGCCGGATGTGAGACCAGGGCCGACTCCACCTCGGTCGTGGAGATCCGGTGTCCGGACACGTTCATCACGTCGTCGACGCGGCCCAGCAACCACAGATCGCCGTCGGCGTCCTTCTTGGCCCCGTCCCCGGCGAAGTAGTAACCCTGATCGGCGAATCGCGACCAGTAGGTCTGGATGAACCGCTCCTCATCGCCCCAGATCCCGCGCAGCATGGACGGCCACGGCTCGGTCAACACGAGTAGCCCGCCGCCCCCGTCGGGCACGGAATTGCCCTGGTCGTCAACGACATCCACGCTGATGCCGGGTAGCGCTCGCATGGCCGACCCCGGCTTGGTCGCGGTTACACCGGGCAACGGACTGATCATCATGGCGCCGGTCTCGGTCTGCCACCAGGTGTCCACGATCGGGCACCGTTCACCCCCGATGACCCGGCGGTACCACATCCAGGCCTCGGGGTTGATCGGCTCCCCCACCGATCCGAGAATCCGCAGCGATGACAGGTCGAACCGGGCCGGGATGTCCTCGCCCCACTTCATGAACGTCCGGATCGTGGTCGGGGCGGTGTAGAGCGAGGTCACCTTGTACTTCTGCACGATTTCCCAGAACCGGCCCTGGTGCGGCGTGTCCGGCGTGCCCTCGTAGATCACCTGGGTCGCCCCGTTGGCCAGCGGGCCGTAGACGATGTACGAGTGCCCGGTGACCCAGCCGATGTCGGCGGTACACCAGAAGACGTCGGATTCGGGCTTGAGGTCGAAGGCGGTGTTGTGGGTGTAGGCGGCCTGGGTCAGGTAGCCGCCGGTGGTGTGCAGGATGCCCTTCGGCTTACCCGTCGTTCCCGAGGTGTAGAGGATGAACAACGGTGTCTCGGCATCGAAGGCCGGCGCGGCATGCTCGCGGTCCTGCCGCTCGACCACGTCGGTCCACCAGACGTCGCGGCCTTCGGTCCACTCCACCTCGTTCTCGCCGCGCTTGACCACCAGGACCGTCCGCACGTTCGTCTCGCCCTTGGCCAGGGCTTCGTCGACCACCGGCTTGAGCGGGAACACCTTGCCGCGGCGGTAGCCGCCATCGGCGGTGATGACGAGCGAGGCGTTGGCATCGATGACCCGGTCGTAGATGGCCTGAGCGGAGAAGCCGCCGAAGATCACCGAATGAATCGCGCCCACCCGGGCACAGGCCAGCATCGACACCACGGCCTCGATGCTCATGGGCAGGTAGACCGCAACCCGGTCGCCGTGGCCGACGCCCAACTCGGTCAGCGCATTGGCGGCCTGGCTGACCAGGTCCTTGAGTTCGGCGTAGGTGACGCGGCGGGTGTCGCCCGGCTCGCCCTCGAAGTGAATCGCGACCTTGTCGCCCCGGCCGGCGGCCACATGCCGGTCGACGCAGTTGACGCTGGCATTGAGCCGGCCGCCGACGAACCACTTGGCGAACGGGGCGTTCGACCAGTCCAGGGCCTGAGTCCACTCGGTGTCCCAGTCGAGGCGGCGGGCCTGAGCCTCCCAGTACCCGATCCGGTCGGCCGCGGCCGCGGCGTAGGCGTCGGCGGTGACATTGGCCGCAGCGGCGAATTCCTCCGGCGGCGGGAACCGGCGCTCCTCGTGCAGCAGGTTGGACAGGCCCTCGCTGGGTTCGGTCATCGCACGCTCCTCCTCGATAGTCGGTTCTCGCGTCGGCGTGGCAGATCAGCCCGACCCGCGTAGCTTGTTCGCGGGTTACCCCGACGCTAGCGCCGGCGGCCGACACTTCCCAGCAGGGGGACGCCGGGCACATCCGATGCCCAGCGGAGGCAGCGCCGGGTGCCGATTCGACTAGCGTGCTGGCGGTGACCGCCGATCCGCTCGCCCCGTTGCTCGACCTGCCTGGTGTCGCCGATGCCGTGACGGCCAGCCGGGAATCGGTCGACCGCCTGCTCGGCCACCGGGTGCTGCGCCGGCGCTCGGCTGAGGTCTCGGGCGAATCGCTGCTGCGCGGGGCTTGGGCTTCGGCCACGCTCGCCGGCGCGAGCGCCACCCTGGCCGAGGTGCGAGCGGCCGCCCCGGATCCGGTTGTGCAGGGCGCGTTGCGCATCTCGGCCGATCTGTCGGTGCTGGCCGAAACCTTTCGGACCGCACCGCGCCAAGTGCTGGCCCGGCTGCACGTGCTGGCCGGCGCCGGGCTGCTGCCAGCGGCCGAACTCGGTCGTCCCCGACCAGGTCCGGAAGTCGCCGGGCGGCTGGAAACCCTGTTCGAGGTCCTCGAACTGACCTCGAGTCCGGCCCTGGTGGTGGCCGCGATCGTGCACGGTGAGTTGCTGGCGCTGGATGCGTTCGCGCCGGTGACCGGGCTGGTCGCACGCGGCGCGGCCCGGCTGGTGCTGATCGACCGGGGGCTGGACCCGCGGTCGCTGGTGCCGTTCGAGGTCGGGCACCTGGAATTGGCGAGCGAGTACGAGCAGGCGCTGGCCGACTACCGCGCGGGCACCCCGGAGGGCGTGGCGGGCTGGATCCAGCACTGCGGCCGGGGCCTGGCGCTCGGCGTGCGGGAATCGGTGGCGATGTGCGAGGCGCTACAGCGAGGCTGAGTCCCGGCCGCGTGCGGTCAGTCGCTGGACTTGCCGGAGCTGCTCATCGCCTGGCAGATCCGATCGCCGATCTCGGCCAGGGCCTGCTCGATCGAGGCCGCCGCCGCGATCAGTCGCTCGAGTTCGGCCACCTCGACCACGGTGCTGGTGCCGGTGTTGAAAGTCATTGCCTTTCCCCTTCTGTGACTTGATTTTCGACTGCGACCTGGCAGGAGTTCGCGGCGTTCGAGGCCGACGACGCGCCGTGGGCGTTGACCGCGGCGACGCCGACCTGGCTGGCCGCGGCCGCCCCGTGCGGGCCGACCACGACCACTCCGAACGGGCAGGCGGCGGCCGCGCCGTTCGGTCCGACGACCACCGAGACCGCCGCTGTTTCCGGGGTATCGGCGGCCGCGGAGGCGCTGGCGCTGGCTGCGGCCGGTCCGTCTCCCTGTTCAGCCTCGGCCGAGACGCTGGCCGTGGCCATGCGCTGATCGGCCGACCACAGCGGCGGCAGCCGGTCGAGCCAGCCGGCCGGCCCCGACCCCAGCGCAGAGTCGGCGGCCGACCCCGGTTCAGGGACGGATCCGAGCTCGGCCGAATCCGGATCGGGCGCTCTCGCGCCGGCGAAGAGTAGCCGGTACTGCGGCCCGGAAGTAGCGCTCATCGATCACTCCGTTCTCGGATGGGAAGACATCAGACGGGTACCCGACTGGCCGCCATTCGTTGCGGCCGCGGCTGGTTCCGGCCGCGCGCTGTCCGATCAACGTTTCGTCGGCTTTGACAACATCCGCTGGCAATTCGGGCATCCATCGCCGTGCTGACCCAGCCCTTATCCCCCGGAGGTCACGATGCACGCCAGCCCCAGCCGGTCCGGCCCGCGAACCCTCGCGGCCGGTCCTGACCCGTCCGCCGCGACCCGCGTCCAACCCGGTCGCGAGTCGCTGATCCTGGAGTACCTGCCGCTGGTCCGGCGGCTCGCCGGGCGCTACGCCAGCACCGACTACCTGCGGGCCGAACTCACCCAGGCCGGTGCCGTCGGTCTGATCCAGGCCGTCGACCGGTTCGACCCTCGGAGAGGTGTTCCGTTCGTTGCCTACGCCATCCCGACCATCACCGGTGCCATGCGGCGTTACCTGCGCGACAATTCCCGGTTGATGCGCCGGCCCCGTCCCGGCAGCGTCACTCGAGCGGCCAGCGGCGGAGTCGCCCTGTTCGGCACCTGGAGCGAACCGATCGAGGAGCGCTGGCTCCCGGCCGAGGACGCGGGCCGAGCTCTGGCCGCGGTGGAGGATCGGGTCCTGCTGGGACCGGCGCTGCAGACCCTGTCCGAACGGGACCGGCGGATAATCTTCCTGCGGTTCTACGAGGATCGCACGCTCGGGCAGATCGCCCGCGAGCTGCACGTCAGCGTGGCCCGGGTGTCGCGGCTGCTGGCGCGCTCACTGGACACGCTGCGCACCGACCTCGGTGCGCCGACGCCGGCCGTGCCCCGGATGGGTGCGACCGGGCCGAGGCCGGCCGCGACGCTGAAGCTGTCGCGCCAGGTGGCCTGAGATGGGTTCCGGACAGCTCGGTCGGCGGGTCCGGCCGGGTCCGGAGCGCCTGCCGGCCGCGCAACTGCACGACGAGCCGGTGGCCAGCTCGCCGATCGGGCGCCGCCGGGCCGGGTTACTGCTCGGGCCAATCGTGCTGGCCGGCGTGCTGGTGCTGCCGCTGCCCCTCACCTGGCCGCAGCACGCTCTGGTCGGGGTGCTCGCGTTCGCGATGGTCTACTGGTCGTTGGAGGCGATCCCGGTCCCCGCGACCGCCCTGCTCGTGCTTGCGCTGTGCGTGCTGCTCGACGTGCCGGACGTGCACGGCAACCCCAACCCGGGTGATGCCGTGTTCAGCCAGTTCTCCTCCGACACGGTGTTCTTGCTGATCGGCGGGTTCATGCTCGCCCAAGCCATGGTCAAGCACGGATTGAACCGGCGGATCGCCCTCGGCGTGCTGTCGCTGCCCGGCGTCGCCACCTCGACCAGCCGAGTCATCATCAGCTTCGGCCTGCTCGGGGCCCTGCTGTCCTCGGTCATCGCCAACGGCGCGGTCGCGACGATGCTGCTGCCGATCACCATCGGCATCGAGCGATCCTTGACCGACCTGATCCGGACCTCGCACCCGGAGCACAGCTACCGCCGGTTCCGCTTCAGCACGGCACTGATGCTGATGACCGCCTACGGCATCACCGTCGGCGGGCTGCTCACCCCGATCGGCGATCCGTCCAACCTCATCGGCCGGTCCTTCGTCCAGGCGCAGTTCGGCCAGCGCGTCAGCTTCGGGCGGTGGGTGGTCCTGGCCGCGCCCATCGTCGCGGTGCTGTTCGTCGTGCTGTGCCTGCTGGTCCTCCTCCTCAACCCGCCGGAGCTGCGGCACATCATCGGCACCCGGCGCATGATCGGTGAGCAGCGCCGCCAGTTGGGGCCGATGAGTCGTGGCGAGTTGAACACCCTCGTCGCCTTCAGCCTGGCCGTGCTGCTGTGGATCCTGCCGACCGCAGCCGGGATGTTGCTGGGCCACGACGCGCGCCTGCACCAGCTCCTGCTCAACCGCGACGATGCGGCCGTTGCCGCCCTGATCGCGGCCACGCTGCTGTTCGTGCTGCCGGTGGCCTGGCGGCAGCGGGAGTTCACCCTGACCTGGCAGGACGCCAGCGGCATCGACTGGGGAACCATCCTGCTCATCGGCACCGGGCTCACGCTGGGCCGGCTGATGCTGTCGACCGGGCTGGCTTCGGTGCTCGGCCACCGGCTGGCGGCGATGATCGGCGACGCGCCGCACTGGCTGGTCTTCCCGCTGGTGGCCGGCATGGCCATCCTGATCTCGGAAATCACCAGCAACACCGCCAGCGTCGGCATCGTGGTGCCGATCATGCCCGCACTCAGTCAAGCCACCGGCACCGAACCGGTGGACCTCGCCCTGGTTGCGGTATTCGCAGCCACCTACGGTTTCATGCTGCCGATCTCGACCTCGGCCAACGCCATCGCCTTCAGCTCGGGCAAGGTGCCGATCCGGGCCATGCTCCGCTGCGGGCTGCTGGTCGACCTCTCGGGCGTGGTGCTCATCGCCGCCGGCCTGGCCGTGATGCTGCACCTTGCCGGACCGTGACCGGACGCTGGCCGCAGAGTGAGGGCGCCGTGCTCGACGCACGACGCCCTCTGTGTCCGGACGGGTTACCAAGCGTGCTCTGACTGCCGTACCCGGACCGTCTCCGGCCCGGGCCGACGACCTTCAGCGAGGCGTAGTCGCCGCGTGGGTGCCCGTCGTCCACTGGCGGACAACCTTGGTGGTGGGGGCCGGACCGCCATAGCCATCCGAGGTTCTCCGTACCTCTTTCTTACGCCTGAATGCCTTTACGGCGCAAGCGATTGTGGCAATCTGGCCGATCTGGCCCAGGAACGGCTCAGGTATTGCGGCTGCGGCGGGATCGGGTGTACCAGGCCAGCACGGCCAGGCCGGCCACGGTGCCGGCCAGCGCCGCGGTGGTCGTCGGTCGCGAGGCCTTCAGCCCGGACAGCCGCTCCCGCAACGGCACCGCGTTGGTGAAGCTGAGCACCGGCCAGTCCCGCTCGGTGGCGATCTTGCGTAGGGCCCGGTCGGGATTCACCACGTACGGGTGACCGACCGCTTCCAGCATCGGCAGGTCGGTGCTGGAATCGGAGTAGGCGTAGCACTCGGCCAGGTCGTAGCCGCGCTCGGCGGCCAGCCGCCGCAGTCCGGCCGCCTTGTTCGGACCGTAGGCGTAGAAGGCGATCTCGCCGGTGTACTTGCCCTCGGCCACCACCATCTCGGTCGCGATCACCTCGTCGGCGCCGACCATCTCCCCGATCGGACGCACCACCTCCTCGCCGGAGGAGGAGATGATGATGACGTCGCGACCCTCGGCCTTGTGCTGGCTGATCAACTCGACGGCCTCGTCGTAGACCAGCGGGTCGATGATGTCGTGCAGGGTTTCGTTGACGATGTCGCGGATCTGCTGGACGTCCCAGCCGGCGCACATGGCTGTCAGGTAGTCGCGCATCCGGTTCATCTGGTCCTCGTCGGCACCGGCCAGCGCGAACACGAACTGGGCGTAGGCGCTGCGGACCACGGCCCGCCGGTTGATCAGGCCGCCCTGGAAGAACGGCTTGCCGAAGGCCAGCGTCGAGGATTTGGCAATGATCGTCTTGTCGAGGTCGAAGAACGCTGCGGTGCTGGCCACGGGCTGAGGATAGTGCTGGTGGCCCGGTCTCGGCTCGCCGGTGACCGCCGCCGGCGCCATCCACAACTGCCGGCCGCCGTCCACAGATTGCCTCCGGCCGGGTCCGCCCGGTGCCGGCGGCGGTGGAATCGGGGCATGTCAGTCGATCCGAACCCGGCGCCGGTGCTCGGGGTGGTCTCTGGTTGCGGCGGGGCCGGTGCGTCCACCCTGGCCGCGCTGGTGGCAGCCCGCGCCGCGCCGGCCCTGCTGCTGGACTGTGACCCGCTGGGTGGGGGTATCGACGTTCTGCTCGGCAGCGAACGGGTGGTCGGGCCGCGCTGGAGCCAGGTCCGGTTGCGAGGTGGCTCGCTTGCGGTAACCGATCTGCTGGCGGCCCTGCCGCGCTGGCAGCGGGTGCACTTCCTGGCCGCTGACACCGCGCAGGAGATCGAGGCCGGTGCGCTTTCGACCATTCTCGACTCCGCGGCCGGACAGGTACCGGTGGTCCTGGACCTGCCCCGAACTGACGGGCCGGCCCGGGCCGCAGCCGTGGCCCGCTGCGATCTGCTGGTCGTCGTGACCCCGGCCGAGGTCCGCGGCCTGACCTCGACCGCGGTGCTGCTCGCCGGCCTGCCGCCGGACCGCACCGCGCTGGTGGTCCGGGGCCGAAACCGCGGCCTGCCGCCCGGCCAGATCGGTGAGCTGCTCGGGTTGCCTGTCCTGGCCGGGCTCGGCTGGGACGCGGCGCTGACCGCCGACGGCGGCCTGGCTCCGGCTCGAGTGCGGCGCCGAACCCGCCAGGCCCTGACCGCGGTATGGGCCGACGCCTGCCGCGGCGCGCAGCAGCGAGCGGTGGCCGCGGCATGAACGACGGCTTGCTGGATCGGGTGAGGATGCGGCTGGCAACCCAACCGGGGGAGCTGAGCGGGCTGCTGCTCGACGGACCGGCCCAGCGCGAGCTGTCGGAGCAGATGCAGGCCGAGCTGCTCGGGGCCGGCCCGCTCGAAACCTGGTTGGCCGAGCCGGGGGTGACCGACGTGCTGGTCAACGGCGCCGAGCAGGCCTTCATCGACCGGGGCGCGGGCCTGCAACCGATCCCGGTCCGGTTCGACTCGCCGGAGGCGGTGCGGCGGCTGGCCGTCCGGCTGGCCGCGCAAGCCGGCCGGCGCCTGGATGACGCGCAGCCGTTCGTCGACGCGGTGCTGCCCGACGGCACGCGATTGCACGCGATCCTGCCGCCGCTGGTCGATCAACCGGCGATCTCGTTGCGGGTGCTCGGTCGCCGGCGGTTGAACCTGTCCGACCTGGTGGCCTTGCAGATGCTGTCGGCGACCACCGCCGGCCTGCTGTCGAGCGTTGTCCGGGCCCGGCTCGGCCTGCTGGTCAGCGGCGGCACCGGAGCCGGCAAGACCTCGTTGCTGGCCGCCCTGCTCGCCCAGGTGCCTCCGGCGGAAAGGATCATCACGATCGAGGACGCGCCGGAACTGCGACCCGAGCATCCGCATGTGATCTCGTTGCAATCGCGATCGGGCAACTCCGAAGGCTGCGGCGCCATCGGGCCGGCCGAGCTGGTGCGCCAGGCGTTGCGGATGCGCCCGGATCGGCTGGTCGTGGGGGAGTTTCGCGGCGCCGAGATCGCCGATCTGTTGGCCGCCCTCAACACCGGGCACGCCGGTGGAGCGGCAACGGTGCACGCCAACTCGGTGCGGGACGTGCCGGCTCGGCTGTCAGCCCTGGGCGCGCTGGCCGGTCTCGGCCCGGTGGCGGTGGCGGCTCAGGCGGCGAGCGCGCTGGACGTGGTGGTGCACGTTCAGCGCGGCCGGGACGGCCGACGAGGGGTGCAGCAGGTCGCGCTGTGGTCGCGTGAACCCGAGCGCCGGCCGGAGCTGGTGTGGACCGCCGAGGATGGTGAGGGACCGGCAGTGGCTCAGCTGCGCCAGCGGCTGATCGAGGCCGGCGAGGCGGAGTCGGCGCCATGACGGCGCTGGTGATCTTGCTCGCCGGCGCGGGATTGGCCTGCTGGCCGCCGGCACCGGTCGCCGGCCGGCGCGCGATCTGGTTGCTACAGCAGCGCGGATCGCTGCGGCTGCGGCGTCGCGGTTACCGACCGCCGACCGGGGCGGCTGCCGGTGCTGCTTGCCTGGCCGCGCTGGCGTTGGCCGGCGCGGTGACACTCGGGCCCGTGCCGGCCGGGCTCGCGGTCGCGGCCGGCCTGGTGCTGCGCCGGTGCGCCCGCACGTTGTCGGCCGAACGAGACGCGGCGACCGAGGCGAACGAGCTGGTCGGCCTGGTCGCGGCGCTGGCGGCTGAGCACGGCGCCGGTGCCGGGCTGCCGGAGGCGCTGGCCGCAGCGGGGAGCAACTGCCGGCGCTGGAAACCGGTCCTCCTGCGGGCCGCGGACCGGGCCGGGCAGGGGTTGGACCCGGCGGCTGAGCTGGCGGCCGAGCCCCGGCTGGCCGGCCTGGCGGTGGTGGTGGCCCTGGCCGAGCGGAACGGCGTCGCGCTGGCGCCGGTGCTGAGCCGATTCCGCACCGACCTGGGCGCAGCCATCGCCGCCCGTCGCCGGTTGGCCGAGGTCCTGGCCGGTCCGCGCGCGTCGGCGGCGATGCTGGCCGGCCTGCCGGCGCTCGGGCTGGGGCTGGGGGCGGCGGCCGGGATCGATCCGGCGCACATCCTGCTGCACACGCCGGCTGGGCTGGCCGCGCTGGTGGCCGGGGTCGGGCTGGATCTGCTCGGCCTGCTCTGGACCCTGAAGTTGACATCGTGAGCGCGACGGCTGGCCTCGCGTGCGCCCTTCTGTCGGGGCTCGGGCTGCTGCTGCTCGGGCCGCGCCTGGCGGGGGCGCCGAAAGCGGCCACGGCGCGGCCGGCAGCGCTGCCGTTGCTGGCCGCCCTCGGCGGCGGTTCGGCCGCCTGGTTGCTGGGCGGCGACCGCGGCTGGCTGCTGGCCGGGCCGGCCACGCTCATCGCCGGCTGGGCCGCCCGCCGGTGGTCGCGTGGGTCGGCGGCCGAGCCCGACCTGGCCAGCACCGCGCTGCTGCTGGAACTGATCGCGGCCGGTCTGTCCGCCGGGTTGGCCCCCGCGGCGGCGATCGAGGCGGTGGCGGCCGCGGCCAGCCGGCTGGCCCCCCGGTCCCTGGGCCCGGCTGCGGAGCCGTTCAGCCTGGTCGGCCGGTTACTCATGCTGGGTAGCGAGCCGGCCGCTGCCTGGGATCGGCTGGCGGCGGTACCAGGCCTGGAGCCGGTGGCTGCCGCCGGCACCCGGTGCGCTCGCAGCGGATCTCGGCTGGCCGGTGCGTTGAGCGAGACCGCGGCCACACTTCGGGCCGAGGCCGCTCAGCGCGCGCTGACCCGGGCCCAGCGTGCCGGCGTGTGGGCTTTGCTGCCCCTGGGACTGTGCTTCCTGCCCGCCTTCGTCTGCCTCGGGGTCGTGCCGGTGATCATCGGCGTCGCCGGCCAGGCCATCCGCGGCGGTCTCGTACCCTGACGCCCACAGTTCAGCCTTGCAGCGAAGGCAGATTCACCACTATCGCTTCCTGCGTGCTGCGAGCGATCACCACCACCGCCTCCTGGTCCGGGTCGTTGTTCTCCTCCCGGTGCGGGGTGAACGGCGGCACGAAGACATAGTCGCCCGGGTCGGTGTGGATCCGGCGCTCCTGACCGTGCTCGGAGTCGTAGAACACGAACTCGGGATGGCCGGAGACGACGAAGATTGCCGTTTCCGAATCGCCATGATGGTGATTTCCCGAGCGTTGGTCCGGCCCGACGTGGGTCTGCCCCATCCACAAGGCTTGAGAGCCGGTGAGGGCGCTGCTGATCGCCGCGTAACGCTGCATGCCGGCGGTCTGCGCGGTGTCCGGGTCCACCTCGCTGGCCCGGACATGACGAAGCGGCGGGTGGAATCCGTCGTGCGAACCGGCCATGTCGGAGATGGTAGCGCCGCGCCGGCCGATCGCCGTCCACAGCTCTGCCTCGCCGTCCACAGATCTCTTCAGACGCGCGTTCGGGCGGGGGTGAGCAATCAGGCTGGGTGGGTCGAGCAAATCGGGGAGGACAGGAAATGACCAATGTTTGCAGCATGATCCGCCGCCGCTGGGCCCGGCTCCGCCGGCGGCTGGCCGGGGACGCGGGCATGAGCACGGCCGAGTATGCGGTGGGGACGGTGGCGGCCGTGGCGTTCGCGGCCGTGCTGTTCCGGATTGTGCATTCAGCCGCGGTCGAGTCGGCGTTGTCGCACATCATCACCTCGGCCCTCAACGTCTCGTTGTGATCGGCTGGCTGCGCCGGCGCCGGCTGGGCACCGACGAGGGCATGGTCACCGCGGAGGCGGCGGTCACGCTGCCGGCGCTGCTGTTCCTGGCCCTGGCCGCGGTCGCTGCGATCGCCGTGGCCGGGGCCCGGGTGCACTGCGTGGATGCGGCGCGTGAGGCCGCACGAGCCGGTGCCCGCGGACAAGCCCCGCCGGTTTTCGGTCGAACCGAGATCTCTGTGGTCCGCACGGCAGAAACGACAACGGCCACCGCTCGGCTGCTGATCCGGCCCGCTCGCTGGCTGCCGTCCCTGGCCGTCACCGAGACGGCGGTGGCGGTGTCCGAACCCGAGGTCGTCCCATGACGAGGGTCCGGGCAGGGGCACCGGGTACCGAGCGTTGTTGCCGCGGGGATGCCGGCTCGGCCACGGTCTGGGTGCTCGGCCTGGCCGGCGTGCTGATGCTGGTCGCGATGACGGTACTGATCGGCTGCGCCGCCGTCGTGGGTCGCCATCAAGCCGAAGCGGCCGCCGATCTGGCGGCCCTGGCCGGCGCCGAGCAGTTCGGCTCGGCCGGCGCCCCGTGCCAGCGGGCCGAGCAGATTGCCCGGGCCAATCACGCGATGCTGCTGGACTGCCGGGTGGTCAGCGGCCCGGCGGCCCGGGCCGGAGCGGTGTCCGTCCTGGTCGCGCGCGAGATCCGCTTGCCGTTGCTCGGTCGGCGCCGGCTACCAGCCCGGGCCGAGGCCGCCCGGCTACCGGTCGCCGGCTCAACCGCGGAGGGCCTCGAGCACCAGGTCGAGCACCACCACGGCGCCAGCCTTGTCCAGCGGGTTGTTACCGTTGCCGCACTTCGGCGACTGGACGCACGACGGGCAGCCCGACGGGCACTCGCAGGCCTGGATGGCGTCTCGGGTGGCCTGCAACCAGTCACCAAGCACGGCGTGCCCGCGGGCGGCGAACCCGGCACCGCCCGGGTGCCCGTCGTAGACGAAGACGGTGGGTCGCAGGGTGTCCGCATGCTGGGCGGTCGACACCCCGCCGATGTCCCAGCGGTCGCAGGTCGCCAGCAACGGCAGCAGGCCGATCGCCGCGTGTTCGGCGGCGTGCAGGCAACCGGCGAGGTCGGTTGGGTTGAGTCCGGAGTCGGCCACCAGCAGCGGGTCGAGGGTGTACCAGACCGCCCGGGTCCGGAGCCGGCGGACCGGCAGATCCAACTCGATCTCGTCGATGAGTTCCCCGGTGAGCCGCCGCCGCTGGTAGCTGACGACCTGATGGGCCACCTCGACCTGGCCGAGGTAAACGTCGACCCCGTCGTGGTGGCTGCTTTGTTCGGCCTCGAGCACGGTGATGTCAGTGAGCTGGCGAGCGGTCGTGGTCCATTCCGGGTCGTGCTGGTGCAACACCGCGACGCGCTCGTCGAGGTCGAGCTCGTCGACCAGGTAACTGCGCCCCTGATGGAGGTAGACCGCCCCCGGGTGCACGGTGGCGTCGGCCGAGGCGGCATCGGCGGTGCCCAGCAGCGTTCCGGTCGCCGCCTCGACCAGTGCGTACGGCTGGCCGCCGCCGGAGCGAATGTCGGCTCGGGGCGGCTGCGGGTCGAGCCAGAACCACCCGGC
>Ga0187809_10000755_pt1 | contig 16352 bp, 13 predicted proteins | sample NC_wetland_sal_i_8_FD_132415 | JGI IMG/M metagenome (GOLD analysis project Ga0187809, IMG submission 132415) | Wetland sediment microbial communities from Neuse River Estuary, North Carolina, USA - ASW_4 | ecosystem: Environmental > Aquatic > Freshwater > Wetlands > Sediment | place: USA: North...
CCTCGGTCACCCGCAACGGCGGGAACTCAGGATCGGCCTGGACCGGCGTGCACAGGTCCGCTCCGACGTCGAACAGGTCGTTCTGCACCTGGCGCAGCACTGCGGCGATGTCCTCGGGCAGCTCTCCCAAGGCCAGGGCCACCCCGATCGAGGCGTTGGTCTCGTCCGAATCGGCGTAGGCCGCCACCCGCACGTCGGTCTTGGCGACCCGGCTCAGGTCGCCGAGCGCGGTCGTCCCGGTGTCGCCGGTCTTGGTGTAGATGCGGGTGAGATGGACAGCCATGGCGCCAATCTAGCGCTCGGTGCGCAGGATCTGATTGGCCCGTTCGGCGTCACTGCGAAACACCATGACCTGATAGGAGTCAGCCGCCAGCCGCGACACCGAGCTGCGAACGCCTTCGGCAATAAGGCGGTCCCGGACCGCAAGCGCCTGTCCGCGCGGTGCCTGCTGGACCGGAACCAGCAATCCGTGGTCGGCATCCGGGCCGGAGGCCGGCCGGCCGGTATGCGGTCGCCGGGACGGGGCGAACACCCAGCGCATCATGAGCCCGAGGACGGCGACGATGGCCGCCATCCAGAACAGCTCGCTGATGTCGAAACCCACGGCCTCCATCCTGCCACCGCCGGGTGCGCACCGGTGCCGCTCGAGCGTCACCCTACTGATCGGTAACCGTTGCGAAATCGGCCACACAGCGGCGCGAGGCCGCCCCGGGTAGGCCACACTCGGGCCATGGCGACCGACGAGACGAGTCCGGCCGAAAGCGCGCAACGCCCGGCCAAGGACCGACCCTGGGTGATGCGGACCTACGCCGGGCACTCCAGCCCGGCCGAGTCCAACGCCCTGTATCGGCGCAACCTGGCCAAGGGCCAGACCGGCCTGTCGGTGGCCTTCGACCTGCCGACCCAGACCGGCTACGACCCTGACGCCGAACTGGCCCGAGGCGAGGTGGGCAAGGTCGGCGTGCCGATCGCTTCGGTTCAGGACCTGCGGGAGCTGTTCGAGGGCATTCCGTTGGCCGCGATGAACACCTCGATGACGATCAACGCGCCGGCCATGTGGCTGCTGGCGCTCTACCTCGTGGTGGCTGAGGAGCAGGCCGCGGTCGACGGCGTTTCGGCTGATGAAGCTTGGGCGAAGCTTGCCGGCACCACCCAGAACGACATCATCAAGGAATACCTGTCCCGTGGCACCTTCATCTTCCCGCCCGGTCCGTCGCTGCGGCTGATCACCGACGTCATCGCGTTCACCGTCTCGCACGTGCCGAAGTGGAATCCGATCAACATCTGCAGCTACCACCTGCAGGAGGCGGGGGCGACGCCGGTTCAGGAGGTGGCGTTCGCGCTGTCGACGGCGATCGCCGTACTGGACTCGGTGCGCGATTCCGGCCAGGTCCCGGCCGAGAAGTTCGGTGAGGTGGTCGGGCGGATCTCATTCTTCGTCAATGCCGGCGTGCGCTTCGTCGAGGAGCTGTGCAAGCTGCGCGCGCTGGCCCAGCTCTGGGATGAGATCACCGCCCAGCGCTACGGCGTGACCGAGGCCAAGCAGCGGCGGTTGCGCTACGGCGTGCAGGTCAACTCCCTCGGCCTGACCGAGGCCCAGCCGGAGAACAACGTGACCCGGATCCTGCTGGAGATGCTTGCCGTCACCCTGTCCAAGAACGCCCGGGCCCGGGCCGTGCAGCTGCCGGCCTGGAACGAGGCGCTCGGCCTGCCCCGGCCGTGGGACCAGCAATGGTCGCTGCGGATGCAGCAGGTGCTGGCCTACGAGACCGACCTGCTGGAGTACGAGGACATCTTCGACGGCTCGGCCGTGATCGAGGCCAAGGTAGCCGAGATCGTGGCTGGGGCCCGGGCCGAGGTCGAGCACGTCAGCGACCTCGGCGGTGCGATCGCCGCGGTCGAATCGGGCTACCTGAAGTCGGCCCTGGTCGGCTCGCTGGCCCAGCGCCGGCGCCGGATCGAGTCGGGCGAGGACGTGGTCGTCGGGGTCAACCGCTTCACCGAAACCGAGCCCAACCCGCTGACCGCCGATCTGGCCGGCTCGATCCTGACTGTTGACCAGCAGGTCGAGCAGGCCGCGATCGACCGGGTGATCGGCTGGCGGGCCGTACGCGAGGCCGATGCCGTCGACGCGGCGCTGCTGGAACTGCGGGATGCGGCCAAGACCGAGCAGAACCTGATGCCGGCCACGCTCAAATGCGCGCGGGCCGGCGTCACCACCGGCGAGTGGTCGGCGGCACTACGCGAGGTGTTCGGCGAGTACCGGGCACCGACGGGGGTGTCCGGCGCGGTGGGTGGGGGAGGCAGCACGTCCGAGTTCGACGCGGTGCGTCAGCGGGTGCTCGACACCGGGCAGGCCCTGGGCGGCCGGCTGAAGTTCCTGGTCGGCAAGCCCGGCCTGGACGGGCACTCCAATGGGGCCGAGCAGATCGCCGTGCGGGCCCGCGACGCCGGCTTCGAGGTGATCTATTCCGGCATCCGGCTCACCCCGGCCCAGATCGTGGCCGCCGCCGTCCAAGAGGACGTGCACGTGGTCGGGCTTTCGGTGCTTTCCGGCTCACACCTTTCCGTGGTGCCGGACGTGCTGAGCGGACTGCGAGCCGCCGGGCTGACCGACGTGCCGCTGGTCGTCGGCGGGATCGTGCCGGATGCCGACGCCACCCGGCTGCGCGAACTCGGGGTGGCTCGGGTCTTCACGCCGAAGGACTTTCAGATGAGCCAGGTGCTGAAGGAGGTCCTGGACGCGATCCGGGAAGCCCACGAGCTGGACTGAGCCGGTCGGCTAGGCTCGCCCGGTGCGTCTGGTGATTGCCCGTTGCTCGGTCGACTACGTGGGCCGCCTGACCGCCCACCTGCCGATGGCGCTGCGGTTGCTCATGGTCAAGGCTGACGGCTCGGTGCTGGTGCACTCCGACGGCGGCTCGTACAAGCCGCTGAACTGGATGTCGCCGCCGTGCAAGCTGGTCGAGGGCGACTTCACCGAAGGCTCCGGCACCTGGACCGTGACCAACAAGGCCGGCGAACAGTTGCTGATCAGCATCGAAGCGGTGCTGCACGACTCGGCCCACGAACTCGGCATCGACCCCGGCCTGGTCAAGGACGGGGTCGAGGCCCACCTGCAGATGTTGCTGGCCGAGCACATCCACAAGCTGGGCGAGGGTTACCGGCTGGTGCGACGGGAGTACCCGACCGCGATCGGTCCGGTCGACATCCTGGCCCGGGACCCGGACGGCGTCGCGGTGGCGGTCGAGATCAAGCGCCGGGGCGAGATCGACGGCGTGGAGCAGCTGACCCGCTACCTCGAACTGCTCAACCGCGACCCGCTGCTGGCCCCGGTGCGCGGCGTGTTCGCGGCCCAGGAGATCAAACCGCAGGCCCGCACCCTCGCCCTGGATCGCGGCATTGACTGCCTGGTGCTGGACTATGACGAGCTGCGCGGAATCGACAACATCGAGGACCGCCTCTTCTAAACCCGCCTCTTGTCGGCCCGCCGTTCTGTACCCGGCTTTGTGCAGCCGTCGTGGCCCGGACAGCGTGCACAGCAACGATCCGATTTTGGAGTGACCGTCGCCCCTAGGCGGGGGAACTCTCCAAAATGGGAAGAGAGGGCTGGGGGAGGGCGGGCGGTGGGCAGGTCTGGCCGTACTGGCTACTGGTCAGTAGCCTCGGAACCATGACCGCCACCAGCGAGGCGCCGTCCACTCCCACCACCGAATTCGCCAGCCTGGACCCGGCCACCGGTGCCGAGATCGCCCGGTTCCCGGTGAACACCGCGGCTGAGGTCCGGCAGGCGGTCGAGCGGGCCCGGCCGGCGGCGCGCTGGTGGGCATCCCTCGACCCCAAGCAGCGTCGGGCCCGGCTGCACGCCTGGCGCCATCGGCTGGTCGAACGGACCGACGAGCTGAGTCGGTTGATCGCCCGCGAGAACGGCAAGCCGGTCGACGACGCCGTCCTGGAAGTGACGATCGCCATCGCCCACCTGTCCTGGGCCGCCGACCACGCGCACCGGATCCTCGGCCGCCGCCGGGTCAGCCCCGGCCTGCTCGCGGTCAACCACGCCGCTACCTGCGAGTACCTGCCCTTCGGTGTGGTCGGAGTGATCGGCCCCTGGAACTATCCGGTGCACACCCCGCTCGGCTCGATCTCCTATGCCCTGGCCGCCGGCAACGCGGTGGTCTTCAAACCCAGCGAGTACACCCCGGCGATCGGCCAGTGGCTGGTGCACAGCTTTGCCGAGGTAGTGCCCGAGCAGCCGGTGTTCCAGCTGCTCACCGGCTTTGCCGACACCGGGAACGCCCTGTGCACCGCCAGCGTGGACAAGCTGGCCTTCACCGGATCGGCCGCTACCGGTCGCAAGGTGATGGCGGCCTGCGCGACCAACCTGACCCCGTGCGTGGTCGAGTGCGGTGGCAAGGACGCCCTGATCGTGGCCGCCGACGCCGACCTGGACCTGGCCGCCGATCAGGCCGTCTGGGGCGGCATGTTCAACGCCGGCCAGACCTGTGCCGGGGTGGAACGGGTCTACGTCGAGGCCCCGGTCTACGAGCAGTTCCTGACCAAGCTCACCGCCCAGGCTCGACGGCTGCAGGCCGGCCGGGACTACGGCCCGATCACCATGCCGGGGCAGCTGGCCATCATCGACCGCCACCTCACCGACGCGCTGGCCCAGGGTGGCCGGGCCCTGCTCGGAGGGCCCGAATCGATCCGGGAACCGTTCGTGGACCCGGTGCTGCTGGTCGACGTGCCGGCCGATGCCGCGGCCAGCACCGAGGAGACCTTCGGCCCCACGCTGACCGTGACCAAGGTGGCCAGCGTCGCCGAAGCCGTGGTCCGGGCCAACGATTCCGGTTACGGCCTGGGCGCCTCGGTGTTCAGCCGGCGGCAGGGTCACCAGATCGCCGAGCAGCTCGAGGTCGGCATGGTCAGCATCAACTCGGTGCTGACCTACGCCTCGATCCCCGGCCTGCCCTGGGGCGGCAGCCGGGAATCCGGCTTCGGCCGGATCCACGGCCCGGACGGGCTGAAGGAATTCGCTCGATCTCGCGCCATCACCGGTCAGCGCTTCCCGATCCCGCTGCGCCTGAGCACCTTCCACCCGAGCAAGAACGCTGTCGGCCAGCTCAAGCAACTGGCGCGGCTGCGCTGGGGCCGGGGTTGAGCCGGCGTCGAGCCCGGCCGCCGGTGTGAGACAGCCCCCAAGGATTTAGCCGCCGGGGCCCGCTCCGGTTACCGTCGGGGTCAACCTGGGCAGCAGTGAGGAGCAGCAATGGCGCGCGCGTTCAACAAGGTCGGCGTCGTCGGTCTGGGCACCATGGGGGCCGGCATCGTCGAGGTCTTCGCCCGCAACGGCCTGTCGGTGGTCGCCGTCGATCGCGATGACGCCGCGGTCGCGCGCGGCCGCGGCCACATCGAGCACTCCACCGGACGGGCAGTGGCCCGGGGCAAGCTGGCCGAAGCCGACCAGCAGGCGCTGCTGGCCCGGGTCAGCTACGACACCGAGCTCAAGTCGATGGCCGACGTGGATCTGGTCGTGGAGGCGGTCCCGGAGCAACTCGAACTGAAGCGGGCCATCTTCAGCCAGCTGGACGAGATCTGCCGGCCCGACACCATCCTGGCCACCAACACCTCCTCGCTCTCGGTGACCGAGATCGCGGTGGCGACCCAGCGACCGGACAAGGTCGTGGGCATGCACTTCTTCAATCCGGCGCCGGTGATGAAGCTGGTCGAGATCGTGCGCAGCGTGGTCACCGAGCCGGATGTGGTCGACGACCTCGAGCAGTTCGCCGCCTCCCTGGGCAAGATCGACGTGACCATCGGTGACCGGGCCGGCTTCATCGCCAACGCGCTGCTGTTCGGCTACCTCAACCACGCCGCCGCGATGTATGCCGAGCGCTACGCCAGCCGGGAGGACATCGACGCGGCCATGAAGCTCGGGTGCGGCCTGCCGATGGGCCCGCTGGCCCTGCTCGACCTGATCGGGCTCGACACCGCTTTCGAGATCCTGGACACCATGTACAAGCAGTCCCGCGACCGGCTGCACGCCCCGACACCGGTGTTCAAGCAGATGATCACCGCCGGCCTGCTCGGTCGCAAGGTCGGCCGGGGCTTCTACACCTATGACGGACCGGATTCGCCCAACGTGGTTGCCGACCTCAACGCGCCGGCCAGCGAGCCGCCGGCCGGCCGGGTTCGCGACATCCGGCAGGTCGGTGTGGTCGGCTCGGGCACCATGGCCACCGGCATCGTCGAGGTGTTCGCCAAGGCCGGCTACGACGTGGTGTTCATCGCCCGATCGCTGGAGAAGGTGGCCAGCGTGCGGGCCGGTCTGGAGCGATCGTTGAACAAGGCAGTTCAGCGGGGCAAGCTGACCGAGGCCGACCGGGACGCCGCGCTGGGCCGGATCACCGGCTCGGCCAAGCTCGACGATCTGGCGCCGGTTGATCTGGTCGTCGAGGCCGTCGTCGAAGAACTGTCGGTGAAACAAGCGCTGTTCTCCAACCTGGACGAGATCTGCAAGCCCGGTGCGGTGCTGGCCACCACCACCTCGTCGCTGCCGGTGATCGAGTGCGCCGCCGCTACCGGGCGGCAGTCCGACGTGATCGGCCTGCACTTCTTCAACCCGGCCGCGATCATGCAGCTGGTCGAGGTGGTCTCGACCGTCTCCACCTCGCCCGAGGTCGAGGCGACCGCACTGGCGGTTACCGCCAAGCTCGGCAAGCACCCGGTGCGATGCGGTGACCGGGCCGGTTTCATCGTCAACGCCTTGCTCTTTCCCTACCTCAACGACGCGGTCAAGATGCTCGAGGCGCACTACGCCACCAGCGAGGACATCGACTCGGCGATGAAGGTCGGCTGCGGCTACCCGATGGGGCCGTTCGAGCTGCTCGATGTGGTCGGCCTCGACGTGTCGCTGGCGATCCAGCGAGTGCTCTACCAGGAGTTCCGGGAACCCGGTTTCGCTCCGGCCCCGCTGCTGGAGCACCTGGTCAAGGCCGGCCGGCTCGGCCGCAAGACCGGCAAGGGCTTCCGCGACTACGATTGAGCCGTCAACCGCCCGACTGAATAAGGGAGTTCTGCCAATGGTTGCCGCCGGGTTGCCGGCCGTGGTGCCGGCGCCGGACCTGCCGGCCCGGGTCACCATCTGCGAGGTCGGACCCCGGGACGGGCTGCAGAACGAGTCGGGCGTCCTCGACGCGGCGGTCAAGGTCGAGTTCATCCACCGGTTGGTGGCGGCCGGCCATCGGGTGGTCGAGGCGACCAGTTTCGTGCACCCGAAGTGGGTGCCCCAACTGGCTGATGCCCAGCAGGTCATGGCCGAGCTGGACCGGCAGCCGGGTGTCCGCTACCCGGTGTTGGTCCCGAACGAGACCGGCCTGGCCCGGGCCATCGAGGCCGGGGCCGAGGAGATCGCCATCTTCGGCAGCGCCACCGAGACCTTCGCCACCCGCAACCTGAACCGGACCGTGGCCGAGTCGATCGACATGTTCGCCCCGGTCGTGGCGAGCGCCAAGGCTGAGGGCTTGCGGGTCCGGGGTTACCTGTCGATGTGCTTCGGCGACCCGTGGGAGGGGCCGGTGCCGCCAGGCCAGGTCATTGCGGTGGCTCGCCGGCTGTTCGAACTCGGTTGTGACGAGTTGAGCCTGGGCGACACGATCGGGGTGGCGACCGCCGGCCAGGTCCGGGCCCTGCTGGCCGAGCTGGCCCCATCGGTACCGCTGAACCAGATCGCCGTGCACTTCCACGACACCTACGGGCAGGCGCTGGCCAACACGCTGGCCGCGCTCGAAGCCGGCGTCAGCATTGTCGATGCCTCGGCCGGCGGCCTCGGCGGCTGCCCGTACGCCGAGAGCGCCACCGGCAACCTGGCCACCGAGGACCTGGTCTGGTTGCTCGACGGGCTGGGCATCGAGACGGGCCTCGACCTGGCCGCCCTGGTCCGTACCAGCGTCTGGATGGCCGAGCAGCTCGGCCGGCCCAGCCCGTCCCGCGTCGTCCGGGCGCTGGCGGGCTGAGCGGTGCCGTCCCGCCGTGGTTCCAAATGGACCCAACCGGCCCGCCCGCTGGGCTCGGGCAGCAATGAGCGGGTCGAGCGCTGGTGCGGCGAGCCCTACCGGGTGCGGGCGGTGTCGGGTCAGGCGGGCAGCGGTGGCCCCTATCGCTGCCCGGGCTGCGACCAGTTGCTCTCCGGCGTGCCCCACATCGTGGCCTGGCCCGACGGCGATCTGGACGCCGGTGACCGCCGGCACTGGCATACCGGCTGCTGGTCGGCCCGGGAAAGCCGCCGCCCCGGCGTGCTACGCAGCCGGAACGCGCCGCGGTACGGCTGAAGCGGCACTGCCGGAACGCGCCGCGGTACGGCTGAAGCGGCACTGCCGGAACGCGCCGCGGTACGGCTGAAGCGACCATCACCGGGTCAACGGCTCTGCTGCCGGGGCAGCAGGACCTCCCGCAGGATGAGGGTGACGGTGGCGACCAAGGGGATCGAGATCAGGAACCCGATCACCCCGAACATGGTGTAGCCGGCCAACGCTCCGACCAGTGCGGCCGCCGGGCTGATCCGGACCGAGCGGTCGAGCAGCCGTGGGATGAACACGAGCCGGGCCAGCACCTCGTACAGGGCGAAGAACACGATGGTGGCGATGCCGGTCGGCACCGAGTCCAGTAGCACCACGGTCGAGACCACTATCGCGGCCAGCAAGGTGCCGACCAGCGGGGCGATGTCCAGCACCGCGGCGATGAAGGCCAGCGCAAACGGGTACGGAACCGAGAAGATTTCCAGGAACAGCAGGGTGAACAGTCCCCGGAGCAAGGCCAGCGACACCGTCCCGGCCACGTACGACCCGATCTGGGCCACGACCTTGTTCCCGATTCGCTCGATGACCGGGCGCCGGGAAGCCGGCGTCAGGCGGTAGCCGAAGGCAGTGATGTCGTCGAGAAAAGCTAGGAAATACAAGGTCAGTACGGCCAGGGAGAAAACCTGGAAGATCGTCGAGGCTACCGCCGAACCGACGCTGAGCAGGTTTCCGGCCAGGTTCTTGAGCAGGCTGGAGTCGTTCACATAGCGCTGGGCGGCCTTGAGCACGCCGAAGCGCCGGTCGAGGTCGGCGACCCGGCGGTTGTGCTGCAACTCGTTGAGGTAAGTGGGTAGGTGATGGACGAATTTCGCGGTCTGCTCGACCAGCGGTGGCACTACGGCCACACCGAGTCCGACCAGCAGCAGGATGGCGGACAGAAAGACGATCGCCACCGAAAGCCCGCGGCGCAACCCCACTCGCTCCAGCCGCCGCACCGCCGGGTCCAGGCCGGCGGCCAGGAACAGGGCCAGCAGCAACAGCAGGAACGCCTCCTGGCCGCGTTGCAGCGCGCGGAACAGCAGGTAGGCGATGCCGAAGCCGACGGCTGCGGTCAGCCCGAGCCGGAACGGCGAGTAGGTGGCCAGGCCGTGGCGGGGCTGGAACTGGGGCGGCAGCTCGGCGGCCGGCTGATCCGGCTCGGCGGTCTCGCTCACGCCTCAGGCGGTGCGGTGGCGGCGATGACCGAACCGAGCTGGTCGTGCAACTGGCGCAAGGCGCGGTGGGTCTGCTCCTGCTCGGCCCGCAATCGGGCCAGCTCCTGCCGGGCTTCGGCCACGATCTGCTCGGCCTCGGCACGGCCCTCGGCCAGCAGTCGCTGGGTGGTGGCAGCGGCCGCGCGAGCCGCCTGCTGCTCCTCGCGTTCGGTCCTGCTGCGGCGGGTGCGCAGAGTTATCTCGAAGTCCTCATCGGCGGTGCGGCGCTTGTGCTCGGCCTCCTCGTCGGCCGCCGCCCGGGCCGCCGCGGACTCGGCATCCAGCCGTTCCCGCTCGGTCCGGGCTGATTCGAGCAGCCGGGCCGCCTCGGCCCGGGCGCGCTCCAGCTCGGTGGTGGCCTGGGTCCGGGCCGCGGCCAGCTTCTGGTCGGCTTCGGCCGAGCGTTGAGCCGCTCCGCCGGTCAGCCGCTGCTGTTCGTCGGCCGCCTCGGTGCGGACCTTCTCGGCGTCGGCCCGGGCCGAAGTCAGCACTCGCTCGGCCTCGACCTCGGCGGCCCGGCGGGTCTGGGCGGCCTCCTCGGTCGCCAGCTCCAGCATCTCCCGGATCCGCTCGGACACCGCGGCCGGGTTGAGCGTCTCGATCTTCTTGGCCGCCTGGGCGCGCAACGATTCGATCTGTGCCTCGTGCGCGGCCAGCTGGGCGGCCCGATCGGCGCTGGTCGCCAGCGCGGCGTCGCGGGCCACGGTCAGGTCCGAGATCTGCAGGTTCAGCCGGGACACGTAGTCCTCGACCTGACGTTTGTCGTAGCCGCGCATGGACACGTCGAAGAAGGGCACGTCGCTGTCGAGCAACGGCAGGAGCTCGGTGTTCTGATCTTCGGCTGCCATGAATCAATCCTCGCACGCTCCGCTGACGACTCAGTGAGAGTCGCTGGTGTGTTGACGGCGAACCCGTCCGCCCGCCGCCGACTGTTAGACGTTTGTGGCGAGGAAAAAGTTGCCGGCCGGCCGGGGCGGACCGAGGCGGGGATCTTCAGCTGTTGCGGAACCGGTTGATCGCGGCCAGGTGCGTGGCCCGGAACGCCTCGTCCCGGACGCCGAGGCCCTCCCGGTCGGCCAGGCAGAGCACGCCGACCTTGCCCTGGTGGGCATTGCGGTGCACGTCGTAGGCGGCCTGGCCGGTTTCGGCCAGTGGGTAGGACTTCGACAGGGTCGGGTGGATCGCGCCCTTGGCGATGAGCCGGTTGGCCTCCCATGATTCGCGATAGTTGGCGAAGTGTGAGCCCACGATGCGCTTGAGATTCATCCACAGGTAGCGGTTGTCGTACTCGTGCTGGAAGCCGGAGGTCGAGGCACAGGTGACGATGGTTCCGCCCCGCTTGGCCACGTAGACCGAGGCGCCGAAGGTCTCCCGGCCCGGGTGTTCGAACACGATGTCCGGGTCTTCACCACCGGTCAGTTCCCGGATCTTGGCTCCGAACCGCTTCCACTCGCTCGGATCCTGGGTCTGCGGGTCGGACCAGAACTTGTAGCCCTCGGCGGTGCGGTCGATGATCAGCTCGGCCCCCATCCGCCGGCACAGCTCGGCCTTGTCCGGTGAGGACACCACGCACACCGGGATCGCCCCGCCGTTGAGCGCGAACTGGGTCGCGTAGCCGCCCAGGCCACCGGAGGCACCCCAGATCAGCACCACGTCGCCCTGCTTCATGGCTGCTCCGTTGTGGCTGACCAGCTGCCGGTAGGCGGTGGAGTTGACCAGGCCCGGGGACGCGGCCTCCTCCCAGGTCAGGTGCTCCGGCTTGGGCATCAGCTGGTTGGACTTGACCAGAGCCAGTTCGGCCAGGCCACCGAAGTTGGTCTCGAAGCCCCAGATCCGTTGCTGCGGGTCCATCATGCTGTCGTCGTGACCCTGCGGGTCCTCCAGCTCGACCGAGAGGCAGTGCGCCACGACCCGGTCGCCGACCTTCCACCGGGTGACCCCCGGCCCGACCCGCAGCACTACCCCGGCCAGGTCCGATCCCACTACGTGATAGGGAAGATCGTGCTTCTTGGCCAGCTCCGACGACTTGCCGTACCGGCGCAGGAACGAGAAGGTCGAGACGGGTTCGAAGATCGACGTCCAGACCGTGTTGTAGTTGATGGCGCTGGCCATCACCGCGATCAGCGCCTCGCCCGGTCCGATCTCCGGAGTCGGCACCGACTGCACGTGCAGGGACTTGCGAGGGTCCTTGTCCTTGGTCTCCAGGCCGGCGAACATCGTCTCCTCTTCGGCCAGCACCAGTGCACCGCGATAGTGATCGGGTACCGGTAGCTCGGCCAGGCCGGCCAGGGCCTCGGGGCTGCCGTCGTTGAGGGCGGCTCGGAGCTGATCCATGACTGTGTCCTCCAGCGGGTGAGGGCGAGCAGTGTTCGGATGAGGTTACTGGCGGGTAACGCTTACAGCGACCGGTCGTGAGCTGGCCCACCTCGTGACGACCGGCACAAACGACCCGTTCAGTGCTGGCCGGCCGGTTCGACCAGTTCGATCAGCACTCCGCCGGCATCCTTGGGGTGAACGAAGTTGACCCGGGAACCGGCCGTGCCGCGACGGGGCTGGTCGTAGAGCAACCGCAGCCCCTTGGCCCGCAGGTCGGCCGAGGTGGCTTCGATGTCGTCCACGGTGTAGGCCAGTTGCTGCATGCCCGGCCCGTTCCGGTCGAGGAACTTGGCGATGGTCGAGTCGGCGTCGAGCGGAGCCAGCAGCTGGATCCGGGTGCTGCCGTCCCCCACCGCCAGCATCGCCTCGCGTACGCCCTGCTCCTGGTTGGTCTCGGTATGTACGCTCCGGATCCCGAAGGTGTCGGCGTAGAAGGCGATCGCGACGTCCAGATCTGGCACCGCCACGCCCACGTGATCGATCCGCAGAATGGTCATCTCGGTATGGTCTCCTGCTCCGGCCGCCCGGCCAACTGCGGGTGGCCGGAGTCATAGGCGGGAGCGGCTCGAAGCCAGTTCAGGCCTATATGGTGGTTCAAACCGCCAAGCGCGGACCCCGAACCCCGAGGGAGGCCGGTCATGTCGGCAACGTCGTCTGTCATCGTCGGGGGTGCGCGAACCCCGATGGGTAAGCTGCTCGGCTCGCTCAAGGACTTCTCGGCCACCGACCTCGGCGGCCTGGCGATCAAGGGCGCGCTGGCCAAGGCCGGGGTCAGCCCCGAGCAGGTTCAGTACGTCATCATGGGCCAGGTCCTCACTGCCGGGGCCGGACAGATCCCGGCCCGCCAGGCGGCGCACAAGGCGGGCATCCCGCTCGATGTGCCGGCGCTGACGATCAACAAGGTATGCCTGTCCGGTGTCGACGCGATCGCTCTGGCCGACCAGCTGATCCGGGCCGGCGAGTTCGACGTGGTGGTCGCCGGCGGCCAGGAGTCGATGACCCAGGCCCCGCACCTGCTGCCCAAGTCGCGCGAGGGCTTCAAATACGGCAGCGTCGAACTGACCGATCACATGGCCTACGACGGCCTGTGGGACGTGTTGACCGACCAGGCGATGGGCGCCCTGACCGAGGCGGCCAACGTCGACGACCGCGAGTTCAGCCGGGCCGAGCAGGACGCCTTCGCCGCCCGCAGCCACCAGCGTGCGGCCGAGGCCTGGAAGAACGGTGTCTTCGACGAGGAGGTCATCACCGTCGAGATCCCGCAGCGCAAGGGTGAGCCGATCGAGTTCCGCTTCGACGAGGGCATCCGCGGCGACACCACCGCCGAGGCGCTGGGCAAGCTACGGCCGGCGTTCCGCAAGGACGGCACCATAACCGCCGGCTCGTCGTCGCCGATCTCCGACGGTGCGGCCGCGGTCGTGGTCATGAGCAAGGCCAAGGCAACCGAGCTGGGGCTGGACTGGATCGCCGAGATCGGCGCCCACGGCGTGGTGGCCGGGCCCGACTCGACGCTTCAGTCCCAGCCGGCCAACGCCATCAGGGCCGCTGTGGCCAAGGAGGGCATCAGCGTTGCCGACCTGGATCTGATCGAGATCAACGAGGCATTCGCGGCCGTCGGCCTGGCCTCGGTTCGCGAACTCGGCATCTCGGAGGACATCGTCAACGTCAACGGTGGTGCGATCGCGGTCGGTCACCCGATCGGGATGTCCGGTGCCCGGATCACCCTCCACCTGGCCCTGGAACTTCAGCGTCGCGGCGGCGGCATCGGCGTGGCGGCGCTGTGCGGCGGCGGTGGCCAGGGCGACGCGCTGATCGTCCGAGTGCCGAAGAAGTAGCCCGGCGCGGTGGCGTCGTCCCGGACCCGATCCGACCTGCCGGCGCTGGTCGAGCAAGCTGTGGCCGGCGAGGCTCGCGCCATCGGCCGGCTCATCTCGCTGGTCGAGGACGACGCGCCGGCGCTGTCCGAAGTGACCCGGTTGCTGGCCGGCCGCCCCGACCAGGTGCACGTGGTCGGGCTGACCGGCGCTCCGGGAGTGGGCAAGTCCACCGCGACCTCGGCCCTGATCGCCCAACTGCGGCACCGGCACGAGCGGGTCGCGGTGCTGGCCGTGGACCCGTCCTCACCCTTCACCGGCGGGGCGCTGCTCGGTGACCGGATCCGGATGAGCCAGCATGCCGACGATCCGGGGGTGTTCGTCCGTTCGATGGCCAGTCGGGGGCAGCTCGGCGGGCTGGCCGCCGCCGTGCCACCGGCGATCCGGGTGCTGGCCGCCGCCGGTTGTTCGCTGGTCCTGCTGGAAACGGTCGGTGTCGGGCAGTCGGAGATCGACGTGGTCCGCTCGGCCGATACCACCGTGGTCCTGCTGGCACCGGGGCTGGGCGACGGCGTCCAGGCCGCCAAGGCCGGCATCCTGGAGATCGCCGACATCTTCGTGGTGAACAAGGCCGACCGGCCCGAGGCCGGCGAGGTGTCGCGGGCGCTGCGGGCGGTGCAATCGATGGCGCCGGCCGGCTCCGGCTGGACGGCGCCGATCCTGCCCACGGTCGCGACCGAGGGGCGCGGGTTCGGCGAGCTGGCGGTGGCCATCGCCGATCACCAGCGGTTCTTGGCCGAGTCGGGGGAGGGGCAGCGCCGGCGGGCGGCCCGGACCCGCCACCAGCTCGAAGCGCTGGTGCTGGGGCGATGGCAGCAGGCGCTGTCCGGCAGCGCGCAGCTGGAGCGGCTCACCGAGCGGGTGCTCGCCGGGGAGCTGGACGCCTACGCGGCCGCCGATCAGCTGCTGGCCCCCGCGGCCGAGGCCTGAACCTCGAGCAGTGATTCCTCGTGCAGCTGGGCGGCGTAGGCCTGGTGGCCTCCGCGCAGTCCGAACAGCCGCTTGGCCAGCAGTAGGTAGAGCACGGCGGCGACGTTGATGACGAAGGCACCGATCCGCAACACGGTTATTTTCTCGGTCAGTTCGTAGATCTCCAGCGGCAGGAACAGGGCCGTGGCGACCACCGCGAAGTACTCGCCCCAGCGCTTGAGCAGCCACAGGCCGGTGCCCTCGACGAGTTGCAGGGCGCCGTAGCAGATCAGGAACGCTGCCACCAGGTCGAGGGTCGTGCCCTTGGCGTTCAACGCGTTCTCGACCGAATGGATCAGCCCGGAGTCGGTGGCGTTGATGCCGAGCTGGTTCAACAGCGGTTTGGCCGCGGCCAGGTCCCGGTCGAACACGGTACGCAGGCTGACCTGGCTCGACTTGAACTGCAGCACGCCGACCCCGAGCAGGAGGATCAGCAATCCCCGGACCCAGCGCTCGATGGCCAGCAACCGCAGGATGAACGCCGACCGTAGGGCCCGTCCCCGGAGCAGCACCGGGGCGTCGTCAGCCGGACCGGAGCCGGCCGGCGGCCCGAGCACGTAGGCACCGCAGCGCAGGCACCGCCAGGCGTCGCCGAGCGGGGTGGCCGCTTCCAGCCGCGCGGCCAGGTCCGGTTCGTCCGGGGCGTAGGTGACGTGCCCCGACCGTGAGCACCCCCGCAGGTTCCAGTCCACGCTGCTCACCGACCCCCAGCGGTCATCGCGGTCGGCTACCGGTACGCGCTGAAGCCGGTCAGCGCCTCGCCCAGCACCAGCGTGTGCACCTCGTGCGTGCCCTCGTAGGTATAGACCGTCTCCAGGTTGACCGCGTGCCGCAACGGTGAGTACTCGCTGGTGATGCCGGAGCCGCCGAGGATGCTGCGGGCCTCGCGGGTCACTGCCAGCGCCGAGCTGACGTTGTTGAACTTGCCGTAGCTGACCTGCTGGGGCGTGAGCTGGTGGGCATCCTTGAGCTCGCCCAGGCGGCGCGAGACCAGCAGCATGTTGTTCACGCTGACCGCGAGCTCGGCCAGCTTGCGCTGGGTGAGCTGGAACGAGGAGATCGGCCGGTCGAACTGCACCCGGGTGTTGGCGTAGTCGAGCGCGCTGGCCACCGCATCCCGGGCCGCCCCGGCCACCCCGGCGATGATGCCGAACCGGGCCTCGGTCAGGCAGCTCAGCGGTGCGCGCAAGCCGCGGGCCTCGGGCAGCTGGTTGGCCGCCGGCACCCGTACGTCGTCGAAGATCAGTTCCGAGGTGATGGATGCGCGAAGCGACAGCTTGTGGTGCACGTCCTGGGTGCTGAAGCCGGGCATGCCCTTCTCGAGCAGGAAGCCCCGGATGCCGTCCTCGGTCTTGGCCCACACGGTGGCGACATCGGCGATGGAACCGTTGGTGATCCACATCTTGGTGCCGTTGAGGATCCAATCGGCGTCAGCACCAGGGCCGGCCCGGCGCGCAGTGGTACGCATCGAGCCGGGGTCGGAGCCTGCGTCCGGCTCGGTCAACCCGAAGCACCCGATCGCCTCACCCCGCGCCATCCGGGGCAGCCACTGCTGCTTGTGCTCCTCGCTGCCGTAACGCCAGATC
>Ga0187809_10000756_pt1 | contig 16346 bp, 15 predicted proteins | sample NC_wetland_sal_i_8_FD_132415 | JGI IMG/M metagenome (GOLD analysis project Ga0187809, IMG submission 132415) | Wetland sediment microbial communities from Neuse River Estuary, North Carolina, USA - ASW_4 | ecosystem: Environmental > Aquatic > Freshwater > Wetlands > Sediment | place: USA: North...
CGCCCATGATGAGCTGCATGAAGGCGGTCGTGTCACCGTTGATGTAGTGCGCGCCGGTCGTGTGACAGCACGGGTTGCACGACATGCTGACATGGATCATCGCCGGGACGTCGAGCTCGACCATCTTCTCGTACAGCGGATACCACGATCGGTCGGTCAGCGATTTCGTCTTCCAGAAGCCGCCGGACGGATCGGGGTTGAGGTTGCAGCCGACGAAGCCGTACTGCGTGACGCAACGCTCGAGCTCGGCCGCGCAGTTGGCGGGCGACACGCCCGGCGACTGCGGCAACTGGCACACGCCGATGAAGTTCTTCGGATAGAGCGTGCAGACGCGATGGATCAGGTCGTTGCACAGGCGCGACCACTCCATGCTGGTGCGCTCGTCGCCGATGTGATGCCCCATGCCGGCGGCGCGCGGCGAGAAGATGGTGAGGTCGGTGCCGCGCTCGCGCTGCAGCTTGAGCTGCGCGCCTTCCAGGCTCTGCCGGATCTGGTCGTCGGTGATGTGGAGGTCGCCGGGCGAGAGGTGTTCGCCGCCGGCGATCGCCTCGGATTGTTTCTTGCGGAAATCGTGCAGCTGCTGCGGCTCGGTCGTGTAGTGACCATGGCAGTCGATGATCATGCGGTTTGCTCCCAATGGTGCCGCAGTCAGTTGGAAAAGATGGCGCGGGTCTCGGCGAACATATCGTCGACGCTCATGCGCTTCGGAATGAGCCCCTGCTGATAGGCGTAGCCGGCGATCAGCTCCAGGCTCTTGCGCAGCGGCTCGATGCCGAAGGCCAGCGGATCGGGATCGGGCGGCGGCCCGGCCAGACGCTTGCCCTCGCACAGCAGCCGCCAGACTTCGCGCGCCGTGTCGGGATCGCGCGCCACATCGGCGCTGCGCATGACGACGAGATGATTGATCGGCACCGTCTTATGTTTCTGGTACCACAGCTTCGCCTCGTCCTGCGGGTCGCCGAACAGCGGCTGCAGGCGCGGGTCTTTCGACGATTCGCCGAGCACGGCGTCCAGTTCGCCGTCGATCAGCATCGGCACGATCGTCTTGCCCGCGGGCGCGCGCACGGTCGTGTCCTCGTATTCGGCGACGTGCGGGTCCTCGAAGGTCACCCATTCGATGCTGTCGAGGTCGACGCCGTAATCGTTCTGCAGGATGCCGCGCAGCCAGGCGCCGGTGGTAGTCGTGAAGGAACGGATGCCGACGCGCTTGCCGTCGAGATCGCGTGGCCCGAGCGGCTTCGCGGCATTGCAGAGCGCGAAAGGCTGCTGGAAGCGGCCGATCATCCCCGCCGGCAGCAAGGCCAGCGGCTTCCCGTGCGCGCGCGCGATCAGATAAGTGACGACGGCCATTTCCGACACGTCGTACTTCATTTCCCGGATCATGCCCTTGAAGCCGTCCCAGACCGGCTCGATCTCGGTGAAGTCGAGATCGAACAGGTCCGAGCGCACCGCGCCGGATTTCAACGGCGCGGTGTGCGGATATGTGCCGATCAGCGTCTTGAGCGTTCGACGCGCGGCCATGCTCAGTCCTTCAGGACCGGATAGAGCGTCTGCGCGGTCTTGCCGAAGATCCAGTCCTGATCGCTGGCCTTGGCGAAGGAGAAGGCCTTCTGCGCCGCGTTCAGGATCTCCTTCATGGTCCCGACAGAGTTGGGGAAGTTGGAGCCCCAGGCGATACGCTCGGCGCCGAACGTATTGATCGCCTTGCCGAAGAAGGTCTCCGGCGTGCCCTTGCCCCAGCTCTTCGGCGTGACGTTGATCGGCGTCACCTTGAGGTAGACCTGCTTGTACTTCGCCAGCGCAAAGAAGTCGTCCGACTTGGCGTAGGGCGGCCCCTCCTCCACCGGCGCGCGCGAGAAGTGGTCGAGGATCATGGTGATCTTCGGGAAGCGGTCCATCACCTGGCGGAGAAGCGGGATGCCCTCCTGCTTCATCTGCATGCAGACGGGGATGTTCTTGGCCTGCGCGTGCTCCCAGAACGGGTCGGCCTTCGGATCGACGAAGAAGGTCGCCTGGTTCGGCAGCGTCGAACCGGTGGTGAAGAGGCGCATGCCGGTGCAGCCGCGGCCGAGCCAGTAGTCGAAGGTCTTCACTGCGTCCGGCGCCGTTACGTCGATCGAATAGACGCCGGTGAAGCGCTCCGGCACGGCTGCGACGGCGTCGGCGACGTAGCTGTTGTCGTAGCCGTAGGCGGTCGAGGAATGCACGATCGCCGCCTTGGCGACGCCGGCCTCGTCCATGGCGGCGAGCAGCTGATCGTAGGTCGTCGGCCGTTCGGTCGACCAGGTCGACTGCGTGCCGCCGAGCGGATCGAGCGGATACTTCTTGGTGTCGGGCGAGACGATATGCGGATGGATATCGATGATCGAGGACATGTAAGCCTGCTTGGTTACGAACGGTATCAGGCGTCGACGTTGACGAAGACGCGGTCGAGTTCGGGACGTGAGGGGATCAGCTCCTGCTGCAGCGCGTAGGTCACGAGCGCCTCGATGCTCGGCCGGTTGGCCGCCATGCCGTACGGCAAGGGATCGCTCATGAGCGAGAAGAAGCTTCGATAGCGTTTGTCCTCGGCGCTGTCACCTTTGCCGAGCCGCAGACCCTCGAGATAGGGCAGCTTGGCCTTGGTGAAGGCGTTCATCATGCTCTGCGCCAGCCAGGGGTGGCGCGCGATCACTTCGTCCTTCACGACGATGAGACCGTGGATTGGATAGATGCCCGTGCGGCGGTACCAGTCGTGCTCGACCTGCTCGACGTTGGCGAGCAACTCCGGATAGGTGCCGGTGTCGCCGCCGGTCGGCGCGTTCATGTCCCAGTTGCCGATCGGGGGACCGGCCCGGCCGACACCCGCGGGCCCGGTGAAGCCGGCCTGGATCTCGCCGCTCGCCATCATGCTCTGCAGCGACTTGCCTTCCGGCGCATGAATGACGTTCGGCGGCAGCACGAGCGAGGTGACGTGCTCCTCGTCGTCGACGACCCAGGTGACCTTCGACGAATCGAGGCCGTACTCGTTCATGAAGATGCCGCGCGTCCACACGCCGGTGGTCACCGAATAGGCGCGCACGCCGACCTTCTTGCCCTCGAGGTCCTTGGGCTGACGGATGCCGGCGTCCGGCCGAACGACGAAACCGCCGTGATGAAACCGCCGCATCAGGAAGATCGGCAGCGCGATGTACGGGGCGCCGCGCGCGCGCGCGATCATGTAGGTCGTCGGCGCCATCTCGCAGATGTCGAATTCGACATCGCGAACCATGCGGCGGAACGCCTGGATGATCGGCACCACCTCGACGAAATCGGCGTCGACGCCGTCAATCGGAATGCTGCCGTCCTTAATCGCGCGCGTGTGGCCGTAGCTGCCGATCGCGATCTTCAGGCGGGGCCGTTCCGCACCTTGCGGAACGACCGTCGGTTTGGTTTGCACGTTCACGTCAGCTCCTCGGACTTGACTTACTGTTTCGGAATTCCGGCCTTGTCGACCACGACGCGCCATTTGGCGATGTCGTGCTTGGTGCGCTCGTCCATCTCTTCCGGCGTCGTCGGCCGCGGCTCCATGCCGAGCCCCGCCATCTTCTCCTTGATCTCCGGCAGCTTCAGCACGGCGCCGATCTCTTTGCTGAGCTTGTCGATGATCGGCTTCGGCACGCCGGCCGGGCCGGAGATGCCGTTCCAGCTCGTCACGACGTAGTCGGGATAGCCGCTGTCCTTGACCAACGGCACGCCCGGCAATTGCGGATCCGGGTGGTCGCCGGAGGTAGCGATGACGTCGAGCTTCTTGGCCACGATCATCGGCCGCAACGGCGCAAGATAATCGAAACCGACGTCGACATCGCCGCGCAGGAGCGCGGTCACCAGCTCGGGCGTGGTGCGATAGGTGATGAGCGCCGCCTTGACGCCGGTGGTCATGCGGAACAACTCGGCCGAGAGGTTCTGGGTGCTGCCGACGTTGATCGCGCCGAAGTTCAGCTTGCCCGGGTGCTCCTTCGCATAGGCGACGATCTTGGCCACGGTGTCGAGCTTCGAGCCGGCCTTGGTCACCAGCAACATCTCGAATTCGGCCAGCATCGAGACCGAGGAGAAGTCGGTCAGGACGTGGTACGGCGGCTTCTTGAACAGGGACTCGTTGATCGCGGCGCCGTTTCCGGTGAGGAACAGCGTGTAGCCGTCGGCGGGCGACGCCATCACCGCCTTGGCGGCCACGATGCCGCCGGCGCCCGGCCGATTGTCGATGAAGAAGTTCTGGTGCATGCGCTCGCTCAGCTTCTGCGCCACCAGCCGCGTGGTCACGTCGGCGATGCCGCCCGGTCCGTACGGCAGCACGATGCGCACGGGCTTGTCGGGGTAGCCGGATTGGGCCTGAGCCGTCCCCACGCAGAGCGCAACCATCAGCAATGCGCTGCACAGCCCGAGTCCTCGGATCGATCGTCTCATGGTTTCCTCCTGCACGGCGTTGTTCTCCGGCCGGCGGGCCAGGCGATGCTTCGATCGTGCCGTGCTGGACCCAATGATTGCCCGCTGGCGCGGCAAGTCCATTCCGATTAGGCTCACGCGTCGATATGGAAATCGTCATCATGGCGCAGCCGCTTCGCCGGAGCGCCACTTCCGCGCCGTAAATTCGGCGCGGACGGTTCATATTGGAAAGCTGTCAATGATCGACTTCCGGTTGTTGCGTCACTTCTGGTACTTCCTCGCGGTCGCCGACGAGCGCCATTTCGGCAAGGCGGCGAAGCGGCTCGGCATGTCGCAACCGCCGCTGAGCCAGCAGATCCAGGTGCTGGAGCAGATGCTCGGGGTGCAATTGTTCGAGCGCTCGCGGCAGGGCGTGCAGTTGACGCGCGAAGGCGCCGCCATCCTCGGTCCGGTGCAGCGCTTCATGGAGCATGCCCAGCGCCTTCAGGTCGCCGTCACCGAGGCGAGCCAGGGGCGCAGCGACATCCTCAGTGTCGGCGCCATCAACGCCGCGCTGTTCGATATCCTCCCGTCGCTGCGCCGCGTCGCAGCGGAGCGCTATCCCGGCCTTTCGGTGGCGATCGCCGAAATGAAGAGTTCGGAGGCGCTCGACGCCGTGCAGAGCGGCGAAATCGATCTCGCCTTCGCCCGCCTCGGCGACCGCGTCCCCGATCTCGAGGTGCGACCGATTGTCCACGACCATCTGGTGCTCGTGCTGCCGCGCGACCACGCGCTGACCGCGTCGAGAACCGTGGGCATCCATCAGCTCGCCGATGAGATCTTCGTGCTGCCGCCGCGCAGCTCGAGCCCGAGCTACTTCGACCAGATCACCAGCGCCTGCCGCGCAGCCGGCTTTTCGCCCCGCGTGCATTTCGAGGTACCGTCGGTGGTGTCGCAGATCGCCTATGCCGGCTGCGGCGTCGGAATCGGCATGGTGCCGAGCCGGGCGATGCGGTTCGGCGGCGGCGAAGTCGTGTTCCGTCCGCTGACCGAGACCGTCAACGTCGTCAGCATCGCCGCGGTGTGGGATCCGCAACGCAGCACGGACATCGTGCCCGAGATCGTCGATATCGCGGCGGCCATCGGTGCCAACCAGGTCGCGCTGCCGGTGCAGCCGGCCGGCGCCAAGCGCGCGCTCGCCCGGGAGCGGGCCTAGGCGCGCGGCCGCCCGCCGCCAGGCGCGGCCATATGACTTGGCTATTGGTCGCGTGCGCAGAATGTGTTGGACACGGGCGCCAGAACGTCCGATCCCTGCCCGCAGGAAACGCTCGGGCAAAAACACATGACACCCTATCAGGACATCGTCGACGAACTGCTGGAGCATGGGACCTCGACGCTCTGCGAAGCGTCCGGACTGCCGTGCGCACTCGATTTCAACTTGCGGCCGGTCTGGCCCGGCGCCGCGGTCGCGGGGCCGGCCTACCCGGTGCGCTGCGCGCCGGGTGACAATCTCGGCATCCATATCGCGCTCGACGCGATGCCGCCGGGACACGTCCTGGTCGTCGACGCCTATGGCTACATCGCCGGCTACTGGGGCGAGGTGCTCACGGTCGGCGCGCAGGCGCGCCAAGTGCGCGGCCTCGTCATCGACGGCGGCTGCCGCGACATCGCGGCGCTGGAGCGGCGCAAGTTTCCGGCCTTCGCCCGCGGCGTCGGCATGCGCGGCACCGTCAAGCATCATTGCCCGTCGGTCGGCGAGCCGATCGTCGTCGCCGGCGTCACCATTGCGCCGGGCGATCTCATCGTCGCCGACGCCGACGGCGTGCTGTCACTGCCGCAGGCGCAGGTGCAGCGCACGCTCGACGGCGCGCGCAAGCGCACCGAGAAGGAAGCGGGCACGATGCAGAAGCTGCAGTCCGGCGCGACGACGCTCGAACTGCTCGGATTGACAGCGCATCGCAAGCGCTGACAATCGAATTCCATTTCTCTCACTGGCGGTTCATAAAATGCGATCTTCATCGACCTTCAACGGCAGCGCGGCCGGCCGCATCGACCGCCGCACTTTCATCGCACTGTCGGCGGCCGGACTTGCGATGCCCGGCATCCTCCGCGCCGCGCCGGCCTATCCGACCAAGCCCGTGCGCATCGTCGTTCCCTACGGGCCGGGCGGCATCGCCGACGTGACCATGCGGCTCGTCGCCGACCAGCTGAGCAAGAAGTTCAACCAGCAGTTCTTCATCGAGAACCGGCCAGGCGCGGGTGGCGTGGTGGGGATCGGCGCCGCGTTGGCCGCCCCGGCCGACGGCTACACGATGATGATGATCGGCGGCGGCCTGTGCATCGCCAAGGCGTTGTTCAAGCACCTGCCCTACGACATCGAGAAGGACATCCAGCCGCTCTCGACCACCGCGTCGTACAGCCTCGTCGTCGTCAGCAAGGCGGGCTCGAAATACCAGACGATCAAGGACGTGGTCGCCGCCGCCAAGGCCAAGCCGGGCAGCCTCAACGTCGGCACGATCAACGCCGGCAGCACGCAGAACCTGTCGGCCGAGCTGTTCCGCATCCGCGCCGGCATCGACGTCGCGATCGTACCGTACAAGACGACTCCCGAACTGGCGAGTGCCGTGCTGCGCGGCGACGTCGACCTGGCGTTCGAATATTACGCCGGCATGCAGTCGCCGATCGTCAACAAGCAGGTGACCGTGCTGGCGACGACCGGCAAGACGCGCGCCAGCAACCTGCCGAACGTGCCGACCGTCATGGAAGCCGGCGTGCCGAACTACGACGTGACGAGCTGGAACGGCCTCGGCGTGCATGCGGGGACACCGGCGCCGCTCGTGACGCTGCTGCACGACGCGATCGACGAGGCGCTCAAGTCCGAGAAGGTGCAGACCTTCTCGAAGAAAGCCGGCATGGACGCCAAGGGCATGGACCCCGACGCGATGAAGACGCTCATCAAGGAAGACGTCGCGACCTGGACCGAGGTGATCCAGAAGGCTGGCATCAAGAAGCGCTGACGCGGCCGGCGGTAACGTTGCACGGGGACGCGCCGCATGTGGTGCGGCTTGCGCGGAAGCGGGATTGCGGAGAGAGTACCGCCGCATTCCCCTCCCCTCTTTCCGCGCGACACGAATGGCCACCCCAGCAAGCTCGTCCGAATTGCCGACCCACCCGCTCGCGGCGCAGCTTGCCGACTACGCCGATCAACTGACCTTCGATGATCTCGACGCCGCGACCGTCGAGCGGGTCAAGACACACGTCGTCGACACCATCGGCTGCGGCATGGGCGCGTTCGACGAGCGGCCGGTGCGCGTCTGCCGCGACGTCGCGCTCGCCGTGCAGGGCCAGGCGACCGTGATCGGCACCAGCCGGCGCACGACACCCGACCTCGCCGCCTTCGCCAACTGTGCGGCGTTTCGCTATCTCGATTTCAACGACACCTATGTCGGCCGCTTCTCGGTACACCCGAGCGACCTGATCGCTGCCTGTCTCGCCGTCGCCGAAGCCGAACGGCGCAGCGCGCGCGAACTAATCGCGGCCATCGTCCTCGCTTACGAGGTGAACTGCCGGCTGGTCGACGCCTGCGATATCTCGACGCGCGGCTGGGACCCGACGGTCATGAGCCCGCCTGCAGTGGCGCTTGCCGTCGGGAAGCTCATGGGCCTGTCGCACTCACAGCTGACACACGCGGTCAACATCGCCATCAACGATCATGTGCCGATGGCGCAGACCCGCGTGCAGGCCCTGTCCGACTGGAAGGGGTTGTCGGACGCGGAGGCGAGCCGCAACGCCGTCTTCGCCGCCATGCTGGCGCGGGCCGGCATCACCGGCCCTTCCCCGATCTTCGAAGGCCGCTCCGGCTTCTTCCAGCAGGTGACCGGCCCGGCGACGCTCGAGATTTCCGGCTTCGGCGGCAAGACGAACGAATTCCGCATCCATCAGTGCAGCCTCAAGCGATATCCAGCGGTGATCTACACGCAGACCGCCGTCGTCGCCGCCATCGAAGTGGCGAAGCAGGCCGGCGCGCTCGAGCGCATCGCGTCGATCGAGATCGCCACTACGCGGCGCGGTTTCCAGCGCACCGGCAGCGAGCGTGAGAAATGGACGCCTGAAACGCGCGACACCGCCGACCACAGCCTGCCCTACATCACGGCGCGGGCGATGTTCGACGGCGATATCACGCACGAGACCTTCGAGCCGCACATGTTTCGCGATCCCACGATCCGCGCTTTCATGCAGAAGATCACGGTGAGCGAAGACCCGGCACTGACGGCGCGCCAGGGCGCGTCGGCGCCGACACGCGTGGCCGCAATCCTGAACGATGGACAGCGCGTCTCGCATGAAGTCGATTATGCGCCCGGCTTCGCCCGAAATCCGATGAGCCGCGGCGACGTCGAGCAAAAATTCCGCGGCAATGTCGGCGGGCGCTGGTCGGAGCAACAGACCGATGCGGCCCTCGCAGCGCTGTGGCAACTCGACGGCATCGACGATCTCGCAGCGTTTCTCGGCACGCTCGTCGTGCAGGCGAACTGAGCGTCCCTTCAGACCTCGACGTCGCTCAGGACATCGAGCAACTGCGTCTTCAACGCAAGCAGCGGCGGCGCGAGGGCGCGCACCACCGGCGCCACCGGCTCTTCCGTCGTCACGCTGACATTGAGCACGTGCACCGGATGCCGCGTCGACACGAGCGGCGCCGCGACCGCGATCACCTGCGGCTGCCATGTGGCGACGCAACAGCCGCGCTCGGCGATCGACGCCGCCGCGTCCGCGATCTCCTTTTCCAGTTGCCGCCAGCGGCTGCCCCGCTTCGTCTTCCATTGCGCGAAGAGCGCCTTGCGCTCCGTCTCCGGCGCGACCGCGAGCCAGGCGCGCCCGAGCGCCGTCAGTTCGATCGGCACGCGCTGGCCCGACACGACTGTGCGCTGCGCGCCCTTGGCATTGAAGCGCACCGATTCCAGATAGACCATCTCGTCGCCGTCGCGTACGGCGAGGCCGACATTGATGCGCATGCGCCGCGCCAGCGCGGTCATCGGCGGCGTGGCGACGCGCAGCACCGGCGAGCCCGAGCGCATGGCGTGCGCGAGCGTCAAAACCGGCGCGCCGAGCCGGTAGGCACGCTGCGCCGGGCTGTACTCGAGATAGCCGGCGTCGGTCAGCGTCTGCGTCAGACGGCTGATGCTGGCGCGCGGCAGGCCGGTCCGTTCGGCGATCTCGCCGTTGCCGAGCAGGCTCGTGCCCGGACGGAAGGCGCGCAGGATGGCGATCCCGCGGCTGAGCGAGCGATTGAGCGGCGAGCGGCCTCTTGTCGGCATCGCCGGCAGCATAGCCGCGGCCGGCCAGTTCCACCAGATGGAATGCGAAGGGGGTGTGCCGCGCGAGCCGCATGGTAGCTTTCGGCCCCGGGAAAATAAAAAATGGCCGGGCCGAGCCGGCCGCCAGGGAGGCTTCGATGCCGCACATCCGCGCGGCGGCCACACGCGCGCTGCTGACCGCCTTCGCCGTGCTCGCCCTCGCGAGCGGTACGTTCGCTGCCGAGTTCGCCAGCCAGGTCACGAAAATCGTCGTGCCCTTCGCGCCCGGCGGCGGCACCGACATCATTTCGCGGACGTTGGCTCAGGAGATGCAGAAGCAGCTCGGCGGCTCGGTGATCGTCGAGAACAAGCCGGGCGCCGGCACCATCGTCGGCACCGAATACGTCGCCAAGGCGGAGCCGGACGGCCACACTCTGGTCATGGCCACGTTCGCGCACGCGGTGAACCCGAGCCTGCGCGCGCACCTGCCTTTCGACGCCGACAAGGACTTCGCGCCGGTGGCGCTGGTCGCGCGCTCGTTCAACATCGTCGTCGTCAATCCCGACTCCGGCATCAATTCGATCCCCGATCTGATCGCCGCCGCGAAGGCCAAGCCCGACGGCCTCAACTTCGGCACGTTCGGCCCCGGCACCTCGGCGCATCTCGCCGGCGAGCTGTTCAAGAGCCTGGCGCACGTGAAGATGACCGCCGTGCACTACAAGGGCGCCGCGCCAGCGATCACCGATCTCATGGGCGGCACCATCCAGGTGATGTTCACCACCGTCGCCAGCGCCACCTCGCTGATCAAGGCCGGCAAGCTCAAGGCGCTCGCCGTCACCTCGGCGGTGCGCACCAAGGCGTTCCCGGACCTGCCGACGGTCGCCGAAGCCGGCGTACCCGGCTATGCCGCCGAGAGCTGGTACGGCGTGTTCGCACCGGCGAAGACGCCGCCTGCGACCATCGCTTTGCTCAACCAGGCCATCGACCAGTCGCTGCACGCGCCATCGTTCGACAAACTCGTGCAGAACGAAGGTCTGATCATGGTCGGTGGTGCGCCGGAGGAACTCGGACGCTACGTTCACGAGCAGGAATTGCTCTGGCGCCGGGTCGTCCGCGAAGCCGGCATCACGATTCAATAAGCAGGAGTTTCAATGACAGCGCTGGTCGAACTGGCGATCGAGGACACGATCGCCGTCGTCACCCTCAACCGGCCCGAGGTGCGCAACGCCATCAACGATGCGATGCGCGGGGAACTGGTCGCCGTACTCGAGCGCGTCGCCGCCGACACGGCGATCCGCGGGATGGTGCTGACCGGTGCCGGCAAGGGGTTCTGCTCCGGCGGCGACATTGCCGGCATGAAGGAGCGCCTGAACGCGCCCGCCGGCCAGGTCGGCTTCAACGGCTGGAAACGGCAGGGTCAGGTGCACAGAAGCGTCGGGCTGTTGCACGGCATGCCGAAGCCGGTGATCGCCGCCGTCAACGGCGCCGCGGCCGGGCTCGGCTGCGACATGGCGCTGGCCTGCGACTTCATCCTCGCCTCCGAGCAGGCCGCCTTCACCATGAGCTTCGTCAAGCGCGGCCTCGTCTCCGACGGCGGCGGCATGTATTTCCTGCCGCGTCGCGTCGGCCTGCCGCGCGCCAAGGAGCTGATCTTCAGCGGCCGCGTCATCGAGCCGAAGGAGGCGCTCGCCATCGGCCTCGCCGATCGCGTGACCACGCCGGACCGGCTGATCGCCGACGCCGTCGCCTGGGCGCGCGAACTGACGCAAAGCTCGGGCGTGGCGATCGCTTTCTCCAAGGCGATCCTCGACCGCACCTTCGAATCGGCCGAGGAGCAGGTGTTCGCGCTCGGCCGCGAAGCGCAGGCAGTCTGCTACACGACCGACGAGCATCGCGACGCCGTGACCGCCTTCCTCGACAAGGCCAAGCGCCGATGAGCTCCGTCGACGCTCTGCTGCGGCCGCGCAGCGTCGCCATCGTCGGCGCCTCGGCGGACGCAGCGAAGCTGACCGGCCGGCCGCTCGCTTATCTCGAGAAGTACGGCTTCACCGGCGACATCTATCCGGTCAATCCACGCTACGAGGCGATCGGTCCGCACCGCTGCTATCCCGACGTCGCCGCCCTGCCCCAGGCGCCCGACGCGGCCATCGTGCTGGTCGGCGGCAGCAAGGTGACCGAGGCGGTGCGCCAGCTCGCCGCCGCCGGCACGCGCAACGCCATCGTGCTGGCGAGCGGCTTCGGCGAGAGCGGCCCCGAGGGCCGCGCCCGGCAGGACGAACTGCGCCGCGCCGCCGGCACGATGCGGCTGCTTGGTCCCAATACGATCGGCCTCGTCAACGTCAGCGAAGGCATCGTCCTGTCGGCGAGCAACGCTTTGGTCACCGACGCGATCGTCGCCGGCAGCATCGCTTTGGTGTCGCAGAGCGGCGGCATCCTCGGGTCGCTTTTGTCGCGGGCGCAGGCGGCCGGCATCGGCTTCTCCAAGCTGATCGCCACCGGCAACGAGTGCGATCTCGAAGTCGCCGATTTCATCGACCACCTCGTCGACGATCCGGCGACCAGGGTGATCGCGCTCTATCTCGAAGGCCTGCGCAACATGCCGGCGTTCAGGGCCGCGGTGCTGCGCGCGCAGGCCGCCGGCAAGCCGGTGGTGGCCTTCAAGGTCGGCCGCTCGGAGGCCGGCACGCGCGCGGCGGTGTCGCACACCGGCGCGCTGGCGGGCTCGGACGCGGCCTATGAGGCCATGTTCAGGCAGTTCGGCGTCATCCGCGCGGAGCGCTATTCCGACCTCCTCGATATCCCGCTGGCGCTGAGTTGCGGCCGCACGCTGAAAGGCCCGCGCGTCGCCATCATCACGTCGACCGGCGGCGCGGCGAGCCTGCTCGCCGACGCCGCGGGCATGCTTGGGCTCAAGACGCCGCCGCCCGACGACGCCACAGCCGCGAAGCTGTCGACGCTGGCGATCGAGGGCGCGACGCTCGACCGCAACCCGATCGACGTCACGCTCGCCGGCGTGAAGCCGGGCACGTTCCGCGCCGTCCTGGACGCGGTGACGCCGAGCCCGCTGTACGACGCCGTCGCGGTGGTGCTCGGCTCGTCGGTGCTGCGCGATCCGGAGATCGTGGCCGCGCCGCTGCGCGCCAGCGCCGCCGCGAGCGACAAGCCTGTCGTCGGCTTCGCCAGTCCGGACGCGCCGCACCTGATCCGCGCGCTCAATCTCGCCGGCGTGCCGACATTCGCTGCGCCGGAAAGCTGCGCCGCCGCGCTGGCTGCTTTGCGGCGCGCGAGCACGGCGGTCCCGATCCCGCGCGAGGCGGCGACGCCGGTCGCAACGCCTGACCTGCGCAAGCTGCTGCGACCCGGCGCCCTCGACGAGGCGGAGAGCAAGCGGCTGTTCGGCCGCTTCGGCATTCCGGCCACGCGCGAGATCGTGGCGCGGACGCCGGACGAGGCTGCCGCGGCGGCAAAGACCTTCGGCGGCAACGTCGTGGTGAAGGTCCTGTCGCGCGACGTGGTGCACAAGTCGGACGCCGGCGGCGTCGCCGTCGATGTCGCACCCGCCGACGTGGCGCGGGTCTGCGCCGACATCGCCGGGCGCTTCACTGAAGCGACAGGCGGCACGCCGGACGGCTTCCTGGTGCAGGAGCTGGTCCGCGGCGGCGTCGAGATGATCCTCGGCTTCCATCACGACGCCCAGCTCGGCCCGGTTATCCTGCTCGGCATGGGCGGCGTCGCGGCCGAACTCACCCGCGACACGGCCCTGCGGCTCGCGCCCGTCTCCCGCGATGAGGCGCGCGCCATGATCGACGACTTGAAGACGTCGGCGCTGCTGGAAGGCTATCGCGGCCGGCCAGTCGCGGACGTCGAGGCGCTGGCCGACGCGGTCGCCGCATTTTCCGCCATGATCGCCGCGATCGGCGGCGAGCTCTCGGAAGCCGAGATCAATCCGCTGTTCGTGCTGCCGCGCGGGCGTGGCGTGATCGCGGCCGACGGCGTCGTTATTGTCAAAGCCGCCGAAGAAGCGGCCGCAAGCGCACCCCAGGGAGGATCGTCATGAGCAATAACCGTCGACACTTTCTGCAACTGCTCGGCGGCGCCGCACTGGCGCCGACGATGGCGTCAGCGGAGACCTATCCCTCGAGGCCGGTCCGCATCATCGCCGGCTTCGCCCCCGGCACCGCCACCGACATCGCCATGCGCCTGATTGCCCAGCCGCTCGGTGCGCGGCTCGGTCAGGAGATCGTCGTCGAGAACAAGCCCGGCGCCGCCAGCAACATCGCCGCCGAATTCGTCGTTCGCTCGCCGCCGGACGGCACCACGCTGCTGGCCATGACGGTGACCAACGCCATCAACGCCACGTTCTACCCGCACCTCAATTTCGATATCGCGCGCGACATCGTGCCGGTGATCGCGACGTTCCAGTCGCCGGAAACATTCGTGGTGCACCCGTCGGTGCCGGCAAAGACGATTCCCGAGTTCATCGCCTACGCCAAAGCGAACCCGGGCAAGCTGAACTACGCCTCGTCCGGCTACGGCAGCGCGCCGAACATGGCGGCCGAACTGTTCAAGCTGATGACCGGCGTGAACATGCTGCACGTGCCCTACCGCAGCAGCCTGGTGCCGGACCTGCTCGCCGGCCAGGTGCAGGTCTTCATCGGACCGATGCCGGTGACCATCGCCTATGTGAGGGCCGGCAAGCTGCGCGCGCTCGGTGTCACCAGCGCGAAGCCCTCATCCGCCTTGCCCGGCGTGCCCACGGTTGCGGAATTCGTGCCCGGCTACGAAGCCTCGATCTGGCACGGCATCGGCGCGCCGAAAGGCACGCCGCAGCCGGTCGTCGACAGGCTGAACGAGGACATCAACGCGGTGCTCGCCGCGCCGGACTTCAAGGCCAAGTTCGCCAGGATCGGCGGCGTCGCGCTCGGCGGCACCCCGGCCGAGTACGGGACCCTGATCAAGGACGAGATCGCCAAATGGGGCAAGGTCGTCCGCGAAGCAAAGCTCGCGCCGCATCCGGCGAAGTGAAACACGGAGACCATGCAGTGACTTTCCCCGCCCGCCGCGTCGTCACCGGCCACGACGAGAACGGCAAGGCCATCGTCCTCATCGACGAGACCGCGACCAATGTGCGGAGCCGGCGCGCCGGGCACGCCTCGCACGTCGTCTGGGCCGAGCCCTACCCGGTCGACAACGACGCGGCAGGCGACGGCTCGCGGCGCCAGTTCGACCGCACGCTGCCGGACGGCAGCGTATTCCGGATCATCAAGCTCGAGCCCGGCGCCGAGCCGCGCATGCACCGCACCAACTCGCTGGATTACGCGATCATCCTGACCGGCGAGGTCGACCTCGAGCTCGACGACTCCGTGGTCCGCCTCAAGGCTGGCGACACGGTCGTGCAGCGCGGCACGATCCACAATTGGGCGAACCGCGGCACCGAGGTCTGCCTCATCGGCATCGTGTTGATCTCGGCCGATCCCGCCAAGGCCGGAGGCAAGGTTCTCGACGAGATCAAGTGATCAAAAAACAGATGTCGAAAGGGGAGGATGACATGAGGAAGACCGGAGGCCGCTGGCTCGGCGGGTTGATTCTCGCCGTTACCTTGGCTTGCGCCACGACGATCGGCGCCGCCGCCGCGCCGTTCCCGAGCCGTCCCGTCCGCATCGTCGTGCCCTTCGCCCCGGGCGGCGTCACCGACGTGCTGGCGCGCATCCTCGCGCAATATCTCTCGCAGCATTGGGGCCAGTCGGTCGTCGTCGAGAACCGCCCCGGCGGCAACACGACGATCGCGGACAACTACGTCGCCCATGCCGCGCCCGACGGCTACACGATCGGCATCATCCTCACCAGCCACACGGTCTCGGCCAGCGACCCGCAATACACGTTGAGCTACGACCCGATCAAAAGCTTCACGCCGATCACCATGCTCGGATCGACGCAGGACCTGCTCGTCGTCAACCCGACGGGGCTGAAGGTCAAATCGGTGAAGGAGCTGATCGCCGAGGCGAAGGCGCATCCGGGCGCGTTGAACTTCGGCTCGTCCGGCACCTATACGCCTGGCTTCCTGAGCATGGCGCTGTTCATGCACGCGACCGGGATCAAGATGGTCAACGTCACCTACAAAGGGAGCGGCCCGATGCTGGCGGCCGTGCTCGGCGGCGAAGTGCAACTGACCTTCGGCACCGTCGCGACGTTCCTGCAGCACACGAAGACCGGCAAGCTGGTCGCGCTCGCCGTCAGCGGCCCGGCGCGGTCGCCGATCGCTCCCGACGTGCCGACGCTGCTCGAGGCGGCCGGCCCGCTCGACAAGACCGCGGCGGCGCTCGTCGCTTCGAACGACAACTGGTACGGCGCGCTGGCGCCCGCCGGCACGCCGCCGGACGTCATCAAGGCCTGGCACGACGGCATCGTCGCGGCGCTGCACGACCCGGAGGTCGCCAAGCGCCTCGCCGGCCAGGGCTTCGTCGCCGATGGCCGCTCGCCGGACGCCTTTGCCGAATTCCTGCGCGAGGACATCGCCAAGTGGCGGAGGATGCGCGCCGAGCACGTGCTGAACTAGGGCGGCAGGGCCGAGGCCATCATGGACGAGAACGCGACCATCGCCGGGAAACTCGCCAAGGCCTGGCGTTTCTTCTTCGACCGCGGCTTCATCGAAGGCTTCGGCCACATCAGCGC
>Ga0187809_10000757_pt1 | contig 16323 bp, 17 predicted proteins | sample NC_wetland_sal_i_8_FD_132415 | JGI IMG/M metagenome (GOLD analysis project Ga0187809, IMG submission 132415) | Wetland sediment microbial communities from Neuse River Estuary, North Carolina, USA - ASW_4 | ecosystem: Environmental > Aquatic > Freshwater > Wetlands > Sediment | place: USA: North...
ACGACCCGGCCGGCCCCCGGCCCTGCTCGCCATCGATCACGTCCTGATCGACCGGCGCTGCGCCGTCCTGGCCACCTCGACGCACCGGCTGACCGGCAGCGACCACCGCGCACTGTACGCCGAGATCCGGCTCCCCGCCCCGCACAGCCGACCGGACCAGACACCCCGGACGCCGTAGTTTCCCCCGACGAATTCGAAGCGAACGCCGAATCACCAGAAGGACCCGGGCTCTCCGATTAATGACTCGGGGGAGGTCAGTGATGAACCGTATCCGCATCGGCCGGCCGAGGGCCCGAAGCCAACGCCCGTGGTCCGGGCACTCCCCGTCGGACCCGCCAGACCCGGACATCGTCCGGGCCAAGGGCGCCCGCGCGGACCGCGCGGTCAGGGAAGGCACCCGGGACATGATGGCCCGGGTCGGCCGGCACCTATGGCGGGCTGCCCGGACGGTAATCCGTGCGGTCAAGATGACCCACCACGAGCAGGTGTCCATGTGGGAATGCGTCCTGCTCACCAGCGGGGCGGCGCCGCTCGACGCGGCCGGTCCGCTGCGCTGGGTTGCTTCGCTGGGTGGTGACCGGCTCGCCGGCAGCCACTTGCCGGCCCCGGACCCGAGCGAAACGGGGCGGTAACCCGGGCTGGCGGCGGGCGGGGCCAAGATTCGGACTGTGACCGCAGGTGACGTGCAGGGCGGCTTGATGGCGATGACCTTCTGAATGCTGGGGTCGTCGGTCGTTACGGCGAGAGCCGCTCGATGATCCAGCCGCTGCCTGCCCGGCGGTAGCGGATCCGGTCGTGCAGGCCGTCCGGCGATTCCTGCCAGAACTCGACGCGGGACGGTAGCACCCGAAAGCCGCCCCAGCGCCGCGGCCGGGGAACATCGGCTCCGCCGGGGTGGCGCCGCAGCACGTCCCGGACCTGCGTTTCCAGGACCGTCCGGCTGGCTACGACGCGGCTTTGCCGCGAGGCGGCCGCGCTGAGCCGGGCGGCGGGGGCGCGCGTGCTCCAGTACTGATCCGCTTCGTCCTGGCTCACCCGCTCTACCGGCCCGGCCGCGCGTACCTGGCGGTGTGCCGGAACAAGCCAATGCAGCACGGCGGCCGCCTGCGGGTTCGCTGCCAGCTCAGCGCCCTTGTCGCTCTGGCAGTCGGTGAAGAAGACCAGCCCTGGCCGCAGGCCGCGCAGCACTACCAGGCGGGCCGACGGAACGCCGTCGCTGGTGGCGCTGGCGATGGTCATGGCTTCGGGCATCGGCTGGCCGGCCTCGCGGGCCGCGTCCAGCCACGCACCGAGCTGGCGCAGCGGGTCGGCGTCCAGGTCTGTGACATCCACCCGTCCAGTGTGGCGGCCGTGGGCCCGGGATGCTGAACCGGGCGGCGATCGCAGCGGCGGGACGGAGCCGCCCCCGGCAGGCGACCTGCCTGCTTCGCCTGAGTGGTACGCCCAGCCGCGGGCTGGGATGCTTTCGCGGAGAGCGGCCGGCCTCGCGCACCCGCGGGCCGTGGTGCCACGAGGGCGACGATAAAGGAGACGGCATGCCGATTCCCCGGATCGTGCGGCGGTGGAACAAGGCCGGGCTGAACCGGGTCACGAGGCACATCGCCCCCTGGGCCCCCGGCATGGGGATGGTCATCCATCGCGGCCGGCGCTCCGGCCGCCACTATCAGACGCCGGTCAACGTGTTCGCCGCCAAGGACGGCTATGTCTTCGCCCTGACCTACGGCCCGGACACCGACTGGGTCAAGAACGTCCTGGCCGCGGGCGGTTGCGAGCTGCGCACGCACGGGCACGCCATCCGGCTGACCTCACCGCGCCTGTATCACGACGAGTCCCGCCGCGGCATCCGCCCGGTGGAACGGCAGGTACTGCGGCTTATCGGCGTCGCAGATTTCCTGGCCCTCCAGACCGTACCCGCAGGCGCGTCGGCGACTGGCCAATCCTGAGCATCTCTGCACGGGGTTGAGACCGGGTACCTCCGTCACCGTCCGTATTCGGCGCTGATACGCGTTCACGATCCAGATCCGCCTGATTGGTCGGTAACCGAGTCGCTGGGGTGCCCGTCCGGTGCCGTTCCGAACCGGCTGATCTGCATGCGGCTACGCGCGCGGCCTGTACGGGTGGCCAGCGCTGGGATCTGCCGGTTAGTCAGCCCGTCGCGAGTTTCTCGATCGCCGTGCCGTAGCCGCGGTAGTCTCCGTGCTCGGTGACTGATGCCGCCTCCTCCTCGGTCATCGGGCCGACGGCTACCTTGGTCACCTGGAGCAGGACAGCGCCGGGCTCTTCGGTCAGCTCGTATTCGGAGTCCAGGGTGACTCCCTGGCCCAGCCGGCCGCGGGTCGCCCAGCGCCTCGGCGGGTCGTAGACGGTGACCTGCCCGTACAGGTGCCCGGCGTCATTGCCCCAGTCTTCGTAGTGCCGCCCGCCGACCATCGGTTCGAGTACGACGCCGCGTACCCGGTCACCGCCGTAGGTGTGCGGGTTCCAGTCCAGCGATTGCTGCGTCATCACCTCGAAGGTCCGCTGGGCGCTGGCGGCGATCCGCAGCTCGTAAGCCAGCCGTACGGTACGGATCGGCTCGATAGCCTCGGGCATGATGTGCTCCTGTTTCTCAGCTTCTCGCTTGACCGCGAGCAAGCGGGCCGAATCGGCGTCAGCCAGCGGCTGAACCCACCGCTCATACCATTCACGCAGCGGAACCGGGTTGAAGTAGTTGACCCGGTCCCGGCCGCGCCGCCGGGCAGTGACCACCCCCGCCGCCGTCAGCACGCCAAGGTGCTGCATGACCGCGAACCGGCTCAGTTCCGGTATCCGGCTGGCCAGGGCGCCGGTCGTAGCGGGTCCTTCGGCCAGCAGGTCGAGCAGGCGGCGGCGCCAGGGACTGGCCAGCGCCCGCCACAGGTCTGATTCTGCGGGGGCTCCCCGGACTGGTTCCCTGCCACTGGACATGTGACAAGAATATCACATATGGGTGGCGGCGGACCTGCCGCACCGAACGGCTGGACCCGGCACAGCCACCGCCTGATGATCATGGTTCGTGTAGTGCTGTGTGCCCCGGTCACGATGGTCAGCAGGCACCGGGGGACCCTGACCACCGGCCGCAGGAGGGCGCCGGACGCCCGCCGTGAAACCACTTGGACCCCGATCGCCAAGCAGGCGGCGTGACCGATCGCCTCGGTGATAAGAGGTCGCCGGTTACGGCCGCGGCTGGTGCTGTCCGTTGCGGGCGGCGGGCCTGATGATCGCGGCCGACTTGGCTCGGCGGGCCCGAGACACCCGGCGCCGCCGGTCCTCCTCGGCGAGCAGGTCATCGGCGTCGGTCTGGAGAAACAGCTGCTTGAACATCGGGTGCATCGTGGTCTCCTCGCGGTTGGCGGTCTCCGGAATGACCAACTGCCGCCAGCTTGCCAGGCGCGCGGGGTGGACGTCAGTCACCGGGCCGACACCGCCGCTGTCAGCTCGCGGACACCCATGACCTGGGAAGCGGCCGGGCACCGCCGCCTGTGTGCTGGCCGCCCAGCCGTGCGGTGATACCTGCGGCTTCGCCGACCGCAACGGTCGCGGTGCCGGTGTCGCCGCGGACGGCCAGATGGGCACCACGCCTGGCAGCCGTCTCGTGACCTGTTAGCAAGCGGGGCCACGGCAACATGACCGGGGCGGCAGGCTGACCCGGCTCCTGCGCCCCAGGCGAGCGCGCCTCGTAATTACCCGGCAGGTAGAAAGAACTCGAGTTGGATGTTATCGGGGTCCCTGAACACAATCACCGACCCGATCGGCGTCTCGGCTATGGGCGTGAACGTGATATCGCGTGCGGAGAGTTCCTTTTCCCATGCCTCGAGTTCGGCTTGGTTAGCTACGCAGAAGCCCATGTGGTCGAGACCCGTCCGGAACTCATCGAAGCTGTCGGCAGATCGGCCGGGATACTGCCTCACGCCAATTATCCAGCCCGACTCGGGCTGAGCCAGGATGCGGAACCTGACATCGTCACCGTCGTGCGACAGCGCGACCTGCATGTTCAGCAGGTTGCAGTACCATTCCGCGCTCCGATCCGCGTCGGTGACGGTCAGAGCCACGTGATGACAACCTGTAATTGAAGGCATCGTCGCCCCCCTTTCGTGATTGTTCGTCCCACCTCGTGACCGTAGTCCTCTGGCGGGATCAGAGGAAGAGGCGACAGGAACGGCCCGGCCTGGTCAGGCGGGAGGCCGGGCGAGCCTCAGCCCGCGAATCGGCCAGGCATACCTGAGTGGCTCGCAGCGATCGAAAGCGCGCGTTATTGTGGTCCAATGGGCGGCTGGGCCCGCCCGCCCGAGCTGGCCTGGCTGGGCGGTGATTGCGATTGCGATGCCCTCAATGCGAGCGCGAGAGTCCGGACGAGGCGCGCTTCTGCTCACACTGCGGCGGACAGCTGGCGGTTAGCTGTGCCGCCTGCGGCGCCGTTCAGCCGCCGGGGGCCAGATTTTGTCCCGGGTGCGGCCGGGCGGCAGCCGCGGCTCCAGTCCCTGCGGGTTACACGCCCCGGCATATCCGCGAGCAGATCCTGGCCGTGCGGGGCGCGATCGAGGGTGAACGCAAGCAAGTCAGCGTGCTGTTCTGCGACATCGTGCGGTCAACCGCCCTGGCGGCAGAACTGGGGCCTGAGGAGTACCACCTGGCCATCGACCGCTTCTTCGGTGTAGGGCTGGCCGAGGTGCACCGGTACGAGGGCACGATCAACCAGTTTCTCGGCGACGGGTTTATGGCGCTGTTCGGGGCCCCGATCGCGCACGAGGACCACGCCCGGCGCGCGGTCCTGGCGGCGCTGGGCATCGCTGCGCGGGCGCAGCTGCAGATGAGAATCGGGATCAACAGCGGCCTGGTCGTCATGGGGAAAATCGGTGACGACCTCCGGGTGGACTACACGGCGTTCGGTGACACCACGATCCTGGCGGCCCGGTTGCAGGCCGCGGCGGCGCCAGGCGCGGTGATGGTAAGCGAGCGGACGGCCGGACTGGTGCGCGGCTATTTCCGGCTGGAGGAGGTCACGCCGGTCCAGGTCAAAGAGCGAACCGTGCATCCGCTGCGGGTGATGGGCCTGGGTACCCGGACGGGGCGGATCACGGCGGCGGATGACCTGAGCCCGTTCACCGGCCGGGACCATGAGCTGGCTGAGCTGTGGCGCGCATTCGACGTAGCCGCTGACGGCGAGGGCCAGGCGGTCGGCCTGGTCGGAGACCCGGGCCTGGGCAAGTCCCGGCTGGCCCTGGAATTCTGCCGGGCGGCGCAGGATCGCGCGACCGTGATCGTGGGCCGCTGCTTGTCCTACGGAGCCAGCATCCCGTATCTGCCGCTGTTCGGGCTGGTCCGCAACGCCTGCGGGATCATCGCCGACGATGCCGCCGACCTGGTGACGATCAAGATCGAGCTGTGGGTCAAGAGACTCGAGCTCGACGTGTCGCTGGCGCACTACCTGCGGCACGCGTTCGGCGTGACAGACGGCGAGCAGGAGCTCGCCGATCTCGACCCGCAGACCATCCGGGACCGCACGTTCGGGGCGCTGAGTCGACTGCTCGTGGCGGAGGCGGCGCGCCGCCCGCTGGTGATGCTGATAGAGGATTTGCACTGGATCGACCAGACATCCGAAGACTTCCTGGCCCGGTTCGCCAGCGAGCTGCCCTCGGCGCCGATCACGCTACTGGTCACCTACCGTCCCGGATACTCCCCGCCCTGGACCGGCAAGTCGTTCGCCTCCCAGCTGCCGCTACGTCCGCTGTCGGCGGCGGCCAGCGAGGCGATCGTGACCTCGGTCCTGGCCGGCGGAGATCGGACCGCGGCGGCAGCGATCGCGGGACGGGGCGAGGGTAACCCGTTCTTCCTCGAAGAACTGGCCCGGGCCGCGCGGGACCCGACCAATGACGCGGCCGACGGCACCGTGCCCGAAACGGTCCAGGAGGTCCTGGCCGCCAGGATCGACCGGCTCAGCGCCGACCAGAAGGCGGCCCTGCAGCTGGCCGCGGTGCTCGGCCGAGAATTCTCACTGGACCTGGCCGGTGAGATCTGGGATGGCAACGTGCCGCTGGAGATGCTGCTACAAGAGCTGAAAGACCTGGAGTTCCTCCGCGAGCGGCACGGTGCCGTCGAGCGCACCTTCGTCTTCAAGCACGCGCTGACCCGGGATGTCGCTTACGACGGCATGCTGCGCGCGCGCCGCCGCCAGCTCCACGGCCAGGCCGGCGCCGCCATGGAGCAGCCCGACGCCAGCCAGCGTTTCGAGCGTTGCGAACTGCTGGCCTACCACTACTCCCGCAGCGCCGATCAGGCCCGGGCGATCCCCTACCTGCGCGAAGCCGGGGATCGCGCCGGGAACAGGTACGCCAACGAGGAGGCCATCGCCGTATTCAGCCAGGCGATCAGCCTGATCGAGGAACTCGGCGACGGCGGGTTTGCCGACACCTACGGTGCTGTGTGCGAGAGCCTGGGCATCGTGCTGGTCCGGATGAGCCGGTACGCCGCAGCCGTCGAGGCCTACCAAAAGGCCTTGGCCGCCGCCAGCAATCCGTTCCAGCAGGCGCACCTGCACGTCCTGTGCAGCGAGGCGGAGAACGCCGCCCACCGTTACCCGCAGGCGCTGGCGCGATGCGATCTGGCCGAGCAGGCGCTCGGACCAGCGTCCGGTACTCCGGACCCCCGGTGGCTGTCGGCCTGGTTCGAAATCCAGAAAGAGCGGATGGGCATCCTGTACTGGCTCAACGACACGGAGGGATACGGCCAGCTGATCGAGCGGGTGCGCCCGTTTGTCGAAAGTCACGGATCCGACGAACAGCGCATGGGCTTCTTCCTCAGCCTGCTGGGATGGTCGCTGCGCCGGGACCGGATGGCCATCAGCGACCAGGCCCTCGAGTTCGCCCAGGCCGCCTATGCGATAGCCCAGGCCGATCCGCTGTCGGCGAGGTGGACGGTGTTCAATTATGCGTTCACCCTGCTCTGGCACGGAGACTTGGACGAAGCGACCACGGTGCTGCTGGAAAGCCTGCGGCACGCCGAACAGTGCGGCGACACCGAGCTGCGGTCCCGGTCGCTGACCTACCTTATGGTCGCCGCCCGGATGCGAGGCGATGTGGCGGCGGTGCGCGCCGCGATCGGCCCGGTGATCGAACAGGCACGCGCCGCCTCACTACCGGAGTACGAGGCCATGGCTATCGCCAATCGCGCCTGGGTCGAGTGGCGCAGCGGAGACGAACAGACCGCGGCCAAGGACGCGAAGGCCGCCCTCCAGATGTGGGAAGGGTTGCCGGTCAGCTACTTCTATGCCCAGATGGCCCTCTGGCCCTTGGTGGCGATGGCCCTGGCCTCCGGGCGCGCCGGGCAGGCGACCGAGCACGTTCGCGCCATGCTCCCTCCCCCGCAGCAGTTGCTCCGCGAACCAGTCCGGACCCTGCTCGAGGACGCCGTACACGCGTGGGACTCTGACCAGCCCGATGAAGCCGAAGACCTGCTCCGCCGGGCCACGCGCGCAGCGGCCGACCTCGGATACCTATAGGCCGCCTCCAGCGGAGGAAATGTGGTTTCGGGCAGGCCGGCGTAGCTGGCCGCAGCCGCGGCGTTCGCTTATCGTGGTGAACTGTCAGGGGAGGTCAGCGTCATGCCTCAGCAAACTCCTGAGCTGCCGGAACAGAGCGATCACGCGGAGGATGCTCGCTGGGACCTGCCCGGGCGGCTGCGCCAGGACATCCTCTCGTCGTGGAAACGGTCGCTGCTGGCCGGGCTGGCACCGGAGCGGTTCACGGTACCGTACGTGACGGACGTCGACGAAGACGGCCTGCTGGCGTGGACGGCGGCGCCAGTCATGACGCGCATCGCCGAGGATCTAGAAGGCACGGGCATCGGGATCCTGCTAGCGGATTCCCGCGGCCACATCATCAGCCGAACGTCCGGCGACCTCCACGTGCTCAGCTTGCTGGACAAGATCGAACTGGCGCCTGGCTCGCTGTATGACGAGGATCATGTCGGGACCAACGCCATCGGGACCACGGTCTTTCAGGTGCGTCCGTCCGTGGTGGCCGGACCGGAGCACTTCGCCGATGCCCTAGGCAAGATGGCGTGCGCGGCCAGCCCGGTCACCGACGCCGACGGGCAGCTGATCGGCGTCCTCGACCTGTCGTGCGCAGCCCGGGACTTCCACCCGCTCATGCTGCCGCTCGTCAAGCGCGCCGCCGCGGAGATCACGGCCGAGCTGGCTGCAGGGCGGCTCGCGGTACCACGGGGCAGTCTGCCGTTGCGGACGACTCCGGAGGACGCGATGCTCCCCGTACCGGGATGGGCGGATCTCACCGACACGCAGAAAATGGTCGCCGAACTCGTCGCAGACGGACTCACCAACCGGGATGTCGGCGCGCGGCTGTTCCTGTCGCCGCACACCATCGACTTTCATCTCCGCCAGATCTACCGCAGGCTTGGCGTCAGGTCACGGGTGGAACTGGCCCGGCTCGCCGGTCCCCCACGCGTGAGGGCGCTTACTTAGGCGAGCACGTGTCGGGGGACTACGCGCTTTCGTAGGTCAGGCGTTAATCGAACCACGTGGTCACGGGAAGCCTTGAACACGCACGGCATGCCACTCTCAGAGACCAGGACGTCGATCTCAATCGGGAGAGCGCCATGTGGCCAAGCGAGAGCGAAGTACGCGACGGGCTGCTGGCCGGGCCCATCCCGGGGACGACGGCCGCCGACTGGTGTGAGTGTCAGGCATCAGCGCACCACAGACGCGTCCGACCACGCCAGGAGAGCGCTGACATGAACCAAGCACGAGACGAACCGGCGCAGCTGCCCGCTGCCGCAAGGGGGGCTCCGCAGAGCCTTGAACTGCGGCACCTGCGCTACTTCGTTGCGCTCGCCGACGCGGGCTGCTTCACCAAGGCCGCAGAGCAGCTCTTCATCGCCCAGCCCACCTTGAGCCAGCAGATCCGGCGCCTGGAAGAGATCGTAGGCACGCCACTAATGCACCGCCGCCGCGCCGGGCTGAAGCTGACTGCAGCGGGCCGCGTGCTGCTGGACGCGTCCCGGAACGTGCTATGCCTGGTCGATCACGAGGTGAGCCGGACCCGCCAGACCGCGGGCCTGGGGCGGCTGCGGTTGCGGATAGTCATCCCGTCAGGCCTGCCCGACGGTCTGGCGGTAACGGCGGCCGCCGGGCTGCTGGCCGCAGCGGCCGCCGCGGACGTGGATGTCGACTGGCTGGAAACGGCCCTGGACGCTGAATTCTCGCTGATCTACACGCGCCGGGCCGACGCCTGCCTGGGCTGGCTGACGACCGGTCCGCAGGCACTGCCGGCTGTCCTGGATGCGATGATCCTCGGGGAGTTCGAGCCCGACCTGTGGCTCCCCTCCTGGCACGCGGCGACGCATCGCGGCACCATCAGCCTGAATGAACTGGTCGGCCTGGACGTCATCCACGGACCGCGCCGCACCCAGGCCGGGACTTACGACGCGTGGACCAAGGTCGTGCAGGCGGTCGACCCGCGCTTTGAATTTACCGACCCGCCGTTCCAGTCCTCGCTGCCCCTGACCCTGGCGTTCGCCGCCACCGCGGAGCGGCCCACCGCAGTCTTGACCGGCCCGGCCACCGTCGCCGGCAGCCCGGCCACGCCAATCCAGGCATCCCGCCCGGCAGGTACCTCCGGTATGGTCCGGGTCAGCCTCCAAAATCATCCGCTGACCGCCTCAGCCGCCGTGGTCTGGAGCACCGGCCTGCCCCGCCCGCTGCAGCAGATCCTCTTCGAGACCGCGGACAGCCTCACCGCCCCACCGCCCCCACGGCCCTCCGGGCTGGTCTCCATCAGCACGGCCTAGCCGGGCTCAAAACAGCGGCGGTGCTGGGTGCCTGGGGTGTGCAATTCGGCGCGGCCTGGTGCACATTAGGCTGATGAGGATACGACACCTGGACTTCGTTCCATCCGTACACCCCGAGGCCTATGTGGCGCCGACCGCGGTGCTGAGCGGTGAGGTCCGCGTCGGCCGCGGCAGCTGCATCATGCACGGCGCGGTCGTTGCCGCCGAGGGCGGCCCGGTGGAGATCGGCGCCAACTGCGTGATCATGGAGAACGCGGTGCTACGCGGCACCCCGCAGAACGCCCTCATCATGGGTGATCACGTCCTGGCCGGCCCGCACTCGCACCTGACCGGCTGTGGGATCGCCGATGAGGTCTTCATCGCCACCGGCGCCAGGGTCTTCAATGGCGCACAGATGGGCCGGGCCAGCAGCGTCGCGCTTGGCGGTACGGTCCACATCGGCTGCGTCGTGCCTCCGCTGGCCCGGATCCCCATCGGCTGGGTGGCGGTCGGCGAACCCGCACGTATCTACCCGCCCGGCGACGCAGAGGCGATCCGGGCCGGCGTCGCCGAGGCCGGCGGCGGTTTCCTGTCGTTCGTGTTCGGCATCGAGGAGGCCGCCGACCGCCGCGAGCAGATGCAGGCCGCGCTCCAGCGTTACACCACGGCGATTGCCCGCCGCCACCGCCAGGACGAGGTCGTCTCCGAAGACGGCCAATAACCCCAGCACAGGCCACCTAGGTGGCCGGGGGACAATGGATGGCGGTCTGCAGACAAGCTGCCCGGCCGACATCGAACCAAGGGGATTGCGATGCCGTGGTTTCCGGACTTCATCAGTGCCGCGGAGCTGGCCCGCAGGCAGACTCGCGCCGCAGGTCAGGCTGATCCGGTCGCGCAGTACATCACCGCATTGAACAAGGGTGACATCCACGCTATGGAGACTGTGTGGCCGGGCGAGATGGTGGTCTATGATCCCCGCGTCGGCGTGATCCGCGGCCACAAGCAGCTGCGCCAGTTCGTCAGCCAGAATCAATCCTGGCTGGCCGGGCGGCACGCCCGCATCGAGACCGTGGCCTCCACGTATGCCGGCGGGCGGGCGGTGGTAGAACTGCTGGGGCACCTGGCAGGCGACGGGCCGGAACTGGCCTGGCCGGTGGCGGTCGTGGCCGAATCCCCTGACGACCGGTCGGTGGTGTTCCGCACCTACTGCAGCCAATGGCCGGTCGACGGACGGCGCCACCTCAGGCCACCGATCCTCGGGCCCGGGGCCGCCCGCTTTGCTGATGTCGTCGGCCACTACCAGGACGCGCTCAACGCTGGTGACACCGACGCGATCGTGGACACCTTCGCGCCGGACGGGTACTACCGTGAGCCCATCGGCCCGCACTCCGCACATCGCGGCACCGCCGAGCTTCGCTCGTTCTTCACCTCGTGTTTCAGCGCGGGCGGCGGCATCGACCTGCAGCATTGCGTCGTGACCGATGACGGCGTGCGCTGCGCCGTGGAATTCAACTGTCTTCGCTGGGGCAGCCACGACCTGCCGCCCCAGGCCGGCATCGCGGTGTACGAACGCGGCCAGGACGGGCTGCTGGCCGCGGTCCGCATGTACGACGACATAGAAGCACCCCTACCCGAGGGGTGATTACGCGGTCCGGCCGCCGTCGATGTACAGGATCTCTCCGGTGACGTACGACGCTGACTCCAGGTACAGAATGCCGTCCACGATGTCGCTGACCTGACCCACGCGCCCGAGCGGAGGCAATTTTCCCACGAGCGCCCCGGGCGTGTAGGACTCGGGCGGCTGCAACGGGGTCTGGGTGATGCCTGGCGCGACAGCATTGACGCGAATGCCGCGGGAGGCGTATTCGACGGCCAGCGATTTAGTCACCGCGGCGAGGCCGCCCTTGGTCAGCGCGGTCAGCGCGCGACCGAAGCGATCAAGCGCCTGGCTCATGATCCGGTCAGCGGTGGCCTGCTCGGAGACGTCGCCCTGGACCGTGAGAATGTCCGGGTCCTTCGACGGCTTGATGCTGAGAGAATTCGCTACGACCGCCCAGCCTCGCTGCCGGTAGGCATCAACCAGGCCGGCGCCGATTCCCTGCGAACCGCCCGTGATGATGGCTACCTTCGGCTCCGTTTCGGTCACGGCTTTCTCCGTTCTTAGGTGCTCATGGTCGCGGGATCGCTCGGATGCGGCGTGAGCGGCGTGAGTTCCGTCGTCATCCACGGGTCGAGCGGGAGCGCTTTCACGATGGCTTCCATCTCCGCGCTGTCCCTGGCCCGGTACAAGCCGAGAGTGCATCCCTGACCCGGCCGGATTGCGTCCGGTGTGGTTTTTCGAGCTAGGCTACGCGTGCCTTCCCGAGGACGGGTGTCACCTTCGCGTAGCGAGGCGGAGGCTGGGGCCACAACGCCAAGGATCCCGCTGTAGTACGGGCATCCGACATGAGACCGACGCCCCGCCCGGTTAAACCGGCGGGGCGTCCTGGTCGAACGCGGAAAGAGCTGGTAGGTCAGACCCCAGCCGGTACCTTTCCCGCGGGGTGAGCCTGCTTGGCTGGCCTGAGCTGGCCAGCGCACCCCATCGGCGGCGGTCACCCAGCTGCCGGGACCTTAGCCTCGCGTGCGAACCTGAGGTCAGGTTTGGCGCAACGGACGCAACGGAAAGAAGGACCGTGGACCACTACCCGGACCCCGGCCGAGAAGCAGGGGTACAGCCGTGACGGTCCCGGCCACGATGATGGCCCTGCGCGCGCACGCCCGCGGCGGGCCCGAGCAGCTGGTATTCGAGCAGGCCCCGGTCCCGGTCCCCGGGCCTGGCGAGGCCCTAGTGGAGGTGCACGCGGCGGCCATCACGTTTGCCGAGCTGACGTGGGACGAGACCTGGACCACCCGGGACGGCCGGGACCGCACGCCGATCATCCCCTCGCACGAGGTGTCCGGCGTGGTCCTCGGGCTGGGTGAGAACGCGCACGGCCTGTCCCTCGGGGCGGAGGTGTACGGCCTCATCGCGTTCGACCGGAACGGGGCCGCCGCCGACTACGTGACCGCTCCAGCGGCCGACTTGGCCGACCGGCCGCGCTCGGTATCCCACACGCAGGCCGCGGCGCTGCCCCTGGCCGCGCTCACGGCCTGGCAGGCGCTGACGGACCACGCCGGCTTCCAGCCGGGCGAACGCGTCCTCGTCCAGGGCGGGGCCGGCGGTGTGGGGGTATACGCGGTCCAGCTCGCCGCGATCCTCGGCGCGGACGTCACCGCCACCGGACGTGCCGGGCAGGGCGACCTCGTCTGTTCCCTGGGCGCGCGGACGTTCACTGAGGATGCGGGGGACGTCAGGGATGGGTTCGATGTTGTCATTGACACGGTGGGCGGACCGGTGCTTGAGGCGTCCTACGGCCTCACGCGGCGCGGCGGCCGGCTCGTGACGCTCAGCGCCCCGCCGTCGGCGCAGCGCGCTGAGCAGCTCGGCATCCACGCGATGTTCTTCGTGGTCATCCCGGACGCGGCACAGCTTTCCCGGCTGGCCGAGCTCACCGACTCCGGCCAGCTCCGGCCGGTGGTGAGCCAGGTCTTCCCGCTTCGCGAGGGTCGCAGGGCGTTCGAGAGCGGCACCCAGCCGCACCCGCCAGGCAAGACGGTACTGCTCGTCCGCTGACGGTGGGGTAATGAGCCGTAGGTCCGCGCGGACAGCGCCTGGCCCGCCCGCGCGCCGAGTTCATCCCTGGTCAGGCGATCCGTAGTGCCGGTGGATGCGGTCACGGCTAGCTGAGGCTCAGTGTGTAGTGCACCTCGTCCGTGCCCTCAAACAGGCCCGTGACGCGGAATCCCTGGCGTTCGAGCAGGCGCCGAGAAGCCGTGTTCTGGGCACCGGTGACCGCGGTTAGCCGACCGATCCCCGGCACTGCCGCCAGTCGGCCGACCAGGGCGGCTACCGCGGCCGTACCGATGCCCTGGCCTCGCGCGGACGGGGCGACGGCGTAGCCGATCTCGACACAGCCTTCACGGTCAGGCGGACCGTGAGTGCCCAGGTCCCCGACGATCCGCCCATCAGCGCGGCGGACGACCAGCCAGACGGTCGGCAGCACGGCGGCCGCGCCAGAATCGATGTCACGGATGGCCACGCCCATCGCCTGGGGGATCCTGTCGTGCAGGGCCCCTTCCGCAAACCTGCGCGTGACCGGCCCGCCGTCGAGCACGTCCTGGGCCATGCGGCGAGTGACCGGCCGCAGCGTCATGCTTCCAGCATCGATAGTCCAGCGGCGCTGCCAGTCAGCCGAATCTGGAACCCCCGGCTGCGTCATGCTGGCCTTCCTCCCGTACTGGAGCCCGGCGGCCCAGGACATGGTCGACTGCCTCTATCGCTAGGTACTACGGTCTCGAAAAGCGGTCGCAAACTACAAGCGGAAGGAACCGCCGTGCTGAGGCAGGTCGCGGAGGGTGTGCTGATCCACAAGAGCGAGTTCTGCCAGAGCAACGCCGTTATCGTCCAAGGCCGGGCTGGCGTGTTGCTCATCGACCCCGGGGTGCTCGGCTACGAAATGGCCGCCCTCGCGAACGACCTTCGCGAGTTGGGCCAGCCCGTTGTGGCAGGGTTTTCTACGCATCCTCATTGGGATCACCTGCTCTGGCACGCCCGGCTCGGCGCGGCGCCCCGTTACGGCACGGTCCGCTGCGCGGCCACTGTCCGAAATCTGCTGTCGGACGCGCGCTGGAAGGCCCGCATCGCCCAGTGGATACCGCCGGACATCGCCGAGCAGGTACCGCTGGACCTGCTCGGCCTCATTACCGGCCTGCCCGCCGAGACGGCGCAGATTCCCTGGGATGGCCCTCAAGCCCGGATTATTGAGCATCGAGCGCACGCCCCGGGCCATGCGGCGGTGCTGATCGAGGAACGCGGGGTTCTCGTCGCCGGCGACATGCTTTCTGATGTCTTGATCCCGATGCTCGACCTGAACGACACCGCGGACCCAATCGAGGACTACCTCGCCGCGCTGCGGTTGCTGGAGGGCGCGGCGGGCGACGTCGATGTCCTCGTCCCCGGCCACGGGTCCATCGGCGGAGCCGATCAGGTCCACGCACGGATCGACCAGGATCGGGCGTACGTGCACGCCTTGCGCGACGCCCATGTTCCCAGCGACCCGCGGGTCGGCCCATCGGCCACCTACGATTGGGTGCCTGGCGTACACGCATGGCAACTCCAGCGCCTCACCCAAAGAAGCGAGCGCGACGGGACGCCCGGCTAGCGATCGGTGTGCGACACAGCCCTCAGCTGAAGTGGACGCCGTCGCCGCCCGTTCCTACTGCATCGGGGCCTGGCCGAGTGCTTGCGCATTGATTCACTCCATTCTTGCCCAGATCATGGAGCAATGAACAACTCAGGACAGGTCACGCTGGACTTCGCGCACCGCAACGCCCGCGCCTGGGCCCTCGCGGCGGCGCACCCGTGACCGGCCGGCCCGGCTTCGAGGCGCTCGCCCCTTTCTTCCGGATCATCGCCGAAGGACTGAACGGGCTCGTGGATGGAGCCGACTTCTTCGACACGCTCGCCGAAGACGCCGTCTTCGAATACGTCATCTCCGTCCCCGGATACCCCCGGCGCGTCATGGGCCGGGAAGCCGTCGCGGAGCTCTACCGCGGCTACGGGGAGACGATGGTCCTGCACAGCTCCGACGAACTGGCCGTCCACCGGGACCGTGACGCCTCAGTCGTCGTCCTCGAATACGCCGTCCACGGACGAGCGGTCAGCACCGGACACGCCTACGACAACCACTTTGTCTCCGTCATCACGATCAAAGATCGCAAGATCACACACTGGCGCGACTACCTCGATCCCATCGCCGTATTCGACGCCATCGGCTGGCCCACCCAACACAACTGAAAATAGATCCCCGGCACCCGTGACGATCGAGCGGAATGATGCCCCGCTGCCCGCCGTGAGCGAGGTCAGGTGGCGCGTGCGCCGGTGAACCGGTACCGGGTCTGGCTGTAGGGGTTCTTGCCGAACGCGAGGAGCTTGGCCGGGGTGACGCCGAACACGACCCGTCGCGGCGCACGGTCGACAGCCAGAACATCTCGGACACCGACAGCACCCGGGCCACCGTGGCCCAGGCGGGAGCGGCGGCGCCCGGTTGGCTGTATCCCTCGTTCAGTTGCGCGGTTGGTTCGATCTCAGGCATTGGAAGCTCCCTGTGCTCGGGTTGTACACCGTCACCCGCACGACGAACCGGAACAGCCCGGATAGACATGGCCACGGGTTTCGGCGCGGCCTAGCACCCCGGGTCGTTGATGAACGCGACGATCTGTTCAAGCCCGGGGCGATAGCCGTCTGTGGTGTCGACCTCGATCCAGGGAGCGTCGACCGAAATCCGGTCGAATGCGAGGTGCTGCTGGACATACTCCGCTTCGTCGCGGTGGCTCGGGTCCGCGTGCGCGTGACGCGCCGACCTGGCTTCCTTGCGCCGCACGATCCGGCCGAAGGCCACGTCGGCCTCTACCACGCAGTGCACGATACGAATTCTGGAC
>Ga0187809_10000758_pt1 | contig 16322 bp, 11 predicted proteins | sample NC_wetland_sal_i_8_FD_132415 | JGI IMG/M metagenome (GOLD analysis project Ga0187809, IMG submission 132415) | Wetland sediment microbial communities from Neuse River Estuary, North Carolina, USA - ASW_4 | ecosystem: Environmental > Aquatic > Freshwater > Wetlands > Sediment | place: USA: North...
CGGAAATTCCCGGTGGCCTTGTAGATGATCGACGCCTTTGTTCTGTGCAACGAATGCATCCCATATGCACTCGGCCTCGCGATTCTTCGGTGGATGTATTCGAAGTCCGGTTCTGACTAATTCCGCCGACCTTGGATGGCCTGCGCTGAATTCAGCCCCGTCAGGCGACGATCCAATATGGGGGCAATTCGACATTAGACATTAGACATTAGACATTCTTTCCCTTCATTGTTATCGATGTCAAAATCGAGAGGATGGACAGTGCTGGATCCCGATATCGCCGCTTTTGTCAATCAGCCGCAGGAGATGCCGCCATTGAGCGCGGCCCTCATTCCAGCGATCCGCGCCAATATGGCGCTGATGGCGGCAGCGATGCCCGGCACCGAAATCGAGCATGTTGAGGATTTGGATGCCGATGGCGTCTCGGTCCGCCTCTATCGCCCCGCGTCGGCGGCGCCGCTTCCTCTCCTCGTTTTCCTCCACGGCGGTGGATGGATGCTCGGCGACCTGGAAACGCATGATGCGATGACGCGGCACCTTGCCGCCGCCAGCGGCTGCGCCGTGCTCGGCGTGGGTTATCGCCTTGCCCCCGAACACAAGTTTCCGGCGGGGCTGGATGACGCTGTGACGGCCTTCGAATGGGCGCGGCGATCGGCTAAAGCACTCGGCTGCGACCCGGCCCGGGTTGCGCTGGGGGGAGAAAGCGCGGGCGGGAACCTCGCTGCTGCGTGCACTTTGCGGTTGCGCGCAGAAAACAAGCCTCAACCTTCCTTCCAGTTGCTGATCCATCCTGCAACCGACATGAGCTTTTCCTTGCCGTCATTCGCAGAAGTCACTGCGCCCGGTCTGTCCAAGGCCTATCTCGATGCCTGCCGAGAATATTATCTTGGCGATGTGGCGCCGTCCGATCCGCTCGCATCGCCGCTCCATGCGGAAAGCCATGCCGGCCTCGCGCCCGCGATAGTTCTCACCGCGTCGGAGGACCCGCTACGCGACGACGGCGAATTTTATGCCGCGGCGCTGATCCGTGCCGGCGTCGAAACATTGGCGCAGCGTCTGCAGGGCTTGCCGCACGGCTTCCAGTTCCTGCCGATCACCATTCCGGCGGTCGCGGCAGCCAATGACTTGATAGGCGCGCTGGTTCGCCGCTACTTCGCGCGGGCATAGATGGGCTTGGGGGACGATCGGTAATGGGCAGAAGCGGCAACCGAGAGCGACCGACCATGCAAATGGTCGCGACGATTGCCGGCGTTTCGACAATCACTGTGTCTCGCGCACTGCGCGGCAGCGATCTTGTCCGCCCCGAACTTCGTGAACGTATCGCTCAGATCGCCAACCAGGTCGGCTATCGCATGAATGTCGCGGCGCGCAGTCTTCGCACGCGCGAATCCCGCACCATTGCCGTTGTCATCGATCATTATGCGCATGAAAATCAGGCGCATGCCGATCCGTTGCTGCTGGTGCTGATCGGCGGCCTGCTCGAAGCGCTGACGCCCGCAAATTACGCGGCACTGCTGACCACCAATGAGCATTTTCTCTCAAGCGGCGCCGTTGGTGCCGACGGCGCGATCATCGTCGGGCAAGGCGAAAACGCGCACCGGCTGCGCCAGGTCGCGGCGCTTAACCTGCCGATGGTCGCATGGGGCGAGCCCGTGCCGGGGGTAAACGTGGCGGTCATTGGCAGCGACAACCAGATGGGCGGCCGGCTCGCCGCCGCGCATCTTATCGACCGCGGCCGTTCGCGCCTGCTGTTTCTGGGGGACAGCAAGCATCCCGAGGTCGCGGCGCGGCTCGCGGGATTTCGGGAAGCTCTTGCGTCGAGCGAAGCGATGCTCGTCGGCGCCGTCGGCTGCCCCTTTACGCCCGAAGGTGCTGCCCACGCCGTGCGGTCCGCGCTTGCCGAGGGCAAGACGTTCGACGGCATCTTTGCGGCAAGCGACCTGATCGCCGCCGGGGCCTGTGACGCGCTGATCGAAAACGACCTGGCGGTCCCAGGGCAGGTAGCGATTGTCGGATTCGACGACGCGCCCGTCGCGAGCGTGCATCGACCCGCTATCACGACGATCCGCCAAGATGGTATTGCGGCGGGCCGCGCGCTCGGCGAAGCGATCATAGGTCTTGTCGAAGGCCGATCATCTGGCCAAAGCGCGGCCCTTCCCGTAGAATTGATCGCACGCGAGACGAGTTGATCCGCGCTCAGCCCAGCTGCTTGCGGAAGAAGCGAGCCGTAATTTCATAAGTTTCACGCGATTCGGGCAACCCGACATCCATGTGATGCGCGTGCCACAGGCCGTCGAACAGCACAAAGCTCGCGTCGACGCCCGCCGCCAGCAACCGGCGGTGCATTACTGAAACCGCGCTCGCTCCGAAGTCGCGCGTTGCGGACACGAGCAGCGTCGGAGGGAATTGGGCGAGCCAGTCGGGGTGATGGCCGGGCAGAACGAGCGGATCGGCTGGATCGGTTCCCGCAAAAAAGGGGAAATCTTCCATCCGCGGCAGCGCGCCCGGCCCCTGCTGGGCCAGTTTCGGATCGGGCACCTGCGCGGCCAGCGCGGAATCGCCATCGAATTCGAGCCCGGCGCCGTGAAAAAGCGCGATCGCGCCCGCCATCGCCAGTTCGTCGCTAACGATTCGCGCAATAGTTTCGCAGGTCAGGATGGCGCCCGCCGAGCAGCCAAAGAGGCCGATCTGCCGCGCCTCGACGGTGTCCAGAAGCGCGCGATATACCGCCAACACATCGTCGACGGCGGCCGGAAAGACATGTTCAGGGGCCAGGCGATAGTCGACCGCGATCACGCGCATCCCCGCCGCGGCCGCGACAGGCACGGCCTCCAGCAACGCGCCCGCGCCATCGCCCCACATAAATCCGCCACCGTGAAGGCAAAGGAGGGTCGATGGCGAGTCCACACCTTCCTCCGGCCTCACGTCATGGATGCGAACACCGGCCAGTTTGGTTTCGATGATCGTGACAGGATAAAGCTCGAGCGCCTTGGCAAGCAGGTCACGATTGTAAGCGTCGTAGAATATGCGCAGTTCACCCAGATCGATCGGCGGTACCGGCGCCCGGGCATGCTCGAGAAAAAGCGCCTGCGCCTCAGCGCTAACCCACTCCGCAAACTTACCCGATTCAACCATTAGATCCTCACCTTGTTATCGATAGCAGCACATTTCCCGAAGCCTAGCATAACTGCCTTTTCGCGTCAGGCAACCTCTATTGACATCGATAACATTTTGCGACATCAATCGTGCGACCGGACGAATCCGGCTGTCCTTTGGGAGGGAAGTGATGATTTCGATGCGTTCCGCCTTTCTGCTGGCACTGGCCAGCAGTGCGAGCCTGTTGCCCGCCGCAGCGCTTGCGCAGACCGAAACGCCGCCAGCCGACGACGCGGCGACGGCGGACGAGGGCACGGGCCTTAACGACATCATTGTCACGGCCCGGCGCCGCGAGGAAAATCTTCAGAGCGTGCCGATCGCCGTCACCGCCTTCACCGACGAGGCGCTCGACCAGAAGGGTATCACCGACCGCACCTCGCTGGCCGACAATACGCCGTCGCTGTTCACGATCAGCGGCGGCTATCCGCGCGAATTCGCCTATTTCGCGCTGCGCGGCCAAGGGCCGGCCTTTGGATCGACCCCCGGCGTCGTCAATTATTTCGCCGAAGTGCCGAACAGCGTGAACATCGACGGCCGGGTCGGCACCTATTTCGATATGGCCAATGTCCAGGTCCTGGCCGGTCCGCAGGGCACCCTGTTCGGCAAGAATGCGACCGGCGGCAACATCCTGTTCGAGCCGGTCAAGCCGAAGAACGCGTTCGAGGGCTATGTTCGCGCCGAGTTCGGCAATTACAATGACCGCCGGATCGAGGGCGCGCTCAACACCCCGATCGTTCCCGACCGCGTGATGCTGCGCATCGCCGGCGAAGTCGGGCGTCGCGACGGCTACACGATCGACGTCGGCCCCAATTTCGCTGGCAAGGATTATGATAATCTCTCCTACGAAAGCTTTCGCTTCGGTCTGACGGTTGCGCCGACCGACAGCATCGAACTCTATACGATGCTGCGCTACTATCATTCGGACAACAACGGCGGCGGCACCGTGCTCGATGCATTCAACCCGGCGGCAGGCGCCGATCTTGGCCCGCCCTTCGGCTTCATCCCCGTGCTCGCTTTCTATCCCGGTGCCGCGACCGCCGTCGCGGAGCAGGAAGCCCGCGGCCCGCGCCGCGTTGCCTATGATCTCGACCAGTTTTCGGAAACCGAATATTGGCAGGTCATCAACCAGGCGTCGGTCCAGCTGAGCGACACGGTCAAACTTCGCAACATCATCAGCTATTCGCAGTTCCGCAACCGCTATGGCTATGATTATGACGCCACGCCCTTCCCGCTCGCGGGCCAGTCGTCGCGCAATATCGACGTCCTTGCGCCGAACGTCTTTACCGAGGAGTTGCAGCTGCAGGGCACGTTGCTCGACGATGCGGTCGACTTCTCGATCGGCGGCTATCTCGACCGCCAGACCACAAAGAACCCCGCCGGTATCGAGCAATATACCTTCTTTCCGATCGGTACGCTGATCCCTCCGATCTCCGGCTATTTCGACACCCGCAACCGGAGCGAGGCACTGTTCGGGCAGGCCACGGTCGATCTCGGCAAGCTCTCGGGCGCGCTCACCGGGCTCAGCGTCACCGGGGGCCTGCGTTATACCTGGGAACATAGCTTCACGTCGCAAGCGATCGGCGGCCCGGTTGCAGTGTCGGGATCGGTCGACAGCGACTATCCCAGCTATACCGCGACGCTAGACTATGACGTGACGCCGGGCGTGCATGTTTATGTCACCGCGCGCGACGCCTATAAATCCGGCGGCGTCAACGGGCCGGTCCCCGTCGGATCGCAATATCGCACCTACGCCCCCGAACGCCTGTCCGACATCGAGGCCGGGATGAAGTCGCAATTCTCGATCGGTAATGTCGACGTCCGCGCCAATGTCGCCGCCTATCGGGGTATCTATGACAATATCCAGCGCACGACGGTCGAACCGGTCGATACCCCGAGCGGCCCCGTTCTGCTAAACGTCACGCGGAGCGCAGCAAAGGGCAAGATTCAGGGCGTCGAGCTCAACCTCGCCGTCGTTCCGGCGCGCGGGCTGACGCTGAACGGCAGCTATTCGTACATCGACGCCCGCTACACCAAGGTTGCTGACGCCAGCGCCGGCGCGATCCTCGACGGAGCGCCCTTTCCCTATACGCCGAAGCATAAATTCGCGATCGGCGGCTCGTACGAAACGCCGCTGGGCGATGCCGGCGACCTGATGCTGGCGGTCAATTATGTACGCCAGACCAAGGTGTCGACCGCGCAAACCAATGCGTCCTTCTACAACTTCCTGCCCGCCTACGGCCTGCTTAACGCCAGCCTCGGGCTGAAGGACATTGGCGGCCGTCCGATCGATCTGACGCTGTTCGCGAACAACATCACCAACGAGGCAAAGCCGGTCGGCGTGCTCGACCAATATGCAGGAAGTTCGGGCACCGCGAGCCTGACCTACACCGAACCGAGGATGTACGGCGTGCGGATCGGCTATCGGTTCGGCGGATAGACCATGGGCGCCGGTCCAGTGCAGCCGCCCTTCGCCATGACCGTCAGCGCCGAGGCGCGCGCGGTCATGGACCCGATGCTGAAGCAGGGGTCGGCGCCCGAGATCACGGCGACGCTGTTGCGCAATCCGATCACCCGCGCCGCAGTTCGCGTCGCGGCGGCCAATCACCTGAAGCCCTTGAACAAAGGCCGCGCCAAACGCTTCGATGTCGAGGTCACAAAAGGCAGGATCGCCGGGGTGCCGGTCAAGAATGTGCGGCGGCGAGGCGGCGATCCTGAGGACCGGCGATTGCTGATCAATTTCCACGGCGGCGGCTTCATCGTCGATTCCGGTTCGCTGACCGAAACGATTCCGATTGCGGGCCTGACCGGCATCCCGGTCGTGACAGCGCTTTACCGGATGGCGCCCGAGCATGTCTTTCCCGCGGCTGTCGACGATGCGCTCTCAGTCTACACCGACGCGTTGGCACATCGCGCGCCGGGCGAGATCGGGATCTATGGAAGTTCCGCGGGTGCCGTCCTGACGTTGCAGTTGCTGACGCGGATCAAGGCCGAAGGTCTGCCGATGCCCGCGGCGGCGGGCGTCTTCTCGGGCGCGGCCGATCTGTCGATTGTCGCCGATTGCGAGGCATTTTTGCCCCCGATCATGGGCTCGCGCACAGCAACCGAAACGCTGGCTGAATATCGCGGAACCTGGGACCCGCTCGATCCGCTCTTCTCCCCCGCGCGCGGCGACCTGTCGGATCTGCCGCCGGTGCTGCTGATGACCAGCACGCGCGACCAGTTGCTCAGCCATACTGTGCTCGCCGATCTCGCCCTGCGCCGCGCCGGAGTCGACGTCGACCTGCGCGTTTACGAAGGCATGGCGCACGCGTTCTGGGCCTGGATCGAATGTCCGGAGACCGACATCGCGCTCGCGGCGCAAGCCGATTTCTTCAGTCGCCATCTGACGCGCTGAATGCCTGCCGCTTCCGCCATGCGTGCCGAATCCAGCCCCGCCGACCTGTATGGACCGCTGCTCGCGAAAGTCCAGGAACGCGCGATACTGCCCGACGGCAAGACCTTCGTCGATGCGTTGCCCCGCCGGTCCGTCGCGGCGATCATGAAGGATTTCGCACATTTGCCTGCCGGTGACGAAGCGCTACGCGCCTTCGTCACCGATAATTTCGAGCTTCCCCGCACTTCCTCCGACGCACAGCCGGGCGCGCCCACCGCGCCGCTTCGCGATCACATCCGGGCATTCTGGAAAGATCTGGCGCGCGCTCCCGATTGCCCGTCGGACCGCGGGTCCGCATTGCCGGTTCGCCACCGCCACGTCGTGCCCGGCGGCCGGTTTCGCGAAATCTATTACTGGGACAGCTTCTTCACGATGCTCGGCCTCGTCCGCGACGGCGAGCACGAACTAGCGAACGGCATCGTCGATGCGATGACCGACCTGATCGAAGCACACGGCCATATCCCCAACGGCACACGCACATACTATCTCGGCCGTTCGCAGCCGCCGCTCTATCATATGATGGTCGAGCTGCTGGGCGACGGGCGACCCGAAGTGGCCGCGCGCCGGCTTTCGGCAATGAAGCGCGAACATGGCTGGTGGATGGACGGCGCGGGGGATCTGGCACCGGGAGAGCAAAATGCGCGCGCCGCGCGGCTTGCCGATGGCGCGGTCCTCAATCGCTATTGGGATCCGCGCAATACGCCGCGCGACGAAAGCTGGCGCGAGGATGTCGCGACAGCGTCGAAAAGCAGTCGCCCGATTGACGAAGTCTATCGCGACCTCCGCGCAGGCGCCGAAAGCGGCTGGGACTTTTCGTCGCGCTGGCTGGAAGGCGACACGCTGTCGTCGATCCGTACCACCGCAATCGCGCCGGTCGACCTCAACGCCTTCCTGTTCGGGCTCGAGACCGCGATCGCCGGCTGCGGTGACGCCGAGGCCGGGCATTATGCGCGGCTCGCCGAGGACCGTCGTGATGCGATGCATCGCCATCTGTGGAACACCGAGGCTGGCTATTTCGCCGATTATGATATCGAGGAGGATGCGCTTCGCCCGGCGTTGACGGCGGCGGCGCTCGCGCCCCTGCTCGTCGGCGCAGCGACGCAGGAACAGGCTGATGCGACGGCGCGCGCGGTCGAGGGCGACCTTCTCGCGCCCGGCGGCCTCCACACGACGCTCATGCAGACGGGCCAGCAATGGGACCGGCCGAACGGCTGGGCACCGCTGCAGTGGATCGCGGTCGCGGGACTTGAACGCTATGGGCATGACGCACTGGCGCGCGAGATTGCGCGCCGCTGGGTCGACACCGTCGGCGAGATCTTTGCCCGCACCGGCCTGCTGTTCGAAAAATATGATGTCGAGCGCGCAGGCATCGGCGGCGGCGGCGAATATACGACGCAGACCGGGTTCGGCTGGACAAATGGGGTGACTGCCGATTTTATCGACAGCTACGATCTATTGCCTCCGGGCGGAGTAACCCGATGACCGACCCGAGTTTCGATCAGATCATGGCCGCGCATGGGTCGGGTCCCGGCGCCAACGAGATCGCAATCACCTACCCCGGCGAGCGGCTGAGCTGGGCAGACCTTGACGCGCGCAGCGCCGCGCGAGGGCGGAAGCTTGCGGCGCTCGGAGTCGAGCCCGACGATCTCGTCGCGATCGCTCTACCCAACGGAGTCGAGCATCATGTCAGCAGCTTCGCCGCTTGGCGCGCGGGCGCGACCCCGTGTATCCTGCCCACCAAACTGCCCGGCCACGAGCTTGCGCAGGTCGTCGAACTCGCCGCGCCGCGCGTATTGATCGGCGTCGGCGATGCGCCCGACGGGGTGACCCATCTGGTGCCCGGCGATGACAGCGACGCGAAGACCGCTTTGCCGTCGGGCACCGCCGCCGCACATTGGAAAGCCGTCACCAGCGGCGGTTCGACCGGCCGCCCCAAGCTGATCGTCGATCACACCCCGGCGCGTTTCGGCGAGCGGCTAAACGGGCTGATCGACCTTGTCCGCATGCCGCGCGGCGGCGTCATCCTGAACCCGGGCCCGCTCTATCATAACGCCCCCTTCCTCTTCACCGGCCTTGCTCTGCTGGCTGGCTCACGCGTGATAGGCATGCACCGCTTTGACGCCGAAGAGGCGCTGCGCCTGATCGAGGCCGAACGCATCCAGTGGGTTTGCATGGTGCCGACGATGATGCAGCGGATCTGGAATCTGCCCGAAGGGGTGCGCAGTAGCTACGATCTCTCTTCACTTCAATGCGTCTGCCACATGGCCGCAGCCTGCCCGCCCTGGCTCAAGCAGGCGTGGATCGACTGGCTCGGCCCCGAGCGTATTTTCGAAGTCTATGCGGGCACCGAGGGTGCTGCGCTCTTCATTACCGGCGAGGAGTGGCTGGCCAAGCCGGGCTCGGTCGGCAAGGCGCCGCCCGAACTCGTGACGATCCTCGACGAGGATGGCAGACCCTGCCCGCCGGACGTCATCGGCGAGATTTTCTTCGGCGGCGACGCGGGAACGCGCTTCCATTATATCGGTGCCGACGCAAAGCTCGACGGCGCCGGGCGGCTGTCGCTCGGCGATCTCGGCTATATCGACCAGGACGGGTACCTCTTCCTCTCCGACCGGCGCAGCGACATGATCATCCGCGGCGGCGCGAACATCTATGCGGCCGAAGTCGAAGCCGCGCTAAGCGAGCATCCGGACGTCACCGATGCCGTCGTCGTCGGCCTGCCGTGCGATGATCTCGGCCAGCGCGTCCATGCGATCGTCCAGGCTGCCGGCGAGCTGCCGATCGGCGACGTCGACGCGTTCGTGCAGACCCGGCTTGCGAAGTATAAATGCCCCGAAAGCTATGAAATCGTGACCGGGGCGTTGCGCAGCGACGCCGGCAAGGTCCGCCGCACCGCGCTCCGGGACGAGCGGTTGGCATGGCTGCAGGACGGCAAACGCTTCCAACTGGCTCGCTGACCCAGGCGATGGCATGATGATGAAGAACGGCGCCGGCGCGCCCGCGCCGCAAAGGGAGAGACGATGCTACCCGGCTTGATGCAGGATACCCCGCTGCAGATCAGTTCCATTCTGACTCACGCCGCCCGCGCGCATGGCGAGCGCGAGATCGTGTCGAAACTGATCGACGAGCCGCTGTGGCGCTATAACTGGGCGGAGTGCGAACGGCGATCGCGACAGGCCGCGCAGATGCTCGGCACGCTGGGGACCGGCAGCGGCGACCGAGTCTCGTCGCTCGCATGGAACACGCACCGGCATCTCGAACTCTTCTACGCCGTCCCAGGCATCGGCGCGGTGCTCCATACCGCCAACCCGCGGCTCAGCGACGAGCAGATCGCCTTCACGATCAACCATGCCGGCAGCCGCATCCTCTTCTTCGAGGCCAACCTCGCCGACCTCGTCGAGCGGCTGAAGCCGCTGCTCCCCGCAATCGAACATTATGTTCTGCTCGCCGCGCCCTATGAGGAACTGATCGCCGTCGAGGACGGGAACTACGACTGGCCCCGCTTCGGCGAGAATGCCGCGGCTTTCCTCTGTTATACCTCGGGGACCACCGGCGATCCCAAGGGCGTGCTCTACAGCCATCGCTCGATCGTGCTGCACGCCATGGCGGCCGGGCTCAGCAGCGCCTTCGGGTTCAGCGCGTTCGACACGATCATGCCCTGTTCGTCGATGTATCACGCAACCGCGTGGGGCCTGCCCTTCGCCGCGGCAATCAACGGCTGCAAGCTCGTGCTGCCGTGCGACAGAATGGACGGCGCGAGCCTCGCCGAGCTGATCGAAAGCGAAGGCGTCACGTTTTCAGGCGGCGTGCCGACGATCTGGACGATGTATCTCGCGCACCTCGAAGCCAGCGGGGAAAGCGTTGGCGACCTCAAGCGCCTCGTCATCGGCGGATCGGCGGTCCCGCGCGCGATGGCCGAAACCTTCCGCGAAAAATATGGCGTCACCGTACTTCAGATCTGGGGTATGACCGAGACCAATCCGTTGGGTGTCATATCGACGCCGACCCCGCTGCTTATGGCCGAGGGCGAAGATTTTGCCACCGAGACGATACTGACGCGGCAGGGGCGGATGCAGTTCGGGATAGAGCTGCGGATCGTCGATAACGATGGCGCACCGCTGGCATGGGACGGCGAGCAGGCGGGCCAGCTGCAGGTACGCGGGCCGTGGGTGGTCGATCGCTATTATCCCGACCTTCCCGCCGCCGACGCCGACGGCTGGTTCGACACCGGCGACATCGGTACGATCGACCGCTTCGGCTTCCTTCGGCTGACCGACCGCGCCAAGGATGTCATCAAATCCGGCGGCGAATGGATCAGCTCGATCGACCTGGAGAATGCCGCGGTCGGCTGTCCCGGCGTTCGGATCGCCGCGGTGATTGGCGTGTATCACCCCAAATGGGAGGAACGTCCGCTGCTGGTGATCGAGACGCACGAGGGCGAGACCGTCGCCGCCGACGCGGTCCGCGCGCACCTCGAGACGCGGGTCGTGCGCTGGTGGATGCCCGACGACATTCTTTTCGACACTGTCCCGCTGACCGCTACGGGAAAGATCGACAAGAAGGCCCTGCGCGACCGCTATCGCGATTATCTCGCGGACCGCTGACCCAGTCTATTTTGCGGCGGTCAGCTGTTCCTTGAGGAAGCGTGCTACCAGCTCGTTCGCCTGGTCGCTTTCGGGTGCCGCCATATAGGCCCAGAAGGCGTGCGGCAGCCCATCGAATACCACCAGCCGCGCATCGACACCCTTCTCGGTCAGTTTCCGCGCGAAAATCGACGTCGGGCTCAGCAGGAAGTCGCGCGTGCTCGTCAGCAGCAGCGTCGGCGGAAAGCGCGAGATGTCGCCGCGGAGCGGCGACAGGACCGGATCGGCCATCGGGGTTTTCCCCACATAAGCGGCAACCCAGTCGAAGCCCGGACCGGGCATCCAGCTTTCGGAATCGCCGCGCACGCCAAGGTCGGCGCTGCCCGACAGGAAACCCAGCGCCGCGGGCATCGGCCGGCCCATGCTTGCCAGCTTGGCGACGAGTTGCCCCGACAGGCACGCGCCCGCGGACGTGCCGAATATGGCGATCCGCTTGGCGCCGTGCCCCTTTTCGAGAGCTTGATAGACCGCGAGAGCGTCGTCGAGCCCTGCCGGATAGGGGTGTTCGGGCGCGAGCCGATAAAGCACGGCGACCACCGGCAGGCCCGAGCGCGCCGCGACCGGAATCGTCTCAGTCAGTGAACCCGAATCGATCGCGAATCCGCCTCCGTGCAGGTTGAGCAATACCGACCCCTTGCCGAGCTCGGTCACGCCTTTTGGATATACGATGCGCACCGGCACGCCGGCGATCGTCGACGTCTCGACCCGCACCTCGTATCGCTTCTCGAGCGCCGCGCCCATGCTCGCCTGCATCGCGTCGATGAAGGCACGGATATCGGCGATCGGCGGCAGCGGATCTGGCATCGCCTGCGCTGCGGCGGCGGCAGCAGCCGCCTTGCCCTCTGCACTGACCGTATCGGGGAGCGGCCAGTTCTGCATGCCTAGCGTCGGTGCCGCCGTTTTGGCGGCGGCCATTGCGGGCACGGCGCTGCAAAGCAACGCAGCCAGGAAAATCGTCGTCTTGCGCATCATTTTTGTCCTCCCAAAACCGTCAGTTCGTCCACCGCCATTCGCCCGCCGCGCGGCCAGGCGCAAACCGCACCGAGCAGCGCGAGTACCGCCATGCTCAGATAGGCGATCGCCAGCCCGTACGACCACAGCAGCCCCGACCCCATGGTCGCGACCGCGAGCACCGCGCCGAGCAGAACGGCATACATGCCCTGCGCCGTGGCGCTGAGGTGCGTCGGCACGCGGTGCGCGATCATCAGCATCATGCCGAGGATGGTCCCAGTCGCGGTGATGCCGTTGAGCAACTGCCCCGCGATCAGCACCGGCAGCCCCGGACTAGTCGCCATGATCGCCCAGCGCAGCGCCCCTGCGAGCGCTCCGGCGCAGATCAAGAGGCGCGGATCGCGCGGCCCGAGCAGCTTAGCCCCGAACCAAAAGGCGAGGATTTCGGCCGCGACCGCCAGCGCCTGGAGCAGGCCGATGACCGTCGTCGAAATGCCCTGCGCCTCCCACTGGATCGCCCCGAAGCTGGTGAGCACGCCGTGGCTACCCATGATCAGCGACGCGGCGATCATGCTCATCATCAGCGGACGGTCACCGAACAGGTCGCGCCAGCGCCCGCCCGCCGCTGCGTCGGCGGCGCCAAGCCTGCGGTCCGCAGGAAGCAGGAAGGCGACCAGTGCCGGCGCCAGAAGCAGCGTCGCCACCATCAGCGGCAACGCCTTGATCCCCGCGACGGAAATTGCCCAGCCGGCTGCGGCGTTGGAGGCGACCACCGCGATCGAACCCCACACGCGCAGTCGCCCGAAATCGAGCCCGCGGCTCCGCACCGCCATCACCGCATAAGCGTCGGCGAGCACAGGGATCTGGTCCCATACGATCGAAAAGAGGATGACGATGACGATGCGCCCTGCATGATCGGGCTCGCCGAGCAACAGCAGGACGATCGCCGCCGAGGCGAGCGACGTATAGGCGATCGCGTTGCGCACCCACCCGCGCCGCCCGACGAAGGCCGAGAAAGGCGCGACGGTCAGCAGCCGCAGTATCAGCGGGATCGCGAGGAGCACGCCGATTTCCTCGGCGGAGGCGCCGGTCGATTTCAGCCAGAGCGGCAGAAAGGCGAAAAAGCCGTAGTGGATATAGAGCGCCAGATAGAGACCCGACACGCCCCCGCCGAGCCGGTTAGCCTGAGCGCTTGGCGGGGCAGACGTTGTCGTCCCCGGCATCTCGCCGATATTCGAATCCATCCGTCTCTCCCTAAAACGTCCCATATCCAATATTGTTATCGATGTCATTCGAATTTGTAGGTGGCTCAATTTTTGACAAAGGCAGTCCTCGCAACGGTCACAAGGCTTTTTCCCGCGATAGCAGTCCAGCGATTCCGTTCTTGGCCGACAGTGGACCGTCTGCTTTGAATATTTGGTCCGAGATAGCTGACGTTCGTGCAATCCGCTCGTCAGTGCCATAAGGACTATTGCCGCCCGAACCGCATGCTCGTCTCGCCACTAAAATTGAGCTACCGAGCGGTAATGGCATCCCGCGTACCTCCAGATCAAAATTTGCTCGCCGATCTCGTCGAGCGTCGGCTCGAGGCGCCCGATGTCGAATACAAAAATTTCATGCCTCTTACCGAGAATGTCGAGAGAGCGAAGATTGCACGGCACATTTGCGCGTTGGCCAATGCCGGCGGGGGGTGGTTGGTCTTCGGCTTCGAAGACGACGGCGTACCGAGCCAGCCCCATCCGGGAGATCTTGCTGCCTATGGCCAAGACGCGATCAATGGGATCGGAGCAAAATACCTAGAGCCGCAGCCGCATTGCGAAGTTCATCACGTGACCGCTGCGTCCGGCCGCTCCTACCCAGTAGTCCGGGTGCCGTCGCATGGGGCGGTGCCGGTGTGCGCCAAGACCGATGGTCCCCAGGATGCCAAGGGTAGGCCACAGGGCATCAACAAGGGCGTCCATTATGTTCGGGCCCCCGGGCCACAGTCTGTGCCGATCGACTCTCCCGAACTCTGGAGAGAGGTCCTCCGGCGATGCGTGATGACGGATCGAACCTCGCTCCTCACCTCGATCGGGCAGCTGTTCGATCGGCCGCAGCCCACCGCCGATTCGGCGACCCCGCTGCTGCGGCAGGCGGAATGGGCGCTTGAGCGGTGGAAAGCGGCGGCGACCGCAGCAGACATCGACTGGCCTGTCGACGTGGCAGGCAATCGGGTCGCGTTCGGTTTTCGGCTGACCAATGACGCGGGCGACGCACCTGCGCCGCTCCCGCTCACGGCGCTGGACAGCGCGTTGCGGGACGCATCATCAGCCTCGGCGAGCATGAGCCGTGGCGGGAGTGGCGCGTTCGAGCGTGGGCATTCGGGCGAGAGCAAGCCCGGGGTCATCCTCGCGGAGGGTCGCGAAGGCTATACCGCGCGGCAGTCCGCCCAGGGCCACGAGTATCGTCTACCAGTCGAATGGTTCGTCCGGGACGATGGGCTCGGTGTGGAGGTGGCGGGCCTGGGCGAGGACAATCCGTGGGTCACTGAGGCAATGGCACAGCGACGATCTCGCCCGTGGCCGCCAGGTGAGCGGCTCGCCCCGAGTTTCCAAATCGATATGACCGCGGAACGGGTCGCGTTCGTGGGGGCGCTAGCAGGCCACTTTCCGAACGCGACCAAGTGCGAGCTAATCGTCGATTATGCGGGGCTGGCCGGCCGGCTCATCGACGAGACTGCCGTCGGCGCCTACTTCAGCATCGAGCGGTCGAGCCGAGAGAATAGCAGACGCGTCGTGATTGAAGTAGGGATCGCGGCCCTAACCGCGGATTTGCCCGAGGTTGTCGCCGCGCTCATTGGACCCATTTTTCGGCTGTACGAATGGGAAGTCGGTGCCGACTATGTCCGCAAGTTTCTCACCGGCGGTCGCCGCTGAGAAGAGTATCAAGAGATTGGCTCGCCCGTCGTCCGTCGACGAATATCGCAACCGCAAACGGCGCAGTTCGATTGGCCGCCGGAACGGGTCCAAACACTCGCGCTCACCGAAATGGAGCGGGGTTAGTTACTCAGCCGGGATATTTTGCCTTCAATCGTCGCCAAGTGGTGAACGAACGCGTTTAGGTTTGCACTGCCCGCGCCAAATGGCTGGACCGGGCACACTGCTGCCTGTCCGATCACCGCTGGGCGAACAGCCGATCTTAGCGGAAGCGGTCGTTGGCCGGCAATTTGGGGAAAGCAACATCTGGTCGGCAGCTGCCGCTCGCAGCGTTCCGCTTGGCCGATAAAGCCGGACATTCATGTACCCGATAAGTGATGGCGCATCTGGCCGATAGACGAATTTCCGGTTTGGGGCTCAATCGAGGGGATGGCGGACAGCCTCGCTGCGTAACCAAGGAGCATTTAGCGCCCCTTTGGACACCCTCGACCAAGCCTGCGCTGACGAACTATACCCATATCGCGGATGCGCTAACGTGGGGCCTCCCGCTCATTGCAGCGAAATAAGAATAGTTCTACACTCGCAGACGAGGAGCGAACCCAATGACATCGCCGACATTCAGTAGATTATCTGTTCATGATTGGCGTCAGTTCGCGGAATTAGACGTAGAGTTTCATCCTAAGCTGACAGTTATAACTGGCTCGAACGGCGCTGGTAAAAGTACAATTTTGAGGCTTCTTGCCCAGCATTTCGGCTGGCACATGCCTCTCTTGGCGACGCCAACCTTTGGGAAGTCCGGCGGTCTCACTTATTCCTCCGGTGTTTGGGCTAGTTTATTACGTGAGCCGCAGCCGCAGGGCCCAAAGGTCGGCGAGCTATCATACTCAAACGGGCTCACAACGGCCCTACGAGTACCAGCCGCAGGCGGGATTCAATTCAATGTTGGCTTTGACAATATGCAAGGCGTCACGGGAATGAATATCGGCTCGCATCGGGTCGTGTCCCAAGGGGTGGTGTAGGAAGGTTTCCCTGAAGGGGTGGCCACCGTCGATCTTCTGGTAGGGTTCGGATGCGAACTCGAACCTGGAGAAGAAGACGATAACCGACGACAGAATGGCTCTTGTTGAGCTGATTGAGCAAGGGGCGGATAGCGATTGGGTGCGCGAGATGTTGGCATTTGCGGCCGAGCGCATGATGGATCTGGAGATCGAGGCGAGGACCGGC
>Ga0187809_10000759_pt1 | contig 16297 bp, 17 predicted proteins | sample NC_wetland_sal_i_8_FD_132415 | JGI IMG/M metagenome (GOLD analysis project Ga0187809, IMG submission 132415) | Wetland sediment microbial communities from Neuse River Estuary, North Carolina, USA - ASW_4 | ecosystem: Environmental > Aquatic > Freshwater > Wetlands > Sediment | place: USA: North...
CGCCGCGACACGCTCAACGATCAGCCGCCGAGCAAACAGATTGGTACGAGCATTAGCGTGAGCCATCGAGGACCTCCTGAGGGTGAATGCCAGACACATCCACTCCGCCAGGAGGTCCTCCCAACTTCAAGCAGGCGCGCCGTCAACAACCTCACGGGTCACGACAGCTAGTTCGCTCATCGGCCCGGGCTCGACCGGACTACCAGGACTGGGCCGAGCAACGGCCCGGCGGCGCGCCGCGGAGCCGGTCGCGCACAATGGGGCGGTGCCGTCGCAGCGAGGGATCCGCTTGTCGCGACGGCCGATCCAGTTGCGCCGGCACGAGGCTCTGTCGAGCGCGGATGCCATCCAGGTCCCGAGCGCCGGACCGACGTCCGGCCCCGAGGCGCCGAGCCGGCCCGAGAGCCGCGGCCCGCGACGTCGGTGGCTGTCGGCGGCCGCCGTCGCGCTGCTCCTCCTGGCCGGCGCGGGCTGGCTGGCGAGAGGTGGCGCTCACCGGTCCGGGCCCAGCTCGGGCCCTCAGTCGGCCGCACCACCCGCCGCCTCCGAGATCAGCGCCGTGATGGCTCTGCTGGACCGGCAGGCTCACGCGCTGCTCGACCGGAACCGGAGCGTTTGGGCAGCCGGCCTGGACCAGAGTGCCGCCGCCGGCGACTTCCGCACCGCCCAGCTGGCCGCCTTCACCAACCTGGCCGGCGTGCCGCTGTCGGTCTGGCGCTACCAGCTCAGTGCGCCCGTCACCGATCCCCAGGTGCTCGACGCCGCGGCCGGCCGGCTCGCCGGCCGGGTCGTCGTGCTGCACGTGCAGCTGCTCTACGGCCTGGCCCGGGTCGATCCACTGCCCACGAGCAAAGCTGAATACCTGACCGCAGTACACCGGCCGGCCGGCTGGCGGCTGGCCGGCGACGCCGATGCCGCCACGGTCGGGGGCCGGTCCTGGCACGGCCCCTGGGATTTCGGGCCGCTGGTGGTCCGCGCCGGCCCCCACACCCTGGTGCTGGCTCATCCCGACCACGCCGGTCAGCTCGCCGGCTTCGCCGCCCTGGTCGACCAGTCGGTGCCGGTCGTAGCCGGGGTGTGGGGATCGGGCTGGAACGAGCACGTGGCGGTGCTCATCCCGGACAGCGGCGCCGAGTTCCAGGCCGTGACCGGGGACGCGGACAACATCTCCGACATCGCGGCCGTGGCCGTCGCTGACGCCGTCAACCCCGACCTGGCCGCCTCACCGGACCGGGCGGTCCTCGGTGCGCGGATCGTGCTGAACCCGGCCAACCTGTCCCGGCTCGATGCCGCCGGCCGCCGGCTGGTCGTGCAGCACGAGCTCACCCATATCGCCACCCGGGCCCAGACCTCGGACCAGATGCCGAGCTGGCTGATCGAGGGGTTCGCCGACTACGTGGGAAATCTCGGCTCCGGGCGCACCCCGAGCCAGATCGCGGCCGAACTCGCAGCCGACGTCCGGAGCGGCCGGGTGCCGGCGCGGTTGCCGACCGACACCGACTTCGCCGCCACCAACCGGCAACTGCCTCAGGTGTACGAGCAAGCCTGGCTGGCCTGCCGGCTGATCGCCGCGCGGGTCGGCGCGCCGGGGCTGGTCCGCTTCTACCGGCAGGTCAGCGCCGCCGCCCGGACCGATCCGAGCGATGCTGCTGCAACCGGCTTCCGGCAGGTGCTAGGGCTTACCCCGGCTGGGTTCACGGCCGAGTGGCGGACCTACCTGACCCGGCAGCTCCGATGAGCGCCTCGCGCGAAGAGGTATCAGCACCGATGAGCGCCTCGCGCGAAGAGGTATCAGCACCGATGAGCGCCTCGCGCGAAGAGGTATCAGCACCGATGAGCGCCTCGCGCGAGGAGGCATCAGCTCCGATGAGCGCCTCGCGCGAAGAGGTATCAGCACCGATGAGCGCCTCGCGCCGGCTGTTGCTCGTCACCAACGACTTTCCGCCTCGCCAGGGCGGTATCCAGAGCTTCCTGTGGGAGATCGTGCGCCGGCTGCCGCCGGATCAGCTCGCGGTGTACGCCTCCAACCACCCCGGTGCGGCCGAATTCGACCGCGACCTGGATTTCCCGGTACATCGGCATCCGACCGGGCTGCTCGTGCCGACCCCGGCCGCGGCCCGGCGCATCGTCGCGACCCGGAACCAGCATGGCGCGACCAGTGTCTGGTTCGGCGCGGCCGCGCCGCTCGGGCTGCTCGGTTCGACCCTGCGCCAGGCCGGCGTGCAGCGGGTGGTGGCCAGCACGCATGGGCACGAGGTCGGCTGGGCCCTGCTGCCCGGGGCCCGCCAGTTGCTGCGGCGCATCGCCGACCAGGTCGACGTGCTGACCTACCTCGGTGAGTACACCCGGCGCCGGCTGGCCCGGGTGGTCGGGGAGCGAGCCGAACTGGCCCGGCTCACTCCGGGCGTGGATACCGAGACCTTCAACCCGAGCGTCGACGGTGGCCCGGTTCGGGCTCGGTACGGGCTGGTCGAGCGCCCGTGCGTCGTCTGCGTGTCCCGCCTGGTGCCGCGCAAGGGGCAGGACCAGCTGATCCGCAGCTGGCCGGCGGTGCTGGCACGGGTTCCCGAGGCACGGCTGCTCATCGTGGGCGGCGGTCGCTACGCCGGGCGGCTGCACTCGCTGGCCCGCCGGTACCAGGTCGATCACCGGGTGAGCTTCACCGGCCCGGTGCCGTTCGCCCAGCTGCCCGAGCACTTCGCGGCCGGCGACGTGTTCGCCATGCCGTGCCGGACCCGGCGGTTCGGGATGGACGTCGAGGGCCTGGGCATGGTCTTCCTGGAGGCGTCGGCCACCGGCTTGCCGGTGCTGGCCGGTGACTCCGGCGGCGCGCCCGACACGGTGCAGCCGGGCCGGACCGGCTATGTGGTGAACGGCCGCGATCGGGTCGAACTGGCCGCCCGGATCGTGGAACTGCTGGCCGAACCGGAGCGGGCAGCCGCCTTCGGCCGGGCCGGCCGGGCCTGGGTCGAGCAGGACTGGCAGTGGGACCGCATCGCCGATCGGATGGCCGAGCTGGCCGGTCTGGACTGAACCGACCCGGTTTAACCGGGGCGAGCGGCGTCAACTCGTGTACAGCGAGGCAATCTCGGACGCGCACTCGTTGAGCACCACGTTGCGCTTGAGCTTCAGCGAGGGCGTCAGCTGCCCAGTGGCCTCGGTCCAGTCCGAGGGCAGGATGGTGAACTTCTTGATTGCTTCGGCCTTGGACACCGCCTTGTTGGCCTCGTCGATCGCGGCCTGCACCTCGGCCCGCAGCTCCGGGTCGTCGACCAGTTCCGACATCGACAGCCCGGCCTTGCCGCCCTTCTCGGCCCAGGCCGGCAGCGCCTCGGGGTCGATGGTGATGAGTGCGGCGATGAACGGTTGCTGGTCGCCGACGACCAGGCACTGGCTGACCAGCCAGTGCGCCCGAACCCGGTCCTCGAGCACGGCCGGCGCGACGTTCTTGCCCCCGGCGGTGACGATCAGCTCCTTCTTGCGCCCGGTGATCTTGACGAACCCGTCGTTGTCGATCTCTCCGATATCACCGGTGTGGAACCAGCGCTTGCCACCGATCTCGTCCACCGCGTCGTCGGTGGCGGCCTGGTTGCGCCAGTAGCCGTTGAACACGATCGGTCCGGCCAGCAGCAGCTCGCCGTCCTCGGCGATCTGCACGCTCATACCCGGGATCGGCCGGCCGACGGTGCCCACCTTGATCTTGTCCTCCATGTTGACGCAGGCGCCGGCGGTGGTCTCGGTGAGCCCGTAACCCTCATAGATCGTGACACCGATGCCCCGGAAGAAGTGGCCGAGCCGGGCCCCGAGCGGGGCACCACCGGAAATGGCGGCCTCGCACTGGCCGCCCAGCGCGGCGCGCAGCTTGCTGTAGACCAGCTTGTCGAACAGGGCGTGTTCGGTCTTGAGCAGCAGCCCGGGCCCGCGCTGGTCCAGGGCCTCGGAGTAGCGAATGGCCACGGCCTCGGCCCGGTCGAAGATCGCCCCCTTGCCGTCGGCGTGCGCCCGCTGCTTGGCCGAGTTGTACACCTTCTCGAATACCCGCGGCACGCTGAGCAGGAATGTCGGCCGGAAGTTGGCCAGGTCGGGGAGGAGGTTCTTGATGTCGGCGGTGTGCCCGAGCGTGGTCCCGGTGGCGATCGCACCCATCTCGATGACCCGGCCGAAGACGTGGGCGATCGGCAGGAACAGCAGGGTCGAGGTGTTCTCGTTGAACAGATCGTTCAGCCCGGCCGAGACCTCGGAGACCTCGGACAGGAAGTTGGCATGGGTCAGCTCGCAACCCTTGGGTCGACCGGTCGTCCCGGAGGTGTAGATCAGCGAGGCCAGATCGGCCGGGGTGATCGCGGCCAAGCGCTCGTGCACCGCGGCGGCCTCGGTGCCGGCGCCGAGTGCGGTCAAATCGGCCACCGCGTCCTGCTCGAGCTGCCACACCGACTGCAGCTCGGGTGCCTGGCCCCGGACCTCGGCCACGATCTTGGCGTGGGCGTCGGACTCGACGACGACCGCGGTGGCTTCGGAGTCGGCCAGGATCCACTCGACCTGCTCGGCCGAGGACGTCTCGTAGATCGGCACCACCACACCGCCGACGGCAAGGATGGCGAAGTCGAACAGCGTCCACTCCCAGCGGGTCTTGCTCATCAGGGCGACCCGGTCTCCGGGCTGGATTCCGCTGGCGATGAGACCCTTGGCCACGCCGAGCACCTGATCGGCGAACTCCTTGCTGCTGACATCGCGCCAGCCCGCGCCATCGCGAACGCGCAGGCAGGTCACGTCCGCCCGGTTGCGGGCGTTGTCGAAGACGTATTGGGCCGCACTCTGCTGTGCCGGCGTACCCGCACTGGGAATGGTGAGCTCGCGCACTTCTATCCCGTCCTTCGTTCCTCCCACCGCGCCGGATCGGCTGGCTGCGCGGTCCGCGGCGGCGGCTTGCGGCGTTGATCTGACATCCTGCCGTAATGCGGCCACAAGTCCACCTCATCGACGAAACCTGGATCGCGGCCAGCCCCGATCAGGTGTCGATGGCGGTGGCCGACCCGCAGTTGTGGCAGCAGTGGTGGCCAACGCTCAATCTCACCGTAACCCGTGCCCGGGGCCTGAAGGGCTGGCAGTGGCAGGCTGACGCCCGAGCTGGGATCAAGCCGGCCCTGGCCGGCTCGGTCGAACTCTGGCTGGAACCGCTGGCCGGAGGCGTGCTGCTGCATCACTATGTCCGCCTTGATCCGGTGGACGGGCGGATTCTGCCGCGCCGGCGGCGAGCACGACTCGAGCGGAAGTTCGGCTGGCAGGGCAAGCGGGTGTTCTGGCGGCTCAAGGACGACCTCGAGCGCCGGGCCACGCCGGTTGGCGGGCTCGAACGGTAACCTGTCGGCCATGGCCGATCAGTCAACCCAGTCGATCACCATCGATGCCCCGGCAGCCGACGTGATGGCGGTGATCGCTGACTTCGAGGCCTATCCGCAGTGGGCCGCCTCGGTCAAGGCCTGCCAGGTCACCAAGGACGGTCCGGACGGCCGGGCCAGCCAGGTTGCGTTCAAGATCGACGCCGGCGGTATCCGCGACGAGTACGAGCTGGCCTACACCTGGGACGGCGACGACAGCGTGAGCTGGCAGCTGGTCAAGGGCCAGATGCAGAAGGCCCAGCACGGTTCCTACCGGTTGCGGGCCAGCGGCGCCGCGACCGACGTCACCTACAGCCTCAGCGTCGACCTGGCCATCCCGATGCTCGGCATGCTCAAACGCAAGGCCGAGAAGATGATCATGGACACGGCGTTGAAGGAATTGAAGAAGCGCGTCGAGAGCGGCGCGTGAGGCCGGCGCCCGGCCTGGCCGCGGGAACCCGGCTGCTGCTGTTCACCGGTAAAGGCGGTGTCGGCAAGACCACCACTGCCGCCGCCACCGCACTGCAGCTGGCCGAACGCGGCGTCAAGACCCTGGTGCTGTCCACCGACGCCGCGCACTCGCTGGGCGATGCCCTGGAGCGGCCGCTGACCGACCAGCCGCTGAGCGTCGTCCCCGGCCTGGATGCCGCCCAGCTCAACACCCGACACCGGTGGGAGGCGGCCTGGACCGAGGTCGCCGACTACCTGCGGCAACTGCTGCTGCAGGGCGAGCTCGATCCGATCGCCGCCGAGGAGCTCACCGTGCTGCCGGGCATCGAGGAGGTGCTGGCCCTGCTCGCCGTGGGGGAGCTGGCCGGCTCCGGACGCTGGGACGTGATCGTGCTCGACTGCGCGCCGACAGCGGAGACCTTGCGGTTGCTGGCCCTGCCCGAGGCGCTGGGCTGGTACCTGGACCGCGTCTTCCCGGTCCATCGCAAGTTGGCCCGCGGCCTGCGTCCGATGTCGAGCCTGCTCGGCCGGGACGGCCTGGCGCCCCCGGACGCGGTGTTCGATGCCGTCGTCCGGATGGCGACGGAGCTGGCCGAGGTCCGGGCGCTGCTGGCCGACCCGGCCACGACCTCCATTCGGCTCGTCCTCACGCCCCAAGCGGTGGTCGCCGCCGAAGCCCGACGGACGCTGACCGCGCTGGCGCTGCACGGCTATCCGGTAGCCGAGCTGATCGTCAATCGAGTGCTGCCAGCAGCGGCGTCCGATTCGCAGTGGGGTCGCCCGTTCTGGCAGGCCCAGCAGGAACAGCTGGCCGCGATCACCGCCGATTTCGCCGGGTTGCCGATCCGGCGGCTGTCCCACCGGGCGGTAGAGCCGGTGGGACCGGCCGACCTGCTCACCCTGGGCGGGGAGCTCTACGCGGAGGAGGATCCGGCCGCCGCCACCGCGACCGAGCCGCTGCTGCAGGTGTTGACCACCGGCGAGGAGCAGTTCCAGCTGCTGGTCCGGCTCCCGCTGGCCGATCGTCGGCAGGTCAGCGCGGCTCGCAGCGGAGACGAGCTGGTGCTGACCGTGGGCGAGCACCGTCGGGTGCTCACGCTGCCCAGCGTGCTGCGCCGGTGCCGGGTGGTGGCCGGGGAGGTCGCCGACGGCCTGGTTCGGCTGGAGTTCGAACCCGATCCCGCGCTGTGGCCGCGCCCGGCCCGGCCGGAGCCGGCCTCATGACCGAGACCGGACCGCTGGCCGAGGAAGCGGCCAAGTTCCTCAGCGCGGCGACCGACTGGCTCAACCGGGGCGTACTCGATCCGGCCACGGCCCGGATCGCCACCGGCAGTCCGGAGTGCGCGTGGTGCCCGCTGTGCCAGCTGATCGCGGCGTTGCGCGGCGAGCGGCCGGAACTGGCCGAACGCTGGGGCGAGCTGCAGGTTCAGCTGCTGTCCCTGCTGCACGCCGTCACCGATTCCCGGCCCGGGCCTTCAGCGCCGGCGCCGACCCCGGCGGACGGGCCACGACTGCAGCACATCGACCTGTCCGGGGCCGATCGGGCCGAATCCACCGGGCCCGAGGAGGGCTGAGCGGTGCCGCTGGCAATCGGGGTGGACATCGGTGGCACCAAGGTGGCCGCCGGCGTGGTCGACGATCAGGGAGCGGTGATCGACCGGACGCGCCGCTCGACCCCGGGTACCGACGTCCGTGCCACCGAGGCGACCATCGCCGCCGTGGTCAAGGAGCTGGCCGGCCGGCACGAGATCAGCGCGGTCGGCATCGGTGCGGCCGGCTGGATTGCCAACGATCGCGCCACCGTGCTGTTCTCCCCACATCTGGCCTGGCGCAACGAGCCGCTGCGAGACGCCCTCAACGCCGCCGTCGGGGTTCCGGTGGTGGTTGAGAACGACGCCAACGCCGCTGCCTGGGCCGAATACCGCTTCGGGGCGGCCCGCGACGCCCGGGTGGTCGTGATGATCACCCTCGGCACCGGTATCGGCGGCGGGCTGGTGGTCAGCGGGATCCTGTACCGGGGGGCCTACGGGGTCGGCTGCGAGTACGGGCACATGAGCATCGTCCCGGACGGCCGCCGGTGCGCCTGTGGCAACCGCGGCTGCTGGGAGATGTATGCCTCCGGCACCGCGCTGGCCCACGACGCCCGCGAGCTGGCGGCAATCGCGCCGGTGTCCGCGCACCGGCTGATGGAGCTGGCCGAGGGAGATCTGGCCAAGTTGACCGGCCCGCTGGTCACGGCCGCGGCCCGGGAGGGCGACCCGGCCGCGATCGAGATCTACACCGCGATGGGACGCTGGCTCGGCCGCGGGCTGGCCAACCTCGCCGCGATCATCGATCCGACCGTGTTCGTCATCGGCGGCGGCGTGTCCGACGCCGGCGAGCTGCTGCTCCGCCCGGCGGCCGAGACCTTGGCCGAGACGCTCACCGGCCGGGGATTCCGGCCGGTGGCCGAGGTCCGGCTGGCCGAGCTCGGACCGGATGCCGGGTTGGTCGGGGCAGCAGATCTGGCTCGGCGGCGGTACTGATGACCACCTTGCGCATCGTGTCCTACAACATCCGCTCCCTGCGGGATGATCCCGATGCGGTGACCAGGGTGCTGCGGTCGGTGCATCCGGACGTGGCCCTGATCCAGGAGGCTCCGCGGTTCCTGCGCTGGCGTACCCGTTGCGCGGCGGTGGCCCGGCGGGCCGGCCTGGTCTGGGTCAGCGGCGGCCGGGTGGCCGGGGCCAACCTGGTGCTGTCGACGCTGGCCGTGCGCACAGTCGCCCGGTTCGAGATCCCCTTCTCCGATCGGCCGAAGCTGCATCACCGGGGCGCGGCGGCGGCGGTGCTGGAGCTGGCCGGTCACCGCTTCGCCGTCGCGGGCACCCACCTGGACCTGATCGAGGAGCCCCGGCTGGCTCACCTCGACGAGCTGGCGAGCTTCGCCCGGCTGAGCTTCGACGGGGCGCCGCTGGTTCTCGGCGGCGACCTCAACGCGCTGCCCGATTCCGACACCTGGCGGCGTGCGGCCGAGTTCGGCGTCGACGCCTTCGCCGCGGTCGGCACGGGTGACGGGTTCACCTACTCGGCCACCGCCCCGGTACGCCGGATCGATGCGCTCTTCGCCGATCCGCGACTGCGCCCGGTCCGGGCTGAGGTGATCGACTCGGCCGAAGTCCGTGCCGCCTCCGACCATCGCCCGCTCGTGGTGGAATTCGAGCTCTGACCGGCCGGCCCGACCCGTGCGGCCACTACGAGTAGGAGCCGGTGTTCAGGCCACGCCCAGGGTTCGCAACTGCCAAGCCAGGTAGAACGCGATCTCACGCCAGGCGTCATAGCGACCGCTGCGGCCGGCATGTCCGGCCTCCATCTCGATCTTGAGCAAGACCGGCGCCGACCCGGTCGCGGTGGCCCGCAGCTTGGCCACCCACTTGGCCGGCTCGACGTAGAGCACCCGGGTGTCGTTCAGGCTGGTGATGGCCAGGATCGGCGGATATTCGAGCGCGGCGACGTTCTCGTACGGGGTGTAGGACTTCATGTAGGCGTACACCTCGGGGTCGGCCAGCGGGTTACCCCACTCCTCCCACTCGGTGACGGTCAACGGCAGCGACGGGTCGAGGATGCTGGTCAGCGCGTCGACGAAGGGCACGTGGGCGGTGATGCCGCCGAACGCGTGCGGGGCCAGGTTGGCCACCGCGCCCATCAGCAGGCCCCCGGCGCTGCCGCCGTGAGCCACGATCTTGCCGGCGGTGGTCCATCCGGTCGCGACCAGGTGCTCGGCCGCGGCGATGAAATCGGTGAACGTGTTGCGCTTGGCCAGCAGCTTGCCCTGCTCGTACCAGTGCCGGCCCAGCTCGCCGCCGCCGCGGACGTGGGCGATGGCATAGACCACGCCCCGGTCGAGCAGGGACAGTCGCGGGATGGAAAACCTCGGATCGATCGAGACTTCGTACGAACCGTATCCGTAGAGCAGCACCGGCGCGCTGCCGTCGCGGGGGACATCCTTGCGCGCCACCAGTGACAGCGGAATCCGGGTGCCGTCCGAGGCCTGGGCCCACTCTCGCCACTGCCGGTAATCGGTCAGCTCGACCCCACCGAGGACCTCCTGCTGCTTGCGCTGCAGCAGCAGCTTCTGCTCGACGTCGTAGTCGTACACCGTGTCCGGGGTGACCAGCGAACCGTAGGACAGGCGGAGCTGGAGGGAGTCCCAGCTCGGGTTGCTGCCAAGGTCGGCGTAGTACAGCTCCTCGGCGAACGGGATCGGCTCGGGCGTGGCGAACCCGTCGTCGGTGCGGGTCAGCACCGACAGGTTGGCCAGGCCGTTGCGCCGTTCCCGCAGCACCGCGTACCCGGCGAAGGCCTCCACGCCGATGATCCGGCGGTCGGGCGAGCCGGGGATCAGGGTCTGCCAGTGCTCCGGGGTGGTTGCCTGCAGCGGGCAGCTGGCCAGCTCGAAGTTCTCGGCGGCGGCGTTGTGCACGATCAGCAGCCGGTCGCCGGCATGCTCGACCTGGTACTCCACGCCCTCCCGGCGCGGGGCCACCAGTACCGGCTCGGACTCCGGCGCGCTCGCGTCGATCAGGCGGACCTCGCTGGTCAGCTTGCTGCCGATGGTGATCTGGATGGCAGCCTGGTTGCGGGTCAGCGCCACGTCGACCCAGAACCGGTCGTCGTCCTCGGTGAATACCACCGCGTCCTCGGCCGGGTCGGTACCGAGTCGGTGCCGCCATACCTGGAACGGGCGCCAGGCCTGATCCACCTTGATGTAGAAGGCGAACTGGCCATCCGGGGACCAGGCTCCGCCGTAGCTGGTGTCACCGACCTGGTCGGCTAAGTCCTGACCGGTGGCCAGATCGCGAAAGCGCAGGGTGAAGCGCTCGTCGCCGGCCAGGTCGACCGAGTACGCCAACCGGCCGCCGTCCGGCGTGGTTGCGAAGTGCCCGACGCTGAAGAACTCCGAGCCGGCCGCAACCTGGTTGCCGTCCAGCAGCACCTGCTCGTCGGCCGGCGTCTCGGCCAGATCCGGGGGCGTGTCGCCGGTGACCGGCACCCGGCAGTAGATCCGGTACTGGGCGCCTTCGGTCGTGCGGGTGTAGTACCAGAAGTCGCCCTCGCGCACCGGCACGGTGAGGTCGGTCTGCTTGGTCCGGGCCACGATCTCGTCGAAGACGGCCTGCCGCAGCGGTTCCTGGTCGGCGGTAACCGCCTCGGTGTAGTCGTTCTCGGCCCGCAGGTAGTCCAGGACCTCCGGATTCTCCTTGTCCCGCAACCATTCGTAGTCATCGACGAAGGTATCGCCGTGAAAGGTGCGCTCGACGGGGCGACGGTCGGCGACCGGGGGAGTGCGCTGTGCGGTGTCGGTCATGGCTGGCAGGCTACTCGACGCCTCCGTCGACAATCCGTACCCGATCGCCGGATACCGGATGCCGCCCGAAGAAGGCGTCTTCGGCCTCGAGCCAGGCCAACCACTCCGGCTGGGCCGGCCCGTCCCGCTCGATCCAGCGCCGCAGCCGGTCCATCCGGTCCAGGGCCAGGAAGACGCCCAGCCCGAGCCAGCGGTCGCAACCCCAGACCGCCGAGACCCCCTCGACGATGAGCAAGTCGGGTACCGGCAGCTCGACCCAGTCCGCGAACTGTTCGCGGGTCCAGTCATAGCGCTGGTACCGGGCCGGCTGCCCGTCGGCCAGCGGCCGGAACACCTGCTCGTGCAGCCGGTCCCGGTAGCCGAACTGGCCGGCCCAGCCGTCGAGAAGCTCGTCCAGGTGCAACACACGCGCGCGGGGGTGGGCGTGGGCGAGCCGGCCGGCCAGGGTGGTCTTGCCGGCCCCGGCACCGCCGTCGACGGCGACCACCCGGACCGGCCCGCACGACGGGGCGAGCTCGGCGGTCAGTTCGACCAGTTCGGTGCAGCGCATCGAATCAGGCTAGCGAGACGGCGATGGTCGGGCTCAGCGGGCCGCGGCCACCGGCCGTCCGGACTGGACCGCCCGCAGCCAGTGTTCCAGCGGCAGTGAGCCGCGCCGGGCGACCGAGATGCCGGCGTCGAGGAGCGCGGGGTAGGGCGCCAGGGCCAGTTCCACCACCTGGGGCCGAGCCAGGAACGACTCCCGCTCGTCGTCATCGAAGTCGGTCGGGTCGTTGCCGGTCAGCCGGCACCAGAGCACGAACACGGTTTCCTGTGCAGTCAGCATCAGCGGTACCTCCTCACCGATCACGATCGGCACCGAAGGTGGCTCGACCCACAAGCGCGCGTGAAGGTCGGGCGAACGTCGAAGATCACCGGGTGAACAGTGAGTGGCCGGCGGACTGCTGCCCGGGCTCAGATCACCGCGCCGTCGCCGTCGGACTCGTCGCGGGGTTCAGGCCGCAACCGAAGTGCGAGCAGGCCGCCGCCGAACAGCACCAGCACCACGCCCAGCGGTAGCGGCAGGTCCGAGGGCAGCCCGACGGAGTAGCCGAAGGCGATGGTCAGCACCCCGAGCAGGGTGAGCAGGACCGCCATCACCACGCCGAGCGCCGGCCGCGGCACGGGCGGCGCGGCCGGAGGTACGAAGTGCTCCTCGGGATCCGGCGCCGGCCGGGCCTGGCCGGCAGCCTGAACCGCGACCGAGGTGTCCCAGTCCAGCAGTGGCCGGTCCAGCTCGGTCAAGCCGGCCACGATCGCGGCGAACTCCCGGTCGGTGTCGATGCCGGCCAGCGGATCGGGCCGGGGTTGCGGCCGCACTGGGCGCCGGCTGCTGGTGACCTCGATGCCGAGCTCGGCGGCCAGCTCGGTCAGAACCTGGCGGGCGGCGTCGGTCTGGTCGGCGGCGACGAACAGCCGGTCGGCGGTGACCGCGTCGTTGGTCGGCTCGACGTAGGCCGGTACCTCGCGCAGGCCGAGCACGTCCAGCAGGTGATCGGCCAGGCGCGGGTCCACGTCGGCCACCGGCGCGTAGGTGTCCGATCGCAGGCCGTTGTCCCGCCGGCCGCGGTGCGAGGCCGGCGTCGTCATGCCTCGGCCGCCCGGACCCGGGCGTTGATGAACTCGACGCTGCCGGCGTGGATCTGCTCGGCGTCGTTGTCCAGCGTGGCCACGTGGTAGCTGTTGTGCAGCGGGATCTCGGTCAGCTCGGCGTTGGTCACACCGGCGTGCAGCAGTTGGCCGGACAGGGCATCGACCACGTGATCCTCGGTGGAGTGGTAGAAGAGCACCGGGACGGTGATCTTGCCCAGGTCGGCGGTGGTCAGCTGCCACAGCTGCATCATCGACACCAGGGCCTTGAGCGGGGTGCGGTTGTAGCCGTGCTCGTCCACACCGGACTTCTTGATGTCGTTGCCGATGCCCGGGCGCGACTTGACCGCCCAGGCGATGTACTTGGCGAAGCCGGCGTCCTTGCGCAGCGTGCCCAGCGCTGGGTTGACCACGATGGTGCCGGCCAGCTTGCCGTCGCCGCTGAATTCCTCCGCCAGCCGTAGAACCAGCGTGCCGCCCAGCGAGAGGCCGGCCAGGAAAACGCTGTCGCACCGCCCGGCCAAGTCGGTGTAAGCCCGGCGGACCTCGGCGTACCAGTCGGTCCAGCGGGTCGCGTTCAGGTCCTGCCAGCTCGTGCCGTGGCCGGGCAGCAGGGGCATCCGGACGGTGAAACCGGCCTCGGCGAGGTGCTGCGCCCACGGCCGCATGCTGAACGGGCTGCCGGTGAAGCCGTGGCTGACCAGGACGCCGATCCGGCCCGGCGCCCCGGTGCCGTCGACGCTCATGGGCTCGGCGCCGGCGACCACCGCTGGCTGAACTGACACAGGCTTCCCCTCACTTGCCACCGGCATCGGGCGCGCAGGCGTGCGTTGCGCTCCATCATGCCGTCCCTGACCACGCCCTGGCTATGTGCCTAACGGCCCGAGTCCGGACATTGCGGTGGGTCTGAGCATCGGCTGTGGGTGGGCCGGGCGCTCGCACCGGCCGCGGCCGATTGTCCTGGCCAGCCGCGCGCGTCTATCGTCGGGTAAACGCCGGATCAGGGGGCCGTATCAAGTTGCTGTACTGGTTTCTCAAGTTCGTCGGTATCGGGCCGTGGCTCAAGGCCATCTGGCGTCCGTACACCGAGGGGCTGGAGAACATCCCCGAACACGGCGGGGCGATCCTGGCCAGCAATCACCTGTCCTTCTCCGATTCCTTCTTCATGCCGGTCATGGTGCGGCGTCGGGTGACCTTCCTGGCCAAGGCCGAGTACTTCACCACACCGGGCCTCAAGGGCCGGCTGTCCCGGCTGTTCTTCTCCGGCGTCGGGCAGGTCCCGATCGACCGCGACGACGCCGACGCCTCCCGGGGCGCGCTGACCGCCGGGGTCCGCATCCTCAAGCAGGGTCACCTGCTGGGCATCTACCCGGAGGGCACCCGCTCGCCTGACGGCCGGCTGTACAAGGGCAAGACCGGGGTGGCCCGGATGGCGTTGGAAGCCGGCGTGCCGGTGATCCCGGTGGCCATGATCGACACCAACAAGACCATGCCGACCGGCCGCAAGCTCCCGCACCTGCGCCCGCGGCCCGGCATCCGCTTCGGCAAGCCGCTGGACTTCTCCCGCTACGAGGGGCTGTCCGGCGACCGGTTCGTCGAGCGGTCGATGACCGACGAGATCATGTACGAGCTGATGCAGCTGTCCGGCCAGGAGTATGTCGACACCTACGCGGCCAAGGTCAAGCTGGCCAGTGGTGCCAACCTCGGGTTCGGGGCCCGGCGCGGGATCGATCACGCCGACGCCGTGGGGCCGACCACTGACGATCGGGTGCCGCCGGAGCAGCAGGCCAGCTGACCGGTGCGCTACTTCTACGACTGCGAGTTCATCGAGGACGGCACGCTCATCACGCTGGTGTCGATCGGGGTGGTGGACGAGACCGGCCGGGAGTACTACGCCGTTTCTACCGAGTTCGATCCGGAGCGGGCGATCGACTGGGTCCGCCGCAACGTGCTCAATCAACTGCCGGGCCCGGCGTCGCCGGTATGGAAGTCACGGGCCCGGATCCGCGACGAGTTGCTGGAATTCCTGCTCGCCCCGGGCGAGCCGATCGAGCTGTGGGCCTGGATGGCCAGCTACGACCATGTGGTGCTGGCCCAGCTGTGGGGCGACATGCGGGCCTTGCCTCGGCAGCTGCCCCGGTTCACCCACGAGCTGCGCCAGTTCTGGGAGCAGGCCGGCTCGCCGCCGTTGCCGCCGGCCGGGCCGGACGCGCACGACGCCCTGGCCGACGCCCGGCACAACCTCGCGCGGTGGCAGGTGATCAACCACGCCCGGACCGGGGCTGACCGACTGCCGACGTAAGCCGGCTCGCTATGCTGCCAGCGCGACAGCGGCGTCGGAAGCTAGTAAGTGACTGTTCGGCGCGTCCGCGTGCCGTGGCGATGGAAGGACTGCTGACATGCGCATCGGCGTGCTCACCGGTGGCGGGGACTGTCCCGGGCTGAATGCCGTGATCCGCGGCGTCGTCCGCAAGGGCGTCGGCGTGTACGGCCACGAGTTCGTCGGTTTCCGGGACGGCTGGCGCGGCCCGCTGGAGGGGATGACTCAGCCGCTGGGCATCCCGGAAGTGCGCGGCATCCTGCCCCGGGGCGGCACCATTCTCGGCTCGTCCCGGACCAACCCGTTCAAGATCGACGGTGGCGTGGACAAGATCACCCGCAACCTGCACGAGACCGGGGTGGACGCGCTGATTGCGATCGGTGGTGAGGACACCCTCGGCGTGGCGACCCGGTTGCACGAGCTCGGCGTCAACGTCGTCGGGGTCCCCAAGACCATCGACAACGACCTGAACGCCACCGACTACACCTTCGGCTTCGACACCGCGGTCAACATCGCGATGGAGGCCATCGACCGGCTGCACACCACCGCCGAGTCGCACCACCGGGCGCTGATCGTGGAGGTGATGGGCCGGCACGCCGGCTGGATCGCGCTGCACGCCGGGCTGGCCGGCGGCGCCAACGTCATCCTGATCCCGGAGCAGCCGTTCTCGCTGGAACGCGTGTGTGCCTACGTGGAGAGCCGGTTCCAGTCCCACTACGCGCCGATCATCGTGGTCGCCGAGGGGGCGACCCCGGACGGCGGTGAGAACGCCACAGTGGACAAGGGCCTGGATGCCTTCGGGCACGTCCGGCTCGGCGGCATCGGGGAGTGGCTGGCCGGAGAGATCGAGAAGCGGACCGGCAAGGAGGCCCGGACCACGGTGCTGGGCCACATCCAGCGTGGTGGTACGCCGACCGCGTTCGACCGGGTGCTGGCGACCCGCTTCGGCCTGCACGCCATCGATGCGGCCAACGAAGGGGACTGGGGCAAGATGGTCGCGCTGCGGGGCACCAGCATCGTCCGGGTCCCGCTGGCCGATGCCACCACCGTGCTCAAGACCGTGCCACCGGAGTTCTACGGTGAGGCCGAGGTGTTCTTCGGCTAGCGCCGGCGCTGTTGCTGGCCGGTGGCCCGCGGGTGGCCGGATCGTCTGACTGGAAGTGTGATCGTGAG
>Ga0187809_10000760_pt1 | contig 16286 bp, 14 predicted proteins | sample NC_wetland_sal_i_8_FD_132415 | JGI IMG/M metagenome (GOLD analysis project Ga0187809, IMG submission 132415) | Wetland sediment microbial communities from Neuse River Estuary, North Carolina, USA - ASW_4 | ecosystem: Environmental > Aquatic > Freshwater > Wetlands > Sediment | place: USA: North...
ACGATGATCGCGGCGAGCGCGACGATACCAATGACCTCGAGGTTCCGGTTCTGTGTGAGGATCTTCGACATAGCGTTGCCGCCTTCCCAGTTCGATTGCCAGTCTTCGTCCGGATCACTTGCGCATCTTGAGTACGAACAGCCCCTGCGGCCGCAGCATCAGGATGCCGATGACGAGCAGCAGGGTGAGCACCTTCGCCATCGAGCCGCTGAGGAAGAATTCGAGCGTCGACTGCGACTGCGAGATCGCGAAGGCCGAGGCGATCGTGCCGAGCAGGCTCTGCGCGCCGCCGAACACCACCACCAGAAAGGTGTCGACGATGTAGGACTGACCCGCGGTCGGACCGGTCGAACCGATCATGGTGAAGGCGGCGCCGGCGATGCCGGCAATGCCGCAACCGAGGCCGAAGGTGAGCTGGTCGACGCGACGCGTATCGATGCCGACGGCGCCGCTCATGATCCGGTTGGACACCACGGCGCGAACCTGCAGGCCCCAGCGCGAGCGGAACAGCAGGACCGCTACCGCGGCGGTGATGACGATGGTGAGACCCATGACGAACAGGCCGTTGATCTGCACCTGGATCGCGTCCGACACCGACAGCGATCCCATCATCCATTTCGGCAATTCCACGCCGACTTCGCGCGCGCCGAAGATCGAGCGGAAGGCCTGCTGCATGATGAGGCTGAGGCCCCAGGTGGCGAGCAGCGTGTCGAGCGGCCGTGCATAGAGCCGTCGGATCAGCGCCCACTCGACCAGCAGCCCGAGGGCACCGGACACGATGAAGGCGATGACCATGGCGACGAAGAAGTAGCCGCCGAAAAGGCCCGGAAGGTAATCCGCGAACAGGTGCGACGTGAGATAGGTCATGTATGCACCGAGGATCATGAACTCCCCGTGCGCCATGTTGATCACGCCCATCTGACCGAAGATGATGGCAAGCCCCAACGCCATGAGTACGAACACGGAGAACAGGATCAGGCCGGCGAAGCTCTGCATCACGAGGATCGAGCCGAGATCGCTATAGCTGTAGCCGAATAGCATCGCGTGTCTCCGATGGAGCGCAGGACCGCCGCGCCGGCAGCCGGATGATCGTGTGTCGGGAGAGAAGGCGGCGCCTCCGGGCTGCGGAGGCGCCGCCGCGCCGCCGTTACTGGTATCCCTTCGGGAAGGGATTGGGCTCCACCAGCTCCGGAGTCTTGTAGACGACGTCGAACTGGCCATCCTTGCGGGCGCGGCCGACGAGCGTCGTGCTCCACAGATGATGGTTCTTGTGGACGCGGACGTATCCTTCCGGCGCGTCCTTGAATTCGATGCCGGGCGAGGCTGCGACCACCTTGTTGACATCGAAGCTGCCGGCTTTCTCGACCGCGAACTTCCACAGCCACGGGCCGAGATAGGCCGCCTGCGTCACGTCGCCGATGACCTTGTCCTCGCCCCACATCTTCTTGAAGGCCGCGACGAACGCCTTGTTCGCCGGGTTGTCGAGCGACTGGAAGTACTTCATGCAGGCGTAGGCGCCTTCGATATTGTCGCCGCCGATGCCGCGGATCTCGTCTTCCGTGACCGAGATGGTCAGCAGAGTCTGCTTGTTGAGGATGTCGATGCCGGCCGCCTTCATCTGCTTGTAGAAGGCGACGTTCGAGCCGCCGACGATGATCGCGTAGATCACATCCGGCCGGCGCAGCTTGATCTTGTTCATCACCGTGTTGAATTCGGTGTGGCCGAGCGGGAAGTACTCCTCGCCGACGACCTTGCAGCCCTGCAGATGCTTCTCGATGTGGATGCGCGCGATCTTGTTCGACGTGCGCGGCCAGATGTAGTCGGAGCCGAGCAGGTAGAAGCTCTTGGCGCCCTTCGTCTTGTTGACCCAGTTGAGGCCGGCGATGATCTGCTGCGTCGCCTCCTGGCCCGTGTAGAAGACGTTGTGCGATTCCTCGAGGCCTTCGTAGAAGGTCGGATAGTAAAGCAGGCCGTTGTACTGCTCGAATACCGGCAGCACCGCCTTGCGCGAGGCGGATGTCCAGCAGCCCATCACCGAGGCGCATTTGTTCTCGACCAGGAGCTTCTTCGCCTTCTCGGCGAAGGTCGGCCAGTCGCTGGCGCCGTCTTCCTGGATGTACTTGATCTTGCGACCGAGCACGCCGCCCTGCGCATTGATCTGGTCGATCGCCAGCTTCTCGGCCTCGACCGAGCCGGTCTCGCTGATGGCCATCGTGCCGGTGATCGAGTGAAGGATGCCGACCGTCACGTCCGTGTCGGTCACCGCCAGTCCGGTGGTGTTGACCTGAGAGGTCGGCGGCGGCGCCGCGAAGGTCTTCGGCGCGAAGAGGGCCGCGGCCGAGAATGCGGCGCTGCCCAGGAGAACCTTTCGCCGCGAGAGAGAATGCAGGCCGATCGCCGGTTTTTCATCTGCTGACATCACAATGCCCCTGTCTACGATTGCCCCACTTGGGCCGACCGCGATCATTCGCGCCGGTAACGGGCAGTCTCAGCGACATTGTTGCGGTGCAGCATACGTCAAATGACGTATTCGCCTACGCTGTTCTGCGTAGGAAGCTCTGCGGCACAGGGCTGGTTGGAGACCCGCCCGCGTTCACACGGATGCGGAGCGATGCATTTTTTTGCGGCGCACCGTGCCGACTCTTTAGCCATGTCTGCACGCCGGAACCCGATAGGATTGGCCACAGAAAACAAAGCGCATGGGCCGGGAAACGTCGAGACAGGGCGGAGGCGACAAGGGCCGGAGCTGAGGATCGGCGCCAATGACAGCACCGCAGCGGATTGTGCGCACGCGCCGCATCTATAACCAATGGGTCGCCAACCAGACCCTGGAAGACTATGCGCTCCGCTTCACCGCCAAGAGCGCGCGACGGTGGTCGCCTTTCCGCGTCGCCAATACCGCGATCGGCGCCATTTCCTTCCTCGCGCTCGAAGCGATCGGCGGGACGATCACGATCAACTACGGCTTTACGAACTCCGCCGCAGCCATTCTGGCGGTCAGCACGATCATCCTGATCACCGGTCTGCCGATCGGCTATTACGCGGCGCGCTATGGCGTCGACATCGATCTGCTCACCCGCGGCGCCGGCTTCGGCTACATCGGATCGACGATCACCTCGCTGATCTACGCCACCTTCACCTTCATCTTCTTCGCCATCGAGGCCGCGATCATGTCGCTGGCGCTCGAGATGTGTTTCCATATCCCGTTGACGTTCGGCTACGTCATCAGCTCGCTGGTCGTGATCCCGCTCGTCACCCACGGGATCACCTTCATCAGCCGGTTGCAGCTATGGACGCAACCGTTCTGGGTGCTGCTGCATCTGCTGCCGTTCGGCTTCATCGCGTTCGCCGACACCGGCGCCATCAAGGAGTGGACGGAGTTCAGCGGTCTCGGCAGCGAAAGCGGACACGTCTTCCAGATCACGTTGTTCGGCGCCGCGTCCTCCGTGCTGTTCTCGCTGATCGCCCAGATCGGCGAGCAGGTCGACTTCATGCGGTTCCTGCCGGTTCAGCATAAGGGGCACAGGCTCGCCTGGTGGAGCGCCTACCTCTCCGCGGGGCCGGGCTGGATCCTGCCCGGGATGTTGAAGCTCCTCGCCGGCTCGTTCCTGTCCTATCTCGCGATCCAGCACATGGTGCCGATCAGCCGGGCGGCGGAGCCGACGGAGATGTATCTGACCGCGTTCCGCTACGTGTTCACGTCGCCGCAGGTCGCCCTCGCCTTTACCGGCGCCTTCGTCATCCTGTCGCAGGTCAAGATCAACGTCACCAACGCCTATGCCGGGTCGATCGCCTGGTCCAACTTCTTCTCGCGCCTGACGCACCACCATCCCGGCCGCGTCGTCTGGCTGGTCTTCAACGTCGTGATCGCCCTGCTGCTGATGGAGCTCGGCATCTTCAAGGCGCTCGAGCACATCCTCGGCCTCTACTCGATCGTCGCGGTGAGCTGGGTGGGCGCGCTCGTCGCCGATCTCGTCATCAACAAGCCGCTCGGCCTCAGCCCGCCGATGATCGAGTTCAAGCGCGCGCACCTTTACGACATCAACCCGGTCGGCGTCGGCTCGATGGTGCTCGCCAGCCTCGCCGGTCTCGCCTGCGTGTCGGGGCTCTTCGGTCCGATGCTGGAATCGCTCGCGGCCTTCGTCGCGCTGGCAGCGTCCTTCGTAATTGCGCCGACCATCGCGTGGATCACCAAGGGCCGCTACTACATTGCACGGACGCCACGGCGCGACTGGTCGGGCGAACTCACCATCCGCTGTGTCATCTGCGAACACCAGTTCGAAGCCGAGGACATGGCGCAGTGCCCGGCCTACTCCGGCGCTATTTGCTCACTTTGCTGTTCGCTCGAAAGCCGCTGCCGCGACTGCTGCAAGCCGCAGGCCCGGCTGGGCAACCAGACCCACGCCGTGCTCGGCCGGCTGCTGCCGCAATGGGCGCTGCGGAAGATCAACACCGACGTCGGCCACTACGCCGGCGTGCTGACGCTCTTCGCCGGCGTCATCGGCATCGTCCTGATGTTCGTCTACTTCCAGGTCTCGTTCGACACCTACGTCAACAAGGACATTCTGCGATCGACGCTGTGGACCGTCTTCTTCATCCTGTCCATCATCGCCGGCATCGCGGCCTGGCTGTTCGTTCTGGCGCATGAAAGCCGGCGCGTTGCCGAGGACGAGACGCGCCGCCAGACCGAATTGCTGATGCGCGAGATCGAAGCGCATCAGCGCACCGACGCCAAGCTGCAGAAGGCCAAGGAAGTGGCCGAAGCCGCGAGCAACGCCAAGAGCCGGCACGTTGCCGGGCTCAGCCACGAACTGCGGACGCCGCTCAACGCAATTTTGGGCTACGCGCGCATTCTTGAGCGCGACCCGGACATACCGCCCCGCCGTGTCGACGCACTCAAGGTCGTTCGCCGCAGCGCCGAGCATCTATCCGGCCTGATCGACGGACTGTTGGACATCTCCAAGATCGAGGCCGGACGCTTCCACCTCAACCGCGACGAGGTCAGCATCGGCGACTTCATCACGCAGGTCGTCGACATGTTCCGGCCGCAGGCGAACGCGAAGAATATCGCTTTTCAATTCATTCCGGCGCGGAACATGCCCGCCGTCGTCCATACGGACGAAAACCGGCTGCGCCAGATCCTGATCAACCTGCTCTCCAACGCGATCAAGTTCACCGATCGAGGCCAGGTCACATTGCGGGTGGCCTATCGCAACCAGGTCGCCCGCTTCGACGTCGAGGACACGGGCATCGGCATCGCCCGGGACGACATCGAACGAATCTTCCAGCCGTTCGAACGAGCCCATGCCGCGCCCGACGGCACAGCGACCGGAACCGGGCTCGGCCTGACCATCACCAAGCTGCTTGTGGAGACCATGGGCGGCGAAATCAGGGTCGCCAGCACACCCGGCAAGGGGAGCACTTTCTCGGTAAAGCTCATGCTCGCGGAGGTCGCCCGTCCCCGCATCGCATCGACGCTGGAGGATGAGGTGCGCGGCTATGCCGGTCCGCGGCAGACCGTTCTGGTCGTCGACGACAATCCGACCCAGCGCGACATGATCGTGGAGCTGTTGCGGCCGCTCGGCTTTACCGTGCTGGCCGCCGGTAGTGGACAGGACGCGCTCGCGGTCGTCGGCGACACGACGCCGGACATGTCCCTGATCGACGTGTCGATGCCGGACATGGATGGCTGGGAGCTCGGCGCCCGCCTGCGCAAGACCCTTCCGGAACGCTGCGCCATCGTGATGCTGTCCGCGCTCGCGCCGGACAAGAGCCCGCAGGTCGGTCCCGAGCGCATTCACGACGACTACCTCATGAAGCCGCTCAATCTCCGACAGTTGCTGGAGAAGATTCGCGCCTTGCTCGACATCGAATGGGTTTATGCCGCCGACGGCGACGCGCCTGCGCCCGAAGCAGCGCCGCCGCTGGCGCGTTCGCCGTTGCCGCCGCGCGCCGACATCGACGCGCTGATTCGACTCGGGCATATCGGACAGCTGCGCGGCATCGAGGACAAACTCTCGGAAATCAGGCGCGCGTCGCCGACGTTCGAGACTTTCGTCGCGCAGCTGGCGCCGATGGTCGAATCGGTCGACCTGCCGCGTCTCGTCAGCGCGCTCGAAGCGCTCCGGAGCGACAATGCTGAAGGTTGATAGCCGCGACATCGTCCTCGTCGTCGACGATTCCCCGGACACGCTCCGCATGCTCACCGATGCCATCGAGGAGGCCGGCAAAACCGTGCTGGTGGCGCGCGGAGGCGCGCAGGCGCTGGCGATGATCGAGCGGATCAAGCCCGACGTGATCCTCCTGGACGCCGTCATGCCCGGCCTGGACGGCTTCGATACCTGCCGCCGGCTCAAGCAGATCAAGGAACTGGCCCACGTCCCGATCATCTTCATGACCGGCCTGTCGGAGACCGGCGACATCATCAAGGGCCTGGAGGCGGGCGGCGTCGATTACGTCACCAAGCCGCTGGTGCCGGAAGAGCTGTTGGCGCGCATCCACGTGCATCTCGCCAACGCCCGCAAGACCCACGGCGCCCAGGCCGCGCTGGACGTGTTCGGCCGCTTCCTGATGGCCGCCGACGCCGGCGGCCATGTCCTCTGGTGCACGCCGCAAACGGTGAAGCTGCTTCACGCCGCGCTGAAGGATTTCTCGACCGACCACTACGTATTGCCTCCGAAGGTCCGGGACTGGCTGCGCGAGTGCCTCGCGCAGGGCCCGGCCGCGACCATCCCGCCCATCCCGCTGTCGGATGTCGGCGCGACGACCAAAACGGCGATGTCTTACATCGGAGCGATCGGGGCCGACGAATTCCTGTTACGCTTGGCGGAAGGCGGCGCGGACAACGACGCCGAGCTGCTCAAGTCGGCCTTCGGACTGACCCAGCGCGAGACCGAAGTGCTGCTGTGGCTCGCGCGCGGCAAGGCCAACCGCGACATCGCCGAAATCCTCGATCTCAGCCCGCGCACGGTGAACAAGCACCTCGAACAGATCTTCGCCAAGCTCGGCGTGGAAAACCGCGCCTCGGCCGCCGGGCTGGCCGTGCGTACGCTGGTCGGGCGATGACCGGGGCGTCAAACCGCTAGAAGGTCGGCGGCGTGCTGATCCACAAGACCCGGGCCATCTTGCTGCCGATGTTGCGATAGGCGTGGGGCAGCTCCGACCGGAAATGGAAGGAGTCGCCCTTCCCGGCCCGGAAGCGCTGGCCGTCGATGACGAGTTCGATCTCGCCATCGAGCACGTAGCCGATCTCCTCCCCCGCGTGAACAATGGCTTCGCTGCCGCCGCCCGGCGCGATGTGATGGATGTTGCCCTGCAGGAGATGCTCGCGGGAATACGGGATGAGGCGCTCGAGCTCGAGGCCTTTGCCGGTCCGCAGATTGTCGGTCATGAGCACCGGACGCTCGCCAGCGCGGGAGACCACGCGGTCACCGTTGCCGTTGGCCGCGGCGTAGAGCTCCGAGATGTTCGTGCCGAGCGCGGTTGCGATGCGATGCAGCGTGCCGAACGACGGCGCCGCCTTGTCGTTCTCGATCTTCGACAGCATGCTCTCGGAGCAGTCCGCCTCGATCGCAAGCTCCTTCAGGGTGATGCCGCGCACCATGCGCGCGTGCCGCAGCCGGATGCCCAGGCCCGCGGGACGCAACTCCTTGGGCGCCGCTTTCGTCCCGCTCGTCACCGGGGCCGGCGGTTTCCCGCCCCTCCGCTTGCGCAACGGCCGCGTCTGCATCGCTCGTTCTGGTCCCGGCATGGGTGCAACTATAGGCCGCGCCGAGGCAAGTCGTAGAGGTATTTCACCATCGGGGCGAGCCCGGCAGCGCGAACGCCGGGCTGTCCGGCGAGGCGCGCGCGGTGGCGCGCCCCGCCTGCATTGTCCCATGAGGGCCGGCTCATAGACGGCTCACAACTTGCGGTCGGCGAGCGGCGGCAGGAACTTGTCCGTGTAGACGCTCGCCGGATCCGGCTTCGGAAGCTTGAATACGTCCACGATCGAATCGATGGTGAACTCGAGCTTCTTCGGATCGACCACGCTCAGCCCGTACGTCTCGACGTGCTTGGTCTTGGTCAGATCGAGCGCAAGTCCGAGTCTGACCTTCTCGATGTCCATCTTCATCATCGGGTCACGCTCTTTCATCAGGGCAAGCGCAGCGTCCGGGTTCGCGATGGTATCCTTCGTGCCGTGGTTCAGCGCGGCGACGACGCCTTTCACAGTGTCCGGGTTCGCGTCGGCGAATTTCTTCGTCGTCACGAGAGCAAGCCCATACATGTTCGCTCCGAAGTCGGAGTACTTCAGCACGAACAAATCCTTCATCGTGAAGCCGAGTTCGAGCGCCGCCGGAATGTTCGAGTTGGTGAACCCGCCGGTGCCCGCTACCTCGCCCCGCTTCAGCATGGGCCCGAACAGTTGCGGCTGCACGTTGACCCAGTCGATCTTGACGTCCTCCGCGTGCGCGGCCTTGAGCAGGATGCCGATGGTGTCGTGCACCGCCGTGCCCGGACCGCCGGCGATCTTCTTGCCGTTGAGGTCCGCGGGCTTCCTGATCCCGGCATCCGCGCGTGTGACGATCGCGAGCGGGGAATCGTCGAAGCTGATGTAGACAGCGATCAGCGGCGACGACGGGTTCATCGCGTTGAAGCGGATCATCGACGGCATGTCGACCCAGCCGAACTGGTAGGCGCCGCCTGCCACGCTGACCGCCACGTTCGTGGCGCCCTTGCCGGCGTCGATCGAGTCGACCGTAACGCCGTGATCTTTGAAGTATCCCTTCTTCTGCGCGATGAAGAACGGCGCATGCGTGCCCTGGATGATCCAGTCCATCATGATCTTCACGTTCTTGGTTTCGGCTCGCGCCCGCTCGCCGAATCCGGAGACACCGAGCAACGCTGTCGCCACGGTTCCGAGCAACAAGGTACGGCGGCTCAGGGCGAGAACGCCGCGACCGTTGCTGCTTTTTTCGGCATTGCTGCTCACTTGAACGCCGTTCAAGTCACTTGCACCCATTTCAACTACTCCTTCGGTTGCGCCTGACGGGCACTTTGCAAGAAGCGTGCCTTGGCACGATGGTTGCAGGCGTTTCGTGCGTGGCGCGGATCGCTGGCGCAATTCAAGACGCGACAGCCGCCGGTCACGCGAGAGACACGAAATCGACGTCATCAGGAGTGAGCGCGAGATGCTGAAGCTGCCGGGTCACGGTCGTTACGACCACATCAACATCAACAATCGTCCGGACTACACCTGGCCAGACGGGAAGCGACTTGCGTTCTACATCGCGCTGAACATCGAACACTTCGCGTTCGGCGCCGGTCTCGGCATGGACCCCACCGTGCGCGGCGGTCCGCAGACGTCGCGTAACTGGGCGTGGCGCGACTACGGAAACCGCATCGGCAACTGGCGCCTGTTCGAGATTCTCGACGAATTGAAGCTACCAGCGACGATCCTGTTGAACAGCGCGGTCTGCTATCACTACCCCGATATCGTCGAGAAGATCCGGCAACGCGGCGACGACGTGTGCGGTCACGGCCGCACCAACGCTGAACTGCTGACGTCGATGTGGGAGCACGACGAGGCGCGCGTCATCAAGGAAGTCACCGAGATCATCGAGAAGTACGTCGGCAAGCGGCCCTACGGCTGGATGGGCCCCGGCGCAGCCGAGTCCAAGGTGACGCCCGACGTGCTGAAGGAAGCCGGTTACACCTATCTGCTCGACTGGCCGTTCGACGATCAGCCGATGTGGATGCGAACGCGCTCGGGGCCGCTGCTCTCGGTGCCCTACCCGCTCGAACTCAACGACGCCGGAACGCTCGTCGGGCGCGACCACACGGGTCGCGAGTTCGCGGACATGATCGTCGATCAGTTCGAGGAGCTTCTCGAAGCGAGCGACAAGCAACCTATGGTGTTCGCGCTGTCGCTGCACGGCTTCATCGTCGGACAGCCGTTCCGGCTGCGTCCGCTGCGCAAGGCGATCAAGCACTGCGTCGAACACAAGCATGCCGACCGCGTCTGGTTCACCCGCGCGGGCGACATCGCCAATTACTGCTTCGGCATGAAGCCCGGAATCATCCCGGGGAGCTGATCGCCGACGGCCACAGACCACAGAGACGAGATACGATGAACAAACCCGTTGCGTCGGCCGAGACCTCGGCCAAAACCCATCTGCTGCGCTCGCTGCCGGACACCGTGCACTGGGGCTTCTTCGACGGCAGCCTGCCGCCGGTGCTGACGATCGATTCCGGCGACCGCGTGACCATCGAATGCGTCACCGGCAATCCCGAGTGGATGCCCCCCGCCGGCTCCGGCTTCGAGCCGCTCGACGACGTGAAGCGCATCCACGCCGAAGCGAAGCGCGGCAGCGGCAACCACATCCTCACCGGCCCGATCTCCGTCAAAGAGGCCAAGGTGGGCGACGTGCTCGAGGTGAAGATCCTCGACATCGAGATGCGTCAGGACTGGGGCTTCAACATCTTCCGCGCCTATGGCGGCACGCTGCCCGACGAATTCGCGTATCAGCGTCTCATCCATGTGGCGCTGGACCGCGACGCCGGGCTCGCCACCATGCCCTCGGGCCTCAAGGTGCCGCTGGCGCCGTTCTTCGGCCAGCTCGCCGTGGCGCCGCCAAAAGCCTACGGCAAGCAGAACAGCAAGGAGCCGCGCGAGTTCGGCGGCAATCTCGACTGCAAGGACCTGACGGCCGGCTCGACCATCTATCTGCCGGTGTGGAACGACGGCGCGCTGTTCTCGACCGGGGACGGTCATGCTGCGCAAGGCCACGGCGAGGTCGATGGCACCGCCATCGAGACGTCGCTCAAGGGCACGTTCGAATTCCGCGTGCGCAAGGACCTCGGCTGGAAGCTGCCGCGCGCCGAGACGCCGACGCATCTCATCGCCTTCGGCCTGGACTGGGACCTCGACGACGCCGCCAGACAGGCGCTCAAGCAGATGATCGACTGGGTGGTGGCGCTCACCGGCATCCCCAAAGACGAAGCCTATGCGCTGTGCAGCTTCGCGTGCGACCTGCACGTCACCCAGACGGTCAACAACGTGAAGGGCGTCCACGCCATGATCGCCAAGTCGATCCTGGAGAAGCCCGCATCATGAAGAACTTCGTCGACATGTACGACGTCTCGCTGCGCTACGGCGAGGACGGCGACGGCACCCTCGCTCTCGAGCACGCGACCATGCGCGTCGACAGCGGCGAATTCGTCGCCGTCGTCGGCCCCTCCGGTTGCGGAAAGTCGACCTTGATGAAGGTCGTGACCGGCTTGTGGGCGCCGACGGCCGGCGGCATCACGGTCAACGGCAAGGAAGTGGACCGGCCGCTGTCGATCGCCGGCATGGCGTTCCAGAACCCGACCATGCTGCCGTGGCGGACGACGCTCGAGAACGTCATGCTGCCGCTGGAGATCGTCGCGCCGCATGCCGGCAAGCTCAAGCGGGAGCGTACCGGCTACGAGGGCAAGGCCCGCGATCTCCTGAAGCTCGTCGGCCTCACCGGATTCGAGCAGAAATTCCCGTGGCAATTATCGGGCGGCATGCAGCAGCGCGCCTCGATCTGCCGCGCGCTCATCCACGACACGAAACTGCTGATGCTCGACGAGCCTTTCGGGGCGCTGGACATGTTCACGCGCGAAGAACTGTGGCTGGCTATGCAGGACATCTGGCTCGCACGCCGGCCGACGGTGGTCCTCGTCACGCACGACCTGCGCGAGGCGGTATTCCTCGCCGACCGCATCTTCGTCATGAGCGCGCGGCCCGGGCGGATGATCGCCGAACGCAAGGTCGAACTGCCCCGCGCCCGGACCCTGTCGATGACCTACGAGCCTTATAGCGTGGCGCTGGTCCAGGACCTGCGCGATCACATCAGCGCCGCCCGGGAGGCCGCATGAGCGAAATCGTCGTCGCTTCTCCGCCGCATCGCCGCCGCAAGTTCACGCGCAACAGACACTTCCGTCGGGTGCTGCCCTGGCTGGTGGTCATCGCGATCTTCCTGCTTTGGCAGCTGTTCGTTGACGGCTTCAGGATCGAATCCTTCGTGCTGCCCTCGCCGACCGAGATCTTCGCGGCGGGCTGGCAGTGGAAGGGGCCGATCCTGGTCAATTCGTGGCAGACCTTCATGACCACGGCGATCGGCTTCGTCGCCGCCATCGTCTTCGGCCTCGTGGCCGGGGTCGCAATCGGCTCGTCGTCGCTCGTCTATGACGGTTTCTATCCGGCGCTGGTCGGATTCAACACGATCCCCAAGGTGGCGGTCGTGCCGATCCTGATCATCTGGTTCGGCGTCGGGTCTATTCCGGCCATCATCACCGCGTTCCTGCTGTCCTTCTTCCCCATTCTGGTGAACGTCGCCACCGGCATCGCCACGGTGGAGCCGGAACTGCAGGACGTGTTACGTGCGCTCGGCGCCTCCAAGTGGCAGATGATCCGCAAGGTCGGTCTGCCGCGCGCGATGCCCTACTTCTTCGCGTCGCTGAAAGTCGCCATCACGGTCGCCTTCGTCGGCTCGATCATCGCCGAGACCGTGGGGTCCAACGCCGGCATCGGCAATCTGATGCTGGTGGCGTCGTCCCGCTTCGAGGTGCCGCTTGCCTTCGCCGGCCTGCTCGTCACCGGCGCCATGGGCATCGCCATGTACGCGGTTGCCGGCGCGATCGAAGCTCGCATGACCGGCTGGGCGACCCGCGGCAGCGGTGGCAACACCTGACCATGAGCCATCACGCATGCTGAATGCCAACGACTATTCCAGCCTCAAACTCCAGCTCGCGGGCCTGCTCGGCCCCGGCGAGCAGCACAAACGGCGCGTACTGCTCGACTCCATGTATGCCTTCCTGCCGAAAGACCCGGAGGCGAAGGTGCTGATGTTCACGGCGGAGATCGCACCGCTCGGCTATACGAACTGGCATCGCCACAACGGCGCGACCTTCTTCGTCTGCACCCAGGCGCTGTTCGAGGCCCATTTCGAGGAAGGCACCTTGATCAAGGCGACGGCCGGCGACGTTTATTCCGAGCCGATCGGCAAATTCCATCGCGGGCACAACCCGCATCCGGAGCTTGCCTATACCTGCGTCGGCCTCTGCCTCACCTCGCCGGAGCTCGAGCACATGACCACCGTGCCCGACCGGCCCTGGTAGCCGGCTTTCATCCTTCCCGCATTTGTAACGAGGTCACCGTGTCCGTACACGACATCGCCGTCTCCGACGGCGCCGACGATACTATCGAGCAGATCACGGCCGATCGCTCGCCGCATTACGAGCCATTCGGATGGCATCACTGGCCCGAGCATCCGTGGCTCGCCTATCAGTTCCGCCGCGGACTCGGCGAGACGCAGGAAGGCGGCGGCGCGGTCAGTGAAATCTTCCAGGCTGCCAGCCGGATGATCCCCGGCGATTACGAAAGCTGGCACGTCGAGTGGATGCGTATCGCCGACCGCAACTGGACGCGCGGCCTCGCCGAGGAGACGGCGGGGCACATCCGCACGGCGATGAACTGCTTCCTCCGCGCGGCCGACTACTACCGGCAGGCCGAATTCCACCTCGAGCCCGACGACCCGCGGCGGCTGCCGACATTCGAGAAGATGGAAGCCTGCTCGAAGAAGTTCATCGAACGGCTCAATCCGCCCGGCGAAGCCGTCGACATTCCCTACGAGCCGGGCAAGCCGATCTGCGGCTATTTCGTCCGGGCGCCGTTTCCCGGCGACAAGCTGCCGGTGATGATCTGCATGGGCGGCCTCGACTCGATCAAGGATGAGATGTGGTTCATGCAGGCGCATGGCTGCCTGCAGCGCGGCATCTCCGTGCTGATGATCGACGGCCCCGGCCAGGGCGGCACCTTGCGCCGGCACGGCGTCGTCAGCCGGCCCGACACGGAAGTGCCGATCGGCAAGTGCATCGACTGGCTGCTGACCCGCGACGACGTCGATCCGGCCCGCATCGCGGTCTGCGGCTCCAGCATGGGCGGGTACTACGCCGCCCGCGCCGGCTGCTACGAGCACCGGCTCGCCGCTGTCATCTCGCACGGCGCCATCTGGTCGCTCGGTGACATGTGGGGCAATAAGGGCGACGAGTTCGGGCTCGCGATGCATATCCGCTGGGTGCTCGGCGCCAAAACGATGGCCGAGGCGCACCGCATCATGAAGCCGTTCACGCTCGCGGGTCACCTCTGGAACATGCGGTGCCCCTACCTGATCGTGCACGGCGGCCACGACGTCCTCACCGTGTCCGCCGCGAAGAAAACCTACGACAGCGCCAAGGCGGGCGGCGTCGATGTCACGTTGCGCATCCTCGATCCGGACGAGACCGGCGCCGAGCACTGCCAGCACGACAACCCGACCATCGGCCAGGAAGTCCTGTGCGACTGGCTCGCCGACGTGTTCGGCATCGACCAGCAGGCGCTGTTCGCGCGCTCCTGGTCACCGCTGCTGTGACCCGGCGCTCATACCAATACCGCACGTTCAATTCCGAGGCCGTATCATGACCGCTCCCGACGATCTCGTCCTCCCGGCCCTTCCGCCGATCCTGCTGCCCGTCGCCGGCGGCGGCCTGTTCCCCGTACGACGCATCTATTGCGTCGGACGCAATTACGTCTCGCATATCCGCGAAATGAAGGAGGCCGACGAGCGCGAACCGCCGTTCTTCTTCCAGAAGCCGCGCGACGCCATCGTCGGCGACGGCGCCGTCGTGACCTATCCGCCCGATACGACCGACTTCCAGTACGAGATCGAGCTCGTCGCCGCCATCGGCAAGGACGGCCGCGGCATCGACGCAGCCGCGGCGCTCGACCATGTGTGGGGCTACGGCATCGGCATCGACCTCACCCGCCGCGATCGGCAGCGCGACATGCGCGATCTGCAGTTGCCGTGGGAGGCCGGCAAGAGCTTCGACCAGTCGGCGCCGTGCGGCGTCCTCCATCCGAGCGCGACGATCGGCCATCCTTCGGCCGGCGCCATCACGCTCGCGGTCAACGGCAGAGAGCACCAGCGCGGCGACCTCGCCGAGATGATCTGGAACGTGCCGGAGATCGTGGCGCAGCTGTCGCGCCAGTATACGCTGCGCGCCGGCGACCTGATTCTCACCGGCACGCCCGCCGGCGTCGGCCCGGTCGTGCCCGGCGATCGCATCGAAGGTGCGATCGAGGGGCTCGGCACGCTCCGCATCACCATCGGACCGCCGGACGCCTGATGAGCCGAGCGCTGGAAGGACCGCAATGGCACGAGACCTCGCGAACCTCACCGTCAACGTCTTCCCGGGAGGGTTCAACTGGCCGATCTACGTCGGCCAGGACCAGGGCTTCTTTCGCGCGCACGGCCTCTCGGTCGCGCTCCAGGGCACGCCCGACTCGATGACGCAGATGACCGACTTCGCCGCCGGCAGGTTCGACATCGCCATGACGGCCGTCGACAATATCGTCGCCTACGTCGAGGGTCAGGGACAGGCGCCGATCGGCCCGCAGCCGGACTTTGTCGCCGTCATGGGCGTCGACACGGGTTTTCTCAGCCTCGTGACCGCGCCGGAGATCAGGTCTGTCGCCGACCTGCGCGGCAAGACGCTCTCCGTCGACGCGATGACCACCGGTTACGCCTTCGTGCTCTACGAGATCATGCGGCGCGCCGGTCTCGACCGGGATCGCGACTACGCGGTGGTGAGCGCCGGCGGCATGGCGCAGCGCTGGCAAGGCCTGCGCGAGGGGCGCCACCACGCCACCTTGCTTTCGGCGCCCTATAACCTGGTCGCCGGCGACTCCGGCTTCAACGTCCTGGTGCGGGCGACCGACGTGATCGGTCCGTATCAGGGCAACGTCGCGGCCGTGCGCAGGAGCTGGGCCGCGCAGAACACGGACACGGTCGTCGGCTATATCCGCGCCTATCGCGCGGCCGTCGCCTGGCTGCGCGTGGCAGCGAATCGCGACGAAGCCATCGAGATTCTGTTGCGGCATTCGCCGCAGTTTCCGGAAGCGCTGGCAGCCCGGACGTATGCTGAGTTGCTGGATCCGGAGTTCGGGTTTTTCCCCGACTGCCAGGTCGATCCGCGCGGGCTGACCTGCGTGCTCGCGCTGCGCGCCCGACACGGACTTGCGGACGCCCGTCTCGGCGGCATCGAGCGCTACTACGATCCGCAATACTGGCGCGCCGCCGGGCCCGGCGGCGACCGGTAAACGCGTCCTCGGCGAGCGGTAGAACGGCGGCGAGGCTGGCTGGGGCGCCTGGATTCGAACCAGGGAATGGCGGAATCAAAATCCGCTGCCTTACCACTTGGCTACGCCCCAACGCGGCACGGGAAACCGCGGCCTGACGAGG